>Ga0209935_1000100_pt1 | contig 362635 bp, 326 predicted proteins | sample ThiBio_1000_plan_2_FD_183958 | JGI IMG/M metagenome (GOLD analysis project Ga0209935, IMG submission 183958) | Wastewater bioreactor microbial communities from Cape Town, South Africa - Thiocy_cont_1000_plan (SPAdes) | ecosystem: Engineered > Bioreactor > Thiocyanate-remediating >... | reverse complement strand
GGCTCCCGGCGAGGGGTTTTTACTTTGTGGCGCCTCGATCGAAAATACACCGCCTAGCCGCCGCGCTAGCCACTTGGCCCCGCTTCGCCTCCTGTAATTAACCCGAGGTACTCCAGACGCCCTCGCCGCCTCCGCGCGAGAAGGCCGATAGCGGCCCTATCCCCGCAACTTCCCTTCGAAGGTATCCGCCTGCCCTCCGCCGCCGCATTCGGGGATTGCACTCCAATCCGCATATTGCGCACAAGCGAGTCAGTCTTACTCGCCCGTCGCAATCCCCGCTCTTCCTCCCTGCACACGTGGCCCAGAGCAAGAACCGTGGGGTTGGGCCTCTTGTAGTTTCTCGCAACCCGGCAGTCTCTCTTGCGCGAACGTTGTAGTGGAAAACGCCGTTGGCTTGAAGAACGCAGCGGTCGTAACGGGGTTACCGACGGGCAAGCTCTGGTTGCTTTCCAGGGACGGGCTGCAGGCCATGTTCGTTCAAACGCTCCATGCCGCAATCTTGAGAGGTGCGCTTCTGGTGTAAGCCTATGGCTGTGTTATCATTCGCACCGGCGGGTCTCCCCGCATTGTAGGGCGGTGAATCTGGTCAGGTCCGGAAGGAAGCAGCCACAGCCGTTATCTGCAAGTGCCGGGGGTAAGGCTCGCCACTTTCTTTTCTGCGCTCGCGTTGCCTCCTCGTTCCTGTTTCTCCTCGAGTTTGGCGCGAGCGTTCTCGGGAAAACTCCGGGGAATCGAGCCTCTCCATCTGCTAGAATTTCGCGCATGAGCTATCAAGTCTTGGCGCGTAAATGGCGCCCGAAATCGTTTGCCAGCCTCGTTGGTCAAGAGCACGTTGTTCGGGCGCTGAATCATGCGCTGACCGAGCAGCGTCTGCATCATGCCTATCTCTTCACCGGGACGCGCGGGGTCGGCAAGACCACGCTGGCGCGGATTCTCGCGAAGGCATTGAATTGCGAAACCGGGATTACGGCGACCCCCTGCGGGACGTGTTCGGCATGCGCGGAAATTGATTCGGGGCGATTCGTCGACCTGCTCGAAGTTGATGCGGCGACCAATACGCGCGTCGATGAGATGCGCCAATTGCTGGAAAACGCGGTTTATGCCCCGACCCGGGGGCGCTTCAAGGTCTATGTGATCGACGAAGTGCACATGCTTTCCAACTCGGCGTTCAACGCCATGTTGAAGACGCTGGAAGAGCCCCCAGAGCACGTCAAGTTCATCCTGGCGACGACCGATCCGCAGAAAATCCCGGTTACCGTTCTTTCGCGCTGCCTGCAATTCAATCTGAAGCAGATGACGCCGCCCTCGATTGCCGGGCATCTGACGCATATCCTCGACGCCGAGGCGATCAGCGCCGAGCCGGGCGCGCTCAACCTGATCGCGCGCTCCGCCGCGGGTAGCATGCGCGATGCGCTGTCGCTGTTGGATCAGGCGATCGCGCACGGTTCCGGCAAGGTCGAGGAAGCGCAGGTGCGCGACATGCTCGGAACGGTCGACCTCGACTATCTTTTCCTGATTCTCGATGCGCTGCTCGGCGGCGACGCTGCCGCCATGCTCGCCGTCGCGGACGACATGGCGACGCGCAGTCTATCTTTCGATGCCGCGCTGCAGGAACTGGCCAGTCTCCTCACGCGCATACAGATTGCGCAACTGGCGCCGCAGGCGGTGGCCGACGATCTGCCGGAGCGCGCTCGCCTGCTCGAACTGGCCGGGCGCTTCGACCCCGAGTTTGTGCAGCTTGCCTACCAGATCGCGGTGCACGGACGTAAGGAATTGCCGCTGGCGCCGGACGAGCAAGCCGGATTCACGATGGCCTTGCTGCGCCTGCACGCTTTTCGCCCGCAGGCAGCCACGGATGTTTCTCCGCGGCGTTCCGAGTCCCCCGCTTCCGAGCTGCGAGGTACCCCGCAGGTGCGCACAGCACCTGCGGTGCAACGGCAGAGCGCCCCGCTCGCCGCTGCCCCTTCGCCCAGTCAGCGCATCGTCCCGGCATCGCCGTCCGTCGCCGAAGCTGTGCCGGCGCAACCCGCCGTATCGCGAGGAGAGCGTCCGATCGGCGGCGATTGGCACACGATCCTTGGTGCGCTCAAGCTCGGCGGTATGGCGCGCGAACTCGGCCAGCATTGCGAACTGCGTGCCGTGGAAGGCGAACTGATCATTCTTCGTCTCTCCCCGACGCACCGCCATCTGCAGATGAAACCGGCGCAGGACAAGCTGCACCAGACGCTGTCCGAATATTTCGGCCGCGCCGTGCAGTTGCGCATCGAACTGGCCGAAGTCGAGAGTGCGACGCCGGCGGTGGTGGCTCAGCGCGATCGCCAGGAGCGCCAGGATCGCGCGGTCGCCGCGATCGAACAAGACGGTTTCGTGCGCGAAGTGATCGAAACCTTCGACGCCACCCTGATCGAATCTTCCATAAAACCCATTTAATCGAAGCGAGGCAAGCAAGATGATGAAAGGCGGAATCGCCGGCCTGATGAAGCAGGCGCAGCAGATGCAGGACAACATGAAGAAGGCGCAGGAGCAGCTCGCCCAGCTCGAGGTCGAGGGGCAGTCGGGGGCCGGCATGGTCAAGGTCGTCATGACCTGCAGCCACGACGTGCGCCGCATCACCATCGACCCGTCGGTGATGGACGACAAGGAGATGCTCGAAGATCTGGTCGCAGCGGCGTTCAACGCCGCCGTGCGTCGCGCCGAGGAAGTCAGCCAGGAAAAGATGGCCGGTTTCTCCGCCGGCCTGAACCTGCCGCCCGGATTCAAGCTCCCGTTCTGATGTCGACGCCCTCCAGCCTCGAGTCGCTGATCGAGGCGCTGCGCTGCCTGCCGGGAATCGGGCCGAAATCGGCCCAGCGCATGGCTTATCACCTTCTGCAACGCGACCGCAAGGGCGCCCAGCGCCTGGCCGACGCGTTGCAGCATGCGCTCGCCGCCATTCGCCACTGCGAACGCTGCAACACGCTCACAGAAGCCGAGATCTGCGAGCGCTGCACGTCGCCGAAGCGCGACGCGACCCTGCTTTGCGTCGTCGAAACGCCCGTTGACATGAACATGATGGAGCAGACGCACGCCTACTCCGGTTTGTACTACGTGATCATGGGCCGCGTTTCGCCGCTCGACGGCATCGGTCCGCGCGAACTGCAGCTGGAGCGCCTGCTTGCGCGGGCCTGCGACGGCGTCGTGCAAGAGGTAATTCTGGCCACCAATTACACCAACGAAGGCGAAGCGACCGCCCATTACCTGTCGGAAATGCTGAAGAGCCGCGACATTCACGTGACGCGCATCGCGCGCGGCGTGCCGGTCGGCGGCGAGCTGGAGTATGTTGATGCGGGCACGCTGGCACAGGCCGTGCGCGAACGGCGTTCGCTTGCCGAATAAGCCTTTGGTCGGTTTTTCGTCCCGCAGCCCCATTCAATCCGGCGCTGGATTCGCGTATAATCCGCCGGTTTAGTTCCATTCATCTTATTTATTTCGTCCTAGGGATCAGCGCTATGAGCAATGAGTGCAAAGTAGACTGCGGCAGGCGGCGGCTAATTGTCGCTACCGCTGCTGTCGGCGGGGCGGGAGCGGTGGGCGCACTGGTGCCTTTCCTCTCCAGCCTGCTGCCGTCCGAGCGAGCAAAGGCGGCCGGTGCTCCGGTCGAGGTTGATATCAGCAAGCTTGAACCCGGCCAGATGATGACCGTCGAGTGGCGCGGCAAGCCGGTATGGATCATCAACCGCAACAAGGACATGCTCGACACGCTGCCGAAGCTCGCCGACGCAGTCGCTGATCCGAAATCCGAAAAGCACATGCAGCCCGCGTACTGCCAGAACGAGACGCGCTCGATCAAGCCGGAAATTCTGGTTGCGGTCGGCATCTGCACGCACCTCGGCTGTTCGCCTTCCTCGAAGTTCAAGAAGGGCGCCGAAGAGGGCATGGACGCCGCCTGGCTGGGCGGCTTCCTGTGTCCCTGCCACGGCTCCACCTTCGACTTCGCCGGCCGCGTCTACAAGAGCAAACCGGCGCCGGACAACCTCGAAGTGCCGCCGCACATGTATCTGACCGATACCCGCATCCTGATCGGCGAAGACAAGAAGGGGGCGTAAGCGATGGCATCCAACAGCAACTACGAAAAGTACAAGTCCGACGGCTCGCTGCAGGGCAACCTGCTCGAATGGTTCGACGCGCGCTTCCCGGCGACGTCGATGTGGCGCGGCCACCTGTCCGAGTACTACGCACCGAAGAACTTCAACTTCTGGTACTTCTTCGGCTCGCTGGCCATGCTGGTCCTGGTCATCCAGATCGTCACCGGCATCTTCCTGGTCATGCACTACAAACCGGACGCCTCGCTCAACGCGAACGGCATCCCGGTCGCCTTCGCCAGCGTCGAATACATCATGCGCGACGTGCCGTGGGGCTGGCTGATCCGCTACATGCACTCGACCGGCGCCTCGGCGTTCTTCGTCGTCGTCTACCTGCACATGTTCCGCGGCATGCTCTACGGCTCCTACCGCCAGCCGCGCGAGCTGATCTGGGTGTTCGGCACGCTGATCTTCCTGTGCCTGATGGCCGAGGCCTTCATGGGCTATCTCTTGCCCTGGGGACAGATGTCGTTCTGGGGCGCGCAGGTCATCGTCAACCTGTTCTCCGCCATTCCGCTGATCGGCGAACCGCTGTCCGTCTGGATTCGCGGCGACTTCGTGGTCGGCGACGCCACCCTGAACCGCTTCTTCTCCTTCCACGTGATCGCCGTGCCGCTCGTCCTGCTCGGTCTCGTCGCCGCCCACATCCTGGCGCTGCACGAAGTCGGCTCGAACAACCCGGACGGCGTTGAGATCAAGAAGACCAAGGACGCCAACGGCATCCCGCTCGACGGCATCCCCTTCCACCCGTACTACTCGGTGAAGGACATCGTCGGCGTCGTCGTCTTCCTGATGGTGTTCTCGATCATCGTCTTCTTCGCACCCGAAGGCGGCGGTTACTTCCTCGAGTACAACAACTTCCTGCCCGCCGACCCGCTGAAGACGCCGCCGCACATCGCGCCGGTCTGGTACTTCACGCCGTTCTACTCGCTGCTGCGCGCCATGGTCTGGCCGATCCTCGGGATCGACGCCAAGTTCTGGGGCGTCGTCGCGATGGGCGCCGGCGTGGTGATCCTGGCCTTCCTGCCCTGGCTCGACCGCAGCCCGGTGAAGTCGATCCGCTACCGCGGCCCGATCTACAAGACGCTGCTCACGATTTTCGTGATCGCGTTCTTCATCCTCGGCTTCCTCGGTACGAAGGATCCGTCCTACGCCTTCTTCGGCGTGATCCCGGGCGCCCCGGTGGCGCAGATTCTGAGCGCGTACTACTTCCTCTTCTTCCTCACCATGCCGTGGTGGTCGAAGATCGACAAGTACAAGCCGGAACCGGACCGCGTGACGATGTAAAGGAGTGCATAAAATGAAAAAACTACTTACTGCATTGCTCTTCGCGCCGGTCTTCGCCTTTGCCTCGGGTGCCGCGGTGCACCTCGACAAGGCGCCCGACGTGCAGGGCGACAAGGCGGCGCTGCAGAGCGGTGCCAAGACCTTCGTCAACTACTGCCTGAACTGCCACGGCGCGAGCTTCGTGCGCTACAACCGTCTGACCGAGCTCGGCCTGACCGAACAGCAGGTGAAGGACAACCTGATGTTCACCGCCGACAAGATCGGCGAGCCGATGCGCATCGCCGGCCGTGCGGAAGAGCAGAAGAAGTGGTTCGGCGCGACGCCGCCCGACCTCTCGCTGGTCGCCCGCGCGCGGGCTTCCGAAGCGGGTACCGGCGCCGACTGGTTGTACACCTACCTGCGTTCCTTCTACCGCGACGAGAATCGTCCGACCGGCTGGAACAACACGGTGTTCGAGAACGTCGGCATGCCGCACGTTCTCTGGCAGTTGCAGGGCCAGCAGACGCTCAACCACGAGAGCCACAAGCTGGAACTCGCGGTTCCGGGCAAGGTCTCACCGGCCGAGTACGACAAGCAGGTTGCCGATCTGGTCGGTTTCATCGTCTGGATGGGCGAGCCGGGTGCCGGTTTCCGCAAACAGCTTGGTTTCGGCGTTCTCGCCTTCCTGGTGGTCCTCTTCGGGTTCGCCTACGCGCTGAAGAAGAACTACTGGAAAGACATCAAGTAACAGCTTAGCCACCGCCTGATTCTAGGCCACGGCATCGCCGGCAAAGGCGCGCACAGCGCGTCCTGCCGCCGCGATGCCGATTCGTTTTTGAGGGTAATGATCATGATGAACCTCTACTCGGGAACCACCTGTCCGTTCAGCCACCGCTGTCGCATCGTGCTGTACGAAAAGGGAATGGATTTCCAGGTGATCGATGTCGATCTCTTCAACAAGCCCGAAGACATCGCCGTCATCAACCCGTACAACCGCGTGCCCGTGCTCGTCGAGCGCGATCTCATCCTGTACGAGCCGAACATCATCAACGAGTACATCGATGAGCGTTTCCCGCATCCGCAACTGATGCCGGCCGACCCCATCATGCGTGCCCGCGCGCGCCAGCTGCTGGTGACCATGGAGCGCGAGATCTTCGCCTACATCGAACCGCTGGAAAAGAACCAGAAGACCGCCGACAAGGCGCGTCAGCAGATCCGCGAACAGCTGACCGCGATGGCGCCGGTCTTCGTCAAGCAGAAGCACATGCTCGGCGAAGAGTTCTCCATGCTCGACGTGGCCATCGCGCCGCTGCTCTGGCGCCTCGACCACTACGGCATCGAATTGCCGAAGACCGCGGCGCCGCTGATGAAGTACGCCGAACGCATCTTCAGCCGCCAGGGCTTCATCGACGCGCTGACGCCTTCCGAAAAGGCGATGCGCAAGTAAGCATCCCGCACGCCCGGCTCCGGCCGGGCGTATCGTTTCACCTCCACGTATTCCGGTGCCCGCATGGATCTCCCGTCGACCAAACCCTATCTGATCCGCGCCATTCACGAATGGTGCTGCGACAACGGCTTCACGCCCTATATCGCGGTGATCGTCGACGAGCGCACGCGCGTGCCGCGCGAATTCGTGCGCGACGGGCAGATCGTCCTCAACGTCGGCTACGACGCGACCAACAAGCTGCAGATCGCCAACGACCAGATCACCTTCCAGGCCCGCTTCGGCGGCATCGCGCGCGACCTGCTGGTGCCGATCGGCAACGTGGCCGCGATCTACGCCCGTGAAAACGGCGCCGGCATGGCCTTCGAGCCGGACGGCGAAACGCTCGCCGGCGAGACCGAGGAAGTCGCCGATGCGCGCCCGCATCTCGCCGAGGTTTTCGACGATTCGGAGCCGCCGCAAGAGCCGCCGCCGACGCCGCCGTCCGGCCGCCCCAAACTGCAGCGCATCAAGTAGTTCCGCCCCGCCGTGAGGCGCCGTCCGCCGGCGCCGCACCATCCTGAGGCGCCGTTTCCCGCGGCGCCCGGCGCCTTCCGCCTAACTCCCTGATTTTTCTTCATGGCACGCCTGTTGCTCAAAGCGGCACAGGAGCGTAAAGCCATGAAGACGCAAGTCAAATCCACCTGTTGCTACTGCGGCGTCGGCTGCGGCGTGCTGATCGATACCGAAGACGGCCGCATCGCCGGCGTGCGCGGCGATCCCGAGCACCCCGCCAACTTCGGCCGCCTGTGCACCAAGGGCGCCTCGCTGAGCCACAGCCTCAGCCCCGACTACCGCCTGCTGCACCCCGAACTGCGTTCCGCGCGCGGCGCGCCACGCCTGCGCGTCGGCTGGGCGGAAGCCCTCGACCACGCCGCCGAGCGCTTCGCCGCAATCATCCGCGCGCACGGGCCGGACAGCGTCGCCTTCTACGTTTCCGGCCAGCTGCTGACCGAGGACTACTACGTCTTCAACAAGCTGGCCAAGGGGTTGATCGGCACCAACAACATCGACACCAACTCGCGCCTGTGCATGTCCTCGGCTGTCGCCGGCTACAAGCAGACGCTGGGCGCCGACGCGCCGCCGTGCAGCTACGAGGACATCGGCCTCGCCGACTGCCTACTGATCGCCGGCGCCAACCCGGCCGTCGCGCACCCCATCGTCTTCCGCCGCATCGAGGACGCGAAGGCGGCCAATCCCGAGCTGAAGATCATCGTCGTCGACCCGCGCCGCAGCGAAAGTGCGGCGCTCGCCGACCTCCACCTGGCCCTCGCGTCGGGCAGCGACGTCGCGCTCTACAACGGCCTGCTGCACGTCATGCTGGCCGAGGGGCTGGTCGACCGCGCGTGGATCGCCGCGCATACCGAAGGTTTTGCGGCGCTCGAAGCCATCGTCGCCGACTACCCGCCGGAGCGCGTCGCGGCGCTGTGCGAACTGGCGCGCGACGACATCGTGCAGGCGGCGCGTTGGTTCGGGCAGGCGCGCGCGCCGCTCTCGCTCTACTGCCAGGGGCTCAACCAGTCGGTGCAGGGCACGCACAACAACGCCGCGCTGATCCACCTGCATCTGGCGACCGGCCGCATCGGCAAGCCGGGCGCCGGTCCCTTCTCGCTGACCGGGCAGCCGAACGCGATGGGCGGCCGCGAAGTCGGCGGGTTGGCCAATCTCCTCTCTGCGCACCGCGACCTCGCCAATCCAGCGCACCGGGCCGAGGTCGCCCGCCTGTGGGGCGTTCCCGACGTGCCGGCGACGCCGGGCAAAGCCGCCGTCGAACTCTTCGCGGCCATCAAGCGCGGCGAGATCAAGGCCGTCTGGATCGCCTGCACCAATCCCGCGCAGTCGCTGCCCGACCAGGGCGAAGTGCGCGCCGCGCTGGCCGCCGCCGAATTCGTCGTGCTCCAGGAGGCCTACGCCAACACCGACACCGCCGACTACGCCGACCTCATGCTGCCGGCCACCACCTGGGGCGAGAAGGAGGGGACGGTGACCAATTCGGAGCGCTGCATCACGCGCGTGCGCGCCGCCGTCGCCAAGCCCGGCGAGGCGCGCCACGACTGGGAGATCGCCGGCGATTTCGCGCGCCGGCTGGGTGCCCGCCTGGGCCATCCGCAGGCCGCGACGCTCTTCCCCTACGCCGGTCCCGAGGCTGTTTTCGACGAGCACCGGGAGAGCACGCGCGGGCGCGATCTCGACATCACCGGCCTGAGCTATGCGCTGCTCGAAACGGCTGGTCCGCAGCAGTGGCCGCTGCCGGCGGGCGCCGCCAGCGGCCAGGCCCGTCTGTACGAGGACGGCGTCTTCCCGACCGCCAGCGGCCGCGCCCGCTTCGTCGAGGTCGAGCATCGCGGTCCCGCCGAGATGCCCGACGCCGCGCGCCCGATCAGCCTGCTGTCCGGTCGCCTGCGCGATCAGTGGCACGGCATGAGCCGCACCGGCACGGTGGCGCGCCTGTTCAACCTCGACCCCGAGCCGCTGCTCTCCATGCACCCCGGCGACCTGGATGAGCGCGGACTGCGCGACGGCGATCTGGTGCGCGTCGCCGCCGACGCCGGGCTGACGCGCGGACGCGCCTGGCTGCCGATGCACTGGGGCAGCCGCTTCATGAACAGCCCCGGCGTCAACGCGCTGACCCTCGCCGCCGTCGATCCCTACTCGCAGCAACCCGAACTGAAGCACGCCGCGGTTGCCGTCGAGAAGGCCGAGCTGCCGTGGCAACTGGTCGTCATCCGGCGCGGCGAGGCGCCGCCGGACAGCCCTTTCGCCGCCTTGCCCCTGCTCGAGCGCGCCCGCGCCCTGCTGCCGGAATTCGACTATGCGACGGTCGGCCTCTACGGGCGCGACGCGCCGCTGGTCGTCTTCCGCGCGGCGCTGGCGGAGCCGCCGGCGCCGGCGCGCCTTGCCGAAATCGACGCGCTGTTCGGACTCGCCGACGACGCGGCGGCGATCGTCTATGCCGACCACCGGCGCCATGTCAGCAAGCGCGCGGTCGCTCCGGACGGGCGCCTGATCGGCGTCCGCCTGGCCGGCGAAACGCTCGCCCAGTCCTGGCTCAAGGACGCGATGGCCGACGACACGCTGGACGCCGCGCTGATCCGCTGGGCCGTTGCGCCGATCGGCAGCCCGCCGCTCCGCCTGCCCGAGAAGAGCCGCGTCGTCTGCAAGTGCGCCGACGTCAGCGAACGGCAGATCCGTGCCGAACTCGCCGCGACGCCGGGTCTTGCGCTGGAAGGCCTGCAGGACAGGCTAAAATGCGGAACTTTCTGCGGCGCCTGCGTGCCCGAACTCAAGCAGATGATCGCCGGCGCCGCGCCGCTGGCCGCCTGATCCCTGATTACCCAGAACAAGAAGACCGGAGGAGACATGAACTACACGCACATCATCAGGGAGATCGGACGCGGCAGCGCGGGCGCCCGCGACATGTCCCGCGAAGAGGCGCAGCTCCTCTACGGCGCCATGCTCGACGGCGGCGTGCCCGATCTCGAACTCGGCGCCATCGCCATCGCGCTGCGCATGAAAGGCGAGAGCAACGAGGAAATGGTCGGCTTCCTCAGCGCCGCCAGGGAACGCCTGCACTCGCTGCGCCGGCCGCAGGGACGCATCCGCCCGGTCGTCATCCCGAGCTACAACGGCGCGCGCAAGAGCGCCAACCTGACGCCGCTGCTCGCCCTCCTGCTGCAGCGCTTCGGTGTCCCGGTCCTGGTGCATGGCCTGATCGAAGGCTACGGTCGCGTCACCAGCGCACAGATCTTCCGCGAATTCAGCCTCGGCAGCCTGCTGCCGTGCACCAGCCACGCGCAGGCGCAGCAGGCGATGGACGAGCATGGGCTGGCCTACGTGCCGCTCTCGGTCCTCTCGCCGGGACTCAACGATCAGCTCGCGCTGCGCGCCCGCCTCGGCCTGCGCAACAGCGCGCACAGCCTGGTGAAGATGCTCGATCCCTTCAAGGGCGAAGGGCTGATGCTCGCCGCGGCGACGCACCCGGACTACATCGACACCATGCGCGACGTGCTCTGCGCGGTGGGCACGCGCGCGCTGCTGCTGCGCGGTACCGAGGGCGAACCCTTCGCCAACCCCAAGCGCCGGCCGCGCATCGAGCACCTGCGCGACGGCGTCGCCGACGTCCTCTTCGAGGCCGAGCACGACAGCCTGAAGACGCTGCCGCACCTGCCCGAGACCTGCGACGCGAAGGCCACCGTCGACTGGATGCGCCGCGTGCTGGCCGGCGAATACCCGCTGCCGCAGCCGCTCGCCAACCAGCTCGCCTGCTGCCTCTACGCCAGCGGCTACGCCGACGACTTCAACCAGGCCAAGGCCATCGTCGCCGTCGAAGGCAACGGCATGACCCTCGTCTGAGCGCCGGCGTCGCCGTGCGGAGCGGGACGGGCCGCGCAATCTGCGCTATCTTATGACCGTAGTCATAAGAACACGCCAGGGAGGCGTCTCCGCATGAAAATCCTGCTCGTCGAAGACACGCGGGCGGTCGCAGCCGTGATGGCGGCCCGCCTCGGAACTTTCGGCTACGAGGTGAGGATCGCCGGCAACGGGCAGATCGCCTTCGACATGTATTGCGAAGCGCCGCCCGATCTCGTCCTGATGGACATCGAGATGCCGGTGATGAACGGCTTCGAGGCCACCAACCGCATCCGCGCCTTCGAGGCCACGCGCAAGTGGGCGTGGACGCCGATCATCTTCCTGACCGCTTCCGATACCCCGGAGAACCTCGTCACCGCCATCGAAGCCGGCGGCGACGACTTTCTCGCCAAGGGCATCCCGGAAGCCGTGCTGCAGGCCAAGATGACGGCCCTCGCGCGCATCGCGGCCCTGCGCCAGCGGCTCGCCGTGGCCAACCGCAAGCTCGAGGAGATGGCCAGCCGCGACGGCCTGACCGGCCTGCGCAACCGGCGCTACATGGACCTCGACACCGACCTCGCGTGGGTCGAGGCCGTGCGCCTCGGGCAGCCTTTCGCGCTGCTCATGCTCGACGTCGACAATTTCAAGAAGTACAACGACCGCTACGGCCATCTGTCCGGCGACGACTGCCTGTGCGCCATCGCCGCCGCGCTCGGCGCGACCGTCGACGCGAGCAACGGCGCGGGGCAGAGCGCCGGCGCCTTCGCCGCGCGCTACGGCGGCGAGGAGTTCGCCGTGGTCATTCCGGGAGCGAGCGAGGCCGGCTACCGGGCGCTCGCCGCGCGCTGCGTCGACGCGGTGCGCGAACTGGCGATCCCGCACGAGCTGAACGCGGACTGGGGCGTCGTCACCGTCTCGGTCGGCGGCGCCCGCAGCGATCCCGCGAGCGGTGCGATCCTCGCGCTGTTCCGGGCGGCCGACGAACAGCTCTACCGCGCCAAGGAGAACGGCCGCAATCGCGCCGAGCTTGGCTGAGCGGCGCCGCAGCGGCTAAGCTGCCGGGCTTTCGTCCTCGCCCGCCGGAATTTCGCCGGAATCCTCGTCCGCCCTCTCACCCGCATTCACGCACCAATGCTATTGCCATGACCGCTTCCGCCCAGCGCCGGGGCGTCGCCTGCGCCCTCGGCGCGGGCCTCGCCTGGGGGCTCGTCTTCGTCGTTCCGCTGCTGCTCATCGACTACCCGCCGATGCTGCTGTCGGCCGGCCGCTATCTCGCCTTCGGACTCATCGCGCTGCCGCTCGCCGCGCGCGACTGGCAGCGCCTGCGCCGGCTCGACCGGCGCGACTGGGCGCGCGCCTTCGAACTGGCGCTGATCGGCAACCTGCTCTACTACGGCCTGCTCTCCGCTGCCATCCAGCGCGCCGACGCGCCGCTGCCGACGATGCTGATCGGCACGCTGCCGATCGTCATCGCCGTCTGCGCCAACCTCGGCCGACAGGGTATCGCCTGGCGCCGCCTGCTGCCTTCGCTCGTCGTGATCGGTGCCGGCATCCTGCTGGTGAACCGGCACGAGTTGGCGCGCCTGGACGGCGCGCGCGGGGTCGACGACTACCTGTTCGGCGGCGCGCTGGCGCTGGGCGCCGTCGCCTGCTGGGCCTGGTATCCGATCCGCAACGCCGCCTGGCTGCAGGCGCGGCCGGCGCTCGCCTCGGGTACCTGGGCGACCGCGCAGGGCCTCGCCACGCTGCCGCTGGCGCTGCTGCTCTTCGCCGGCGTCGCGCTGTTCGTGCCGACGCCGCCGGGCTTTGTCTGGCCGCTCGGTCCGGCGCCGGGAAAATACCTCGCGCTGATGCTGCTGCTCGGGCTGGCCGCGTCCTGGCTCGGCACGCTGCTCTGGAACCGCGCCAGCCAGTTGCTGCCGACCGCGCTCTCCGGCCAGCTGATCGTCTTCGAAACGCTCGCCGCGCTGGCCTATGCCTATGCGTGGCGGGGCGAAGCGCCGGCGCCGGCGAGCGCGCTCGGCATCGCCCTGCTCGTCGCCGGCGTGCTGCTCGGCGTGCGCGCTTTCCGCGGGCGCTGAGTGCGGCGCCCGCACACTTCCTGCAAGGAGACCCGCATGTCGGCCATCGACTATCGCCGTGACCATCCCCTCGACCCGGCCGCCGTCGCGGCGCTTTTCGACGCCTCGGGAATCCGCCGGCCGAGCGCCGACGTCGAGCGCATCGGCCGCATGCTGGCCGGTGCGGACCTGCTGCTCTCGGCCTGGGACGGCGAGCGCCTCGTCGGCGTCTGCCGCGCGCTGACCGACTTCAGCTACTGCTGCTACCTCTCCGACCTGGCGGTCGACAAGGCTTACCAGAAGCGCGGCATCGGGCGCGCCCTGATCGAGCGGACGCAGGCGGCGATCGGCGAGGAGACGGCGCTGATCCTGCTCGCCGCGCCGGAAGCGATGGGCTACTACCCGAAAGTCGGCTTCGCCCGCCTGGAAAACGCCTTCATGGTGCCGCGCCGGCGTTAGGGCGCGCTCGCAGTCGACTCGCGAGGCGCCCCGTCGCGCCGGGCGGCGACGAGTTCCGGCTAGGCGTGGGCTTCCTCGCGCTGGCGCGGGAGGATCAGGTTGAGCAGTACGGCGAGCACGCCGCACAGGCTGATGCCCTGCAGCGAGAAGCTGCCGACGGTCAGGCCGAGGCCGCCGATGCCGGTGACCAGCGTCACCGAGACGATGCACAGGTTGCGCGGGCTGGAGAGATCGACGCGGGCGTCCATGATCGTCTTCAGGCCGATGCCGGCGATCGAGCCGAAGAGCAGCATCATGATGCCGCCCATGACCGGCATCGGAATGGTCTGCAGCAGCGCGCCGAATTTGCCGACGAAGGCCATCAGGATGGCGAAGCAGGCGGCCCAGGTCATCACCACCGGGTTGAAATTCTTGGTCAGCATCACGGCGCCGGTCACCTCGCCGTAGGTGGTCACCGGCGGGCCGCCGAACAGGCCGACGACGTTCACCGCGAGACCGTCGCCGAACAGCGTGCGGTGCAGGCCCGGCTTCTCGGTGAAGTCCTTGCCGGTCACCGAGCCGATGGCCAGGATGCCACCGACGTGCTCGACGATGGGCGCGATGGCGACCGGGATCATGAACAGGATGGCGGCCAGGTTGAACTCCGGCTTGCCGAACTCGGGCAGCGCGATCCACGCCGCCTGCTCGACCTTGGTGAAGTCCACGATGCCGGCGAACAGCGAGACGGCGTAGCCGACCGCGACGCCGACCAGGATCGGCACCAGCTTGAGCAGGCCGCGCGCGCGGATCGCCGTAAGCATGGTCGCGGCGAGCGAAATGGCGGCGATGGCGAGCGCCGTGCCGTAGGGCACGACCTGCTGGTCGCCGGCCTTGCCGGTCGCCATGTTCACCGCCACCTGCGCGAGGCCGAGGCCGATCACCATGACCACCGGGCCGATCACCACCGGCGGCAGCAGGCGGTGAATGAAGCCGACGCCGCGCCATTTGACCAGGCCGGCGGCGACGTAATAGAAGAAGCTCGCCGCGGCGAGCGCGCCGAAGGTGGCCGGCATGCCCCAGGTCTGCACCGAGTAGATCACCGGGGCGATGAAGGCGAAGCTGGAGCCGAGGTAGATCGGCACCTCGCGCTTGGTGCACAGCTGGAAGATCAGCGTGCCGACGCCGGCGCCGAGCAGGGCGAGGCTGGGGTTGAGGCCGGTGAGCAGCGGCACGAGAACGGTTGCGCCGAAGGCGACGAAGAGGATTTGCGCGCCGGACAGCGCGGTGCGCCAGGCGGGTTCGTGGGTGGTGGTCATCGTGGTTGGGCGTGGTCGAGGGTCGGGCGAAAGGGATCGCTCTCCGTCGGCGGGGGAGCGGCGGGGCGGAGAACGGACGTCTATTTGGTGCCGAAGATCTTGTCGCCGGCGTCGCCGAGGCCGGGAATGATGTAGCCGACTTCGTCGAGGTGGCTATCGACGGCGGCGGTATAGACATCGACGTCCGGGTGCGCCGCCTGCAATGCGGCGATGCCTTCCGGCGCGGCGACCAGCACGAGGGCGCGGATCTGCTTGCAGCCGTTGCGCTTGAGCATGTCGATGGTGGCGACGAGCGAGCCGCCGGTCGCCAGCATCGGGTCGATGATCAGCGCCAGGCGTTCGTCGAGCTGGCCGACGAAGCGCTCGAAGTAGGGCTCCGGCATCAGCGTCTCGTGGTTGCGGGCGATGCCGACGACGCTGACCTTGGCGCTCGGGATCAGGTCGAGCACGCCGTCGAGCATGCCGAGGCCGGCGCGCAGGATGGGCACCACGGTGACCTTCTTGCCCTTGAGGCGGTCGACTTCGACCGGACCGGCCCAGCCGGCGATCGTGCACCGCTCGACCTCGAAGTCGCGGCAGGCCTCGTAGGTCAGCAGGCGGGCGAGTTCGGCGGTCAGTTCGCGGAATTTCTTGGTGCTCATGTCGGCTTCGCGCATGAGGCCGATCTTGTGTCTGACGAGCGGGTGGCGGACTTCGATCACCGACATCGTGTTCTCCCTTTTGTGCCTGATTTGTTCCGGAAGCGCGCAGGTTAACGGATTCGCCGGTGCTGTGCACCACGTCAGGTCAAATTTGGCGAAATTCCGTACAAAAACCGGGGGCATTGACGGCGTCGCCGCTGTTTTAGATAATGAGAACAGTTCTTATCTAAACCTCTTCTCCGTTTTTCTTCGAAAGCGCCCATGAATGTCGCGGCCACCTCCGCCGATGCCGTCAGCGAACTGTACGAGAGTCATCACGCGTGGCTGTGCGGCTGGCTGCGCAAGAAGCTCGGCTGTCGCCACCACGCCGCCGACCTGGCGCACGATACCTTCCTGCGCATCATCGCTTCGCGCGACGCCCTGTGCGGCATGCGCGAGCCGCGCGCCTACCTGACGACGACGGCGCAACGCCTGATGGTGGACCGCCTGCGGCGTGAAGTCATCGAGAAGACCTATCTGGCCGAACTGGCGATCCGGACCGGCAGCGCGCCGGCCTATCCCTCGCCCGAGCAGACGCTGCTCGCCGTGCAGGCGCTGGAGCAGATCGCCGCGGTGCTGGCGGAGGTGTCGCCGCGCGCGCGCGAGGCTTTCCTGCGCCATTACCTCGACGGCCAGACGCACGGCGAAATCGCGGCGCAGCTCGGCGTATCGACGCGCATGGTGCGCAAATATCTCGTCCAGTGCCTGCTGCAGTGCGCGCAGGCCGGCGCGGCGTAGGGGGCGCCGTGGCTGACGCTTCCTCCGGCGGCGAGCGCATCGCCCGCCAGGCGGCCGAATGGATCGTGCGCCTGAGCGCCGACGACGAAGCCGAGCGCGCCTGCGCGCAGGCCGGCTTTGCCGACTGGAAGAATGCCGATGCGCGGCATGCCGAGGCCGCCGCCCGCATGGAAGCGCTGCTCGGCCGGGTGCGCCAGGTGCGCGGCGCCGGCCCGCAAGCGGCGCAGGTCGCACTGAGCGCTGCCCTTGCCGGGAGGGCGAATCGCGGACGCAGTGGACGCAGCGGGCGCGGCGCCAAGCTGGTCGGCACGCTGGCGCTGGCCTGTCTGTGCGCCCTGCCGGCCTGGCTGGCGCTCAACGAGCGCGGCCCGGCCTACTGGCTGACCGACCTGCGTTCGGGCGTCGGCGAATGGCCGAGTTCCACGCTGGCCGACGGCAGCACCATCGTGCTCGGCAGCCTGAGCGCGGTGGACGTCGATTTCAGCCGGCAGACGCGCACCGTCAAGCTGGTCCAGGGCGAAATCCTGGTCGAGGTGGCGCATGAGGCGGCGGGGGGGCGGCCCTTCGTCGTCGAAACCGAGCATGGCAGCATCCGGGCGCTGGGCACGCGCTTCACGGTGCGCCGCGAAGCGGGCTGGACCGAAGTGAGCATGCTCGAATCGCGCGTGGCGGTGATGCCGGCCGACAGGGCCGCCGGCCGCGTCGCCGATAGCGGGGCGGAGAGCGGAACGGAGCGCGGCGATGCGCCGCTGATCGTCGCCGCCGGGGAGCGGGTGCGCCTGACGCGCGCCGGCGTGACGGTCCGCGAGCGGATCGATCCGCCGAGCGTGGCCACCGCCTGGCAGCGCCGGCAGTTCGTCGCGCAGGAACTGCCGCTGCCCGACGTCCTCGACGAACTCGGCCGGCAGCGTCCCGGCCGCATCCTCTACGACCGCGAAAAACTCGCCGGCATCAAGGTCTCCGCCGTCCTGCCGCTGGGCGACCCCGACCGCGCCCTGCAACTGCTGGTCAACAACTTCCCCGAACTGCGCGTGCGCACGGTGACGCCCTATCTTGTCACGGTCGACCGCCGGACGCGGGAAGCCGACGGCGCCCGCTAAAAAAAAACGGGCCGGCGGTTCCGCTTTTCGTCGCTTGCCCGTCAAGGAGGGTGAAGGGCAAGATCGGCCGCCAGGCAGTTCCTGTTGAACACGTGCGTTAGCCAGTTCCGTTCCTCGTCTTTCCCCCGTCCCCCGGGGTACGAATTCGTCCAACAGGAACCTGCCGACCATGAAAAATACAAATAAACCGGCGCATTCCGACCTCCGCGTCGGTCGCCGGATACGCCCCCACGTCCTTGCCGCCCGCTTCGCCCTGGGCCTTGCTGGCGCTTCCGCCGTGCTAACCCTTTCCGTCGCGCCGGCCCGCGCGCAGGAGGCGGCCTATTACGACATCCCGGCCGGACCGCTGGGCGAGGCGCTCAACCGTTTCGCGCTGCAGGCCGGTGTCGCCATCGCGGTCGACGCGGAGAAGCTGCGCGGCCTGCGGGCCGAAAAGCTCAAGGGGCGCTACGACGTCGACAGCGGCTTCCACTTCCTGTTGCGCCACAGCGGCTACCGCGTGAGCAGGACGGCCGCCGGCTACGTGCTGGTCGCCGTTCCCGCATCCGCACCGGCGCCCGTTCCGGCGCCGGCCGTCCGCCGGGAGGAAGCGGGCGATCCCGAGCTCGCCGAGACGCTGGTCGTCGATCAGCGCGAATCGGCCGGCGTCGCCGTGCTCGACCGCCACACCATCGACGCCATGACGAGCGGCAACGGCGACATTACCAGCGTCCTGCGCGTGCTGCCCAATATCCAGTTCGACAAGGCCAAGGCGCATACCGGCACCCAGGGTGAAATCGCGCCGGCCGACATCAGCATCAACGGCGCGAAGTTCTACCAGAACCTCTTCCAGCTCGACGGCATGTCCTTCAACAACGACATCGATCCGGCCAGCGGCGACAAGTCGGCGAGCATTGCCGAGGTTTCCTCCGCCGCCCAGGGCTTCGCCATCGACACCAGCCTGCTGTGCAAGATCACCGTGCGCGATTCGAACGTCCCGGCGGAATTCGGCGGCTTCAGCGGCGGCGTCGTCTCGGCCGACACCTGCGCGCCGACCAAGGATTTTGCCGGCAGCGTCTCGGTCGGCACCACCCGCTCGTCGTGGATGGAGTACAAAATCGCGCCGGAACAGCGGGCCGACTACGAAGACGCGACCAGCCCGAACTACGCGCGCGCGTTCGACAAATGGACCTACAAGGCTTCGCTGCAGGGCCGCCCGACCGAGAATCTCGGCCTGATCGGCAGCTTCGTGCGCAAGACCTCGACCATTCCGCTGAACGGCAACTCGGCCTTCCGCAACGGCAACGGCGGGCACGCCGAGCAGAGCCGGCAGACCGACAATTTCTTCGTCAAGGCCTTCTGGAAACCGACGGCCGGCAACGACGTGGATTTTTCCATTTCGTACGCGCCGACCGACGACCAGCGCTTCATCGAGAGCATCAAGGACAGCCAGTTCACCTACAAGGCCGGCGGCCTCGGCCTCAACGCCGGCATCGCCACGCATTTCGACGGTTTCACGCTCAGCCAGCGGGCGACCTACACCGAGATGGAAAGCTCGCGCGACGGCGACTCCAGCATCTACAAGACCTGGCGCTATTCGGCCGGCGACAAGAACTGGGGCGTCCCGACCTCGACCTGGGCCAACGCGCTCAGTCTCGAAGGCGGCTACGGCAGCATCGAACAGCGCCAGACGGCGCTCAACTACCAGATGAAGCTCGACTGGGACCCGGTCTCCCTGATCGGACTCGAGCACCGCTTCCAGGCAGGTTTCGAACTGGCCGAGAAGGAGTCCTCCTACGAGCGCAAGACGCAATACGAGTCCTACTACAATCCGGCGACCTGGAGCGGAGGCTGCGTGCGCGCCGGCGGAACGACCGACCCTTACTGCTCGGCATCGCCGACCAGCAACGGCTGGGCCGGGCAGTACCTGCGGAACCGCGTCATTTATCTCGCCGGCAAGTACTCGATCTTCGACCGCAGTGCCGGCATCTTCCTCCAGGACGAGATCCGCAAGGGCAATTTCAGCGCCCGCCTCGGCCTGCGCTACGACGACAGCAAGCTGGCGCCGCAAGCCAATCTGGCGCCGCGCAGCGCCTTCTCCTACGACCTTTTCGGCGACGGCAACACGCGTCTGGAGGCCGGCGCCAACCGCTACTACGGGCGCAACTTCATGACCTATTACATGCAGGCCAACCGCCTGTCGCTGCAGTCCATGATCGCGACGCGCACCGGCCTCGTCGATTGGGCGCCATTCACGCCGGCCAGTTCGGCCATCACCTATCGTTTCGAAGAACTGAAGACCCCCTACGACGACGAAGTCATGCTGGCCTTCCGGCAGAAATGGGCCGGCGCGCTGTGGGGCATCAAGTACGTCGACCGCAAGAGCCGCGATCAGGTGGTCCGCGTGCTGCGCAAGGCGGGCGATTCCTGGGTCGAGAACAGCGGGACGGGCGAAGCGCAGACGCTCTCGCTGACCGCCGAGACCTTGCGTCCGATCCGGATCGGCGAGACGCGGACCTCGATCATGGCCGGCATCGACAAGATCGAATCGCGCACTTCGCACGCCAACTACTTCTCGGACGAATCGGACTTCAACGACAACGGCGGCCTCGGCTACATCGTCTACGACGGCAACCTGATCCAGGCCATCAACAAGCCGGCCGACAACTACAACCGCCCGCTGACCGCCCGCCTGCTGCTCACCACGCTGATTCCCTCGGCCAACGTGACGATCGGCAACTTCCTGAGCTATCGCGAAGGCTATCAAAAGGTCGTGCGCAACGGCTTGAAGGAAGTCGGCGGCGTCCTCTATCACAACTACGAGCGTCTCTCGTTCAAATCCGCTTTCACCTGGGACATGCGTATCAACTGGGACATCCCGTCGCCGACGGCGCAGAAGCCCTACGTCTCGTTGAGCATCGACAACGTGCTCAACGCCACCAACCCCATCGAGAACTCCGGCACCTACCTCGTCTACGAGAAGGGCCGCCAGTTCTGGCTGGAATTCGGAGTCAAGTTCTGACATGAAAAAACCTTTCCCGATCCGCACCTTCGCACTCGTCGCCGGCTGCCTGGGGGCCTTCGCCGCTTTTGCCGGCGAACCCTGCCTGGAGGGCGGAAAGTGGGACGCCAAGTGCCTGCGCCAGCAGTACCAGGCGCCGCTCAAGGCGTGGCCGGCGCCGCGCATCGAGGGCGGCGGCGATTGGCGGGAAATGGCCGCGGTGACGCCGCCCGACCTGCCCGGGAGCGTGCCGCACGCGCAGCTGCGCCTCGGCATCCGCCTGTTCTACGACCCCGCGCTGTCGGCCTCGGGTGAACTGGCCTGCGCCTCCTGCCACCGCCCGGAGCAGGCCTTCGCCGACACGCTGCCGGTGACGCCCGGCCACGAGGGTCGCAAAGGCAAGCGCAACGCCCCGGCGCTGGTCACCGCCAGCCATTCGACCAGCCTGTTCTGGGACGGCCGCTCGCCGACCCTCGAACACCAGGCGCTCGGCCCGATCGCCGACCCGGCCGAAATGGCGATGGCGCTCGACCGCCTGCCGGCCAAGCTGCAGGCCATCGCCGGCTACCCCGAGGACTTCGCGCGTGCCTACGGCGATCCGGCGATCACGCTCGAACGCCTGCAGAGCGCGCTGGCCGCCTACCAGCGCACGCTGGTGCCGGCGGCGACGCGCTTCGACGATTTCCTGCGCGGCAAGAGTGACGCCTACAGCGACCAGGAAGTGCTCGGCCTGCACCTGTTCCGCACCAAGGCCGGCTGCATGACCTGCCACCACGGCCCGGCGCTCAGCGACAACAAGTTCCACAACCTCGGGCTGACCTATTTCGGCCGCAAGTACGAGGACCTCGGGCGCTACAACGTCACCGGCGACGCGCGCGACGTCGGCAAGTTCAAGACGCCGACCCTGCGCAACGTTGCGCGCAGCGCGCCATGGATGCACAACGGCCTCTTTCCCTCGCTGCGCGGCGTCGTCAACATGTACAACGCCGGCATGTTCCGGCCCAAGCCGCAGAACGCCGCGCAGGCCGCCGACCCGCGCTTTCCGGTCACTTCCGAACTGCTCAAGCCGCTCGACATGAACCAGGAGGAAATCCGCGCCGTCGAGGCCTTCCTGCGCACGCTCTGAGTCCTTTCTTCCCGTCTTTCGACCAACGGCTGCCGCCGGCCCTTGACCGGGCGGGCGGCAGCCGTTTCAATTGCCCATGACCATCGCCCACGCCCCCCGCAAAATCCTTCCCTTCCTCCCTTCCGAACGCTGCGCCCGCCTCGTCGCGCTCGCCTGCGCCCTGGCGGCGTTTTCCGCCGCGCCGGCCGCTGCCGCAACCGCCGCAGCGGCCGGCGCGCCGCCCGCCGAGGCGCAGGCCGGCGGCTTCTCGTCGCACGTGCTGGCGAACGGCTTCAAGATCGTCCTCGCCCCCTTTTCGGCGGCCGCCAGCACGCGCATCGAACTGCTGGTGAAGGTCGGCAGCAAGCACGAAGGCGCCGGCGAAACGGGCATGGCCCACCTGCTCGAACACATGCTGTTCAAGAGCGCCGGGCAGCGCGCCGACCTGAAGAGCGACCTGACGGCGCTGGGGGCGACCTGGAACGGAACGACCAACGCCGACCGCACCAACTACTTCGAAACCGTGGCCGCCGACCCCGAGAAGATCGACGAGGCGATCCGCATCGAAGCCGACCGCCTGCTCCGCCCGACCTTCACCCGCGCGCATCTCGCCAGCGAGATGACCGTCGTGCGCAACGAACTCGAGCGCAACGACAACGACCCGAACAGCGTCGTTCGCCGCGCCCTGCAGCGGCAGAGCTTCTTCTGGCACGGCTACGGCCGGCCGACCATCGGCGCGCGCAGCGACATCGAGGAGGCGCCGTTCGCCGCGCTGCTGGCCTTTCACGCGCGCCACTACCGGCCCGACAACGCGGTCCTGATCGTGTCCGGCAAGTTCGACCGGCAGCGCGTGCTGGCGCTGGCGGGCAGCCTGTTCGGCGCGGCGCCCCGACCGGCGACGGCGCTCCCCGGCAACTGGACGCGCGAGGAGGCGCGCCCCGCGACCAACCGCAGCGAACTGTTCCTGCCCGCCGGGCGGACGATCGCGGCGGCGGCGTGGCGGCTGCCCGGTCTGAGCGACCGGCAGACGCTGGCCGTCGACCTGGCGAGCGCGGCGCTGTGCGCGGAAAGCTGGGGCAGCCTGCGCAAGGAACTGGTGCTCGAACGCAAGCTCGCCGTCGGCGTCTCCTGCGGCGTGCACGCGCAGGCCGACTACAGCCTGCTGCTCGCCTCGGCGACGGCCGGGCAGGGGGCCGACGCCGAAGCGCTGTCGCGCGCCCTGGACGCGCACATCGAGGCGGCGGCGCGCGACGGGATTGCGCCGGAACAGCTCGAACGCGCCCGGCGCAACGAACTCAACGCCTTCGAACGCCTCGCCAGCTCGCACGAGGCCGTCGCCGCGCAGCTCTCGCAGGCCGAGGCGGCCGGCGACTGGCGTCTGTACTTCCGACAGCGCGACATCGTCGCCGACCTCGGCCTCGCCGAAGTCAACGCGGCCCTGCGGACGTGGCTGGTCGCGATCAACCGCAGCGATGTGCTGCTGCACCATGCGGAAGGCCTGCGCGCGCCGGAGGCGCCGAAGCCCGAGGCCGCCGCCGCGCTGGTCGCCGGCCGCGAATGGCCGGACGTCGCCACGGCGGCCGATCCGCTGCCCGCCTCGCTCGACGAGCTGGCCGCCCGGCGCGTCCTGGTCCCGCTCGGCGGCGCCGGAGCGGAGGCGAGCGCGGCGCTGATCGCGCGGCGCACGCAGGGCAACCTGGCCTGGCTGAGCATCGCCAACGACTACGGCAACGCCGCCGCGCTGGCCGGCCGGCAGACCGTCTGCGCGCTGGCCGGCGGCCTGATGGCCTTCGGCGGCGGCGGGCTCGACCGCGACGCGCTGGCCGCCCGGCTGGAGGCCCTGCAGGCGCGCTGGTCGCTCGGCCTCGGCGGCATCGCGCTCGAAGCGCCGCGCCCGAACGTCGAGGCCGCGCTCGACCTGCTGCTCGCCGCCTGGCGCGCGCCGGCGCTGCCGGAGAACGAATTCGAGCGCCTCAAGGCGGCGCGCATCGCCGGCCTGGAAGCCGCGCTGAAAGACCCGGGGCAGGTCGCCGCCAACGCCGCCGGCCTGCGCTTCGACAACTATCCGGCGCAGCATCCCTTCCAGCCGCGCTCGCTGACGCAGGCGCTGGCCGATGCGCGCGCCGCCGACATGGCCGGCGTGCGGGCGTGCGTCGCCGATTTCGGCGGCGCGGGGCGCCTCCGGCTGGCGCTGGTCGGCGACTTCGCGGAAGCCGACGTGCGGTCGCTGCACGCCCGGCTGGCCGCCCTGCCGCCGGCGCGCGAGCCCTACGCGCGGGTGCGCGACGTCGAGGCGCCGCGCGCCGTGGACCGCAGTCCCATCGTCGTCGCCATGCCCGACCGGCCCAACGCCGAACTGCTCGGCATCGCCCAGCTGCCGATCGCCGAGGATGCGCCCGACTTTCCGGCGCTGCGCATCGCCGTGAAGCTGCTCGGCGGCGATACCGACAGCCGGATCCGCGCACGCCTGCGCGAGCGCGAAGGCCTCGCCTACAGCGCCGGCGCCGCGCTCGCCGGCGGCGATTTCGAGGCGCGCAGCCGCCTGACCCTGAGCGCCAGCGTCGCCAGCGCGAACGCGGAAAGCGCCCTGGCGATGCTCAAGGAGGAACTGGCGCGGGCGCTCGCCGACGGCTTCGACGCCGCGGAAGTGGTGCGCGCGCAGCAAGCCTGGCAGCGCGAACGGCAAAAGTCGCTGACCGCCGAGAAGGGCTACGTCGGTCAGTTGGCCTACGGCCTGTACACCGGCCGCGACTACGCCTGGCTGGCGCAGTACGACGCGCGCATCGCCGCCCTCACGGCGCCGGAAGTGAACGCCGCCCTCCGCAAGTATCTGGCCGACGCCCCCATCGTCTGGGCAATCGGCAAGGGGCGCTGAGGTGTCCGCCGCCGCGCCCGCGTGTCCGGAATCCGGGATGCGGGGCCGCAAAGTGGGGCCGTAGAACGGGGGCGCAACGCCGGGGCGGGCGGCGCAGGCGGGAAGCGGGCGAAAAGCGGGCGAGCGGACGAACGGATCGGCGCAGCGTCGGATCGGCGCAAGGGCGGGCGCCGCCGTTCGGAGTAGAATTCCGCGCTTTCATTTTGCGGCGGGCATCATGCTGGAACGTCTGTTCGGGCTTTCGGCGCACGGCACCAACGTGCGCACCGAGGTGATGGCGGGGGCGACCACCTTCCTCACCATGGCCTACATCATCTTCGTCAACCCGGACATCCTCGCGGCGGCCGGCATGCCGAAGGACGCGGTGTTCGTCGCCACCTGCCTCGCCGCCGCGCTCGGCTCGGCGATAATGGGCTTCTACGCCAACTACCCGATCGCGCTGGCGCCGGCCATGGGGCTCAACGCCTACTTCGCCTTCACCGTCGTCGGCAGCCTCGGCTTCACCTGGCAGACGGCGCTCGGCGCGGTCTTCCTCTCGGGCCTGCTGTTCATCTTCGTCAGCCTGTTCCGCCTGCGCGAAGCGGTGGTCAACGCCATTCCGCGCTCGCTCAAGTTCTCGATCTCGGCCGGCATCGGCCTCTTCCTCGCGATCATCGGCCTCAAGAACGCCGGCCTGATCGCCGCGCACCCGGCGACCCTGCTCACGCTCGGCGACCTGCACCAGCCGGGAACGCTGCTCGCCATCGCCGGCTTCATGCTGATCGTCGCGCTCGAACAGCGCCGCACGCCGGGCGCCATCATCATCGGCGTGCTGGCGGTCACCGTCGCGTCGATGCTGCTTGGGCTGACGCCGTACAACGGCCTGGTCGCCATGCCGCCGTCGATCGCCCCGACCTTCCTGCAGATGGACATCGCCGGCGCCCTGCACGCGGGCCTGCTGACCGTCGTCATGACCTTCTTCCTGGTCGAGCTGTTCGACGCCTCGGGCACGCTGGTCGGCGTCTGCCATCGCGCCGGCCTGCTCGACGCCGACGGCCGCCTGCCGCGCCTGAAGCGCGCGCTGCTCGCCGATTCGACGGCGATCACCGCCGGCGCGCTGCTCGGCACCTCGTCGACCACCGCCTACATCGAGTCGGCCGCCGGCACGGCGGTCGGCGGGCGCACAGGGCTGACCGCCGTCGTCGTCGCGCTGCTCTTCCTCGCCGCGCTCGTCTTCGCCCCGCTCGCCGGCGTCGTGCCGGCCTACGCGACGGCGCCGGCGCTGTGCTACGTCGCCGTGCTGATGATCCGCGGCCTCGCCGAGATCGACTGGAACGACCTGACCGAAGCGGGGCCGGCCGTCGTCACCGCGATCACCATGCCCTTCACCTTCTCGATCGCGCACGGCATCGCCTTCGGCTTCGTCTCCTACGCGGCGATCAAGCTGCTCGCCGGCCGCCGGCGCGACCTGTCGCCGATGGTCGCGGCGATCGCCGTCGTCTTCGTGCTCAAATTCGCCTTTCTCTGAAGATCAGGACACGTCATGGATTCCGCCTACTTCGCGCAACGCATCCGCACCATCGCCGACTGGCCCGAACCCGGCGTGCAGTTCCGCGACATCACGCCGCTGCTGCGCGACGGCGCGGCCTTCCGCCGGCTGATCGAGGCCTTCGCTGAGCGCTACGCCGACGAGCGCATCGACGCGATCGCGGGGATCGACGCGCGCGGCTTCATCATCGGCGCCGCGCTCGCCTATCGCCTCGGCTGCGGCTTCATCCCGGTGCGCAAGGCCGGCAAGCTGCCGTTCGCGACGGTCAGCGAGTCGTACGCGCTCGAATACGGCGAGGCCGTCGTCGAAGTGCATACCGACGCCGCCGAGGCCGGCGAGCATGTGCTGGTGATCGACGACCTGATCGCCACCGGCGGCACCATGCTCGCCGCCGTGCGCCTGATGCAGCGGCTCGGCGCGAAGATCGTCGAAGCCGGCGCGGTGATCGATCTGCCGGCGCTCGGCGGCGCGGAGCGCCTGCGCGCCGCCGGCGTGCCGATCCACGCGCTGCTGCGCTACTGAAGCGCCGCGCGCGGGCGCCGGCCCGCGTATTCCTGCGCGTTTCCGCGCAATCCCGCGCCGCTCGCCCGGCTGCCGCCGCGTCGCGCCAGTTCGTCCAGCCCGCCGCGACTGCGCCGCGAAACGAGAGGCGCAGCGAGACGTGAAGCGCGAGGTGCGAAGCGATTCGAGAATCTCGTCCGGAATTGACTTCGCGAATTGACCCGAAAAGCGAAATAGGTAATATTCCGACGATTCATTTCGCATGCGTGGCCGGGCGGCGCGCTTCCTTCCTCGGGGAGGCGACGCCCCCAGACAAGACTAAATGCCGACGCTCAGACGCTTCTTCGCTAAGGACCTCGCCACCCGGGTGGCCTTCGTCGTTCTGGTCCTCTTCCTGTGCGCGGTCTGGGGGCTGACCTGGCTGACGACGGCGCATCTGCACCGCGACGTCGTGACGGTACTCGCCAACCAGCAGTATTCGGCGGTCAGCCTCGTCGCCTCGGAAATCGAGGAGAAGGTCCGCGTGCGCTTCCGCGCGCTCGAGAACCTGGCCGGCGACCTCGGTCCGGCGACACTGGCCGATCCCGCCCAGGTCGATCGCCTGCTCGCCAGCCGGCCGCTGCTCGCGTCGCTGTTCGGCATCGGCGTGCTGGTGCTCGCGCCGGACGGCTCGCTGATCGCCGACGCGCCGGCCGAGGCCCGGCGGCGCAAGCGCTCGTTCAGCGACTACGAATATTTCCGCGCCGTCATGAACAGCCGCCGGCCGGCGGTCGGCAAGCCGCGCATCGGCGACGTCACCGGCAAGCCCGGCGTCGCCTTCGCCGCGCCGGTACTCGACGCCGCGGGCCGGGTGCGTGCCGTCGTCGTCGGCCATACCGAGCTGTCCGATCCCTCGCTGTTCGGCGCGCTCGAGCGCTCCAACGTCGGCAAGAGCGGTTGGATCGCGATCAGCGCGCCGCGCCACGGGCTGCTCGTCACCGCCAGCGACACCTCGCGGCGCCTGACGCCGGTCGCGCAGCCGGGCCAGAACAATATGTTCGACCGCTTCATGGAAGGTTTCGAGGGCTCCGGCGTCGCGGTCAATTCGCGCGGCGTCGAGACGCTGACCTCGGCGCAGCGCATTCCCTCCGCCGACTGGTTCGCGCAGGCCGTGCTGCCGACCGCGGAGGCCTTCGCGCCGATCCGCGCCATGAAGCTGCGCGCCTACGCCATCGCCCTCGGCGTCTCGGTGCTCGTCTCCTTCCTCGTCTGGCTGGTCCTGCGTTTCATGCTGCGTCCGCTCGTCCGGGCGACCGCGCAGATCCGCGCGATGGCCGGCGGCGCGCAGGAACTCGGCGAACTGCCGATATCGCGCGACGACGAAATCGGCGAACTGCTCGGCAGCTTCAATTCGCTGGTCCGCCAGCGGCGCAAGGACGAGGCGGAGCTGAAGCTGGCGGCCAACGTGTTCGACAACGCGATGGACGGCGTCGTCGTCACCGACCTTGGCGCCCGCATCCTCTCGGTCAATCCGGCCTTCACGGAGATCACCGGCTACAGCGCCGCCGAGGTGGTCGGGCGCACGCCCCGGCTGCTGCGCTCGGAGCACCACGGCCCGGGTTTCTACCGCAGCCTGTGGCAGAGCCTGCTGCGCGACGGGCGCTGGGAAGGCGAGATCTGGAACCGGCGCAAGAACGGCGAGGTTTTTCTCGAGTGGCTGAGCATCGGCGTGGTGACCGACAAGAGCGGCCAGCCGATGCGCTACGTCGGCGTCTTCAACGACATCACCGAGATGCGCCGCAAGGACGAGAACATCCGCCATCTGGCCTTCCACGATCCGCTGACCGGGCTGGCCAACCGCGCGCTGCTGCTCGACCGCCTGGAGCACGGCATCGACCTCGCGCGCCGCGACCGCTGCCGCATCGGCGTCATCTTCATCGACCTCGACCGTTTCAAGGTGATCAACGATTCGCTCGGGCACGACGTCGGCGACGAACTGCTGCGCCAGATCGCCAACCGCCTAGCCGGCTGCCTGCGCGAGTCGGACACCATAGCGCGCATCGGCGGCGACGAATTCGTCGTGCTCATCAAGGACGCCGGCGAACTGTCCGACTACGCGGCGCTGGCCGAAAAAATCATCGTCTCGGTCGGCGAGCCGCTCGAAATCAGCGGACACGCGATGCAGACCGGCGCCTCGGTCGGCATTGCCTGCTACCCGGAGGACGGCGAGGAGGTCGTCGTGCTGATGAAGCACGCCGACGCGGCGATGTACGCGGCGAAGGCGGCCGGGCGCGGCACCTACCGTTTCTTCCAGAAGGCGATGACCGAGCGCGCGGTGCACCGTCTCAAGCTGGAAATGGAGCTGCGCAACGCGGTGGCGAGCGGCGATCTGGAACTGCACTATCAGCCGCAGGTCGCTCTCGCCGGCGGCGAACTGTGCGGCGTCGAGGCGCTGGTGCGCTGGCGCCACCCGCAGCTCGGGCTGGTGCCGCCGTCCGACTTCATTCCGCTCGCCGAGGAAACCGGACTGATCGGCCCGCTCGGCGACTGGGTGCTCGCCGAGGCCTGCCGGCAGCTCGCGCTATGGCAGGCGCAAGGGCTGGCGGTGCCGCGCGTGGCGGTGAACCTGTCGGCGCTGCAGTTGCAGCAGGGAGATCTCATCGAACGCATCGTCGGCCTCGCGCGACGCCACGGCATCGCGCCGACGGCGCTCGAAATCGAGCTGACCGAGAGCGCGGTGATGGCCAACCCCGAATACATTTCCCGCGTCTTCGCGCGCCTGCGCAATCTCGGCGTGCGCATCGCGATCGACGACTTCGGGACCGGCTATTCCAGCCTCGCCTACCTGCGCCGCCTGCCGATCGACACGCTGAAGGTGGATCGTTCCTTCGTCATGAACGCCGACAGCGACGAGGGCGACGCGCAGATCGTGCGCACCGTCATCGCGCTGGCGCATTCGCTGCATCTCGAGGTGGTCGCCGAGGGCGTCGAGAGCGAGGCGCAGGCCGCCTTCCTGCGCTCCTGCGACTGCGCTACCGTGCAGGGTTTCCTGTACGCGCGCCCGCTGCCGGCGGCGGCCTTCGAGGACTGGCTGCGCGAGCGGGACGCCCGGCGCGGGGCGCCTGCCGGCGAATCGGGCGCTGCCGGCGATTCCGGCGGTTCCGGCGGCGAACTGTCTCTCGCCTGATTTCTCTGATTTCTGCCTGGCGATTTCCGCCTGGCCGCCCGCGCCCTCAGGGCATCCAGAAACTGGCTTTTTCGCTCGTCGCCACTTCCGGCCGCGCGACGTCGGCGACCGTGATGCGGATCGGATTGGCGCCGGGCTTCGCGGCATCCGGATCGACGCGCACGGCGATCGTCGCGTCGCCGATCGCCGCCGGCGGCACGCTGACTTCGTGCAGGCCGTCGAGGCGGATGCCGGGCAGCCCCTCGACGCCGATGGCGTAGGTGCGCGGCTGCTCGCTGGCGTTGGTCAGCTGCAGGCGGAAGATGTTCTCGATGCTGCCGTCCGGCGCCTCGCGCGAGAGCGCGGCGCGGTCGCGGTTCACGGCGACCTTGAGCGGCACCCGGGTCGCCAGCGACCAGGCGGTGGCCAGCGTCACGGTGAGGAAGATCGCCGAGTAGAGGAGGACGCGCGGGCGGAAGGCGCGGCGCACGATCTCGCCGCGCGAGGAGCGGTTCTGCACGGCGTTCTCGGTCGAGTAGCGGATCAGGCCGCGCGGATAGTCCATCTTGTCCATCACCTGATCGCAGGCGTCGATGCACGCCGCGCAGCCGATGCATTCGAGCTGCAGGCCGTCGCGGATGTCGATGCCGGTCGGGCAGACCTGCACGCAGATGTTGCAGTCGATGCAGTCGCCGAGGCCGGCGGCGCGCGGGTCGGCGGTCTTGGCGCGGCCGCCGCGCGGCTCGCCGCGTTCGTTGTCGTAGGCGACGATCAGCGTGTCGCGGTCGAACATCACGAACTGGAACTGCGCGTAGGGGCAGATGTATTTGCACATGTGCTCGCGCAGGAAGCCCGCGTTGCCGTAGGTGGCGGTGCCGTAGAAGAGCACCCAGAAGGCTTCCCACGGGCCGACCGAGAAATCGGCGAGGCCGTGCGTCAGTTCGCGGATCGGCGTGAAGTAGCCGACGAAGGTGATTCCCGTCCACAGCGCGAGCGCCAGCCAGAGGCCGTGCTTGGTCGACTTGAGCGCGAGCTTGCGCGCCGACCAGGGCGCCGCGTCGAGCTTCATGCGCTTCGGACGGTCGCCTTCGACGAGTTTTTCGATCCACAGGAAGATTTCCGTGTAGACCGTCTGCGGGCAGGTGTAGCCGCACCACAGGCGGCCGGCGACGGCGGTGAACAGGAAGAGGGCGAGCGCCGAGAGGGCAAGCAGGACGGCGAGGTAGATGGTGTCCTGCGGCCAGAGGACGAAGTCGAAGAGGTAGAAGCGGCGTGCGTCGAGGTCGAAGAGCACGGCCTGCCGGCCGTTCCACGGCAGCCAGCAGAGGCCGTAGAAGACGATCTGCGTGAGCCAGACGAAGACCCAGCGCCAGGACTGGAAGATGCCCTTGATCGAGCGCGGGTAGACCTTGGCGTCGGGATCGGCGACGGGCTTGATCTCGATGACGCGTTTGGCGGACTTGGCGGATTTTGCGGGCGTGGACATGGCGCGGACTCGCTGGTGGTCGGCCGCGCCGGGGCGCGGTCGGGGCCGGGGTTCATTGCAGGCAGTAGTTTACCGGTTCGGGCATGCGCGGCAGATTGCTCTCGCCGAGCGCCTCGCGCACTGAAATCTCGATGTCGACGCAGAGCGCCGCGAGCGGCAGATCGTTGGCCGTGGTGCCGAAGGGCTCCTCGATTTCGTCGCCGATCGCGTCGAGGCCGAAGAAGGTGTAGGCGACGATGCCGACGACGATCGGCGTCAGGGCGCCGATCGAATCGACGAGGCCGAAGGGTAGCAGATAGCAGTAGAGGTACACCGTGCGATGCAGCAGCACCGCGTAGGAGAAGGGCAGCGGTGTGTTGCGGATGCGCTCGCAGGCGCTCAGCACGTCGCCCATCCGGCTCAGGCTGCGGTCCAGTTCCGCCGCCAGCGGCGCGCTGATCCAGCCGCGGCGCAGGCAGGCGTGCAGATCGTCGCCGATGCCCTGCAGGAGGGCTGCCGCCGGGCGCTGCAGGCGGCCGATCCGCGCCGCCTCGTCGGCCGGCAGCAGGCGGCGCAGGTCGGCGTTCGGCGAACTGTCGCGCAGCTGGTGGCGCAGGGTGTGCGCGAAAGCCAGTCCGGCCAGGGCGACGCGCCGGCGCATCGCGGCGATCTCGGCCAACTCTTCGGCCTGCTTTTCGGCGTTACCGGCCTGCGCCGGGAGCAGGAAAGCGTCGATCTGGCGCGTCAGGTTGCGGCAGCTGCCGAGCAGCGTGCCCCACAGCTTGCGGCCTTCCCAGAAGCGCTCGTAGCTCGCCGAATTGCGGAAGCCGAGGAAGATCGCCAGCGCCAGTCCCATCAGCGTGAAGGGGATCGTCGTCAGGGTGATCTTGAGGTGGTAGAAAGTGCCGTGGCTCAGCGTGACGACCACCGCCGTGGCGATCGTGGTGAGCAGCTTGATCCAGATGTTGGGCAGTATCGAGCCGCGCAGGACGAAGAAGTATTCGATGCCGCGCGGGCGGGGGCGGACGATCATGGCTGGCAGTGGGCGAAGAGTGCGGATGCAGGTTGCGGGGTGGAGCGGCGGCGGGACGCGGGAAGTCCGGCCGGATGCTCCCTGTCATCGACACGTCCGGTCGGATTCGGTTCAATGTATCACAACATGATGCGAATCGACGATGGCTTCCCGCGTCGCGTCCGCTTCCCGAATCCGTCAGCGGGCCGTGCGTTCGCCCGCCGCTGGCACCGTCGCCGGTGGTGCCGGTGGCGCCTTGCCGGCGCCGGGAGGCGACGCGGGGAGTCTGTCGTGCGGCGTCTTTCCGGGGCGTCCGGCGTCCGGCCGGGTGCCGCGTCCCGTTTTTTTCGCAGGGGGCCGGCGGCTTGCCGCGGGTAGGGAAGCGCCGGGCCGCTAAGCGGTTTCGTGTATTGCCGCGAACGCGTCTTTCGTACGATCTTTGCAGCCTGGATACACGGCCCGGGATCGGCGCCCGGGTCGCCTTCGGAACGGAGGGGAGCGTGAGTTTTCTTGACGAGCGGCGTCGGCGCGACCGGCGCGAGAGGGAAGGCCTTGGCCGCAACGCTGCGGAGAGGCGCCGGACGGCAGAGCGCCGGCATCCGGAGCTGCGGGAGATCTCGTTCCGCGAATGGGGGGCTTGCAAAGCCCGCGTCCTGCGCCGCGGGCCGGCGGAGGCGCCGGGCGGCAGCGGCGTCGCCTTGCCGACGACGGGCCTGCCGCGACCGGCGGTGCCGTCGCCGCGGGGCGCCGCGGAGCGTCGCTGCGCGGACCTCGGCACGCCCCTCGGCTGGCGGGAGCGCCGGCGCTCGCCTGAGCGCCGCCTGCCCGAAGTGCGCGAACTCGCCTTCGCCGACTTCCTGTTCGAAACCTGAGGGCGGCACGAGAACGGCACGAGAACGGCACGAGAACGGTACGAGAACGGTACGAGAACGGTACGAGAAAGGCGGCGCGGCGTCGCCGGCAGCCCGCGCCGGGCGCATCCCGGCGGGCGGCCGCTCAGTGCGCGATCGGCTTGTAGCCCGGATCGTCGAAGTAGGCGCCGTACTGTTCGAGCGCGCCGAGCACCTTTACCGCGCCGTTCCGCCGTGCGTCGGACTTGGCCTTGGTCGCCATCTGTCCGGCGCCGGCGAGCAGGTCGGCGACGATCAGGTGCAGCTGCGCGTCGGCTTTCGCGTCGAGCTTGCAGTGGGCGACGATTTCGCCGACTTCGCGTTCGACCTTGCGCGCCAGCGCGTCGTAGCCGGCGGGCGGCAGACGGCGTTCGTGGATGTCGGGCAGCGCCGCGACCATGTTCTGGCGGATGGCGCCCATCGCCGTGCGCAGCGCGGCGTCGGTTTCCCATTTCCGGCCGGCGTTGAGTTGCGGCGTGGGCGCGGCGTCGCCGTGTTCGTGCGCCGCGTGGGCGTCGTGCCGGTGCTCTGCCGCCCGGCCGGCGGCGGGCAGCGTCAGCCCCGCGACGAGTCCGGCGGCGAGAAGGATGGCGCCGAAGGCGCCCGGTGCGTTGCGTTTCATGTGTCGATCTCCGTGGGTTCGGGCGATGCCCGCCGGTGCGCCGGATGCGCCGCCGCGTGGGCCTCGCCGACTTGAACGAGGCGCGGCGGGAAATGTTCCCAACGGTTCCCAACGGTTCCCGACGGCGTTCCGGATTGGCGCGCTTGTGGCGGTTTCCCGCGCCAATTGGTTTCCCGCGCCAATTCGCGGCCGTCGCGCGTCGCTTGCGCGCCCGTTCCGTCGAACTTTCCGGCGCCGCTCAGTCGCGGTGCAGACGCTCGATAGGTGACGGCAGGGCAGGCTGTTCGAGGAGCAGGCCGGCGAGGCGTTCGCGCTGCGCCGGCGAGAGCAGCGCGTGCTCGCGCTGCAGCTGCCGGATCACCGCTTTCTGCTGCTCGTCCTGCAGTTGCGCGATGCGTGCGCGCTCGGCGTCGATGCGCGTCGGGTCGGGCGCGACGGAAAAGATTTCGCGGATCATGCGGTCGCGGTGCGTGCGGACCTCGTCCGCGCCGGCCGCGAGCTGCGCGAGGAAGGGCGCTTCCGACGCGTGCCAGTCGCGCAGCTGGGCGTCGCTCAGCTGCAGATAGCGCGGCAGGCCGGGGAAGGCGTGCGGCGGCGCGGCGCCGTGCGGTTCGCCGTCGGCGATGCCGCGATAGGCGACGGCGGCGAGCACGCCGAGGTTGACGAGCAGCGAGAGGGCGAGCGCGATGCGCAGCGTACGGGCGTTCATTTGTCGGTTTCCTTGACATAGCAGGCGTCGGGGCCGTGGCACAGACTGCCCGGCGGCAGCGCGTCGAAGACGGCGAGCGGCGCCAGGCGTGGCGTCGGGTCGGCATCGCCGGCGAGTAGTGCCGAACCCAGGGCGACGCCGAGGGCGAGCGAGGCGGCGGCGCCGGCACCGGCGCCGAGCGGCCACCAGCGGGCGGCGGGCCGGCTGGCCGGGAAAAATTTGCGGAGGGCGGCGAGCGCGCGGGAGATGTCGCTCATCGCGTCCATCGCGGCGGGCGCGCCGGCTGCGGGACGGGGCGCACGCGCGGCCAGGCGGCTCGCGACGATTTCCGCGAGGTCGACGCCGAGGCTTTCCTGCGGCAGGGCGCGCAGGTCCGTCGCGAGGGCGTGCAGTTCGTTCAGGCGGGCGGCGCAGGCCGGGCAGGCGGCGAGGTGGGCGGCCAGCGCGAATTCTTCGGCGGCCGGCAGCTCCCCGTCCAGCCAGGCGGACAGGCTTTCCAGGTCGGGCGCGTGCGGGGCGGCGGCGGGATGGCTCATCGATCTTCTCCGGTGTGGCGCCGGTAGCCGGCGAGCGCGGCGACGCGCGCGCGGGCGAGGCGCGATTTGACGGTGCCTTCGGCGATCCCCAGGGTCGCCGCGATTTCGCCGTAGGACATGTCCTCCAGCTCGCGCAGCCACAGGATTTCGCGCTGCTCGGCGGGCAGTTCGCGCAGCGCGCGGTCGAGCAGCGCGATGCGCTGGCGGTCGCCGCAGCGCTCGTCGGGCGGCGCGCCGGGGTCGGGCAGGCGGGCGAGCGGGCCGTCCGGCGAATCCTCGGCGAGCGGGACGAAGACGACAAGCTGGCGGCGGCGCAGCACGTCGAGCGTGGCGTTGTGCGCGATGCTGAACAGCCAGGTGCGGAACTGCGCCTCCGGCCGCCAGCCGGGCAGCGCCTGGTGGGCTTTCATGAAGGTCTCCTGCGTCAGGTCCAGCGCCTCGTCGCGCGTGCCGCACAGGCGCAGGACGAAGCGGAAGACCCGTTCCTGGTAGCGACGGACGAGCGCGGCGAAGGCGGGCGCGTCGCCGGCCAGCGTGCGGGCGACCAGCGCGCGGTCGTCGCTCCCGGCGGATGTCGCAGGCCCCGCGCCGTCCGCGCGCTCCGCTTCGTCCGCGTCCTGCAGTTCTTCGGCGCTTGCGGCCATTCGGATCGTTCGCTCCCCGTTCGTTCGCAGTCCGTTCTTTGCGCCGATCCGCGATCGGCCTGCCCCATTCAACGAACGGGATCGGAAAAAGTTCCACGCCGGGTTCCGTGCCGGGGGACACGTCGAGACCCGCGCCGGAAACAAAGCGTGCGCCGCCGCCCGTCTCCCGCGCGGCGCTTGGCGCGCCATGAAGGCGGCGGGATAATGGTCGCCTTCCTCGTGCCCGGCGTCGCCCGGGCAGATCAAAAAGCCGGAGTTTTTATGGAATCGCATCTTTCCGACATCTCGCGCGTGATCCAGTTGGCGGTGGCGCCGGTCTTCCTGCTCACGGCGATCGCCACGCTGATCAGCGCGATGAATACCCGCCTCGGGCGCGTCGTCGACCGCCGTCGCGTGCTGCTCGAACGCCTGTCGAGCACGGATGCGGAGCTGGTCAGCGAGTCGGCCGACGAACTGCAGTCGCTGGCGCGGCGCGCCCGGCTCGTCTATTTCGCGATTTTTTCCTCGGTGCTCGCCGCGCTGCTGGTCTGTCTCGTGGTCGCCGGCGCCTTCGTCGGCGCGCTGATCTCGGTCGATCTGGCGCGGGCCGTCGCCGGACTGTTCGTGCTCGCCATGTGCTCGATGATCGCGGCGCTCGGCATGTTCCTGCGCGAGGTCTACGTGGCGGTCAGCACCTCGGTGCACGCGCGGCACTGAGCGCGCCGGCCGGCAAGGTGCACAGAAAAAGGGAGCGCCGCGGCGCTCCCTTTTTTTCGGCTGGCGTGCCGTCGTCAGGCGGCACGGCCGGCGTGCTGGCGGCGGCGTCCGATGGCCAGCGCGCCGAGCAGCCCGATGCCGAAGAGGGCGAGGGTGCCCGGTTCGGGAACGTTGATCGGCGCGCAGCCGGTCGGGCCGACGCAGGCGGCGCCGATGAACAGGTTCTCGAAGCCGTTGTTCAGGTCCTGGAAGTCGACCCGCACCTGCATCTCGGTGTAGGCGCCGGACCAGATCAGCTGGTTGAGCAGGGCGGAGAAGATCGCGTAGGACACGGAGTTCTGGCCGAGATTGTGCTCGAAGGTGTGGCTGTCGACGGCGGTTGGGTCGCCGCAGGGAACGATGTTGGCCGGCGTCGCACTGGCGAATGGGGCGTTGTAGCAGAGCGTCACCGCGCCGCCGCTCAGGACGTAGTCGCCGTGTCCGAAGGCGCTCGGCGAGCCGGAGGTGACGTCGTTCAGGGTGAAGGTCTGGCTGCCGCCGGGGCCGACCAGCGTGACCTGCGCCCAGGCCCAGAGATTGTTGTTGCCCTGTCCTTCCTGGTTGTTGTTGAAGTACGCGACCATGTCGTGCTGGATGCCGTCGAAGGTCAGGTAGTCGCGCAGGGCGGCGAGCGAGACGTTCCAGGTCGGGCCCGCGGCTTCGGTGGTCGTCGAGTAGTTCACCGTACCGTTCACGACGTTCGGGAAGTTGAAGCCGTTCATCACGGTTCCCGCCAGCCCGAGGTCCTGGTTGTTGGTCTGGGCGCCGGTGCCGATCACCAGCGCGTCCTGAATCGTGTTGGCGGTGTTGAACAGGTAGGCCGGGCCGCCGGTCGAGGTCGATGCCCAGTCGAGAATCGGCATCGAGTAGGAGACGAAATCGCCGTAGGTCGTCGAGTAGGGCAGGCCGGGGGCGGGGAAATCGAGCACCGGCACGGGCGCGGCGAAGGCGGGCGAGGCGGCGAGCAGGCCGGCGGCAAGGAGCAGGGAGCGGATGGGGGCCATGGCTTTTCCTTTACGTTTTTAACTACTTGCTCCTCAAGTAGCAATCCGCAGGCCATGCCTCGTAACCGTATGAGAAAAAAATGATTTTCTGTTTTTTGCTCGGGTTTTCTATGCGGTATGTAATATTTTCTGACAGTCCACGCTGCGGCGGCGGGCTTTAGGGGGCCGGCGCGTCGGCGTGCAGGCGGAGCGTTCCGCCGCGCACCGCCTCCTCGAGTTGCCCGGCCTCCATCGGGCGGCCGTAGAAATAGCCCTGGAAGACGTCGCAGCCGGTTTCGGCGAGGAAGTCGCGCTGCGCCGGCGTTTCGACGCCCTCGGCGAGTACTTCGAGGCCGAGGTTGTGGCCGAGGACGATCACGGCGCGCGCGATGGCGCGGTCGTCCGCGTCGTCCGGCAGGTCCTTGACGAAGGCGCGGTCGAGCTTGAGGCGGTCGAGCGGGAAGGTCTTCAGGTAGGCGAGCGAGGAATAGCCGGTGCCGAAGTCGTCGAGGGCGATCTTGATGCCCATCGCGCGCAGGCCGTTCATGATGTCGGCGGCGCCCTGCGGGTCGTGCATCAGCAGGCCCTCGGTGATCTCCAGTTCGAGCAGATGCGGCGGCAGGCCGCTGGCGTCCAGGGCGCGCCGCACGCTGTCCGCCAGGTCCTCGTTGCGGAACTGGCGCGCCGAGAGATTGACGGCGACCGGTAGGTCGGCGCCGAACTCCTGGCGCCAGCGCACCGCCTGCTTGCAGGCTTCGCCCAGCACCCATTCGCCGATCGGCAGGATGAGGCCGGTGGCTTCGGCGATCGGGATGAACTGGACCGGCGAAATGGTGCCGAGGGCGGCGCTGTGCCAGCGCAGCAGCGCCTCGCTGCCGACCAGCCGGCCGCTCCGGGCGTCCACCTGCGGCTGGTAGGCGACGGCGAACTCGCCGCGGCCGAGCGCCTGGCGCATCATCTGTTCGAGCGCCAGCAGCTGGCTGCTGGCGGCGTTCATTTCCGCGGAATAGAACTTGTAGCCGCCGCGCCCGTCTTCCTTGGCGCGGTAGAGCGCGACCTCGGCGCTTTGCAGCAGCGTGCCGGCGTTCTCGCCGTCGTTCGGGAAGAGGGCGATGCCGGCGCTGAGCGAGACGTGCAGGCGCTGTCCGGCGCCGTTCGCCGTGACCTCGATCACCGGCTCGAAGGCGGCGAGCAGGCGTTCGCAGAAGGCGCCGATGTCGCGCGGCTCGCTCATGCCGGGCAGGAGGATGGAGAAGCGGTCGCCGCCGATGCGCGCCGCGACGTCGTGGCGGCGCAGGATGCGCTTGATGCGTTCGGTCGCGGCGAGCAGCACGGCGTCGCCGGCTTCGTGGCCGAGCGATTCGTTGATCACCTTGAAGCGGTCGAGGCCGACGTCGAGCAGCGCGAAGCAGCCGCCGCCGCGCCGCGCGTTGGCGACCGCCTGATCGATCGCCGACTGCCAGGCTTCGCGGTTGGGCAGTCCGGTCAGCGCGTCGAAGGTGCGCAGCTGTTCGAGCAGGGCTTCGGTTTCCTTGTATTTGGAGAGGTCGACGGTCATCGCGATGTAGTGCGAGATGTCGCCGTTGCGGTCCTTGACCGGGACGATGGACAGCAGGCCGGGATAGAGGTCGCCGCTCTTGCGCCGGTTCCAGATTTCGCCTTCCCAACTGCCGGTGCGCCGCAGCTTGTCCCACATCGCCGTGTAGAAGGCCTCGTCGTGGCGCCCCGAGTTGAGCAGGCGCGGATGCTTGCCGAGGACCTCCTCGCGCGCGTAGCCGGTGACGCGCGTGAAGGCGTCGTTGACTTCGACGATGCGGCCCCTGTCGTCGGTGATCAGGATCGCTTCCTGGCTGTTGCCGAACACGGTGGCGGCCAGGTGCAGGTTCTTCTCGACCACCTGCTTGCCGCGCCACAGCTGGACGAGCAGGCCGCAGGCGAGCAGGAAGGAGACGAGGACGGCGAGGCCGTTGATCGCCAGCGCGCGTTCGGCGTCCCGTTCGAGCGCCTGGGCGCTGTCGAGCAGGCGGGTGCCGAGCATCTTCTCGAACTCGCCGAGCGCGTTGATCTTGTGCGAGGCGACGACGAACCAGTGCTCGGGCCCGTACTTGGTGATCGCCTGCGGCTCGCGGCTGGCGCCGACGGCGACCACCAGGCGGCGGATGCGCTCGGCGTCGGCGACGAAGGGCGCGTCGTTCATCCGGCGATAGGCGGCCAGCACTTCCGGGTCGGCGAGCTGCAGGAATTTCTCCTGGCGCGCCTGTTCGACCGCCTTGATGCGGTGGTAGGCGGCCATGCGCATCGGGCTGAAGTCGTTGGTCGACAGCATGGCGGCGACCAGGGCACGTTCCTGTCCGGCCATCTCCTTGGCCTGCAGGAAAAAGATGAAAGCCATCTGCTGCCGGTAGATCCAGCCGACGCGACCGCTGCTCATGGTCGCCACCAGATGGTCGAAGAGCGGCGAGATCAGTTCGCTGTAGCGGTCGACCGCCGCGTCGCGCGACAGGCGCAGGTCGGTGATCGCCGCGCGCAGGCCGGGCAGCTTGCGCAGGTCGTCGAGCGTTTGCGCGAGCAGTCCGGCGAGTTCGGCGTTCTCCGGCGGCGCGCTGCGCATCGTCTCGCGGATGCTCGCGATGGCGCGGTCGGTGAGGCCGTGCTGGGTGTGCAGGAAGAGGTTGAACTGCTCGCCGCGCGAGGCGATCAGCCCGCTCGACATGCCGCGCTCCTTTTGCAGCTCGTGTACGAGGCGGTTGATTTCGATGCCGATTTCGGTCCAAGCGTGGATCAGGCGGGCGCTGTCGCGCTCCTGCCTTTTCTCGCCGAGATTGCGCGCGGCGAGCGAGGAAACGGCGAGAAAAAAAGCGAGAAGAAGCCACAGCGCATGACGTTTGAACGGGTGGAGCGGAGAAACCGCATTCAACTGTGGTATTTCTGGCATTGTTCTTCGCTAGAATCGGATTGGCCCGAGGCATTCTAAGCCACTTTCAGGCTTCGTTGCCGCACTCCGGCGCCGGACTTTGACGCGCCATAGGCCGGTTCGATAACATTATAAAAAACAAGGACGTTTATGGACCTCAAATGGACGCCGGCGATGTCCACCGGCATTCGCCAGATCGATCTGCAGCACCAGGATCTGATCGAGATCATCAACGAGCTGGAGCGCGAGCATCTGGCCGGCGAGGTGGCGCGCGCTCTCGACGAGGTGCTGCCGCGCCTGTCGGCCTACGTGCTCTTCCATTTCGGCACCGAGGAGACGCTGCTGAGCGGCGTCCCCGGCGCCGTGCAGCATCTCGAGAAGCACGCCGGCGAGCACCGCGAGTTCGCCGCCGAGGTGGCCGCGCTCGTCGCGCTGCGCGACGCGCCCGGCGCCACGGTCGATCTCGCGCCGCTCGTCGCCTATCTCAAGCGCTGGCTGGTCGACCACATCATGCATACCGACCGCGAACTGGGCGCCCTGCTCGCCTGAGTCCGCCGCGCCGAGCGTCCGGCGCGCTTCGCTTCGGTGCGCGCGCTCGGTCGCCCCGCACCAGCTTGGGGAGCCCGTTTTCCCTCCGTGTTTTGAAAATCCATTCCAATCAATGCTTTGCCGGCTGGCACGGGCCTTGCGAATAGCGGGGCGACAGCGGAATCGGCCATCAACGAAGGTGGCCAGGGCCGGCCGGCCCGTCAATGGCAACGACGTCATGCGCTGAAGTGATCGTTCCGCGTCCCCGCGACGCACGCATTGATGGAGTCGCCAAATGAGCAAGCCGCACGCAAAACCCCGTCTCGTCATGGTCGGCAACGGCATGGCCGGCGTCCGCACGATCGAGGAGCTGCTGAAGATCGCGCCGGACTTCTACGACATCGCGATCTTCGGCGCCGAGCCGCATCCCAACTACAACCGCATCCTGCTCTCGCCGGTGCTGGCCGGCGAGATGACGGTGCAGGACATCGTTCTCAACGACCACGACTGGTACCGCGACAACGGCATCCGCCTGCACCTCGGCAAGAAGGTCGCGCAGATCGACCGCGTCAGGCGCGTCGTGGTCGCCGAGGACGGCACCGAGGAACCTTACGACCGCCTGCTGCTGGCCACCGGCTCGAATCCCTTCATGCTGCCGGTGCCGGGCAACGACCTGCCGGGCGTCATCTCCTATCGCGACATCAAGGACACCGACGACATGATCGAGGCCGCGCAGCGCTACCGGCACGCGGTGGTGATCGGCGGCGGCCTGCTCGGGCTGGAGGCGGCGAACGGGCTGAAGCTGCGCGGCATGGACGTGACCGTCGTGCACATCGGTCCGTGGCTCCTCGAACGCCAGCTCGACGAGACGGCCGGGCGTATGCTGCAGAAGTCGCTGGAAGATCGCGGACTGAAGTTCCTGCTGCAGAAGCAGACCGAGATGCTGGTCGCCGGAGAAGGTGAACGCTCCGGCCGCGTCGCCGCGATCCGCTTCAAGGACGGCATGCAGATTCCGGCCGACCTCGTCGTGATGGCCGTCGGCATCCGCCCGAACACGGCGCTCGCCGAGGCGGCCGGCATCTACTGCAACCGTGGCATCGTGGTGAACGACACGCTGCAGACCTACGACCCGAAAATCTATGCGGTCGGCGAATGCGTCGCGCATCGCGGCGTCGCCTACGGCCTCGTCGCGCCGCTTTTCGAGCAGGGCAAGGTGGCGGCCAACCACCTGGCCAACTACGGCATCGGCCGCTATACCGGCTCGGTGACTTCGACCAAGCTCAAGGTCACCGGCATCGATCTCTTCTCGGCCGGCGACTTCATCGGCGGCAAGGACACGGAGGAGATCGTCCTCAACGATGCCGCCGGCGGCGTCTACAAGAAGCTCGTGATCAAGGACGACAGGCTGGTCGGCGGCGTCATGTACGGCGACACGGCGGACGGCCCGTGGTACTTCCAGCTGCTCAAGGACGGGCGTGACATCCACGACATCCGCGACCACCTGATCTTCGGCCAGTCGCTGGTTGGCGACGTGGGTCACCAGGGGCAGAACAAGGCCGCCGCGATGGCCGACGACGCCGAGGTGTGCGGCTGCAACGGCGTGAGCAAGGGCAGCATCGTCAGGGCGATCAAGGAAAAGGGCCTGTTCTCGCTCGACGACATCAAGAAGCACACCAAGGCCGCGTCGTCCTGCGGCTCCTGCGCCGGTCTCTGCGAGCAGATCCTTTCGGCGACCATCGGCGGCGCCTACACGCCGGCCGCCTCGGACCGGAAACCGGTGTGCGCCTGCACCGAACATGCGCACCAGGAAGTGCGCGACGTGATCCGCCGCGAGCGCCTGACGAAGATCCGCGACGTCATGCGCTTCATGGAGTGGAAGACGCCCGACGGCTGCGACAAGTGCCGCCCGGCGCTCAACTACTACCTGATCTCGACCTGGCCGCAGGCGGCGCAGGACGATCCGCGCTCGCGCCTGATCAACGAGCGCGCGCATGCCAACATCCAGAAGGACGGCACCTACTCGGTGGTGCCGCGCATGTGGGGCGGCCTGACGACGCCGGCCGAGCTGCGCGCCATCGCCGACGCGGCCGAGAAGTACAAGGTGCCGACCGTCAAGGTGACCGGCGGCCAGCGCATCGACCTGCTCGGCGTGAAGAAGGAGGACTTGCCGAAGATCTGGGCCGACCTCGGCGCCGCCGGCATGGTCTCCGGCCACGCCTACGGCAAGTCGATCCGCACCGTGAAGACCTGCGTCGGCATGGAGCACTGCCGCTTCGGTACGCAGCTGGCGATGGATCTCGGCGTCAAGCTGGAGAAGATGCTGTTCGACATGTACGCGCCGCACAAGGTCAAGCTCGCCGTTTCCGGCTGTCCGCGCAACTGCGCCGAGGCCGGGATCAAGGACGTCGGCGTGATCGGTGTCGATTCGGGCTACGAAATCTACGTCGCCGGCAACGGCGGCATCAAGACCGAGGTCGCGCAGTTCCTCGTCAAGGTGAAGGGCGACGAGGAGGTGATGGAGTATTCCGGCGCCTTCCTGCAGCTCTACCGCGAGGAAGGCTTCTACCTCGAACGCACCTGCCACTACGTCGAGCGCGTCGGCCTCGATTACGTGAAGGGCAAGGTGGTCGAGGACGCCGAGAACCGCAAGGCGCTGCACGCCCGCCTGCTCGACGCGCTGCGCGACGCGAAGGACCCGTGGGCCGAGCGCGTTGCCGGGGTGGAGAAGCAGGAATTCGAAACGCTGAGCGTTTGAGCGCCGGCGCGCCGCGAGAAACGGCGCCGGAGCGCGGCGGGTAGCGCAGGCAGAGCGGGCAGGTTGGGCAGGTTGGGCAGGTTGGGCGGGCGGGCTAAGGCGGCGCTGCGCTTGCCGTCGCCGTGCCGCCTTCCGCGCGCGATGCGGCCGCTGCATTCGATGATCGATGAATGGTTTGGAGAACGAAAATGGCTGAATGGAAAAGGGTCTGCAAGGTCGAGGACATCCCGCAACTCGGTGCGCGCGTCGTGCGCTCGGCGGAGGGCGACATCGCCGTCTTCCGCACCGCGCAGGACGCCGTCTTCGCGCTGCGCGACAAGTGCCCGCACAAGGGCGGGCCGCTCTCGCAGGGGCTGGTGCACGGCGAGCAGGTGACCTGTTCGCTGCACGGCTGGAAGCTGCGCCTCGACAACGGCGAGGCGGTGGCGCCCGACGTCGGCTGCGCCCGCCGCTACCCGACGCGCGTTGAGGGCGACGCGGTGTTCATCGAAATCTGAGCGCCGCGGCGAACGCGACGCCGCCCGCCCGGTCAACCGACAGCGGAGCGCGGGTCGCAGACAGCCGGTAGCGGCGTCGCGGCGCCGCCTCATCCCGTTTGCAGCATTTGCGGCGTTTGCCTTCGCGGCCGGCGTCCTTGCGTTAAAGTCCACCCATGCCCAAGACCAGAACCGCTCTCATCCTCTTCGCCCACGGCGCGCGCGACCCCGAATGGGCGAGCCCGATGCGCCGCGTATGCGCCACCGTGCGCGCGCAGGCGCCCGCGCTGCGCGTCGAACTCGCCTTCCTCGAATTCATGAGTCCGCAGCTCGCGCCCTGCGCCGAAGCGCTGCTCGCCGAGGGCTACGACCGTCTCGTCGTGCTGCCGATGTTCATCGCCCAGGGCGGGCATCTGAAGCGCGACGTGCCGCTCCTGCTCGACGAACTGCGCGCCCGCTACCCGCAGGCGAGCTTCGAGTTGGCGAGCGCCGTCGGCGAGGCCGAGCCCATCGTCCAGGCGATGGCCGCGCACGTCGTCGCGCTGGCCGGGGCCGCGCCGGAGGCGTGAGCGTGCTGCGCGTCCTGGTGATCGACGAATCGCGCGCGCGCGCCGGCGAAATCTGCGCCGGGCTGGCGCTCGCCGGTTGCCAGGTGGCGGCCATCCTGCCCGATTCGGCCAGTCTCGCGCACGAGGTCGAGAAGCTGCAGCCCGACCTCATCCTGATCGAAACCGAGTCGCCGAGCCGCGACACGCTGGAGCATCTGGCCGTCGTCGACGAACACATGCCGCGCCCGGTCATCCTGTTCACGCAGGACGACGCCGGCGAGACGATCCGCGAGGCGATGCGCGCCGGCGTCTCGTCCTACGTGGTCGACGGCCTCGACCCGAAGCGCATCAAGCCGCTGATCGAAGTCGCGCGCGCCCGCTTCGAGGCGCACCAGGCCCTGCGCCAGGAGCTGGCCGAGTCGAACCGCAAGCTCTCCGACCGCAAACTGATCGACCGCGCCAAGGGCGTCCTGATGAAGGCGCGCGAGCTCGACGAGGACGGCGCCTACCACGCCCTGCGCAAGTTGGCGATGGAGCGCGGCAAGCCGATGGCCGAGGTGGCGCGCGACGTGCTGGACATGGCCAAGCTGTTTTCCTGAAGGCGGCGCGACGCCGCGATCCGGCGCCACGGCGGCCCGGCGTTGCTATACTTCGCCCTGCGTCGCACAGCTCGATTCCGGCGCGGGGACGACCCCGCCCGCGCGACGGCCTATCCGTTTCGGGACGACCCGGAAGCTCGCGGAGTCCGTTCATGAACCATCCTTCCAACCCCAGTTCGCCTTCTCCCGCCGCGCCGGCCCTGCGCTCGCTGCCCGACCGTGTGCGCCAGATCGTCCTCTTCGAGGTCGGCGGCCTGCTGCTGATCACGCCGCCCTTCGCCTGGGCGAGCGGCGTTCCGGCCAGCGAATCGCTCGGCCTGCTCGCCGTGCTGGCGGCCATCGCCGCGCTGTGGAACGGCGCCTACAACACGGCCTTCGACTGGATTGAGGGACGCCGCACCGGGCGCACCGCCGACCGGCGGCCGTTCGCCGTGCGCTGCCTGCACGCCTGTGGCTTCGAGGGCGGCCTGCTGCTGCTGACGCTGCCGGTGATCGTGTGGTGGACGGCGCTGCCCTGGATCGACGCGCTGATCGCCGACATCGGCCTCGCGCTGGCCTACACCGCGTACGCGCTGCTCTTCAACCTCGGCTACGACCGCCTGTTCCCGATCGCGCCGCGCTGAGGCGCGCACGGCCGTTCCGCGCCGCAGGGGCGGAGGGTCGCAGGGGCAGAGGGGCAGAGGGGCAGAGGGGCAGAGGGGCAGAGGGGCAGAGGGGCAGAGGGGCAGAGGGGCAGAGGGGCAGAGGGGCGCGTTCCGCGCGGCCGTCTGGCCGCCCGCCGCGCTTTCGATTAGTCTGAAGGGCGCGGCGCCGTTGGGCCGCGCCGCCTTTCCCGGTTCTCGCTGCGCGGGACCGCGCCCTTCATCCACGATCCGTTTCGCAAAGGAGCACGTCATGTCCAGTACCGTCACCCTTGCCGGAAATCCTGTCGAAGTCGGCGGCGACCTGCCGCAGAAAGGCCAGCGCGCGCCGGCCTTCACCCTGGTCGGCAAGGATCTGTCCGACGTCGCGCTCGCCGCCTTTGCCGGCAAGCGCAAGATTCTCAACATCTTCCCGAGCATCGACACGCCGACCTGCGCGATGTCGGTGCGCAAGTTCAACCAGAGCGCCGGCGCGGCGGCGAACGCCGTCGTCCTCTGCATCTCGGCCGACCTGCCCTTCGCGCAGAGCCGCTTCTGCGGCGCCGAGGGGCTGGACAACGTGCAGACGCTGTCGACGCTGCGCGGCCGCGACTTCCTCGAAGCCTACGGCGTCGCGCTGAAGAGCGGCCCGCTGGCCGGCCTCGCGGCGCGCGCCGTGGTCGTGCTCGACGCCGACGACACGGTGCTGCACAGCGAACTGGTGCCCGAGATCAAGAACGAGCCGGACTACGCGGCGGCGCTCGCGGCGCTCGCCTGAAATCCGGCGCGGGCGGCGCGGCCGGCGGCTTGCGGCTGGTCGCAGCGTCCGCGCTTTGGCACAATCGGCGGGATCATGACCGACGCCCCCGCCGAATCCCCCGCTTCTTCCGCCGCGGCCTCTCCCGCCGCCGCTTCTGCCGATTTCTCGTTTTCTCCGCTCGGCCGTCTCGCCACGCCGTTCCCCGACAAGTTCGGCATCCCGCGCCAGCCGCGCCTCGCGCCGCACGCGCGCGGCAGCCTGCGCCTGCTGCCGCCCTACGACCGGGCGGAAGCGGTGCGCGGGCTGGAGGCCTTCTCGCACGTCTGGCTGACCTTCGTCTTCCACGAAACGGCCGGGCGCTGGAGTCCGACCGTGCGTCCGCCGCGCCTCGGCGGCGACAGGCGCGTCGGCGTTTTCGCCAGCCGCAGTCCCTTCCGCCCCAATCCGCTCGGCCTCTCGCTCGTCGAACTGCTCGCCATCGACACGCGCGACGGCGTCGTGCTGAGCTTCGGCGGCGTCGATCTGGTCGACGGCACGCCCATCCTCGACATCAAGCCCTACATCCCCTTCGTCGAAAGCCTGCCGGAAGCGCGCGGCGGCTTCGTCGACGGCCCGCCGCCGCTGCTCGCGGTCGGCTTCAGCGCCGCCGCCGAGGCCCAGCTCGCGCGCCACGCCGGGCGCTGGCCCGAGCTGCCGGCGCTGGTCCGCGAGGTGCTGGCGCAGGACCCGCGCCCGGCCTATGCTGAAGATGCGCAACGGCTGTACGGCGTGCGCCTGTACGGTGTCGACGTCAGGTGGCGGTGCAGCGGGCAGCAGGCGTGGGTCGAGGAGATCGTCGAGGTTCAGGCGCCGGCGTAAGGCGGGCGGCGGGTGACTGGCGCTCAGGAGCGGATGGCGGGAAGCCGGGCGGGGGCGGGAAGCGACGGCGCCGCCCGGCGGCATCGAGGGCGGGGCGGAGGGAGCGGACATGGGCGGGAGCGAACAGGGGCTGTCGGTACTGTGCGCCAGCGTGTGCGGCGCCGGGCCGGGCGGAATGGCCGGAAGCGAGGCGGAGCACGCCTTCGGGCGCTTCTCCAAGCGCATCCGCAACGTCGTCGTCAGCTTCGGCGGAACCGTCGTCGAGCGCCCTGACGCCAAGGTGATGGCCTATTTTCCCGAAAGCGAGGACGCGCTCCAGTCGGCGATCGAAATCCAGCGCCGGGTCGTCGCCCTGCCGCCGTTCTCGGGCATGCCGCTGACGGTCGGCGTCGGCGTCTGCGGCGGCCACGCCAGCGCCGAGAAACGCTTTTTCCCGGAGGCGGGCGGCAACGCGGCGACCAGCCTGTCCGATCTTGCCGCGCCGCGCCAGGTGCTGTTCAGCATGCCCCGGCGCGCCAGTCCCTTGCCCTGGATGCCGCTCGTCGCGCACGGTTTGCCCGGTCTCGCGCTGGCCAGCGGCCAGCGGCGGCTCGGCGTGTTCTCCGTCGACTGGCAGAAATTCGATCCCTTCTCGCTGCGCCTGATGATCTCGCGCGGCGCCGGCGAGGGGCTGATGTACCTGCGCTTCAAGGCGCTCGACATGGTGCTCGATCTGCACCGGCCGCTGCTGACGATCGGGCGCCATGCCGACAGCGATTTCCGCCTGGGCGACCTGCGCGCCTCGCGCATCCACGCCCGCATCGAGCGGCGCGGCGCGTGCTTCGTCCTCATCGACCGGAGCAGCAACGGCACCTTCGTCACGCTCGACGGCGAGCCCGAGCATTTCATCCGCAACCACGAAATGCCGCTGCGCGGACGCGGCGTGCTCAGCTTCGGCGGGCCGGCGGCGAACGCCGGCGCCGAATGCGTCACGTTCGAGATCGCCGAGGCGCGCGAAGCGCCGGTGCCGGCGCCTTCTTCTCCTTCGCCATCGCCCTCCGCCTGAGCGCGGCCGGCGCCTTCCGTTACGCGCCGCTGCGCCGGCGTTCATCCCCTAATTAGTGCTTCGGAGACTGGATGTTGCACCGCAATAGTGCGGTGCGCGGCGTCCTTTCGTCCCTCGCGTTATTCTCCATCCTGCTGAACTTAAAGCGGTTTTTCGGAAATCCGCCGGCTGGCACGCTCGTTGCGATGAGTGTGGCAAAGACGCGGTCAACGGTGATCGCGTCGGGGGCCAGGAGCTCCACCGGACAAGGGCGTCCATCCGTGCTTTCTGACCGAGGGCGCGGATGTGCGCCCGTATTTTTTTCGAGGTCAAGGAGAATGAAATGGACGACAGCAAACTCACCCCGGAAGCTGCTTCGCGTGCCCGCCGCGACTTTCTCAAGCTGGCCGCGGCCGGCGCCGGAGCGTCGCTGATGGGAATCGCGCCCGCCGGCGCCTGGGCCGCCGGCTCGGATGCGCCCGAGAAGAAGGAAGTGCGCGTCGGCTTCATTCCCCTCACCGACTGCGCTTCGGTGGTGATGGCCGCCGAAATGGGCTTCGACAAGAAGTACGGGATCAAGATCGTCCCGACCAAGGAAGCGTCCTGGGCCTCGGTGCGCGACAAGCTGGTGAACGGCGAGATCGACGCCGCGCACGTCCTCTACGGCCTGGTCTACGGCGTGCAGATGGGCATCGGCGGGCCGAAGAAGGACATGAACGTGCTGATGGGCCTGAACCAGAACGGGCAGGCCATCACCCTGGCGAACAAGCTGAAGGAGCAGGGCGTCACCGACGGCGCCGGGCTGAAGAAGCTGATCGCCGGCCGCGCCGCCGGGACGCCCGAGCTGACCTTCGCGCAGACCTTCCCGACCGGCACGCACGCCATGTGGCTGTACTACTGGCTGGCGGCCCACGACATCAACCCGATGAAGGACGTCAAGGTGATCACCGTGCCGCCGCCGCAGATGGTCGCCAACATGCGCGTCGGCAACATGGACGGCTTCTGCGTCGGCGAGCCGTGGAACAACCGCGCGATCATGGACAAGATCGGCTTCACCGCCGTCACCTCGCAGGACATCTGGGCCGAGCACCCGGAAAAGGTGCTCGGCACCTCGGCCGAGTGGGCGGCGAAATATCCGAACACGGCGCGCGCGCTGAGCGCCGCGATCCTCGAAGCCGGGCGCTGGATCGACGCCTCGCTGGCCAACCGGCGCAAGACGGCCGAGACGATCGCGCAGAAGTCCTACGTGAATACGGACATGGACGTCATCCTCGAACGCATGCTCGGCCGCTACGCCAACGGTCTCGGCAAGAGCTGGGACGAGAAGAACTACATGAAGTTCTACAGCGACGGCGCGGTGAATTTCCCCTACCTCTCCGACGGCATGTGGTTCATGACGCAGCACCGGCGCTGGGGCCTGCTCAAGGACGACCCGGACTACCTCGCCGTGGCGAAGAAGGTGAACCGCATCGACATCTACCGCGACGCCGCCGCCATGGCCGGCGTGGCGCTGCCGAAGGGCGAGATGCGCAGCCACAAGCTGATCGACGGCGTGCTTTGGGATGGCAAGGACCCGAAGAAATACGCCGCCGCCTTCAAGGTCAAGGTTTGATGCGCGCCGACCGGCGCGCCCCGTACAGGAACAGGAGATCGAGATGACTGCCCTATCCATCGTCGCTGCCAAGCCGTCGGCGGTCGCGGAGACGCCGCCGGCGGCGTGCGCGGAAATGTACACAGATGCGCACCCAGATGCGCATACGGATGCGCACAAGGAAATCCAGCGGGAAGCCGCCCTGGAAGCCGCCATCGCGGCGCGCGCGGCGGCGGCCGGGGAGCGCCGCGCGCGGCTGCGCGCCTTCCTCAAGCGCGCGCTGCCGCCGCTGATCGGCTTCGCCCTGTTCATCGGCATCTGGCACCTCGCGACGCTGAGCGCCAGCGGCCTGCCCGGCCCGCTGCAGACCTGGAAGGCCGCCGTCGTCCTCTTCGCCGATCCCTTCTACCAGAACGGGCCGAACGACCAGGGCATCGGCTGGAACGTGCTCTCCTCGCTGCAGCGCGTCGCCATCGGTTTCGGCTTCGCGGCGCTGGTCGGCATCCCGGCCGGTTTCGTGCTCGGCCGCTTCTCGTTCATGAATGCCATGGTCAATCCGCTGATCAGCCTGCTGCGCCCGGTCAGCCCGCTGGCCTGGCTGCCGATCGGCCTGCTCGTCTTCAAGCGGGCCGATCCGGCGGCGACGTGGACGATCTTCATCTGCTCGATCTGGCCGATGATCATCAACACCGCCGTCGGCGTGCAGCGCGTGCCGCAGGACTACCTCAACGTCGCCCGCGTGCTGGCGCTCTCGGAATGGAAGGTCGTCACCCGCATTCTCTTCCCGGCCGTGCTGCCCTACATGCTGACCGGCATCCGCCTGTCGATCGGCACCGCCTGGCTGGTCATCGTCGCCGCCGAAATGCTCACGGGCGGCGTCGGCATCGGCTTCTGGGTGTGGGACGAATGGAACAACCTCAAGGTCGAGCACATCATCATCGCCATCTTCGTCATCGGCATCGTCGGCCTGCTGCTCGAACAGTTCCTGATCATGCTCGCCAAGCGCTTCACCTACGAGAACACCTGAACCGCCGCCACCGGAGAACCGTCATGGAAAAATTCGTCAGCGTCGAAAGCGTCGGCCAGACCTTCGACACGAAAAACGGCAAGTTCGTCGCCCTGCGCGACATCGACCTGAGCATCGCGCAAGGCGAGTTCGTCGCGCTGATCGGCCACTCGGGCTGCGGCAAATCGACGCTGCTCAACCTGATCGCCGGCCTGACCGCGCCGACCGCCGGCGTGCTGCTCTGCGACGGGCGCGAGATCGGCGGGCCGGGGCCGGAGCGCGCGGTGGTCTTCCAGAACCATTCGCTGCTGCCCTGGCTGACCTGCTACGACAACGTCTACCTCGCCGTCGAGCGCGTCTTCGGCGGCCGGGAGGGCAAGGCCCGGCTCAGGGAGCGCACGCTCGCCGCGCTCGAACTCGTCGGCCTGCTGCCGGCCGAGCAGAAGTATCCGAACGAAATCTCGGGCGGCATGAAGCAGCGCGTCGGCATCGCCCGCGCGCTGTCGATGCAGCCCAAGGTGCTGCTCATGGACGAACCCTTCGGCGCGCTCGACGCGCTGACGCGCGCCAGACTGCAGGACGAGCTGATGAAGATCTGCGCCGCGACGCAGGCGACGACGGTGATGGTCACGCACGACGTCGACGAGGCGGTGCTGCTCGCCGACCGTATCGTGATGATGACCAACGGCCCGGCGGCGACCATCGGCGAAATCCTCAGCGTCGACCTGCCGCGTCCGCGCAACCGGCTGGAGCTGGCGCACGAGCCGCGCTACATCGACTGCCGCGCCGCGGTGCTCGAATTCCTCTACGAAAAGCAGGCGCACCCCAGGCTCGCCGCCTGAGGCGCGGTCCGGCGCCGGAGCGGCGGGCCGCCAGCCGCCTCAGTCCGGCCGCCGCGCCTGCAGGACGCGGCGCGCGCTGGCCCAGCCGAGCAGCGAGAGGAGCAGCAGGCCGCCGCCGATCAGCACGATGCCGGCCACTTCGAGAAGCTTGAAGTCCTCGCCGAGCTGCAGGCGCGACGAGAGGATGGCGACGACCGGCGTGCCGAGCACGGAGAGGCTGGCTTCCCAGGCCGGCACGCGGTCGAGGATGTAGATCCACAGCCACCAGCACATCGCCGTGCTGACCACCGACATGAAGCCGAGCAGCCCGACGAAGTGCAGCGACCAGTCGGTCGGCCGCTCGGGAACGAGCAGCGCGAGCAGCACCAGCGGCAGCGCGCCGAGCGCCATCTGCCAGGCGGTGAGGGCGAGCAGGTCGACCTTGCGCCCGGCGCGCAGGCGCTTGATCAGGATCGTCCCGGTCGCCCAGCACAGCGCGGCCATGACGCCGAGGAACTTGCTGAACAGGCTGGCGTGCATGTCCCACGGCTCGATGATCAGGAGCAGGCCGCCGAGCGTGCTCAGCGCGGCCAGCCACTGCCCGCCGCGAATGCGTTCGCCGAGCACCAGCCAGGCCATCAGCAGGGTCCAGATCGGCATCGTGAAGATCAGCACCGCCGTCTTGCCCGGCCCGCCTTCGACCAGCGCCCAGGTCTGGAAGACCATGAAGCCGGCGACCTGCGTCAGCGCGATGCCCAGCGTCGGGCCGGGCGCCTCCAGGCGCAGCGGGCGCCCCATCAGCTTGAGCGCGGCGAACAGCGCGATGGCGCCGCCGACGCAGCGTTCGGCGGCGAAGGCGAAGGGCGGCGCGTAGCTCAGGCCCTGCTTGGCGAGCACCCAGGTGTAACCCCAGGTCAGCGAGAGCACGGCGAGCGCGAGCAGCGGCAGCCAGCGCTGCAGCGAAGAAAGCCGGGACGTGGCCGGCGGGGAGGGCGGTCGGGCGGAAGGGGGCATCGGGCGTTTCGCGAGAGTGGGGCGGGCGACCGGCGGCCGCCGCCGGGGCGGTGACGCCCGGCGCGGGCGAGGTTCGCCATTTTACGCCGAGGATGCCGGCGGCTGCCGCATCCGGGGCGCCGCCGGCTTCCGGAAAGCGCGCCGGAGCCGGGGTTTTACCGCTTTTTTATATCTCAACCCATTGGATTTTCGAGAGTTTTTATACCGGTTTTCATAGCATGAGCCCGTCGCAATGTGCTCGGGGTCGAACGATGAAGACTGTCCGTATTTCCGGCGCGGAGATTCCCTCTCCGATGCCCGCCCTCGCCGCCGGCCGGTCGCTCGTCTCCGGCAAGGACGCGGCGCCGTCCAGGGCCGGATCGCGTCGGCGGTCCCTCCGTTTCGCCGCCCCCGGCGCCCTTTCGGCCGGCCCGCGCCCAGCGACAGAAAGCGCAAAGAACCGCCGCGGAGGCGCCTGGGCGATCGCCCGGCGGCGCGCTCCTGCTCCGCATGGCGCGCTTGCTTCGCTTCTTCAACCGACTACGGAAAGACCTCGATGAAAAAGAACTTCCCCTTCCTGCTCGCCCTGGCGGCGATTCCCCTGGCCGCCGGTTTCGCGGCGCCGGTCACGGCCGGCGAAGCGCTCGCCAATGCGGGCGACGCGGCGCCGGCGTCCGGGCACGTTCTGACGGCCAATATCGGCCTGTTCAGCAGCTACCGCTTTCGCGGCATCGACCAGACCTTCGGCCGTCCGGCGCTGCAGGGCGGCTTCGACTACGTCCATTCCAGCGGCTTCTACGCCGGCAACTGGAACTCGAACGTCTCTTCCGGCGCCGGCTATCCGGAGGGCAATCTGGAGATGGATTTCTACGGCGGCTACAAGACGACTTTCGGCGATTCCGGCGATTTCGGCGTCGATGTCGGCGCCATTTATTACTACTACCCCGGCACCGATCTGACCACGAGCAATGCCGGAAAAACCAACAGCGGGCGGGTCGACAACACCGAACTCTACGTCGCCGCGTCGTGGAAATTCCTCTCGCTGAAATACTCCCGCGCCGTCAGCGACTATTTCGCCATGCCCGACAGCAAGGGCAGCAGCTATCTCGACCTGTCCGCCAGCTACCCCCTGGGCGACGGCTGGGGCATCAACGCGCATCTCGGCCGTCTCGATTTCAGGAACGTGGCGAACGGCAGCTACAGCGACTGGAAGCTCGGCGTGAGCAAGGACGTCGCGGGTTGGGTGCTCGGGGCGGCCTACGTCGGCACCGACGCCAGGGGGGATTGCGGCAAGAGCGAGTTCTACTGCTTCTCCAGCTCGCTGAGCAGCCAGAACGTCCAGAACGGCAGCCGCACGCGCGACGCCGGTCGCGGCATCGCCGTCCTTTCGCTCAGCCGGACATTCTGAGGCGGCCGGGGGCTGGCTGCAGTCCCCGGAATTCGCATCGAGCGGAGAACGCGATTGAGCGCCATCGCCGAACTGATGTCGACGGAAGACATCTTCCTGGACCTGGAAGTGCCGAGCAAAAGCCGGCTGCTGCAGGAAATCGCCCGGCATATGGAGGCGGCCCACGGCCTGCCCCGGGCGTCGGTCTTCCAGAGCCTGTCCCTGCGGGAGCGGCTCGGGTCGACCGCGCTGGGCGCGGGCGTCGCCATTCCCCATGCCCGCATCGGCGAGTTCCACCGCGTACGGGGCGTCTATGCGCGGCTGCGGCGGGCGATTTCCTTCGCGGCGCCGGACGGCCTGCCGGTCTCCGACGTTCTGGTTCTGCTGGTGCCGCAGCAGGTTTCCGCCGCGCACTTCGAAATTCTGGCCGAAGCCGCGCGCATGTTTGCCGACCGCCGGTTCCGCCAGCGCCTGAGCCGCTGCGAGGCGGCGCGCGAGGTCCGGCAGGCCTTCGCCGACTGGCCCGGCGAGCGGCCCGGCAATTGATCGATCGAAAGCGAGGAAAACATGCGTTCTGACCTGTGCATCGGCATCGCCTCCAGCCGCGAGGCGCTTGATATCGCCGTTCTGGAACCCGGCAAGGCCGTCGTCGCGATGCGCTTCCCGGCGACGGGAATGGGCGTCGAAGGCCTCCGGCTCTTTCTGTCCGGCTACGGGCGCCCGCTGCGGATGGCGGTCGCGGGCGTCGCGGCGCTCGGTCTCGCGCTCTCCCTGGGGAACGTCTGCGGCCGCGAAACCTTCATCGTTTCGTCGGCGGTCGCCAGCCGGGCCGAAGCCCTGGCGCGCTACGCCGGGCATGCGGCGTAAGCGCGCATGGCCCTGCACATCTGCCCGGTCTGCGGCACGGCGCACGAGGTCCATCGCGTGCTGGACGCCCTGTCCTACGGCCGGCCGCGGACATGCTCGCCGCGCTGCAAAACGCTCTTCCCGGCCCTAGCGCGGGTGCGGGTGCTCGCCGAAATGCGCAAAATGGCTCACGATGCGCGCTGTCGACTTCCCGAAGGATGAAACATGCTGATCAACTGCGTCGCCTACCGCGACGGGGCGCGTCTGGCCGATCTGTCGGTCGAGGAAATCAGCGACTATCTGGCGCGCCCCGATTGCTTCGTCTGGGTGGCGCTGCGCGACGCGACGCCGCAGGAACTCGATCAGATGAAGGAGGAGTTCGATCTGCACGAACTGGCGGTGGAGGACGCGCGCCACGGCCACCAGCGGCCGAAGATCGAGGAGTACGGCGATTCGGTGTTCGCCGTGATGCACGTGCTGGAGGAGGAGCGGGGCGAATTCAACGTCGGCGAGGTGAATGTCTTCGTCGGCCGCAACTACGTCCTGTCGGTCAGGAACCGCAGCCAGCAGCATTTTCTCGGCGTGCGCGAGCGCTGCGAGCGCGAGCCGCATCTGCTCAGCCAGGGCTCCAGCTTCGTCCTCTACGCGTTGATGGACGCTGTGGTGGACCGCTACTTCCCGATCATGGTCCGGCTCGAATCGGAGCTGGAGGAGATCGAGGAGCAGATCTTCGCCAAGGGCGCGGCGCGGGCCAATATCGAGCGCCTGTACGACCTGAAGCGGAAAATCACCTACCTCAAGCACGCCGTCGCTCCGCTCGAGGAAGCGGTCGGCAAACTTTCCGGCAGCCGCGGCGCCGCCGTCTGCGCCAACAGCCGGGACTACTTCCGCGACGTCGGCGACCACCTGGCGCGCATCAACGCGTCGCTCGACACGATCCGGGACACCATCGGCACGGCCATCCAGGTCAATCTGTCGATGGTCACCATCGAGGAGAGCGAAGTGAACAAGAAGCTGGCCGCCTGGGCCGGCATCTTCGCCGTCGCCACCGCTTTCGCCGGCATCTGGGGAATGAACTTCCAGCACATGCCGGAACTGCAGTGGGAGTACGGCTACCCGACGGCGCTGCTGACCATCGGCGTCGCCTGCGCCGCCCTCTACCACCGTTTCCGGCGCGCCGGCTGGCTCTGAGGGCGCCGACGCCGCGACGCGCGCCCGCTTCCGCGGCGTCCGGCGCCTTTCAGTTGAGCACGAAATCCGCGTTCGGCTGCGGCGCCGGCGGCGGCGCCTCGCCGATCATTTCGCGCAGGCTGGCGTCGATGCCGGCGACGATGGCGTCGAGCGCGAGGTCGTTGGGCATGCGCCCGAAGGGTTCCTCGATCTCGTCGGACAGCGCTTCGAGCGCGAAGAAGGTGTAGGAGACGAAGGTCACGATGAGCGGCGTCATCGCGCCGATCGAGTCGACCAGGCCGAAGGGCAGCAGCATGCAGTAGAGGTAGGACGAGCGATGCAGGATCACCGAATAGGTGAAGGGGAGCGGGGTGTTGGCGATGCGCTCGCAGCCGCCGAGCGCGGCGGAGAGTCTGTCGAGCGAGCGCTCCATGTGCTGCGCGAGCATCGGGTCGAGGCGGCCGCACTCGCGGCGCCGGTGCAGGCGTTCGCCGAGCCAGAGCAGGATCAGCGCCGGCGCGCTGCGCGCCGCGCGGACCCGGGCCAGCGTCTCCGGCGGCAACAGGCCGTCGAGGCCGACGTCGTTGGCGTCGCCGCGCAGTTGGTTGCGCATGGCGACGGCGAAGGCGATCAGGCCGAGCACGAAGGGACGCACGTGCGTGCCGGTGCCGGTCAGGGTCAGCGCCTGGCGCGCCAGGTTGCGCGCTTCGACGAGGACCGTGCCCCACAGCTTGCGCGCTTCCCAGTAGCGGTCGTAGCTGGCGTTGATGCGAAAGCCGAGGAAGATCGCCAGCGCCACGCCGAGCAGCGAGAACGGGCTGGAGGTCAGCGTCACCTTCCAGTGGAAGAGCTGCCCGTGCGCCCAGACGACGGCGCACGAAAGCAGGAAGACGAAGAGCTGCTGCGGCAGGATGCGCCGCACCAGCGAGCCGCGCCGGACGAAGAGGAGGTGGATCCAGTGCGGACGCGGGCGGACGATCATCGGAGGCTCCTCAGGACGGCGACATCGAGCCGTTGCGCAGGTAGCGCACGTGCCAGCTCAGCGCTTCTTCGAGCAGGTGCGGCGTCTGCTTGCCGGGCGAGTGGTCGAGCGCGCGCTTGTAGTAGTCGCTCAGCGCCGGCTTGAAGTGCGGGTGGGCGCAGTGCTCGATGATCGCCTTGGCGCGCTGCTTGGGCGACAGGCCGCGCAGATCGGCGAGGCCCTGCTCGGTGACGAGGATCTGCACGTCGTGCTCGGTGTGGTCGACGTGCGAGGCCATCGGCACGATGCACGAAATCTCGCCGCCCTTGGCCTGCGACGGGGTCATGAAGATCGAGATGTAGGCGTTGCGCGCGAAGTCGCCGGAGCCGCCGATGCCGTTCATGATCTTGGTGCCCATTACGTGCGTCGAATTCACGTTGCCGTAGATATCGGCCTCGATCATGCCGTTCATGGCGATCACGCCGAGGCGGCGGATCACTTCCGGGTGGTTCGAGATTTCCTGCGGGCGCAGGATGATGCTGTCCTTGAAGCGCGCGAGGTCGGTGTTGAGTTCGGCGAGCGCGCCGGAGCTGAGCGAGAAGGCGGTGGCCGAGGCGCAGGTCAGCTTGCCCGACTTGATCATCTCGAGCATGCCGTCCTGCAGCACCTCGGTGTAGGCCGTCAGGTTCTCGAACGGCCCCTGGTTGAGGCCGCCCATCACGGCGTTGGCGATGTTGCCGACGCCCGACTGCAGCGGCAGCAGGTTGGCCGGCAGGCGGCCCTTCTTCACTTCGTGTTCGAGGAATTCGAGGATGTGACCGGCGATCTTGCGCGAGTTCTCGTCGGGCGCCGCGAAGGCCGAGTTGCGGTCCGGGCTGTGCGTCTCGACGACGGCGATCACCTTCTTCGGATCGCAGCGCAGATAGGGCTCGCCGATCCGGTCGTGGGCGCGCGTCAGCGGAATCGGCTGGCGGTTGGGCGGCAGCTGGGTGCCGTAGTAGATGTCGTGCATCCCTTCAAGGTCGGGGTTCTGCCAGGAGTTCACCTCAAGGATCACCTTGTCGGCCTGGTCGAGCCAGGTCTTGTTGTTGCCGACCGACGAGGAGGGGATCAGGCGTCCGTCCTCGAGGATGCCGGCGACTTCGACGACGGCGATGTCGAGCTTGCCGAGGAAGCCGGACCACACGAACTGCGCGACGTGCGACAGGTGGATGTCGATGTATTCCATCTCGCCGGCGTTGATGCGCTTGCGGCAGGTCGGGTCGGACTGATAGGGCAGGCGCATCTCGATGCCGTCGACCATCGCCAGCGCGCCGTCGAGGTCGGGCGCGGTCGACGCGCCGGTCCACACGCCGATCTTGAATTTCTTGCCGTACAGATTGGCGTCCATGATGCGCTTGGCGAGCGCGGAGGGCACCACTTTCGGGTAGCCGGCGCCGGTGAAGCCGCTCATGCCGACATTCACGCCGGAGGGAATCAGCTGGGCGGCTTCTTCGGCCGTCATGATCTTGCCGCGCAGTGCGGCGCACTGGATACGTGATGCTCCACTCATGGTCTGCAGTGCTCCTGGGGTTCGGAGAGTTTAAAGAGGGTCGGTCTCGTCCTGCGACGCTGCGTTGCAGCAATCTGCCGGGCCAAAAAAAAGCCCGCACGGGGCGGGCTCAAATCCAGAACACAAACGCGCATGAAAGGTCTGGAGGAGACGCTGCAAATTTAGCAAAAGCGCAATGCGGCAACGAACGACATTTTTTTACGCGACGGATTAGAAAAAATTAACCGTCGCGGGCGCGCGGGTGCGGCGCCGCTTATTTCATCTTCAGCGCGGCGTCCGGCGTGTTCGCGGCGGGGGCGGCATCGGCGGCCGGCTGGGCGCTCTCGGCGGCAGCCGGGGCGGGGGCCGCCGTTTCGGCGGGCGCGAGCGGGGCGGGAGCCGGTTCGGCGACGGCCGGCGCGACTGGCGTCGCCGCCGCCTCTTCCTTCTGGCCGCAGGCGGTCAGTGCCAGAGCAAGCAGGGCGGCAGCGAACAGGGAGTGTTTCATGGTCTTCAATCCTTATTGGAGTCTCTGGGGGATGGCCGTTGCGACGGCCTGGACGTAACGATAGACAGCGCGTTGCGGTGCGGCAAACGACACTTTATGATGCAATGGTTTAGAGAAACTTAATCGTCGTTTCGCTGCCGCTTCTGCGTTTGCCGTCCCGTCGTTTCGCCGATTGCCCGACTCCGCCCGCCAGGAACGCCCCATGAGCTACCGCCTGCCTCCGCTGTCCGCCCTGCGCGCTTTCGAAGCCGCCGCCCGCCACCTGAGCTTCAAGCGCGCGGCCGAGGAGCTGCACGTGACGCCGGCCGCCGTCAGCCAGCAGATCAAGGCGCTCGAAGGCTATCTCGGCCTGCTGCTCTTCCGCCGCCTGACGCGCGCGCTGGAGGTGACGCCGCAGGGCGCCGCGATGCTGCCGAAAATCCGCGAAGGCTTCGAGTGTCTGGCCGCCGCCGTCGAGACCACGCGCCTTCCCGGCAACGGCGCGCTGACGGTGACCGCGCCGCCGTCGTTCGCTTCGCGCTGGCTGGTGCCGCGCCTGCCGCGCTTCTCGGCGGCGCATCCGGACATCGAGCTGCGCCTGTCGAGCAGCGCCGACACCGTCGACCGGCGCGGCGAGACGGCGGTCTTCGAGGAAGGCATGGTCGATCCGCGCGACGCGGCGAGCGAGGTGGCGATCCGCTACGGCACCGGCAACTACGCCGGTTTCCGCGTCGAAAAAATCTTCGCGCCCGACTGCGTGCCAGTGTGCAGCCCGCGCCTGCCGAGCGCCGAGCGCCCGCTCGCCGTCCCCGGCGACTTGCGCCGGCACGTCCTGATCCACGACGAAACGATAGGCGACGCCGACCGGCAGGCCGGCTGGGCGCAGTGGCTGGGCGTCGCCGGCGTCGGCGCGGGGCTCGTCGATGCGGCGCGCGGGCCGCGCTTCTCGAACGCCGTGCTCGCCGTCGAGGCGGCGCTCGACGGGCAGGGCGTCGCGCTCGCGCTGCGCCCGCTGGTCGAGGCCGAGGTCGCGGCGGGGCGCCTGATCATGCCCTTCGGCGTTTCCGTGCCGTCGCCCTACGCGTATTTCCTGGTGATGCCCGAAGCCGTCGCCTGCCGCCCGTCGGTCGCGGCCTTCCGCGACTGGCTGTTCGGCGAAGGGGGCGGCGGCGCCTGAGCGCTGCGTACGCGCCGCCTGCCGTTTCACAGCTCCCGGTCGAGCGGCAGCAGCGAGAGAAAATCGGATTTGAAGCGCTGCCAGCCGCTCTGCGCCGGCTCCTCGTCGTAGTCGACGAGCGTGCCGTCCTCCAGCGTGCGCCAGCGCAGCCGCGGCGCGCCGTCGGCCGCGTCCGGCCGCAGCAGCACGCGGTAGCTGTTCGCCGGCTGCACGATCGCGGCGAAGCGCGCCGCCGTCTGCTGCGCCAGTTCCGGGCTGTCGATGATCAGGCCGATTTCCGTGTTGAGGTGCATCGAGCGCTGGTCGAAATTCATCGAGCCGATGAACAGCTTCTTCCGGTCGAAGACGAACAGCTTGGCGTGCAGCGCGTAGGTGCCGAAGCGCGTCATCGCCTTCGACTGGCCGCTGCCCTGCGCCGTGCCGAGCCGGGTGCGCACTTCGTACAGCTCGACGCCCATTTCGAGCAGCGGCAGGCGGTAGCGCGTGTAGCCGGCGTGCGCGAGCAGCACGTTGGACGAACGCAGCGAGTTGGTGAGCACGCCGACCCGCGCCTGGCGCCGGCGCAGCTCGCGGAACAGCGCCATGCCCTCGTCGCCGGGGATCAGGTAGGGGGAAACCATCAGCAGCTCGCTCTGGACCTGCGCGACTTCGTCCGCCACCGCGCGGTGCATCAGCTTGCCGACGATCTCGCCCTTCTCGGTGCGCGATTTGTCGGGGCTGTCGCAGACCACCCGCACGGGCGCCCAGACCAGCGGCAGGCGTCCGTCCAGCATGCCCGCCAGCGGTTCGCCGGAGGCCACGCGCCGGGCGTAGTCGGCGCCCTCCGCCTTGAGCTGCCGCCGGTGTTCGGCGAGCGCCCGGCGGTAGGCGTCGAGGGCCGGCGCCGAGGCGGTGCCGAGCGCCTCGGCCGGGATCGCCAGGGCGCTGTTCCAGTAGTCGTCGAAGGTCGCCGACAGCTGGCGGACGACCGGTCCGACGGCGAACACGTCGTCGTCGCCGAACTGCGTTTCGGGGTCGATCTGAAAGTAGTCGTCGCCGATGTTGCGCCCGCCGATCAGCGCCAGCGCGTTGTCGGCGACGAATAGCTTGTTGTGCATCCGGTAGTCGAGACGCGCGCCGCTGAAGAGGAACTCGGCGAAGCGGAAGACCTGCACGTGGCCGCGGTAGGCGAAGGGATTGAAGATACGGATCGCGATCTGCGGATGCGCCTGCAGCGCCGCGAGCTGTTCGTCGCCGGTCTCCGTTTCGCCGTCGTCGAGCAGCAGGCGCACGCGCACGCCGCGATCCGCCGCGCGCAGCAGGGCCTCGGCGAGCAGGCGCCCGGTGTCGTCGTTGCGGAAGATGAAGTACTGCAGATCGAGCGAGCGCTCGGCGGCGTCAATCATTTGCGCCCGCGTCAGAAAGCCGTCGACGCCCTGGGTCAGGATGCGGAAGCCGGAATCGCCATCGTGCGCGCGCGCCGCGTCGGCGAATTTCCGGCCGAGCGTCGTCTGTTCCGGGGTCGCGTAGGCCTGCGATACCGTCTTGGGAAAGTCGGCGCCCGGCGGCAGCGAGGCGCAGCCGCCGAGGAGCGCGGCGAGCAAGAGGGCGATAGCCAGCGCGATAGCCGGCGCCGCGTGCGAATGCGGAAATTTCGCCATGCTTTTCCCGCTCCTTATCTTTCCGGTTTTTCCCTGCCCGCTACCGCTGCGCGCGGCTTTCGGCGGTGCGCCCGCCTGTTCCGGGCATCGGCTGGCGTCCGAATGCGCGCCCAGGCGCGCCGTCGCTCGCATGCGTCGTCCGGGCCGTGCGTCGCGTGCAAAGCCCACGGTCGATCATAGGCCCGTGCGCGCCTTGCCTTATGTTCGCTGGCGCACGGAGCGCCGGCGAACGATGCGGAAGACTGTCCCCGCCCCTCCGCGCCTGTCCGACGGTCGGTCAGGCGGTCGGTCAGGCGGTCGGTCAGGTGGTCCGGCGGGCGACCTTGTCTGCATACGCGAAAGGTGGGACATCATGTTCAAGAGAGTCGTTTCGACGCTATTCGCTTCCGTTTTCCTGACCGGCCTGATCGCTACGAGCGCGGGATGCAACACGGTCCACGGCATGGGGCAGGACATCGAGCAGGGCGGCGCCAAGATCAAGGAAGAGGCGAACGAGCGCCGCTGAGCGGGCGGCGCCGGATCGCGGTCGGGCCGCTTGGCGCGGGCCGCCCGGCAATTTTTCGCGGGCCGGGCGGCGCGCTTACGCCGGTTCGTCGAAGCGCAGTTCCTGCTGGCGCATCGCCGTTTCGGCGGCGACTTCCTGCAGCGGGCAGAGCGCGCCGGCGCGCACGCCGAGCAGGCGGATGCGTCGTTCGAGCGGGACGCGGCGCAGGCATTCGCCGGCCGCGCGGCGGATCGCGGCGCCGTCGGCGGTGGGCGCGGGCAGCGTCAGGTCGCGCGTGACGGTCTGGAAATCGTCGAAGCGCAGCTTGATGCCGATGGTACGGCTGGCGTAGCCCTTGCGCGTGAGGTCGTCGGCGACGCGCAGGCACAGCCAGGTGAAGATTTCGGTGAGCTGCGCCTTGTCCTGGCGGGCGTGCAGGTCGCGCTCGAAGGTCGTTTCGCGGCTCACCGAGCGCGGCTCGGAGCTGGTTTCGACCGGGCGCTCGTCGATGCCGCGCGCGACGCGCCAGAGCCATTCGCCGCTGCTGCGCCCGAAGTGCGCGACGAGGAATTCCGGCGCCGCGCCGGCCAGTTCGCCGATCGTGCGGATACCGAGGCGCGCCAGCTTGTCGTTGGCCTTCGGGCCGATGCCGTTGATCTTGCGCGCGGGCAGCGGCCAGATGCGCGTGGCGACGTCGTCAATGCCGAGCACGGTCAGCCCGTCGGGTTTTTCCAGGTCGGAGCCGATCTTCGCGAGCAGCTTGTTGGGCGCGACGGCGATCGAGCAGGAAAGACCGGTCGCGGCGCGCACCGCGTCCTTGATCGCCTGCGCGATGGCGCGCGTTTCTCCGGGCACCTCGCCGAGGTCGATGTAGATCTCGTCGATGCCGCGATCCTCGATGTGCGGCGCGATGCCGGCGACGGCAGCCTTGAACAGGCGCGAGTAGTGGCGGTAGGCGTCGAAGTTGGCGGGCAGCAGGACGGCGTCCGGCGCGAGCTGCGCCGACTTCATGATGCCCATGGCGGAAAACACGCCGAGCGCGCGCGCCTCGTAGGTCGAGGTGGTGACGACGCCGCGCCCGACGTAGTCGCGCAGCCGCGCGCAGGCGAGGCTGCCGTCGGGCCGGCGCTCGGGCGGCGGCGTGCCGCGCCCGCCGACCACCACCGGCTGTCCGCGCAGTTCCGGGTATTGCAGCAGTTCGACGGACGCGAAGAAGGCGTCCATGTCGAGGTGGGCGATGCGGCGGGGGGCGGAAGGGGGCATTCTGGAAAGCGGTTTAAGCACGACGAACACGACGAACGCAGCGGTCACGACGGGCGCGACGAATTGCAAGGATAAGGCGTTTCATGTTTCGCGCGCGCTCCGGCTCAACCGAAACTGATCCGAAAGATACGCCGCCATCGTTCGTGCTTCCTTTCGTTGTCCCTCAGGGATTCCCGTCGGTCATGGTCGTTGCGCCCGTTGCACCCGTTGTGTCCGGTCGATCTTTCCCGTGGGGCCGCCCAAGCGCTTCGGTCGCGTTTCAATCGCGCCGCAGGAAATCTTCCAGCGCGCGCGCCACCTGCTCCGGCTGGTCGTGCTGGACGTTGTGGCCGGCGTCGACGATGGTCCGCGTCGCGACGTCGGCGAAGCAGGCCAGACGTCGCGCGTATTCCGCGCGTTCGTCGTCCTGCGCGGATGCGTCGCCGAAGCGTTCCTGCACGAAGCCCCGGTCGGCGATCAGCATCAGCGTCGGCGCGACGATGCGCTGCCAGCAGGCGAGCGTGTCGTCGATCCGGTAGCGCATCGGCGAGGGTACCTTATGCCACGGATCGCAGGCCATTCCGACGCGGCCGTCGGGCAGGCGGTGGCTGACGTGGCGCGCGAGGAAGTCGGCGCGTTCGGCGGTGAGGCGCGGGTTGACCGCCAGCAGGCGCCGCGCCAGCGCCGCGTGATCGGCGTAGGCGCGCAGTTCGGGCGGCGCGGTCTGCGCATCCAGCCACTGCACGAGCTGCCCCGGCGCGTCCTGCGCCGCGGTCGCCTTCAGCCCGAGGAAGTCGAGCATCGCCAGCTGCGTCACGCGCTGCGGTCGCGCCGCCGCGTAGATGCTGGCGATGTTGGCGCCCATGCTGTGCCCGACGAGGCGCACCGGCCGCTCCGGCGAGTAGTGCCGGAGCAGCGCGTCGAGGTCGGCGTAGTAGTCGGGGAACCAGTACGGGCGCCCCAGCCATTCGGAGGCGCCGTAGCCGCGCCAGTCGGGCGCGATGACGTGCCACTCGCCGGCCAGCGCTTCGACGAGGAACTGGAAGGTGGCCGACGAATCCATCCAGCCGTGCAGCAGGAAGAGCGGCGGCGCCTCGGGCGCGCCCCAGTGGCGCACGGCGTAGCGCAGGCCGCGCACGGAAAGCGTTTCGAGCCGCGAGGCAGTCCAGGATCGGGGGGAAGGATTCATGATTGGCGTAGTCCGCAAGCGGCGTGAGGGCGACACGGTACGTGCTCGGCGCGATGTCGTCCAGAGGGCGGCGGCGCCGCCCCGGACGGCGCGGCCGGCGGGGCGGGGCTGCCGCGGATCGTCGGGCCGCCCGGGTTTTTGCGCTGTTTCCCGCCCCGCTTCCCGCGTGCCTTCCCGCGCCGTGGGGCGAGGCGCCGCGTTTCCGTCGCGCGCTGTGCTGCCCGAAGGTGCGAGCCGCGCGACGGAAGGCGGTGCGGGTGCGCTCCGGGCGGCGGAGACCTTGCGCTTTTCCGGGCGGAAGCTCTGTGCGCCAGCGCACAGATACGTCGGGTCGCGGTGGCTAGGGTGGAATGCCGACGTGCAGCGCGGGCAGGAAAGGCAGAAAGCGCCGGGAGGCAGCGTCTGCCGCCCGCGCGCGGTGCCGCCGCTTCCGCGAGGAAACCAAGCGCCGACTTGCCGTGTCGAACCTACCAGGAGAACCCACCATGAAATCACTCAATCGCTATTTCAGCTTGTTCGCAGCCCTTGTCTTCCTCGGACTGGCCGGTTGCGCATCGACGGCCAAACAGGAGGGAACCGGCGAGTACGTCGACGATACCGTCATCACCACCAAGGTGAAGGCGGCGATCTTCAACGAACCGACCCTCAAGTCCGCCGAAATCAACGTCGAAACCTTCAAGGGCATCGTCCAGTTGAGCGGCTTCGTTTCCAGCCAGGCGGCGATCGGCAAGGCGGGTTCGGTGGCGCGCGAAGTGAAGGGCGTCAAGTCCGTGAAGAACGATCTGCGGCTCAAATAGCGCGGAGCGGGGCGCCGGTCGGGAGTACGCCGTGTCGGTGCCCGTTGTTGCAGGAGAAGCAGTAAGTGAAGTCGTAAGCGAATGCGGCTGGGGTGTCGCCCCGGCCGGACGCTGGAAATAGAGGTGTCACCGTGAAAACGACGAATCGATTTGTACTCGGTACGCTGGCTGTGGCGCTACTGCTCGGCTTGAGCGGCTGCAGCGGCATGTCGACGCGCGACCGGAATACCGCCATCGGCGCCGGTGTCGGCGCGGTCGGCGGCTCGGTCCTGACCGGCGGCAGCGCTGCCGGAACGATAGGCGGCGCCGCGGTCGGCGGCGTGATCGGCAATCAGGTCGGCAAAGGCAAGTAAGCCGCCGCGGCAATCTCCGATCCTGGAGGTGCCGGCCTTGCCGGCCGGTGCTTCGCCTATCGAAGTTTCAGCCTAATACGTGCGATGTCGGCGCGATGCCGGTTCATGCCCGGCCATTTCGCGACGGCACGCGCAGGGAGTCGCCATGGAAGCGCCACGCCGTACCGGCCATCAACTTCCGCCTTCACTCATCTGGACGACGGGAATCGCGATCATCCTGTTTTGCGTCACCGGCATCGCGGCGCTGATGGGGTGGATTCCGAATTCGGTCGGGCAGGGGGGCGGCGGCGGAATGCCGCCGCCCCCGCCGGAAAAAGCGCAGCTCAGCGCCCCGCTTTCGCCCTCGTCGTCTCCACCGTCGCTCGCCGATGCGCGCGGGACCGACGCGAATTCATACAATTCGTACTCATCGCCGCCGCCGCCTCCGTCGGCGGCGCAGCGGGCCGAAACCCGGGCCGCTGCGCGCGCGCAGGCGCGCAAGGCTCCTCTGCCCGCGGAGAGCGGCGCCTCCGCCCACGCGCAATGCGCGAGCTGCGGCGTCGTCGAGTCGGTGCGCGAGGTAGAAGCGAAAGGCGAGGGGAGCGGACTCGGCGCCGTCGGCGGCGCGGTCGTCGGCGGCCTGCTCGGCAACCAGATCGGCAGCGGTCGCGGGCGGAGCCTGGCGACGGTCGCCGGCGCGGTCGGCGGTGTGGTGGCCGGCAACGAAATCGAGAAACGGGTGAAGTCGAGCAAGCACTACGAAGTCGCCGTCCGCCTGGACGACGGCACGCGCCGCGTCGTCAGCGAAGCGAACGCCCCCGCCTGGCGGCCGGGGGATCACGTCCGGATCGTCGACGGCGCGATCCGCGCGAATTGAGTGCGGTTAGTGCGGTTCTGCAAGGTTGCGCGCATTTGAAGCGGTTGAACGGGGTTGAACGCGGCCCGCGGCGAAGGCGCGCGACGATGCGCCCGATGGCATTCGACGCCGCCGCCCGGCTTGAAGGTTCGTGCCGGTTTTCGTCTCGCCGGGGGCGGCGCCCTTGTTCGCGTTGCGGCTCGCCCAGCCGGGCGCCCCGATCGGCGTTACGCCGCCGGCCTCGCCGGCCTGATACCGCTGGCTGTATCGCTAGGCGGGCAAGGTCGCCAGCCACTGGCGCAGGATTTCGGTGACCTTCCCGGGCTGTTCGAGCGGCGCGAGGTGGCCGCATTGCCCGATGATTTCCAGCTGCGCGCGGGCGATTCCGGCGGCGATTTCACGCAGCAGTTCGGGCGGCGTGACGACGTCGTCCTGCCCGCCGAGCGCGAGCGTCGGACAGGCGATCTGCGCCAGTGTGGGGCGGCTGTCGGCGCGGCCGACGATGGCGCGCTGCTGGCGCGTGAAGACTGCGCTGCCGAGGCCGAGCGCCATCGACTGGAAGACGCCGCCGGCCTCGGGCGTTTCGGCGTGTTCGGGATGCAGCATGCGCGCACGCAGGGTTTCGACGACGGCCGGGAAGTCGCCGGCGGCCTGCTTGACGAGCTGTTCGCGGCCGGCCGTCGCCTCGGGCGTGTCGGGGCGCGCGCTGGTGCTCAGGAGCGCCAGTCCGCGCACCCGCTGCGGTGCCCGGCGCATGATTTCGAAGGCGACGTAGCCGCCGAGCGAGAAGCCGAGCAGCACGAAGGTTTCGTCGGGCGCCTGCGTCAGCGCGTCGGCGGCCAGTTCGCCTATCGTTCCTGAGCGGGTCAGGTCGGCGACCGTGACGGTGGCCGTCTCGGCGAGACCGCTCACCTGGCCGGCGAACAGGCTGGCGTCGTTGAGCAGTCCCGGCAACATGAGGAGCTTGATCTTGTTCATCGGCTGGACCTCCTTGAGATTTGGATGCTTTGCTGGGGATTCTGGTCGCGTTGTGCGTGTGTGTCGGTGCGTCGGCGAACATAGGCGGCCGTTCGCTTCTCGTCGGGTGTGCCGGGGATGCCATGAGGATTCACGGCGAATCCGGTATTGATCGCGCCTCGTTCGGCCATATCATTGCGGTCATGCAGCGTTTGGACTGAAAGTTGGGAGTTCGCCCATGCCACCACAGACTCAAAACCAGAATCATCTGCTCGCGGTTCTGCCCGAGGACGTGCGCGAGCGCCTGTTCGCGAACATGGAGTTAGTCCCCCTGTCGCTCGGTCAGGTTCTCCAAGAATCGGGCACGCCGCTGCGCTACGTCTATTTTCCGACCACCGCCATCGTCTCGCTGCTCTACATCCTGGAGGGCGGCGGCTCGGCCGAGATCGCGGTGATCGGCAACGAGGGCATGGTCGGCGTGCAGGTCTTCATGGGCGGTGCGACCATGCCGAACCGGGCCGTCGTGCGCAATGCCGGGCACGCCTACCGCACCGGCCAGGACGCCTTCATCCGCGAATTCGAACGCTCCGGCGGGCGGCGCTCCGGCGCGCTGCAGCACCTGCTGCTGCGCTACACGCAGGCGCTGCTCACCCAGATGGCGCAGACCGCCGTGTGCAACCGCCACCATTCGGTGGACCAGCAGCTGCGCCGCTGGCTGCTCCTGAGCCTCGACCGTCTGCCCGGCAACGAACTGGTGATGACCCAGGAACTGATCGCCAACGCGCTCGGCGTGCGCCGCGAAGGCGTCACGGCGGCGGCCGGCAAGCTGCAGAACGCCGGGCTGATCCACTACTCCCGGGGCCGCATCGAGGTGCTCGACCGGCCGCGCCTGGAAGCCGAGGCGTGCGAGTGCTACGGCGTGGTGCGCAAGGAGTTCGACCGCCTGTTCCCCGAGGTGATTGCCAAGTGATTCGGTGTCTTTTATCGCGCGGGTATCTTCCGCACTGCGTTTGCGGAGCGCTCTCGTGAGCAGTGCGCCGCACGCCCGGCTCGCCGCCTGGCCGATGCGCTTCGGCGCTGCACAGCGGCTGGCGGCCGCGCTCGTCGTCGCGGTCGCGGCTTTCCTTTGGCAGCCGGACGAAGTCCTGCCGCAGACCCGCTTGCTCGTCAGCTGGGACCTCGGCGCGCTGACCTATCTCGCGCTGGCCTGGGCGCTGATGGCGCGCGCCGATCCGCGCGCGACGCGCGAGCATGCGCTGGCCCAGGACCAGAGCAGCTACCTGATCTTCCTTTTCGTGGTGGGCGCCGCCTGCGCCGGCATCGTGGCCATCGGTTTCATGGTGAGCAACCTGAAGGGGCTCGCCTTCTGGCCGCGGACCTGGCACCTCGGGCTTTCGATCGGCGCGCTGATTTCGGCCTGGCTGCTGATCCAGACGGTTTTCGCCTTCCACTATGCGCGCCGCTACTACGCGGCCCTGCATCGCGATCCGGCGGCGGGCGGGCTGCTGTTTCCCGGCGGGCGCGAGCCGGACTACCTCGACTTCGCCTACTACGCCTTCGTCGTCGGCATGACCTCGCAGGTCTCCGACGTCACCGTCGGCACGCGCCGCCTGCGCCGCCTGACGCTGATCCACGCGGTGCTGGCCTTCATCTTCAACATCGCGATCCTGGCGCTCAGCATCAACATCATCGCCAGCGTGATCTAGGGGGCATTGCCGGCATTTCCCGGCGCGCGCCCTGGCGAGGGGCGCGCGGGCGTTGAGGAGAACTGCAGTTTCCCGAGCTGCGCGTAGCAAGAACAGGCGGCAGCCTCCAGACCGCGTCCGTCGACGATGACGACGGTCCCGCGCCGGTAGTCGATCAGTCCCCGCTGCTTGAGCGCCTGCGCCGATTGAGTGACGCCTTCGCGGCGCACGCCGAGCATGTGCCCGAGGAAGGCGTGGGTCAGGTGCAAGCGATCCGGGCCGATGCGGTCGCGCGTCATCAGCAGCCAGCGTGCAAGGCGCGCTTCGACGAGATGAAAACGGTTGCAGGCGGCGGTCTGCGCGATCTGTGCCATCAGCGAGTCGGCGTAGCGCTGCAGCGCTGCGTGCAGGCACGGGCTGCGCTGCAGCGTGCGGCGGAAGGCGGCGGCATCGATCCGCAGCGCGCTGCCGCTGCCTTGCACCAGCGCGCGCATGTGGCTGTCGCCGACGCCCAGCGCGCAGGCGAGGCCGACCATGCCGTCCTTGCCGACCAGCGCCACGCCGAGGGCGGGATGGCCATCGACCGGAGCCAGCAGGGCGACGAGCGAGTCGTCAGGGAAGTAGATGTGGCGGATCGTTTCGCCCGGCTCGCAGAGGATTTCGCCGGAATTCAGCGCGACCGCCCGCAGATGTTCGCGCAGGCGCTCGCCTTCCGCGTCCGGCAGGGCGGCAAGCAACTGGTTGACGGGCGCTGGCTGGCGGGCGGGCATCGGGCGCTCCTCGCGGAATCTCGTCCGCCGGCGGCGATGGCGCCAGGCGGCGTCTTTGGGCCGGGCGCGCCGGGGCGGCGCGACGAGAAGCCGGGAACGCTACGACAAATCGGGCGGCGCGTATGTTCTCCAGCGCACAGAGGTGCGCGGCGTGCCGGCGCAGAGTCTTTTCCGGCGCGTCGATCGCGGCGCTCCGACAGCGCCGGAACGGGCGGTTTCGCGGGCGGGGCGGCGCGCTTTCCGGGCTTCGCTGGTCCGAACCTGGCCCCGGATGCCGCGGCAGGGCTTGTTCCGCATCCGCTCCGTTCCCGCCACGCTACGTCAAAGGAAAACCGCCATGCTCTACACCATCGCACTCATCCTCGTCGTCCTGTGGCTGCTCGGACTGGTCTCTTCCTACACGATGGGCGGATTCATTCACGTCCTGCTGGTGATCGCCATCGTCGTCGTCCTGGTGCGCATCATCAGCGGCCGCCGACCGTTCTGAAGGAGCCGGGGCGGGGCGCTACGCTTCGCGGCGGATGAGGATGCCGCCCAGCTTCTGCGGCTCGTCGACGAGGTCGGCCAGCGTGTATTCGTCGAGCGTCGCGTAGAGCGCGTCGAAGGCCTTCACCAGCACCTTCGTCAGCCGGCACACCGGCGCGATGCGGCAGCCGGCGTGCGGGTCGGCCGGCGCGCCCGGCGCATCGTTCGCTGCCTTCGCTTCCGGCATGCACTCGACGATGGGGCCTTGCCCCTCGCTGGCGCGCACGATCTGCCCGATGCGGATGTCGCCCGGCTCGCGCGCCAGGCGGATGCCGCCGCCTTTGCCGCGCACCGATTCGACGACGCCCGAGCGCGCCAGCTGGTGCACCACCTTCATCAGATGGTTTTCCGAAATGCCGTAGGCGGCGGCGATTTCCGGGATGGTCGCCAGCCGGCTGCGGTCGATCGCCAGGAACATCAGCACGCGCAGGGTGTAGTCGGAAAAGGTGGTGAGTTTCATGGCGCCGGACCTGTCTTTAAAAGCGGTAATGAAAATATTGCTTCAAAAAATGAGGGGTGCTAGGATTAAGCTGTATTAATTCTACAGCTTTAAATCGGCCATGACCACTACGCCCAGCGATGCCAGCAAAGCCAATGAAAACAAGGGCGCATCCGCGCCGGACGCCGTCGCGACGCCCGCTGGCGCAACGGAGGAGCGGATTCGCGACATCCTGCGCCAGGTGGTCGATCCCGAAGTCGGCGTGAACATCGTCGACCTCGGGCTGGTCTACCGCGTGGAGACGACGCCGGAGGCTGTCGCCATCGAGATGACGATGACCTCGCCGGCCTGTCCGATGGGCGAGATGATCCTCGACGACGTGCATGCCGCGCTCGGCGCCGCGCTGCCCGAGAATTGCGCGATCGACGTGAACCTTGTCTGGGAGCCGCCGTGGAATCCTTCGATGATGGCCGAACGCACGCGTCTGCACTTCGGCTGGGAAGCCGATGCCGACGCCAACAACGCCGCCGATGCCGGCGATCCGGTCTGACGCGGGAATCTTGAACTTGCCTCCGGAGGCCTTGCGATGAACGATCTGCGTCCCGCCGCCCGCCTGCCGCTCCTCGCCTGCGGCATGCTCTCGCTGCTCGGCGGCGTGCTCGCCGGGCTGGCGCGCTTGGCCTGGGACGTGCCGGCGCTGGCCGGCGCGCAGGCGGGCGGGCACGGCGCGCTGATGATCTCGGCCTTCTTCGGTACGGTGATCAGCCTCGAACGCGCCGTCGCCCTCGGGCGCGGCTGGGCTTATCTCGGACCGGCGGCGGCCGGGCTCGGCGGTGTGCTGCTGCTCGCCGGCGCGCCGCTGCCGGTGGCGCAGGCGCTGGCCCTGAGCGGCGCCGCCGTGCTCGTCGCCGCCAGCGCGCAGGTGCTGCGCCGGCTGGTCGCGCCTTTCACCCTCGTGCTCGCCGGCGGCGCGCTGTGCTGGCTGCTCGGCAACCTGGCCTGGATCGCCAGCGGCGTGCCGGTCGTCGCCGTCCCTTGGTGGCTGGCTTTCCTGGTGCTGACGATCGCCGGCGAGCGTCTCGAACTGACGCGCTTCCTGCCGACGCCGCCGCGCGCGCAGCGCTTCTTCTTCGCCATCGTCGGCGTACTGCTCGCCGGCGCGCTGCTCGCGCTGTGGCGCGAAGGTGCCGGGCTGGCGCTGTTTGCCGCCGCCCTGCTGGCGCTCGCCGGCTGGCTGCTGCGCTACGACATCGCCCGGCGCAACGCGCGCCAGCGCGGGCTGACCCGCTTCATCGCCATCTGCCTGCTCTCCGGCTACGCCTGGCTCGCCGTCGCCGGCCTGCTCGGCGTCGCCGGCGCTTTCGTACCCGGCCACGCATGGCGCGACGCCGCGCTGCACGCGGTCGGTCTCGGCTTCGTCTTCGCCATGGTCTTCGGGCACGCGCCGATCATCTTCCCGGCCGTCGTGCGCGTGAAGATGCCGTACCACCCGGTCTTCTACCTGCCGCTCGTCGCGCTGCACGCCTCGCTCCTGCTGCGCGTCGCCGGCGGGCTCGGCGACAGCTTCGCGTTGCGCCACGGCGCCGGCCTCGGCAACGCTTTCGTCCTGCTGCTCTTCATCGCCACGATGGCGGGCAGCGTCGTGCGCGGCCGGCGCGCCGCGCGTCTCCAGACCGTTGCCGGGGAGGTGAAACATGGATCAGTCCGCCGATAGATTTGCTCCGCCCGACAATCCGCTCGCCGTCCTGCCCGCCGCCGCGCCGGCGGCGAACTGGAGCGAGGAGCGCGTGCTCGCGATCCGCCACTGGACGCCGACGCTGCTGTCCTTCCGCACCACGCGCTACCGCGCCTTCCGCTTCACGCCCGGGCACTACGCGCGGCTGGGGCTGGGCGCCGAGGCAGCCGGCCAGCCGCCGGCGAGCGTCGCCGCCGGAAGCGAAGCCGCTGCCGGCGACGGGGTCGTCTGGCGACCGTATTCGATGGTTTCGGCGGCGACCGACGAACACCTCGAATTCGTTTCGGTGCTGGTGCCGGGCGGCGCTTTTTCGCAGCGTCTGGCCGGGCTGCGCGTCGGCGATGCCATCCGCGTCGACAAGGCGGCCTTCGGCTTTCTCACCGTCGACCAGCTGGCGCCCGGGCGCGACCTGTGGATGCTGGCGAGCGGCACCGGCCTCGGGCCTTTCGTTTCCATCCTGCGCGATCCGGCGGTGTGGGGGCGTTTCGAGCGCCTGATTCTGGCGCACGGCGTGTGCCGCGCCGCCGAACTCGCCTACCGCGACGAGATCGAGGCGATGGCGGCGAACGCCGGCGGCGCGCGGCTTGTCTATCTTCCCATCGTCACGCGCGAAGCCGGCGCCACGCCGCTTGCCGGGCGCATCCCGCAGCTGCTCGCCGCCGGCGCGCTCGAAGCGGCGGCCGGCGCGGCGCTGAGCGTCGAGCACTCGCGCCTGATGGTGTGCGGCAACCCGGAGATGGCGCGCGAGCTGCGCCAGCAACTCGGCGCGCTCGGTTTTGCCACCACCCGGCGCGGCGTGCCGGGCCAGATGGCCTTCGAAAAATACTGGTAAGGAGCCCGGCATGAGCGGCACTACACGACTCTCGTTCGACAAGGACAAACTCAAGTTCGTCCTCCTCGAAGGCATCCACGAATCGGCCGTCGACGTGCTGCGGCGCGACGGCTACACGCAGATCGAGACGCACGCCAAGGCGCTCTCCGGGCCGGCGCTCGCCGCCGCGCTCGGCGACGCGCATTTCGTCGGCATCCGCTCGCGCACGCAGCTGGCCGACGAGGTGCTGGCGCTCGCGCCCAAGCTCGTCGCCGTCGGCTGCTTCTGCATCGGCACCAACCAGGTCGATCTGGCCGCCGCCGCGCGGCGCGGCGTCCCGGTCTTCAACGCGCCGTTCTCGAACACGCGCAGCGTCGCCGAACTGGTGCTCGGCGAGATCATCATGCTGCTGCGCGGCATCCCCGAAAAGAACGCCAGCCAGCATCGCGGCGGCTGGGTGAAGAGCGCCGCCCACTCCTTTGAAGTACGCGGCAAGACGCTCGGCATCGTCGGCTACGGCCACATCGGCACGCAGATCGGCGTGCTCGCCGAACAGCTCGGGATGACGGTCCTCTTCCACGACATCGAGGCCAAGCTCGCGCTCGGCAACGCGCGCCAGGCCGCCGGGCTCGACGACCTGCTCGGCGCGGCCGACGTGCTCAGCCTGCACGTGCCGGAAACGCCGGCCACGCAGAACCTGATCGGCGCGCGCGAACTGGCGCAGATGAAGCCGGGCAGCTACCTGATCAACGCCTCGCGCGGCACCGTCGTCGACATCGACGCGCTGGTCGTCGCGCTCGACGCGCGGCATCTGCTCGGCGCCGCGATCGACGTTTTCCCGGTCGAGCCGGCCGGCAACGACGCGGCCTTCGTCTCGCCGCTGATGCGCTTCGAGAACGTCATCCTGACCCCGCACATCGGCGGCTCGACGGCCGAGGCGCAGGAGAGCATCGGGCGCGAGGTGGCGGCCAAGCTGACGCGCTACAGCAACAACGGCTCGACCGCCTCGGCGGTGAACTTCCCCGAAGTCTCGCTGCCCGAGCTGGCCGGCAAGTGCCGCCTGCTGCACGTCCACCACAACGTGCCCGGCGTGCTGGCGCAGATCAACGAGCGCTTCTCGCGCGCCGGCATCAACATCGCCGCGCAGTACCTGCAGACGAACAACGAGATCGGCTACGTGGTGATCGATGTGGATGCGACGGCGAGCCAGGTCGCGCTCGACGAACTGAACGCGGTGGACGGAACGATCCGCTGCCGCATCCTGTACTGAGGGCCGACATGAAACGCCACGCCACCCTGCAGGACCTTTCTCGCGAGCACCACACCGCGCTCAAGCTCGCGCTCGACGCCAAACGCGCCGCCCAGGCCGGCGAACCGGCGCGCGTGCAGGCGCTGGCGCAGGCCTGCGCCGAGCTGTTCCCGCGCGAGCTGGAGCCGCATTTCGTCGTCGAGGAAGTCGATCTGTTGCCGCTGCTCGCGCAGGCCGGCGAGGATGCTCTCGTCGCGCGCACCCGGCACGAGCACGCGCAGCTGCGCGCGCTCGCCGCGCAGTTGCCGGGCGCCGACGCGGCGCTCCTGCTGCGCTTCGCCGAACTGCTCGCCGAGCACGTGCGCTTCGAGGAGCGCGAACTGTTCGAGGTCGCGCAGGCGCACTTCGCCTGAAGCGAGCGTCCGTCGCCGAACCGCCTAGTAGCTTCCTCGCGTCGCGCCGTGCGGCGCCTCCTCCGGTTGCCCGCCCGACAAATCCGCTGTCTTTCTTCGTCGTATCCCCGGTAGCCGACGGCTCGGCCGCCGGGCGATTCTCCGCGCGCGATCGGGCGCCGGGGGCGGGCGCTGTCGACAGGGGGGCGCCCTGTCGTTTCGCGCGCCACCCTGGCGCCGCGCCCGGCGCGCAATCCCGCACGGCCGGGGGCCTTTCCTCGCGCTCTCCGTTACGCCGGCATGCGCCGCCGCCCTATGCGGAAAAGCACCATTCGCTTCCCGCCTGGCCGTTCGCCCCAATGAGCTTGCGAGCGCGATGCCCGCATCGACGAGCCAGAGTCAGACCTCGATAAGTCCTTTGTCAGGGAATGATCAGGAAGTGGTAAAAATAGCATAAGCAGTTGAAATTAAACAAAAAACACGGAAATTTTGTCAGCTAACCGTAAGTTTTCCCGAAGAAACTCGGCGCGTGACCTCGAAACGAGGCACGTCCAAACAACAGGAGGAGATGGTTATGGATGACACAGGCAAGGCCTATTGGTCAGCCACGCTGAGTCTGCTGGGGAAGATTCTGGTGATCTGGTTCTTGATCTCGTTCGGTGCGGGGATTCTCTTCGTCGACGTGCTCAACACGATCATGCTGGGCGGCTATCCCCTGGGCTTCTGGTTTGCCCAGCAAGGGTCGATGTACATCTTCATCGCGCTGATTTTCTACTACGCGCGGAAGATGAACGAGATCGACCGCCAATTCGACGTTCACGAAGAATAAGGAGCCGCTATGGATCTGCAAACAATGATTTATCTGGTGGTCGGCGCGACGTTTGCGCTGTACATCGGAATCGCCATCTGGGCGCGTGCCGGCAGCACCAGCGAGTTCTATGCGGCCGGCGGTTCGGTTCACCCGGTGACCAACGGAATGGCGACGGCGGCCGACTGGATGTCGGCGGCGTCCTTCATCTCGATGGCCGGCCTGATCGCCAACATGGGCTACGGCGGCGCGCTGTTCCTGATGGGCTGGACGGGCGGCTACGTCCTGCTGGCAATGCTGCTGGCGCCGTATCTGCGCAAATTCGGCAAGTTCACCGTGCCGCAGTTCATCGGCGACCGCTTCTACTCGAAGACGGCGTCGACGGTTGCCGTCTTCTGCCTGCTGACCGCGTCGATCACCTACATCATCGGCCAGATGACCGGCGTTGGCGTTGCCTTCTCGCGCTTCCTCGGCGTTTCGAGCGAAACCGGCATCTACGTCGGCATGGGCATCGTGTTCATGTACGCCGTGTTCGGCGGCATGAAGGGCATCACCTACACGCAGGTCGCCCAGTACATCGTGCTGATCCTCGCCTACACCATCCCGGCGATCTTCATCTCGATGCATCTGACCGGCAACCCGATCCCGCAACTGGGCCTCGGCGCGAACATGGCGGGGACCGATGCCTCGCTGCTCAGCAAGCTCGATCAGGTGGTGGTCGACCTCGGCTTCGGCAAGTACACGACGACGACGGCGGGCAGCACGCTGAACATGTTCGTTTACACGATGTCGCTGATGATCGGAACGGCCGGCCTGCCGCACGTCATCATGCGCTTCTTCACCGTGCCGACGGTCAAGGATGCGCGCTCCTCCGCCGGCTGGGCGCTGGTCTTCATCGCCATCCTCTACACCACCGCGCCCGCGGTGGCCGGCATGGCCAAGCTGAATCTGCACAGTACGGTCAACAGTGCCGTCGTCACGGGCGGCGACCTGTTCGCGCCGGAAGCCAGCATCAAGGCCGAGGATCGTCCGGACTGGATGAAGCGCTGGGAAAAGACCGGCCTCCTGAAGTTCGAGGACAAGAACGGCGACGGCCGCATCCAGTACTACAACGACAAGAGCACGAATCCGGAAGCCCTGGCCAAGGCCGAAGCCGCCGGCTGGAAGGGCAACGAACTGTCGGTCAACGCCGACATCATCGTGCTCGCCAACCCGGAAATCGCGCTGCTGCCGAACTGGGTGATCGCCCTGGTCGCCGCCGGTGGCCTCGCCGCCGCGCTGTCTACCGCCGCCGGTCTGCTGATGGCCATTTCCTCCGCCGTCTCGCACGACCTGATCAAGGGCATCTTTGCGCCGAACATCAGCGAAAAGGGCGAACTGCTGGCCGGCAAGATTTCGATGGCGGTCGCCATCGTCATCTCGGGCTATCTCGGCCTCAATCCGCCGGGTTTCGCGGCCGGCACCGTGGCGCTGGCCTTCGGTATCGCTGCGAGTTCGCTGTTCCCGGCGATCATGATGGGCATCTTCTCCAAGAAGATGAACAAGGAAGGCGCCATCGCCGGCATGCTGGCCGGTCTCTTCGTGACGCTCTTCTATGTGTTCGCGCACAAGGGCATCTTCTTCATCAAGGGAACCGAGTTCCTGCCGCTGATCGGTGGCGCCAACAGCTTCTTCGGCATCACGCCGGAAGCTTTCGGCGCGATCGGCGCGCTGGTCAACTTCAGCGTTGCCTTCATCGTCGATAAGGTGACCAAGGAGCCGCCCGAGCATATCCAGGCCATGGTCGAGGCGGTGCGCACGCCGCGCGGCTCCACGGCCGTGCGCGGCGCGCACTGAGGCGCAGTGCGGTAGACGCGGGGTCCCGCCGGTTGCGCCGGCGGGACCCATTTCGATGGGTTTTTCGCTGTCCGGCGCCGTCCGGACGCTTGGAGTCACACATGGTTTTGGATATCAGCGTCGCACTGACGTGGATTCTGTTTCTGGCACTGTTCCCCATCGCCTTTTTCTGGCTGCGCCGTACATGGCGGATACTCGCGCGCCGCGACCATTCGGAGGTGGCCCTGAAGCGCGGCGCGGCGCCGGCGCATCCGGAGAAGTTCGCGCCCTATGCCGCCGCGATCAATTTCGTCGCCGGCGCCGTCGTGCTGTGGGTGATAGCCGGCGTGCTCTCCGGGACGATGGGGTACGAAACATGGTCGGCGATTGCCGGGTCGACGATCTGGATGAAGTTCATCTTCGACTTCATTCTCAGCCGTCACGCGCATGCGACGTGGGGGAAAAAGAATCCCGCGCCGGCCGCCGCCGCGCTTCGCACCGCCCGCAAGCCATGATCCGTGCGGGGGGCGATTCCTCCTGGCGGCGGATTTTCTTCATTCATTGCAAAGGCCTGCGGGTTCCGGAGGAGGGCGGAAATGAACGCGGTTTTCGCAAAAACGCCGAAGGGTGTCGGTGAGCTGCTGAAGCGGGGCGGCGGCCTGACCCTCCGGGAGCGGCGAGTCCTGATCCTGATCGACGGCAAGCGTAGTGTCGAGGACATCCGGGGCATCGCGCCCGCCGAGGACCTGGCGCGCGTGCTCGGAATCCTCGAGGAAAGCGGATATATCGTCTTGGCCGATTTGCCTCGACCACTCCTCCCGCTCGACGATGGTCCGGCGCCGGGAGCGGGCTTTCGCGAGATTCCGGACGAACCGGACCCGCAATCGCTGGAGATGGCCCGGAATTTCATCATGAACACCTTGAAGACCTTCTGCGGCCCGCTGACGCATCTGAGCATCGTCGAGGCCGCGTTCGCGGCCAGAACGCATGCCGAAATGCGCGAGCAGTTCGCGCCGTGGTACGAGGCCATTACCGAAACCGGCGCTGGCCGACGCCGCGCGGAAGAATTGCGGGCACAGTTGCTCAAAGTGATCTGAGTTTGGGAATATGCGTCCTGTCGTCCGCCCGGACGAATCGTTCGAAGAAATTCCAAGATAACGATTACCCAAGGAGCGCAAGCGAAGATGGCGAGCCGAATTCTGATCGTTGAGGATGACCGCGACCTGGCCAGAAACCTGGCCGACTTCCTCGAAATCCAGGACTACGTGACGGAGCACGCGGCCGACGGCCAGACGGCCCTCGGCCTGCTGGCCGCGAAGGAATACGATCTGGTCGTTCTCGACCTGACCTTGCCCGGCGTCGATGGCATTTCGCTGTGCAGCCACATCCGCAACCAGCTGCGCAGCAAGATGCCGATCGTCATGCTGACGGCGAAGGATGAAATCAATACGAAGGTTTCGGCCTTCGATATCGGCGCCGACGACTACATCGTGAAGCCGGCCTCGCTGCGCGAGATCGAGGCGCGGCTCCGCGCCCTGATCCGGCGCGCCGGCATGGCGGTCGACAACGCCGTCATGAAGGTCGGCGATCTGAGCATGGACCCGGGAACGATGCGGATCGAGCGCGCCGGCGTGCCGATCACGCTGCCGCCGGGGGCGACCAAGATTCTGGCGCTCCTGATGCGCCGTTCGCCCAACGTCGTGCACAACGAAGCCCTGCAGCGCGAGCTTTGGGGCGAGGAGCGCGGCGAGAGCCACGCTCTCGTCGTCCACATGAGCACGCTGCGCAACGCCATCGACAAGCCCTTCGATCGGCAGATGCTCCATACTGTGCGCGGTTTCGGCTATCGGATCACCCATGAGCAATCCACCCTATGACAGCCTGCGCGAGAGTCTCGTCCTGCCGTTCGTCCTCTTGGGTTTTGTCGTCAGCGCGCTGCTCAGCCTGATAACTTTCGCTCTCGTCGCCGAACTCGAGGAGCGCGCCATCGAACGGATGCTGCGCGTGGAGATGGAGAGCTTCCACAATCGCCGGGCGCAGAACCCGGCGGCCCTGCCGCCCTCGGCGGCGCTTCTTGCGGGCCACTTCCTGCCGATTCCCGATTTTCCCAACGTCGAGCCGGTCAAGCCGGGGCAGGAGCGCATCGAGCTCATCATGCACGAGGATCGCGACTATTCCGTGATGGTCACGGCGGTGGGCGGCGAACCGTATGCCCTGGTCTACGACCGGACCTACGTCTCGTCCAGTCTTGGCAAGCTCGCCCTGTTCCTGCTGGTCGGTACCGGTGTGATGACGCTGCTTTCCTTTCTGGTCGGCAACCGCCTGGCCGGTCAGGTGGTGCGCCCGATCGGCCGCCTGCTCGGCGCGCTTTCGGAGAAGGTTAGCCAGGCCAACCCGCGCGACGCTCCGTCGCTGACCTTCTCGCCGCTCGACTACCCCAAGAACGAGATCGGCCGCCTGGTGCAGGCTCTGGACCAGTTCGCCCTGCGCCTGTCCGGCTTCATCGAGCGGGAAAGCTACTTCGCTGCCGACGTCAGCCACGAGCTGCGCACCCCGGTCGCGATCATTCGCGGCGCCGTCGAAGTGCTGGTCGAGCATAGGGATCTCCCCGATGCCGTGCGCGAGCGCCTGTGGGCGATCCACCGCCAGTCGGTGCGCATGGGGCAGATCCTTGAAGCCATGCTGCTGCTGGCCATGGAGGAGGGGGAGGAAGGCGATCCGGCCTGCGTCATCGCGGATGCGGTGAAGGACGCAGTAGCCGACTGCACGCCCGCGCTGGCCGGACGGCCCGTGCGCATTACGCTCGCCGTGCGGGAGCGTGCAATCCTTCCCGTCGAGCGTTCGCTGGCCTATGTCGTGGTCAGCAATCTGCTGCGCAATGCCTGCGCCTACACGCGCGAGGGCACGATTACCGTGTTCCTGGACGGCCAGTGCCTGGAAATCGTCGACACCGGCATCGGCATTCCCGAGGACCGCTTTCCGGAACTGTTCAACCGGCACGTCAAGGGCGACGACAGTTCGGGTTACGGCCTGGGCCTGTCGATCGTCGCACGGGTCGCCCAGCGCCTCGGCTGGAAGGTGTCGCTGCATGGCGGCGAGGGCGGCGGCACCCGGGTGCGCGTCGTCTTCGCGGAAACCGGCGCTGCCTGCTTGCCGGCCCGCGCCGCCACGCCCTCGGCGACGGCCCCGGCCTGAAACCGGAGAGGGCCTGGCGCGTCCGTCGGAACTTCAGCCGACGCAGCGTCGGCGTGCGCGGTCCCTTCTTTTTTTCAGCGCGCTTCGTCCGTATGCCCGAGGCTCAGGCGGATCAGCTGCGGCAGGCCGTCGACGCGCAGCTTCTGCATCATCCGCGCCTTGTGCACCTCGACCGTGCGCGCGCTGATGCCGAGCGCCTCTGCGATCTCGCGGTTGTGGCGGCCGGCGACCACCATCTCCATCACTTCGCGCTCGCGCGGCGTCAGCGCCGCCAGCCGTTCGGCGAAAGCGTCGCGCCGGGCGTCGTGCGCCTGTTCCCGCTGCGTCGCCGTGAGGCGCTGCCCGGCTTCCTCGATGGCCGCCAGCAGACGGCCGTGGTCGAGCGGTTTTTCGAGGAAATCGACGGCCTGCGACTTGAAGGCGTCGCGTGCCGAGCCGACGTCGCCGTGCCCGGACATGACGATTGCCGGCAGGCGGCAGCCGAGGTCGAGCAGGCGGCGCTGCAGCGTCAGTCCGTCCATGCCGGGCATGCGGATGTCGAGCAGCAGGCAGCCGTGCCAGTCGGCGCGCCAGGCCTGCAGGAAGCTCTCGGCGTCGGCGAAGATCGCCGTGCGGTAGCCGCGCAGGCCGAGCAGCAGGCCGAGCGCGTCGCGCACCGAGGCGTCGTCCTCGACGATGTAGATGGTGAAGTCGGCGGCGGGAGTCGTCATTGGTCGGGTTCGATCGGCAGGATGAGTTTGAACACGCCGTGGTCGGCGACTTCGGCGAGCAGATGGCCGCCGTGCGCTTCGGCGATGGCGCGGCTGATCGCCAGCCCGAGGCCCATGCCGCTCGTCTTCGTCGAGTGGAAGGGCTCGAACACGCGCAGCGCGCTTTCGCCCGAGAGGCCGGGGCCGCTGTCCTCGACGCGGATGCAGACGCGTCCGGCGCCTTCCGGCGCGGCGGCGAGGCGGACCTCGCGTCGGCCCTCCGGCTGCCCGGCGACCGCGTCGGCGGCGTTGCCGAGCAGGTTGCGCAGCAGCACTTCGAGTTGCAGGCGGTCGCCGAGAATGTGGCCGGGCGGCAAATCGGCCGGCGCCGGTGCGACGCGCAGCACGGTGCCGCCGCGCGCCGCGCCGCTCTGGAAGGAGGCGGCGGCCGCGCCGAGCAGGTCGTCGACGGCGACGCGTTCGAGCTGCGTGCTGCCGGTGCGGAAGAAGTCGCGCAGGCGGCGCACCACCTCGGCGGCGCGGAATGATTCGGCGACCATGCGGCGGATCGCGTCGCGCAGGCGCTCGCCGGTTTCGCCCTGGGCGATCAGGTGCTCGCAGGCGGTGCCGTAGGCGGAGAGGGCGGTCAGCGGCTGGTTCAGCTCGTGCGCCAGGGCGCCGGCCATTTCGCCGGCGGCGGCCAGGCGCAGCGTCTGGCGCAGCTCGGCGCTGATCCGCTGCTGCTCGTCGACGACGACGCCGACGAAGAAACCGAGCAGCGCGAGGACGACGACCAGCGCCTGGATCTCGAACACCGAAACCGCCGGAAAGCCGAGCAGCTGCACGCCGGCGATGATGCCGACCTGCATCACGGCGGCGGCGAACACCGCGCCGGCCAGCCCCTGGCGCGCGGCGGCCCAGACGATCGGCAGGAAGAGCACGTAGAAGTACTTGAAGTCAGGCGTATCGCGCCCGAAGGCGACCCACAGCGCCGCGCCGATTGCCGCCAGCAGGAGCACGGTGCCGCGGCCGCGCATGCGGCTGGCGAGCAGGGCGCGCCCGCGTTCGTCGAGCAGCATCCAGAGCACGGGCATGGAGACGAGGATGCCGACGCCGTCGCCGATCCAGTAGCGGCCGACGCCCTCGCGCCATTCGCCGGGCGCGATCAGGCCGGCGACGACGAAGGCGAGGACGATGAGCAGGCTGCTGACCAGCGTGCCGGCGACGACGATGCCGGACCAGGCGAGCATGCCGCGCCGGTCGGAAAAGATTTCGACGTCGCCGAGGTGGCGGCGCAGCAGCCCGCCGATGGCGCCGTAGGCGCCGCCGAGCAGGACAGCGAGGACCGCCGCCTCGGGTAGCGGCGCCGGCAGGCTGCGCACCCAGGCGTCGGCGATCAGCACAGCCAGCATCAGCGGCGGCACGGCCCTCCAGCCGTGGCGCAGGACGTAGACGAGGCCGAGCGCCGGCGCCGGATTCCACGGCGTGAAGTTGAGTTCGTGCAGCGGATGGAAGTAGCTCGCCCAGTCGAGCGCGACGTAGCCGGCGACCAGCGTCAGCAGGTCGATCCAGCGCAGGGGGCGGGCGGTAATCATCGGTCGGGCGGCTCGGTCGTGGCGTTGCATGGGTCGGCGGCGCACGCGGGCGCCGGCTGCAGCGCGTATTTTGCGCGAGTTTGCCGGCGCTGGCGCACCCGATGTCGCCCGCGCGGGCGTAAGTGAATCCCTTAATGCCGGCCGAACCCTCGTTGGCAGGCGCTTGCGCCGCCTTGCCGACTACGTGTTTCCCTTACGCGCCGGCCCGAATTTTCAAGGGGCCGCCGGGCGTCTAGGATCGGGACATCAAGGCCCGTTCGTCCGGACAGTCGTTCGTCCGCAACGGTTTTCCTCCGTCCACTCACTGCCGCGTCCCGGCCGCATACGACCATGCCCAATCCGACCGCACCGGAACTGATCGCCGCGATTCTCTTCGGGATCGCCGTCATCCACACTTTCTCGACCAAGTTCTTCGCCCGCCTCGCGCACCTGCAGCCGCGCCACGCCGGGCTGTGGCATCTGCTCGGCGAGGTCGAGGTCGTGTTCGGGATGTGGGCCTTCGTCCTCATCGCCTCGCTCTTCCTGCTCTCCGGGCACGATGCGGCGGTCGCCTATCTCGATTCGCGCAACTTCACCGAGCCGATGTTCGTCTTCGTGATCATGGTCATCGCCGCCAGCCATCCGATCCTGCAGGCGGTGCTCGCCGGCGTGCAGTGGCTGGGCCGCCTGCTGCCGATACGGGATCAGGTGGCGGTGTATTTCCTCTGCCTGTCGCTGGTGCCGCTGCTCGGTTCCTTCATCACCGAACCGGCGGCCATGACGCTGGCCGCGCTGCTCCTGCGCGACGCCTTCTTCACGCGCGGCCTGAGCCGTCGCCTGCAGTACGCGACGCTCGGCGTGCTTTTCGTGAATATCTCGATCGGCGGCACGCTGACGCCCTTCGCCGCGCCGCCGGTGCTGATGGTCGCCGCCAAGTGGCAGTGGGACACCGCCTACATGATTGCCAACTTCGGCTGGAAGGCCGCCATCGCCGTGCTCTTCAACGCCGCTTTCGTGGCCTGGGTGTTCCGCGCCGAGATCGCGGCCAAGGGGCGCGCCACGGTCGAGGACGGGAAGGGCATCGCTTCGTCGTACACGGTGACCGGCGTGCACCTGCTCTTCCTCGTCGGCGTCGTCGTCTTCGCGCACCATGCGGCCGTCTTCATGGGCCTCTTCCTGTTCTTCCTCGGCTTCACCGAGGCCTACAAGAAGTACCAGGACCGCCTGATCCTGCGCGAAGGGCTGCTCGTCGCCTTCTTCCTGGCCGGGCTGGTGACGCTCGGCGGCCTGCAGCAGTGGTGGCTGCAGCCGGCGCTGTCCGATGTCGATTCGACGGTGCTGTACTTCGTCGCCGTCGGCCTCACGGCGGTCACCGACAATGCCGCGCTGACCTACCTCGGCTCGCTGGTCGAGGGCGTTTCGGCCGAGTTCAAGTACGCGCTGGTGGCCGGCGCGGTGACCGGCGGCGGCCTCACGGTGATCGCCAACGCGCCCAACCCGGCCGGCTTCTCGATCCTCAAGGGCAGCTTCCGGGACGAGGCGATCAACCCGCTCGGCCTGCTCTTCGCGGCGCTGCCGCCGACCTGCGTGGCGATCTTCGCCTTCCAGGTGCTGTGATGCGCCGTTCCGCTGCGTCCTGCGTTTCTTCTCATCCCCGGCCGGGCATCGCCGGGCGCCTCGCCGGTCTCGGCGCGGCCTGCGCGCTGCTCGCCTATCCGCGGCTGCGCGAGGTGGCGCCGGGCGAGCGCGCGGGCGTGCTCGCCGCGGCGCGCCAGGCCGAATTGAGCGTGGTCGAGTGGATCGGCATGGTCGGCGGCACCGGCGCCGTCGCCGGATTGCTGCGCTACGGGAGCGGCGAACTGGCGGCCTATCCGCTGCCGCTGCTCTATTTCGTCCAGTTCGCCGTGGCCGCGCCGCTGCTCGGGCTCGCGGTCGGCCCCTTCCTGCTCAGCCGCACGCGGCGGGGGATCGCGCACGCGCTGGCGTTGCGCGGCAAAGACGAGTCCTGATCGAGGAGATGAAGATGGACGCGCAAAAAACGACTACGAATGTAAACGCGACGGCGCCGCCGCGCCGCCTGCTGCTGCCGGTGGACGCCACCGCCCCGTCGCGGCGCGGCGTGCGCCACGCCCTGCGCCGCGCGCAGGCGGGCGAGGCGATCGAGGTCTGCCTGCTGCACGTCGGCGAAACCGTTCGCCAGTGGGAGGTTCTGCGCTTCCGCACGCCGCAGGAGATCGCGCGCTTCCAGTCCGAGCGCGCGCAGATCTTTCTCGACGAGGCGGCGCGCCCGCTGCGCGCGGCGGGCATCGCCTCGCGCGCCGTCTTCGTCGAGGGCGACGTGGTGCCGAGCATCCTCGATCAGGCCGAGCAGCTCGCGTGCGCCGAGATCGTGCTGCCGGCGCCGGCCGCGCGCTGGCGCAAGCTGCTGTCGACCGACGTGGTGCGCGAAGTCATTGCGCGCAGTGCGCGCCTGCCGTCGCTATCGGTCGTGACCGTCGACGAGGACGGGGCGCCGGCGCCGTAACTCCTCGACGCAGTGCCGCCGCATCGCCGTGACGGTGCCCTGGCCTCGTGCCGCCGCATCGTTTCCGCGCGGGAACGCTGAAAACGGGAAGGACTCCGCGGGCCACGAAGACAACCCGCGGAGTCCGGCCAGCTTAGGGCTGGCGTGGCTCCTCAGCGTGAGGATGGCGAGATGGGGTGGCTGTGCTGCAACTGACGGTAGACCAGAGCCCAGCGGCTGGCGGTCTCCATCTGCCCGTGTTCCAGGGCGTGTTCGATGTCGTCGAGCACCATGCTGTGCAACTGCCTGATGCCGTCGGGCGTTTTCAGGAGTTCGCAGCCCAGTTCGGCGGCGCAAATCAGCGGAATGTGTTCGTGTGAGGCAATGGCTTCGATCTCGTCGTTCGCAAGATCGCTGAAATCCAAACAATCTTCCAGACTCAACATCGGTCAATCCTCCTGGTGTGGTCGTATTTACGATGTCGCGGCAACCGGAAAGCCCGCCTCGGCGCGATCCGCAAAAGCGGCGCGACGCGCAGGCCCGGCCCGGGCACTGGCGATTCTCGGCATATTCTTGTTTTTGCTCCGCCTTTGTTGTCGGCTCGGAGAGAGCCTTTCGGTGGTGGAACCCGTTCAGCCTAGAACAGCAGGAAGATAATTCAAGGAGTTTTTGCCCGGCTGGCTACGGGCGTTCGTCGGCGCCGTCCGTGGTCCCGTCCCCAGAAACGGCGGCGGGCGCTGGCCGGCGAGCGCGCCGCCGCGGCTGGCGCGGGGTAGTTCAGGGCGGAGGCGCCTATGCGGTGGGCGGCGGCGCTAGGCCCCAGGCTTCGGCGACGATGGCGAAGGAGCGCAGGCGGGCCGCGTGGTCGAAAATCTGCGCGGTCAGCATCAGTTCGTCGGCGCCGGTTTCCGCCCGCAGCTTCTCCAGTCCGCTGCGGACGGTCGCGGCCGCGCCGACCGCGGAGCAACTCGTCGCTTCCTCGGCGTAGGCGCGTTCGGCCGGACTCCAGTCGCGCTCGCTGGCGGCCGACGGCGCTTCGAGCGGGCCGCGCACGCCGCGCGCCATCTTGGCGAAGCGGTCGCGCAGCGAGCTGAACAGGAGCTGTGCCTCGTCGTCCGTCGCAGCGGCGATCGCATTGGCGGCGACCATCACGTAGGGCTTTTCGAGCGCGGCGGAGGGCTGGAAGCCGCGCCGGTAGACCTCGATGGCGCGCAGCAGGAAGCGCGGCGCGAAATGCGAGGCGAAGGCGAAGGGCAAGCCGAGGCGGGCCGCCAGTTCGGCGCTGTAGAGGCTGGAGCCGAGCAGCCAGAGCGGTACGTCGAGGCCGGCGCCGGGTACCGCCTGGATCGCCTGTCCGGGATACGCGGGCTGGAAGTAGGACTGCAGTTCGAGCACGTCCTGCGGAAAGCTGTCGTCGCTGCCCGCGAGGTGGCGGCGCAGGGCGCGCGCGGTCGCCTGGTCGGTGCCGGGAGCGCGGCCGAGGCCGAGGTCGATGCGGCCCGGAAAGAGCGATTCGAGCGTGCCGAACTGTTCGGCGACGATCAGCGGCGCGTGGTTCGGCAGCATGATGCCGCCGGCGCCGACGCGCAGCGTCGAGGTGGCGGCGGCGATGTGGCCGATCACCACGGCGGTCGCCGCGCTGGCGATGCCGGTCATGTTGTGGTGCTCGGCCAGCCAGTAGCGCCGGTAGCCCAGGCGCTCGGCGTGCCGCGCGAGCTCGGTGGTGTTGCGCAGCGCCTGCGCCGGCGTGCTGCCGGCGGTGACGGGGGCGAGGTCGAGAATGGAAAGCGGCGTCTTGGTCATGATTGCGGGCCGGTGACGATGGACTCCGCAGATTAGCACCTGCGCCGGCGTGCGGCGCGGGCGGTCGGCCCGGAACGCAGGGCGTGAAGTGGAGCGCAGCGCGTGGCGTGGGGCGTGGCGTAGGACGTAGGGCGGGGCGCGTTCGCCGGGTCGCCGCCGAGCGATGCGGGGGCTGAAGGGGGCCGAAAATGTGCCGACCCCGCTGTCGCCCCGTCACCGCTCCGCCGGCCCCCGGCCGCCCGGAAACGGCGACCCGACGCGCCGGCGCCGCCTCAGGATGCGTCGTTCAGCCGCCCGCGCGCCTCTTCCGCCGTCTCGTACAGATTGGGCGACAGCGACTGGCGGTCGAGCGCTTCGCCGAGCTTCATGCGCAGGAAGGTGCTGGCCGTGTAGCGCGTGACGTCGGTGTAGTGGCGGTCCATCACGCCCTTGACCATGCCGATGTAGTCGTCGACCAGCTCGGGCAGGATCGAGAAGCGGTCGTAGTTCACGATCGCCTTGACCTTGTGGCCGAGCGGCGCCAGCGCCGTTTCGACGGCCTGCTGGATGCGCGCGATGTCGTCCTCGCCGCGCACCGTGAGCCCTTCGAAATTGACGAAGAACAGGTTTTGCTGGGCGTCGTAGTAGAGGCGCTGCGCGAGCGGGATCTCCAGCATCTCCGGGCGGATGTTCATCGGCTCGTCGCTGAAGATGCGGGCGTCCATCAGGGCGGGCTCGCGCTTCATCACGGGGACGAAATCCATCTTGTCGAGGATGTCCTTCTGCAGGTCGACGCCGGGCGCGATTTCGATCAGCTCCAGCCCTTCGGCGCACAGGCGGAAGACGCAGCGCTCGGTGACGTAGAGCACGGTCTTGTTCCACTTGGCCGCCTGCGGGCCGCTGAAGGTGCGGTGCTCGACCTCGTCGACGAATTTCCTGGCGCGGCCGTCCTGCAGGATGCGTAGCTTGCCGTCCTCGATCGCGATTTCGAGGTCGCCGGCGGTGAAGGTACCGACGAAGACGACCTTCTTCGCGTTCTGCGAGATGTTGATGAAGCCGCCGGCGCCGGCCAGGCGCGGGCCGAACTTGGAGACGTTGAGGTTGCCCTGCTTGTCGGCCTGCGCGAGGCCGAGGAAGGCGAGGTCGAGACCGCCGCCGTCGTAGAAGTCGAACTGGCTCGGCTGGTCGATCACCGCCTGCGTATTGACGCCGGCGCCGAAGCTCAGGCCGCCGGCCGGGATGCCGCCGATCACGCCGGGCTCGGCGGTGAGCGTGAGCAGGTCGATGACCTGTTCCTCGGCGGCGACGTTGGCGACGCCCTCCGGCATGCCGATGCCGAGGTTGACGATGGCGTTGGCCTTCAGCTCCATCGCGGCGCGGCGCGCGATGATCTTGCGCTCGCTCATGCCCATGGCGGGAATCGCCGACATCGGAACGCGGATCTCGCCCGAGTAGGCAGGGTTGTACTGTTCGCTGAAGGTCTGCATGTGGTACTCGGGCTTCTCGGCGACCACCACGCAGTCGACCAGGATGCCGGGAATCTTCACGTTGCGCGCGTTGAGCGAACCGCGCTCGGCGATGCGCTCGACCTGCGCGATGACGATGCCGCCCGAGTTCTTCGCCGCCATGGCGATGGCTTGCGCTTCGAGGGTCAGCGCTTCCTTCTCCATGCTCACGTTGCCGTCCGGGTCGGCCGTCGTGCCGCGGATGATCCCGACGTGGATCGGGAAGGCCTTGTAGAACAGGTATTCCTCGCCGTCGATCTCCATCAGGCGGACGAGGTCGCCGGTCGTTTTCTCGTTCAGCTTGCCGCCGCCGAAGCGCGGGTCGACGAAGGTGCCGAGGCCGACGCGCGTCAGGGTGCCGGGCTTGCCGGCGGCGATGTCGCGGAACAGGTGGGTGATGACGCCCTGCGGCAGGTTGTAAGCCTCGATGCGGTTGGCCACGGCGAGCTGCTGCAGCTTCGGCGCCAGCCCCCAGTGGCCGCCGATGACCTTGCCGACGAGGCCGTCGTGGCCGAGGTGGTTGAGGCCGCGCTCCTTGCCGTCGCCCTGCCCGGCGGCGTACACGAGCGTCAGGTTGCGCGGGCTGCCGAGGCCGTGCACGTCGGATTCCTCGCCTTCGAGAAAGCGCTTTTCGAGCGCGACGACGATGTTCTCGGCGACGCCGATGCCGACGAAGCCGCCGGTCGCGATCGTGTCGCCGTCGCGGATCAGGCGCACCGCGTCGGCGGCGGAAACGACCTTGCCGGTGTCGGCGGCACGCAGGGAATTGGCCATGGGGTGGCGGGCGGTGGGCATCTCTTGTCTCCTCGGTGGGGAGCCGCGCGCGGCTCCCGGATACGTTGTACTTGCCGTTGTACTTGCAGCACGCCGTCGGCGGCGGCAATGCAAAAGGGCAGGATCAGTCGCCGGCGAGCGTCCGTTCCTGCCCTGCGATCTTCAGGCCGGACGACCTAGACGATACCGAACATGTAGTAGGCGGCGATCACCACGAAGACGGCGACCGTCTTGATGATCGTCACCGCGAAGATGTCCTTGTAGGCGACGCGGTGGGTCAGGCCGGTGACCGCCAGCAGGGTGATCACGGCGCCGTTGTGCGGCAGCGTGTCCATGCCGCCGGAGGCCATCGCCGCGACGCGGTGGAAGACTTCGAGCGGGATGCCGGCAGCTTGCGCGTTGGCGATGAAGGTGTCGGCCATGGCCGCCAGCGCGATGCTCATGCCGCCCGACGCGGAGCCGGTGATGCCGGCCAGCGAGGTGACGGTGATCGCCTCGTTGATCAGCGGGTTGGGGATCGAACCCAGGGCATTGGCGACGACCAGGAAGCCGGGCAGGGCGGCGATGACGGCGCCGAAACCGTATTCCGAGGCGGTGTTCATCGCGGCCAGCAGCGAACCGGCGATCGCCGCCTTGGAGCCTTCGGCGAATTTGGCGAAGACGTTCTTCCAGGCGAACGCGAAGACGGTCAGGATGCCGACCAGCAGCGCGCCCTCGACGGCCCAGATGGCGGCGATCTTGGAGATTTCCTGGACGACCGGGGCGGCCTTGCCGATCACCGCCGGCGCGAAGGAGTGCGACTTGCCGTAGAGCACGGGGATGCCGACGGTGAACACCTTGTTCATGACGCCGACGAGCACCAGCGGCAGCAGGGCGATCAGCGGATGCGGCAGTTTCTCGTCTTCGAAGGGAGCCGGTTCGTTGACCAGGTCGGTGCCGTAGCCTTCACCGGCGGCGGCCGCCTTGCGCCGCTGCCATTGCAGGTAGGTCATGCCGCAGATGAGGATGAAGATGCCGCCGATCAAACCGAGCCAGGGGGCGGCCCAGGTGTCGGTCTTGAAGAAGGTGGTCGGGATGATGTTCTGGATCTGCGGCGTGCCCGGCAGCGCATCCATCGTGAAGGTGAAGGCGCCGAGCGCGATGGTGCCCGGAATCAGGCGCTTGGGTATGCCGCCCTGCTTGAACATTTCCGCCGCGAAGGGATAGACGGCGAAGACCACGACGAACAGCGAGACGCCGCCGTAGGTCAGGATCGCGCAGACGAGGACGATCGAGAGCATGGCGCGTTCGGCGCCGACGACCTTGATCACCGAGGCGACGATCGACTTGGAGAAGCCGGACAGCTCGATCACCTTGCCGAAGATGGCGCCGAGCAGGAAGACGGGGAAATAGAGTTTGACGAAGCCGACCATCTTGTCCATGAAGAGGCCGGTGAACATCGGCGCGACCAGCGTCGGATCGGTGAACAGCACGGCGCCGAGAGCGGCGACCGGGGCGAAGAGGATGACGCTGTAGCCGCGGTACGCGACGAACATCAGGAAGCACAATGCCGCCAATACAATCAGAAAATCCATGACCCTGTCTCCTTGTTTGAATAGTTACGACGCGGGGATGGATTGCATGCTTCGTGCCAACCCGTGCAACTCGTTGATTATTGTTGAAACGGGTCGCCGGGCGGGACGGGGGGCGGCGGAAAGTGTCTGCGCGGATGGACAGTGCGTCCATTCGTGCAGACAGTCGGCGGAGGGAAAATGCGGGCGCCGCCCCGTTCGCCGCGCGCCTCAGGCCTTGCCGAGGCGGCCGTCGAGCCCGAGGGCGGCGATCTTTTCGTAGAGCGCGGCGCGCGAGATGCCGAGCTGCTTCGCCGCCTGCGCCTTGTTGCCCTGGCAGTCGCGCAGGGCGGCCTGGATGGCGGCGCGCTCGGCGTCGGCCACCGCTTCGCTCAGGCTGCTGCCGGCGGCCGCCGTCGCGGCGTCGGCGGCGCGCGGCCGCGGCGCCGGCATCAGGCGTTCGAGGTCGGCGGCTTCCAGGCAGTCGCCGTCCGACATGAGCAGCGCGCGTTCGAGCACGTTGGCCAGTTCGCGCACGTTGCCCGGCCAGTCGTGGCGGCGCAGGCGCTCGATCGCGGCGGGCGCTAGCACGCGCGGCTGCAGCTCCTGCTCGCGGCAGATGCCGTCGACCAGATGCTCGACGAGGATCGGCAGGTCGTCGAGCCGCTCGCGCAGCGGCGGCGTGACGAGGCAGATGACGTTGAGCCGGTAGTAGAGGTCGGCGCGGAAGCTGCCGTCGGCGACCATCGCTTCGAGGTTGCGGCTGGTCGCGGCGATCACGCGCACGTTGACCGGGATCAGCCGGTTCGAGCCGACCGGCTCCAGCTCGCGCTCCTGCAGCGTGCGCAGGAGCTTGGCCTGCAGCGCCAGCGACATGTCGCCGATTTCGTCGAGGAAGAGCGTGCCGCCGTCGGCCAGCTTGAACTTGCCGTCGCGCCCCTTGCGCTCGGCGCCCGTGTAGGCGCCCGGTGCGACGCCGAAGAATTCGGCTTCGAGCAGGGTTTCCGGCACGGCGGCGATGTTGACCGCGATGAAGGGCGCCTCGGCGCGCGGGCTGGCGGCGTGGATGGCCTGCGCCAGCAGCTCCTTGCCGGTTCCGGTTTCGCCGAGGATGAGGACCGGCGAGGTGGTGCGCGCGGCGCGCCGGGCGGCCTGCTTGAGTTCGAGGCAGTGAAAGCTGACGCCGACGAAGCTGACGAAGGTGTAGCGCGTGCGCCGCGCCTCGGCCAGCCGGCGCTGGGCGTCGGCCAGCTCGCTGCGCATCTGCTGGTAGCGGGCGACGACGGGCGCCAGGCGGCGCGGGTCGTCGTAGAGCACCATGCCGACGGCGCCGATGATGCGCCCGTCGGCGTCGCGCAGCGGCAGGCGGGTGACGACGAAGGACTCGCTGCCGAAATCCATGATGTCGAGCATGATCGGCTTGCCGGTGTCGACGACGTGCCGCATCTGGCTGTTCGGGATGGCGTCCTCGATCGGCCGCCCGACCATCGCGGCGGGATCGGCGATCCCCAGGCGGCGCGGATAGCTGTCGTTCATCCAGACGATGTTCGCCGCGGCGTCGACGATGACCAGGCCGTCGCAGAGGTCGGCGAAATGCTCGAACAGCGACTGGCGCGCGAGTTCGAAGAGCTGTTTGCTGCCCGCCGGGATGTCCGGTTGCATCGCCAGTTTGAGCCGGTAGCCGTTCTCCATGTCTCCTCCGCCGTGCCCGCTCCGGGCGGGGCGGCGCCTCCTTTTTTTCCGCTGTTGGTGAAACGCTGTGTGCGGGACTTTAACAGTTCCGCCGGCCGCTGGAGCGCCGTGGCCGCGCACCGCGGCGCGGCGGGCCTTTGCGGCGTTTCAGATGCCCAGCCGGCCGCGTGCCAGCGCCTTGGCCTGCGTCAGCCGCGTCACGGTCGGCAGCAGATTGAGGCCGCTCTCGCGCTTCAGCCGTTCGGCGCGTTCGCGCAGTTCGTCGGCGCTCACGTCGACGGCTTCGCCGGCCGTCGCGAAGGCGATCGTGTTGCCGCTGTCGCACGAGGGGAAGACCAGCGAACGCCCGGCGAAGGCCTCGGCGATGCGTCCGGCGCTGGCCTGGAAGCCGCGGCTGCGGCCGAGCAGGTTCACAGCGAACAGGCCATCGTCGCTCAGGCGCTCGCGGCAGGCGGCGTAGAAGGGCAGGGTGTCGAGCGCGCCGGCGCGCGCGTCCTTGTCGAAGCCGTCGACCAGGATGTAGTCGTAGCGCTCGGTCGCCGCGCGCACGAATTCGGCGCCGTCGGCGATGTGCACCTGCAGGCGCTGCGGATCGTCGGGCAGCTTGAAGTGCAGGCGGGCGACGATCTCGACGCGCGGGCTGATCTCGACCGCGGTGATCCTGCAGTCCGGCAGGTTGCGGTAGATGAACTTGGCCAGCGAGCCGGCGCCCAGGCCGATCAGCAGGACCTTGCGCGGCCACGGCGGCTCGCGCAGCAGGAGGCCGGCCATCATCTCGCGCGTGTAGGCCAGCTCCAGCGCGTGCGGGCGGCTGATGCGCATGGCGCCCTGCACCCAGTCGGAGCTGAAGTGCAGGTAGCGCACGCCGGCTTCTTCGCTGATCTCTATCGAATCGTTTGTCATTTCTCCACCCCTGGTTTTCCGCCGCCGCTCGCGGTCGAGTGCGGCGTGCAGCGGGCGCGCGTCGACCGCGGCGGGAGGCTACCGGAAGCGGCGGGGGGCCACAAGTCCGCAAACCGGCGCATGCGGGCGCCTGCCGGCGGCCGTTCCGGTGTATCCTGCGGCGGCGCACGCTGGGTGCGATTCAGGGCTTGCGTTATGGAACTCATCATCCCGGTCATCATCATCTTCACCTTCTTCATCGGCTCCTTCGTGCTGATCAGCATGCATCTGCGCAAGATGGGCCAGCGCCGCGCCCTGCCCGAGCGCGACGCCTACCGGCAGCGCCACGGTTCGCTCGCCTGCCGCCACTGCGGCGCGACCGGCGCGCGCGACTACGGCCTCGACGACCAGAACGACGACAAGCGCATCGTCGCCTGCGCCGACTGCGGCAAGGACCTCTTCCAGTACCTGCGCGCCGCCGCCCCCGCCGCCGTCTGATGCGGCCGGCCGCTTGAAGGCGGCGCCGGCACGGTACCGGGGCGCCCGCGCCCGGAAGCCGGCGGGCGCCGGACGCCCGTTGTTCGTCTTTACCCCTTTTTTATGCGACGCGGATTAGGATGATCCTCAGCGTCCGGCCATTTGCCGGACAGGAGGCTTCCATGAATCCGTCGCCTGCATCGCCGCCCCCCGCGCATCCGTCCGGCCGGCCGGCGCCGCCCCCCGTGCTTCCCGTCGCATCGCCCCTCGTCTCGCCTGCCGCTTCCGCACTGCCGCCGTCCGCCGCGGCGCCGTTGGCGGCCTACGCCGGCGCCGTGGCCGCCTGCGTGGCGACGGCGCTGATGGCGACACCGCTGATCGGCGTCGTCGATCTGGCCAACATCGTCATGCTGTTCCTACTCGTCGTCGTCCTCGTCGCGCTGAGCCTCGGCCGCGGGCCGGCGGTGCTCGCCGCATTTCTCAGCGTCGCCCTGTTCGACTTCCTCTTCGTTCCGCCGCGCTTCAGCCTGGCGGTGGTCGACGCGCAGTATCTGATCACCTTCGCCGTGATGCTCGCGGTGGCGCTGCTCATCGGCCAGCTGACCGCGCGCCTGCGTCTGGAGGCCGAGGAAACCGCGCGCCGGGAAACGCAGACGCGCGCCCTGTACGACATGGCGCGCGAGCTCTCGGGCGCGGTCGACGCGGCGCAGGTGCAGGCCGTCGCCGGACGCTTCGTCCGCAACGCGCTGGACGCCTCGCTGACGCTGCTGCTGCCCGATGCGGCGGGGCATCTGCATCCGGTCGACGCCGGCAGCGACGGCAGCGACGGTAGCGGCGGCAGCGACGGCAGCGACGGCGGAAAGGCCGCCGGGCCGGCCACGCGCAAGGGCGTCCACATCCCCGCGGTGCACGCCGACGCGGTCTTCGCCAGCGGCCAGGCGATGATGTTCGTCGCCGACCAGGACGGCTTCGCCCCGGCCATGCTCTTCCCGCTCAGCGCGCCGCAGCGCGTCTGCGGCGTGATGGTCGTCTCGGCGGCGAGCGCCGAGCGCGTGCTGCCGGCGGCGCGCCGTCCCCTGCTCGAAGCCGTCGCTTCGCTCGCGGCGATCGTCGTCGAGCGCTTGGATTCCGTCGCGGCGGTCCAGCACGCGCAGTTCGGCATCGAGTCGGAACGCTTGCGCAGCTCGCTGCTGTCGGCCGTTTCGCACGATTTGCGCACGCCGCTGACGGTGCTCGTCGGTCTGGCCGATTCGCTCGCCGTCGGCAAACCGCCGCTGCCGCCGGCGCAGGCGGAAACGGCGGCGGCGATCCGCGAACAGGCGCTGCGCATGAGCGGCCTCGTACACAACCTGCTCGACATGGCCCGCCTGCAGGCCGGGAAGGTGTGCCTGCGGCGCGAGTGGCAGCCCTTCGAGGAAGTCGTCGGCAGCGCGCTGTCCGGGTTGGAGGCGGGCCTGCACGGGCGGTGCGTGCGCATCGAGCTGCCGGCCGATCTGCCGCTGCTCGAATTCGACGCCGTGCTGATCGAGCGCGTGCTGCACAACCTGCTCGAAAACGCCGCCAAGTACGCGCCGGACGGCGAAATCTCGATCGGCGCCCGCGTCCTGCCGGAGGTCGTCGAGATCGCGGTGTGCGACGCCGGGCCGGGGCTGCCGCCGGGCGGCGAGGAGCGCCTTTTCTCGCTCTTCGAGCGCGGGCGCCACGAAGGCGGCACGGACGGTGCCGGCCTCGGGCTCGCGATCTGCCGCGCCATCGTCGAGGCGCACGGCGGCGCCATCCGCGCCGAGCCGCACGCGGGCGGCGGCGCGTGCTTCCGCTTCACGCTGCCGCGCGGCACGCCGCCGGCTTTCGACGCGCCGCCGGGAGAGGCGTGATGGACGCAGGCCGCGAGGAAGATTTTCCGGGCCCGCTCCGGCATCCCCGGGTTGAGGCGGCGCCCTGCGTCGCGCTCGTCGAGGACGAGTTCCAGATTCGCCGTTTCGTGCGCGCGGCGCTCGAGGACGCGCATTTCCGGGTCGAGGAGGCGGCGACCGCGGCCGCCGGGCTGGCGCTCGTCGCCGCCGCGCGGCCGGCGCTGGTGCTGCTCGACCTCGGCCTGCCGGACGGCGACGGCGTCGCGCTGATCGGCAATCTGCGCGGCTGGTCGGCGGTGCCGATCATCGTCCTCTCGGCCCGTGCGGCGGAGGCCGAGAAGATCGCGGCGCTCGACGCCGGCGCCGACGACTATCTGACGAAACCCTTCGGCATCGGCGAACTGCTCGCCCGCGTGCGCGCCCAGCTGCGGCGCCCGGCGCCCGAGCGCGGCGAGGCGCAGTGCCGCTTCGGCGACGTGTGCGTCGACCGCGCGCAGCGCACGGTCGAGCGCGCCGGCGCACCGGTGCATCTGACGCCCATCGAATACCGCCTGCTCTGCCTGCTGCTCGCCAACGCCGGCAAGGTGCTGACGCACCGCCAGCTGCTGCGCGAGGTGTGGGGCGCCGGGCAGGGCGAGAACAGCCACTATCTGCGCATCTACGTCGGCCACCTGCGGCAGAAGCTCGAAGCCGACGCCGCGCGGCCGCGCCACATCCTCACCGAGACCGGCGTCGGCTACCGGTTCCGCTTCTGACCCCGCGGGGAAAAACATGCACAAGGAACATTCGAGGGACGAGCTGGCCGCGCTGTCGCTGGCCGCGCTCGGCGTCGTCTACGGCGACATCGGCACCAGCCCGCTGTACACGATGAAGGAGGTGTTCGCCGGCGCGCACCACCCGGTGCCGATCACGCCGGACAACGTGCTCGGCATCCTGTCGCTGATCTTCTGGTCGCTGATCGTCGTCGTCACGATCAAGTACGTGTCCTTCATCATGCGCGCCGACAACAAGGGCGAGGGCGGCATCATGGCGCTGATGGCGCTGGCCCTGCGCCCGGCGCCGGAAGGTGCGCGCCGGCGCGCGGCGATCATCATGGCCGGCCTGTTCGGGACCGCGCTGTTCTACGGCGACGCGCTGATCACGCCGGCGATCTCGGTGCTCTCGGCGGTCGAGGGGCTGGAGGTGGCGACGCCGGCGCTCAAGCCCTACGTGATCCCGGTGACGCTGGGCGTGCTGGTCTTCCTCTTCGTCGTGCAGCGCGCCGGCACGGCCAGCGTCGGCCGCCTGTTCGGGCCGGTGATGGCGCTCTGGTTCGCCGTGCTCGCCGGGCTCGGCGTCATCAACATCATGGACCACCCGGACGTGCTCGCGGCGCTCGATCCGCGGCGCGCCTTCCATTTCGTCGCGGCCAATCCGCTGCTCGGCTTCCTCTCGCTGGGCGGCGTCGTGCTGGCGCAGACCGGCGCCGAAACGCTCTACGCCGACATGGGGCATTTCGGCCGCCGCCCGATCCAGGTGGCGTGGATCGGCCTCGTCCTGCCGGCGCTGGTGCTCAACTACTTCGGGCAGGGCGCGCTGCTGATCGCCGATCCGAAGTCCATCGAGAATCCCTTCTACCTGCTGGCGCCGGACTGGCTGCTGCTGCCGCTCGTCGCCCTCGCCACGGTGGCGACGGTGATCGCTTCGCAGGCCGTGATTTCCGGCGCCTTCTCGATGACGCAGCAGGTCATCCAGCTCGGCTACTCGCCGCGCCTGGAAATCCAGCACACCTCGCAGCGCGAGATCGGCCAGATCTACCTGCCGGGAATCAACTGGGCGCTGCTCGCGGCGGTGATCGCCGTCGTGCTCGGCTTCGGCTCGTCGACCAATCTGGCGGCGGCCTACGGCATCGCCGTGACCGGCACGATGGTCATCACCACCGTGCTCGCCTTCATGGTGACGCGCTACCTGTGGGGCTGGAGCCTGCCGCTGGCGATCGCCGGCGCGCTGCCCTTCCTCTGCATCGACCTGCTGTTCTTCAGCGCCAACCTGCTCAAGGTCGGCGACGGCGGCTGGTTCCCGCTGGTTTTCGGCGTCGCCGTCTTCGTCCTGCTCACCACCTGGAAGCGCGGCCGGCAGCTGCTACATGCGCGGCTGGCCGAGGGCAGCCTGCCGCTCGACGCCTTCGCCGCCAGCCTGCAGAACGAGCACATCGCCCGCGTGCCGGGCACGGCGGTGTTCCTGACGCCCGATTCCCGGCACGTGCCGCATGCCATGCTGCACAGCCTCAAGCACTATCAGGTGCTGCACGAACGGATCGTGCTGGCGACCGTCGTGGTGCACGACGTGCCGCATCTGGCCGACGCGCAGCGCGTGGTGGTCGAGGCGCTGCCGGCCAACTTCTGGCGGGTCAAGGTGCACTACGGCTTCATGGACGAGCCCGACCTGCCGGCGGCGCTCGATTGGTGCGCCGAGCAGGCGCTCGATTTCGACGCGATGACGACTTCCTATTTCCTCGGGCGCGAGAACCTGATCCCGCGCCTCGATTCGGAGATGGCCTTCTGGCGCGAAAAACTGTTCATCGCCATGTTCCGCAACGCGGGCAGCGCGGCGAGCTTCTTCAAGCTGCCGGCCAACCGCGTCGTCGAGCTCGGCGCGCAGGTCGTTCTCTGAGCGCGTTCCGGTCGCGCGCCGACGTCCCGATCCGGCCGCCGGTCGCCACCGGGCGGGCGGCAGGCCCTACAATGGGCGGATGGATACTTCCGACCCGCGCAATACCCCCTTCGCGTCGCTGACGCCCGATACCCTGCTCGGCGCGCTGGAGGGCGTCGGTCTGCGTCCCGACGGCCGCCTGCTCGCGCTCAACAGCTTCGAGAACCGCGTCTATCAGGTGTTCATGGACGAGGGCGCGCCGCTGGTCGTCAAGTTCTACCGCGCCGGGCGCTGGACGGACGCGGCGATCGGCGAGGAGCACGCCTTCGTGCGCGAACTCGTCGAGCGCGAGATTCCGGTCGTCGCGCCGCTCGTCATCGACGGGCGTACGCTGCACTGCCACGCCGACCTGCGCTTCGCCGTGTTTCCCCGCCAGGGCGGCCGCGCACCCGAATTCGACCGTCTCGAAACGCTCGAATGGATGGGCCGCTTCATCGGCCGCATCCACGCGGTCGGCGCGCTCAAGCCCTTCGCCGCGCGGCCGACGCTCGACATCCATACCTTCGGTGAGGAGCCGCGCGATTTCCTGCGCGCCGGCGATTTCCTGCCGCCCGAGTTGGCCGACGTCTATTTCGGCGTCGTCGACCAGGCGCTCGACGGCGTGCGCCGCTGCTTCGACCGCGCCGGCAAGGTGGCGACGCTGCGCCTGCACGGCGACTGCCACGCGGGCAATGTTCTGTGGACCGACGCCGGGCCGCACTTCGTCGACTTCGACGACGCGCGCATGGGGCCGGCCGTGCAGGATTTGTGGATGCTGCTCTCCGGCGAACGCGGCGAACAGGTGCGCCAGTTCGCCGAAGTGCTCGCCGGCTACGAGGATTTCTGCGATTTCGACACGCGCGAACTGCACCTCGTCGAAGCCCTGCGCACGCTGCGCCTGATCCACTACGCCGGCTGGCTGGCGCGGCGCTGGGACGATCCGGCCTTCCCCGCCGCCTTCCCGTGGTTCAACACGCAGCGCTACTGGCAGGACCGCATTCTGGAATTGCGCGAGCAGATCGCGCTGATGGACGAACCGCCGCTCTGGTCGGCGTGATCTCCCGGACGGCGTGGCGCCGTCCCCCGACAGGAATCTAAAATAACGTTATGGCTACCTGTTTATGAGGTTTTGTGTTTTGTCGTCTGGAAAAATACCCCCAGAAATACCCCCTCGTTCATTGCCCTTGGGTGGTCTACTGATGGATTTCATGTTCTATCGGATGCGAGCGCGTGCGTGCGCTCGGCTGGCCGGTGCGCCATCTGCCGCTTCCGACAGGTGCGCCACGGCGGCGAGTCGCTTCCGGCGCTGGTCGTGGCGATCAACGTCACCGGCTACCGATTTGCGATGGACGTCCGCCGCCGCCTCGCCTTGGAGGGGGCGAAACCGTTTTCCGTTCATCCTGGGCGGATCCTGACGGGAAGCGCAGCACTGTACAGGGCGAGAAGGGGTGGATTTCCCTCTCGCGTGTACACGCGTGCGCACACAGGTGGGCACGCAAAAACCCGGTGTTACAGGTGTTACGGTGTTACAAATCGCTGAAAGCCTTGCGAATAGGGGCTTTGCGTGTAACGCCGTCGTAACACCAAGGGACTTTTTCGGGTGTTACTTCGGTTTTGTAACACCGCGTTCCTCTTCGGTGTTACATCGGTGTTACAGCCAAAACCATTGGTAGATAAGGAGTTCGATGTTCATGTAACACCGTAACACTAGTAATACCGATTTTCCTCGCGTGTGCGATCGTGCGTACGCGTAGCAAGTCGCGTGCCTAAAAAACTTTCTTCTCGCCTTGTATTCGCGGGGGGAAACGGGATTTCTGCGATTTGCGGTGGTGCCGGCCGATCAATTGCCCGATTGCGCACGCATGGTGCGGCTGTGGCGCGATTTTTTGCTGAAGAGGTGTGTTGGGTATGGGGCAGCGTAAAAAAATCGCTCATACGTCGATTTTGTTGATGCCGCCCATCCGGGAAATTGTGCGAGCTTGGCAGGCTCTCCGAATCTACTCGATCAGCGGCGGCGGTTCGTTCTTGCCATTCGATCGCACAGGACTGACGAACTTGTAGAAACGCCTCGGCGTTTGCATGTCGGGCGTGCGGTGAGTCGTCGTCACCTTCCCGTCCTTGCCTTTCTGCAGCATGCCCGCCTTGGCGAGAATGTCGGCCGCCGCCGTCTTGTCGTAGCCCTCGGCAATCTCAAGGGCAAACACCGATGGAGAAATCAGCCAGGTCATATCCCCGCCGTCCCGGCGCCGGTAGCCGGCCGCATTGAACACATCCGGCTCTTTGTCGCCGGCGGCATCCGCCCAATCGATGAAACGGCCGTAGGCGTGCGCACTGAACCATCCCTCTGCCTGGTCGATGATCTGCTCGTCTTCCCGATTGCCGACGCCGTAGCGCTCCAGCCAGGCGAAGAAACACCGCCGGATTGCAGCACGTCCTTCCCCAGTCTGCCAGCCGGTAAATCCTGCCTCGGTCGCGATCTCCAAGGCTTCGCCGGTCACTGCAAACCTTGCGGCCACGCGGCGTACCTGGCCGCTGGTTTCGTCCGGAAGTGAGTCGGAAAGCTCGCTTATCGCAATCTGCAGCCGGAGCGCGATCTCGCTGGCCTTGTCAGCGACGAATGCGACGAAGGCCCGGCCGACGGTTCCGTAGTTTTCGCCGGCTGCTTTTTCCAGCGCCTTCGCCAAGCGGTTTGAATCCGAGATGCCGTGCAATCGTTCGAACGCGCCCATGCCGCCGCCGGCATCTGCAGGCAGGCTGGCTAGGCGAACTTCCTGCCCGGCTCGCGTCCTCCGCCCACCGCCTTGCATGAAGCTGGCTAGATCGATTTCGCCGGTCGACAGCACCAGAATCCGCCAGCGCAGCATTTCCCGGTTTCCGCCTTCGCGGGCGCCCTGCATCTTGCCGGTACCGTTGAACAGCCGATAGGCGGCCATGTTCACCGCATCCGGATTACCCTGGCCGATTTCATCGAGCAGCATCAAGCCGTCGTTGCGGGCTGCTGCCGCATTGGCGAGTGCAAGCGCCGTGGCATCCCAATTCAGCACTTGTTCGCGAGGCATTCCCCAGACCGATGCTCCCACGTTGGCCGAGGTTGTCTTGCCGCACCCGGAAGGGCCGAAAAAGTGGAAGCCGCCTGACTCAAGTCCGACCAGGTGGAGCAGCGGTGCCGCCAGTGCGGCACCGATGGCCAGCATTGGGCGGGAGTTTCCGCTGCTTAAACGGGCGACGTTTTCCCGCCAGCTCTCGACCGTTCCTCGAGCGCGATAGGCCGGTGCATGGCTGCGGTCGCCGTTGTAGAAGAGGGGCGCCGAAGGGTTGCCGATGACTTCGCCGCTGGGGAGCACGTAGGCACCAAGATTCCAGCCGCCGCGATGGCTGACGGTGTGCATGGTGTCGCCGTCGCCGGTCTGCAGCCAGGCGGCAAGGCATTCGAGCGCGCGCCGGCTCGTCGCCAAGGCCAAACCCCCTGCGCGCAAAATTCCCCACGACTGGCGGTCGCCGACGATTCCGAGGTTGAGGGCGTGCTGCTGCTCATGGTGATTCCCGCGGCTGTTCCAGCGAAGGATGCGGTAGTGCTCGCTGCTTTCGTCCATCCCGCGCCCCATGATTTCGAGCGGGTCGCACAACCACAGCGGCGGCAGCTCGCTGGTGTCGCCAGTCTGCGGGTCAACCTTGGTCCCGATGTAGAACACCCCTTCCTTCCAGACTTCAGTCCGTGGCGATAGGGGGGCGGCAGGCTTCGCGGACTTTTTCGGGGATGACGTTGCCAGCTTCAGGTGCTGCATGTCGGCTTGGGCACTCATGCGGCAAGATCCCTGCAGTCGGTCAAAATGTCGAGCCAATCCTTGCCGTGCTGTGATGGTGAGAGCACGTCGACCTTTCGGCCCTCATGCCGCAGGCGATCCGCAAGCACCTGGGCGGCACGCTGTCCGGTGTCGTTCTCATCGTTGTCGGCGGCGATGAAGACCTCTCCCACTTCCGGAGGCAGGATCACCGTGCTTAGTCCGTTTGCCGACACGCAGGCCCAGACTGGGAGTCCGCAGGCCAAGTGCACCGCGAGGCCGGTTTCAATACCCTCGGTCAATGCGAGTCTGCCGGCGGCCGGTGGAAAGAGGCGCACTGCCGCACCTGGCATCACACGGGTGGCGCGGGTTTTCAATTTTTTCACGGCCAGCGCCTCGCCGGTTTCTGGATCCTGCAGCGTGGCTTTGATGCCGTCCGCTGTCAGGTAGGTTCGATGCAAGGCGACCGTTCGCCCTTCCTTCCCTTGTACTGCTGCCAGCATTGCCGGAAAGGTTCCGAGGCGGCACGGATGCCCGTGCACCGTGTGCCAGTAGGGGATGCCCCGATGGAAGCGCAGCACCGCCGGAAAGATCGTCAAGGTCAGGCCGCGTCCGGACAGATAGCGCCCTACGGGGTCGTCAGGATTCACCGGAGACGCTTCCTCCCAAAGCACGCGCAGGGCTTCTCCATCGTCACGCATCTGCTCGCGCGGTTGCGGTGCCGCCTGCCGTCTGGCGGCTGGGGCATTTCCGGGCTGTCCGAGCGCCTCGGCAACCTTCGCCAGTGCCGCCCGGAAATCGCATCCATGCCAGTGCATGACGAGCTCGAAGCCATCGCCGCCCTGACGATCGAGCGCACGGCAGACGAAAGCACCGCTCTCGTTGCTGTCGGTGAAGCTGAAGCGGTCGGAACCGCCGCACGCCGGGCAGGGCTTGTTTTGCCGCGTCAGGCTGTCCGGCGGGATCCCAAGCGCGGTCAGAATTTCCTTCCACCGCCCGCGTGCGGCGGCACGCAGTTCGCTGACAGACAGGCGGCTCATGATTCATCCTCCCGCAGCAACTTTTCTGCCGCATCCATGAAGGCGCGATCGTGCCTGCCAAAGCGGGAGAAGCTTTCCAGCATCTCTATTGCCGCCATGCGGAATTCCTCATCGAGACCGGTCAAGCAGCGCCCCGCCTCGAAGGGTTGAAGATGCCGGTAGAGTCCAATGGTCAATGCCTGCAGGCGTCGCCCGCTTGCACCAGGCGCCTGCAGCTTGTCTGAGTGGATGATCCAGGGCGAAATCCATCCTTCGCCGAGTATCCGGATTGCCTTCTCGGCATTGCACGCCAAATCGTCCCGCAGGCAAGGCAGAAAGTGCTCGCGGCGTGCGGCGGGTAGCAGGGACATGGCATCTTCGAGGGCAACATTCAGGCCATCAGCGAAACCTCGCGCGACGTCGTAATCTGCCGGGTGGGTATTGCCTTCAATAGGTGGCATCTGCTTGAAGGAAATAACCGTCGAAAACAATATGCGGGAAAGGTTTTGACCGCACAGGTAGGCCCATTCACGACGGTTCTCGAAGGCTTCGATTTGCGTCGGCTGAGGAATGGAATTCACGCTCATAGCATCCCCCTGAGAATGTCGTCTGAATGGTTGAGCTGGCGTGCCTGCTGCTTGATCAGCGCGCAGAGGTTGTCGGAGGAAACGCGACGATCCTCGGCCATGTTCAGGCCTTCGGCGATGAAGCTGAGGCACATTGCCGTCTCCGAAATGGCGCCCTGGATTTCCTCGGCTGCAGTTCCGATGTCGTCCATCAAATAGGTGGCCGATTGCAGCAGCTCCCGAAGCTCCTCGTTAGCTTCTCCGTCGGGGAGCGGAAGGGAAGAAACGAGGCCGGTGAGTTTCTCGATCATGCGGCGCAGTTGGGCAAGTTCCTGCTTGCCGTTCTCCGATGGATCGCGGCTGAACAGTGGCGCGGACAGACGCTTCTGGAACTCAAGATACTTGTCGCTCATGCTGCCACCTCCGATACCGTGTAACCGCGTTGGGCCGGGTAGATGACGGCACGCTTGCCGCGACAGGTCAGTAACGCGGCCAGGGCGCGAGCCTCGGCGTGCGTGGGCAGGGTGGAAATGGGAACGGCGTGAAGCGGAAACAGCGCCCGCAGGGCGCGGGAAATGGACTTTGGCATGGTTGCCTCCTTTGCAGCGGTCAGATATTTCCGCTCTCCCCGACGCCAATCGGGGTGGGCGGAACCGTGCAGGTTGGCGTACCGGGCAAAGGAGCCGGCGCAGCTTGCGCTGCCCCGCACGGCCCGCCCATAGGAGGTGGTGCCATGTCGACGGACGAAAAAATAGCCGCAGTGGTGGCGGCTCATCCGCCTTTGCTTCGGGACGCCAATCCCGGTTGCGTTTGTGGGCGCAACGGCGACATTCTTGAGGGCTTCGGCGGCGCTGTCAAGCCGCGCGTGATGGTCTATAGTTTCGATTGTCATTGGAAGTGATCACTCTTGCCCCCTCTCTGGGGGCTTTTTTTCGTCTGTTGGTTGAAGAGGGCTGGCGGTGCTGCGTGCGCAGTCAGCCTGCAGCAGCGGACCCCGCCGCATCCCTCTCGCGTATTTCGATCGCCCGCTGCGACTGCTGCAACTGGCTCGCAATCAACGGGTCGGGAACCGCACTGGGCGAGATGGTTCGTACGACTTCCGTCACCGCGACGAACGTGTGGCCGCAGGCCAGGTTGGTGCATTGGCAGAAGCCTTCTCTCGTTACCTTGGTGATGGCTTTGGACGTGCGGATGGTCGCCCGGTGGCCACAGTGGGGGCACGTGATATGCATTCCCGGTTCTCCCGATTTGATTTGTGCGAGCAGGTTTTTGTATTCCGGCCGGGCGGTCGAAGCCGTCTCGGCCGGATTCACGCAGGCTGTCTGTAGCAGCAGCATTTCACGCATTGCGGTTGCGTAGCCGATCAGCAGTCGGTGATGCAGCGGTAGTCCTTCGAGATGCTGCCGGCGTTCTTTCGCGCCGAGTCGCACCGGGAGCAAATTTCCCCCGTGTCGGTTTCGATGCGAATGCTTCGGTTGTCCCAGAACTCGACCATCTCGCCGTCCTTAACGTTGGTGACATGGAGTTCTGGAAGGCCGTGCTGCTTCAGCCAGTTGCTTACCGCGCGCAGGCCGCTATCCGACGCGGCACGCACGGTGAAGATGACGACAGTGAGGCCGGCGCCATGCCAGCCTTTGACGCGGTCGACCATCGCTTTTACGGGGGCGCCGATGCTGCCGTCGCTGGTGCTCTTGGACAGTGTTCCGTCCAGATCCACTGCAATGCATTTGTTCATGGTGTTACTCCGGTTTTCGTTGATGTGATCGTGGTGAGAAAGAGAGAGGGCGCAGGTCAGCCTTGCGCGAGTGCCGGTTCGTGGTTCATCAGCTCGCGCTCGTTTGCTTCAAGCCGATCCTTGAGCTTCTGCAATCCCAAATGGGTGAGCGCCCCGTAACCGGAGGCGTCCAAAGGGACTGTCAGTTCAGCTGGCAGCAGATGGGAGAAATTGTCGTTCGACGCATCGAACCAAGCGCTCAACCGGTGTGTGGCATTGGCCAGTACGTAATCCTTGTTCGAGGCAAAGGTGTGCACTTTCCCGATGGGTGAGGACTGAATGTCATGTTGCAGCTTCAGGCCGGCCAGCAGTTCGATGGGAAGCTTGGAAAAGCCAACTTCCAGAAGATGATCGGCCAGAATGCGCGTTGCGAAGAGTCTTCCTTCCCGGACATCACGGGCGGCCTCGTGCATTGCGATTTCAACTCGGTCGCGCTCGATAGCAATGTCTTGGCTGAGGCTGCGGTATTCCTCAGCCAGGCTATATGCCGCGCGGGCATCGGCCTTCAGTTCGAAGAGCTTCTTGGTGGGGCGGCCAACGCATTCGCGCAGGGCATCGCGAAGCTTCCGCCTTGCCTCTTGGGCTTCGGCTTCCGATGCCTGGGCGGCTTTCTCTTGGGACGCAATCTGCTCGCAAAGCACGCCATGTCGTTCCTTGGCTGTGCTGAACGCGGCGCGGCCGGCCGCTATGTTTTCCAGGTGTTGGGTGAGTTGCTGTTGCAACAGTGCGTCGCCGGCAACATTGTTGACGGATTCGTTCGGCTGGGTCGTGGAAGTCATCGCTTTGCTTTCTCGGGCTGTGGTTGGAAATCTGCTTTTTTCGCGTCGCGGATGGCGATGCGGGTTTTCTGCCATTCAGAAATTTCGGACTCCAGCCAGGCCACGCGACCACCGGGGAGCGGGATCGGCGCGGGGAAAGTGGCTTTGCGGACGGCTTCGTAGATGGTTGTTTGCGCCAACCCAGTGCGGAGTTTGACTTCGGCGATTCGAAGGAATCGCTCAGGCGGCGTGCTTACGTTCTGCGGGGGAGGCTGTCGGTCCATTCGTAAGGTCTCGATGACGTACGGAATGGACCGAATTAGACCGGGGCGGGCGCCCGATTAGGACGCAATGCGGTTTTGCGGTTACCGCATTGCGGTTTTGCAGTTATCGAAATTCTGGGGGTTAAATGGCTTCGGCCTCTTTCAGAATTTTCGAAGCCTCATCTGGGGTGACCGTTATCGCCAGACGTGCCAATTCTGCCGATATATCGTTTGGACATAGGGGGGGAGGCCAGTAGCCTTTTGATAGGTGAAGAATCAGAAGAAGAGCATCCGTTCTCCCCTCTTCGTTTTTTGGCGGCTTTCCTTCGAATGCGCGCTTCAGCCATCTGCGAACAGTGTCGTCGCTGAAGGTTGTGGAGCTTTTCAATTTGTCCATGATTACGCCTGTCGCCTTGTTGCGCGCAGCTTTTGGGTCGAATCCGTAGAGCATTGCAATGCCGCACAGCATCTCCATCATCGGATCGAACTGCCGGCTGGTATTGGCAGCCGGTTCATTACTCCTTGGTTCAGAGTTGCCCAGCCACGCCGGAACAAAGGTTCCATGACGATCGAGCCAAGCGATCAGTTCGGCTCTTTTGACGACCAGATTTGCGATTCGAGGATCGTCGAAATCCCCCATGCTGTTAGCGCACCAATCCCTCACGGTATCAAGTCCATTCACCGATGTGAGCGTGACAGGGTCGCGAACAATCAATTTGCCGTTCGATATATCACTCTTGGCGTTTTCGGTTATCGCGTGCCCAGCAGCCTTTAACTCCTGCGAATTCTCGCCGAGTGTTTCATCCTCATAGGAGCCATCGAGCCATGCATCCATCGGTATTCGGCCGATGGCGGCGAGCATTACGGCATCATTTTTGTGGCGTCGATAAAGCGAAGCGCCAATCGAAAACATTTGCTGCTGAATGTTGGATAGCTTGATCTCGCCAGCCGCCGCGTGGTCTAGGGCTTGCTTGTAGAACCGGGAAACTGCAACGAGCGTCCCTTCGTTATTCGAAGTCATGTGCTCCCCTTCGCTCCCTTGGATGTGGTTGCCACGCCACTCCAACAAGGGGGCTGGAGTTTCAGGTCGTCACCCTAGGCGCGGCGAGTACCAGTTTGCCTCGCGGTCCGGCCGCTTCGCAAGCCCGGAGATGGAATCTCCCGATACGCAGCGATGCCGCTTGCACAAGGGAATCGCGAAAATTCCTTCTTGCACCTCAAGGCATTTCTGCTCGCCTTGCCGGAGGTGCATCAAACCCGCTTTGTGGTGCATGAATTCGCATGATTTCCAATAGCACCTGTGCCAGCCGATGGCTGCTGCAGGGCTGGCGGCAGCGAGTGTGCATGGGTGCATGCTTTTCGCCCCCTAAAGCGGGAAGGCGAGGCGGGGTCTCGATTGCGCGCGCAGGGCGAGCGCGAGGTTTTCCCACAAAAGCCCCGCCAAGCGGTCTGTGCGGGCTTGTGGGTGCTTATTGGTGGTTTGTCAGTGCCTTGCTATGCGGTGGTTGGAAAATGCGCTGCAAGGCTTGGTGATGGGCTTGCTGGCGATTGTGTTTGTCCGCGGATTTCGGGTGTGGCGACTGCCGCATCGTCAGCCCAGCCTGGCAATCCGAAGCCGAGCATCTTCAACATGCCACACCAGCGCTTCAGCACACGGCGCCCAGCCAGCGGAGAATCTGCCGTCGCTACGCAGGATGCGGACGAATTCATCGGCGAGTGCGAGCGCCTGCCGCCAGGTATCCGGCTCCACGCTGGCATGCAGCCGTGCCGGCGGCAAATCGGCAGGCAAGGCGCCGCTGCTCCGCGGCGCAAACGCCATCGGCAGCATGTCGTAGGCGGGAGCTAGGTGATACGGGCGCCCGTGCTCCGCCACGAAGGACAAATTTCCGTGGTGCATGTCGGTGTTTCCGATCAGCGCACCGAAGGCATACAGGAGCGCCGCACCGGCCGCGGCTTCGTCGGTGATGATGCCCAGTGCCGCCAAGCGTGCGGCCAACACCGGCCACGGCGATTGCGCATCGCCGACGAACTCGGCCTCGACCGACGTCAGCGAGTGCAGCGCGCGCCGCCCCAGTGGCCCGACGCGATCGAATCGATCGACTTCCAGAAAGCGCCGCCCGGCGATATCGAGCAGCCGGGAGTGCGATGCCGGAATGCCGGCGGCGAGCAGCACCTGTGCGGCAATGTGCTCCGCAGCCAAGAGATCACGCCAGCGCTGGGCGATGGGGTTGTCGTCGGCAGCGGTGAATTTCACGAGGACATGCTGTCCGGTGTAGGCGGTGAATTTCGGCTGTTCGCCACCGGCCGAAGATCCCGGAACGTCACCGCGCTCGGTCGCTTCCGCGAGCGCCGGATACTGCGATTGGTCTACGGGCGCAGGCGGCGGCGCATCGATGAAGTGCTCGCGGGCGATGTCGCCCAACAAGAGGTTGCCGACGACATCCTCGCCGTGTGCCAGCAGGGCGCGCAGCATGTGGGTCTCCGACCATTCGGCAAGGCTTGGCGGCAGCCCCAGCGCGGCGGCGTGGTGCTTCGCATAGGCACGGCCGAGGAACCCCTGCGGGCACATGTCGAGCAGCCACCAGGGCAGGCTGTCGCTGTACAGGGTGCGGCCATCTTCCTGTTGCATGACGAAGCCGCCGGGGCAAACCGGCGTCAGCACGCCGAGCCGGCGAAGGGTGCCATCGGCGGCGATGCGATAGACAGGAATGGCGCCAAGCCCGCGGCCGGGGTCGCGTAGCGCGTACTGAATGGCACGGCCCGCCCCGATGCGCACGACCTCATCGCCGAGCGCCGACAGAGCACGCGACGCCGTTGGTTGGCTTATTCCAAGCCGTTCAACGAGTTGGCGTGCCGGCATCGGCCCTTGCCGCAAGCAAAGGCGGATCGAATCGGCGTGGGATGGCATGGGCAATGAATGCATCAATGAATAGATGAATGCATTGTATAGCAATGACCCGCTAGTGTGAGCTGCATCAGTCGATTATCCGGGGCGGCGCCGGCAGGAATCTTTTGCACCGCAGGTGAGATTGGCGCATCCGGACGGACGAAGAAGGCCTTTACTCCGCCGTATTGCGCTTGATCGGGAGCACCTTGCCGCCGATTTGCAGGCTGTCGAGATAATCCGCCCACTGCTGCATCATTGCCCGGCGCTCTTCCAGATATTCAGCCTGATGCACGTAGGCTCCGAGCACCTGGTCCTGTTCCTGATGGCTGAGCTGGCGATCGATGACTTCCTTCCGGAATCCCATTTCCGCCAGCGCTGAGGCTGCCGTCGCCCGGAAGCCATGCCCGCTGACCTGCTTGGCGGCGTAGCCCATCGCCCGCAGAGCACTGTTGATGGTGCCATCGCTGATTGGCCGGGTTGGGTTGTTGCGATTCGGGAATACCAGCTCACGCTCGCCGGAGTAGGCCTGCAGCTCGCGGAAAATTTCGACCGCCTGCCGGGGCAGGGGGACGGTGTGGGCGCGCTTCATCTTCATGCCGAGCAGGCCGCGTGATCGGTCGCGCTCCCCGGGGATGACCCAGGTTGCGGCCTCGAGGTCTATTTCCTGCCAGCGTGCGCAGCGCAGCTCGGACGATCGCAGGAAGAGCAGGGTCGTTAGCCGCGCCGCGTGCTTGATCGGCATCGACAGGCGAGCGGCGTCCAGCCGGATGAAAAACTCCGGCAGCTCACGGGCATGCAGCGCCGGGTAATGCTCGGCCTGGCGCGTCTTAACCGCTTTCTCCAAGCCGACAACCGGGTTCTCAAATTCGCGCAGCCCTTCGGCGATGGCGAAGGTGAAGATATCGCGCACGCGTTGGCGGACACGCTTCAGTGTCTCCAACGTGCCGCGCGCCTCGATCTTGCGCAGCATCGTCAGGATCTCCGGCGGCCGGAGGTCGTTGATCTGGCGATCGCCGATCTGCGGGAACACGTCGACTTCCAGCGAGCGCATGATCTTCTCAGCGTACTCCGGCACCCATGACTTTTTCGGGTTGCCCCGAGCGTGCCAGCGCCGGGCGACGGCCTCGAAGGTGTTGGCGGCAGCAGAAGCTTGCGCCGTTTTAGCGGCCTTCTTGGTCTTCCCCGGGTCTGTGCCGGCGGCGATCAGTTCGCGGGCGTCGTCTCGCTGGCGGCGGGCGCTTGCCAGCGTCGTTCCTGGATAGACCCCCAGCGCGAGGAGCTTTTCCTTGCCGTCGATCCGGTACTTGAGGCGCCAATATTTGCTGCCGTTGGGCTGGATTTCGAGGTACATGCCCTTTTCATCGGCGAGCCGGTAGGGCTTTTCCTTCGGTTTCGCGTTTCTGGCGGCAACATCGGTAAGTGGCATCGGAAATCCTCAGTGGTGGCGAAGTGCGGCCTTAGAAAGCAGGCCAGTGATTTCGCTTATCCCTTTAATTGGCGGTTATTTCAACGATGTATGGGGGTGTTTTTAGCAGGTATTGCAAATGTCATTCAATGTACCCCTAAATATACCCCCAAAATTTGCCGGCTGGTGTTGCTTCGTCCCGTAACGTCTCGTACAACAGAAAAAGAAAAACCCGCACTAGTGCGGGTTTTGCGGGCGGTCTCGTAAGGTCCCGTAACGTTGATTGGTCCCCCCGACAGGAATCGAACCTGTATCTGGCGCTTAGGAGGCGCCCGTTCTATCCATTGAACTACGGAGAGATAGGGCGCGTATTGTAGCCGCCGGCGCCCGGCGATGCCAGCGCGGCGCCCTTTTCCTCGGCGCGCCGGGGCGGACGGGGCGCAGATGAGGTCCCGGCGCCTACTTTTTGAAGCGCCCGTCTGGAATATTTTCGGACGATCAATGACAATAGAATTTCACCCCGGGCCAGGAAAGATCATGTTCAAACGCTACAGCCGCCTGCCGATCGCGCAGCAAATCATTCTTGCATCCGTCGTTCTCCTGCTGCTGGTCTTCTACACGATGACCGCGCTCGTCTACCGGATGGCCGAGCGGGCCGCGATCACCGAGGCCGAGCACTCGCTGGCCGAGGAAAGCCGGCTGATGGCCGGCACCCTCGATACCTTCTTCGACAACGTCAAGGCGCGCGGCGAGCGCCAGTCGCGCTTTTTCCTGCAGAGCTTCGGCGGCAAGCTGACCCTCGGGCCGGGCAGCGTGCCGACGGGCGAGATCGAGCTGCCGGCGATCCATGCCGGGCGCGAGGTGGCCAACGCCAATCGCCCGTGGCTCGAAGCGTTCAAGGAGCTGACCGGCGACGAGGCGGCACTGCTGGCGGTGCACGACGGCAAGGTCTATCGCGTCGCCACCCTGCTGATGAAGGACGGTAAGCCGATGCACGGCTCGCGGATTCCCGACAGCGATCCGGTGGCGCGCGCGCTGCTCAAGGGCGAGGACTACAGCGGCATGACGGTGCGCAACGGCAACTATCACTTCAGCACGGTGAAGGCCTTCAAGGATGCCGACGGCAAGGTGTTCGCGGCAACCTCGGTGCGCATCAACCTGGAGCCCGAGCTAAAGCAGATCCGCGATCTCTTCGGCAAGGTGGTGAGCGGCAAGACGGGCTACGTCTTCATCGTGCGCCAGCTCGACGCCAAGGAGATCGGCGAATACGTCCTGCATCCGCGCTTCCAGGGCCGCACCGTCGACGCGACGGCGACGACCCCCGAGGTGCGCGCGCGCCTCGCCGAAATGCTCGCGCTGAAGAACGGTTCGGCGCGCTATATCGCGGTCGACGGCGAACAGCGCCGGCGCGAGAAGCTGACCTACGCGGCGACCTCCGAGAAATGGAACTGGACGCTGGTCGCCGGCAGCTGGCTCGACGAATACCTCGAAGAGAGCGTCCGCCTGCGCAACGCGCTGATCGTCGTTGCCCTCGGCTCGGTGGCGCTGCTCTGCGTCTTCATGTTCGTGCTCGTGCGGCGGCAGCTGGCCGGGCTGGTTTCGCTGGTCGGCGACGTCTCCCGCCTCGGCGACGGCGACCTGCGCGTCGAGATCGGCGGCGGCGCGGCGGACAGCCGCAACGAGGTGCATGTCCTGCGCAACGCGGTCGGCGCGATGGCCGGCAACATGCGCACGCTGGTCGGCGACATCGCGCGCACCGCCGAGCGCGTGAGCGTGTCGGCCGACGAGTTGCAGGGCGTCGCGCAGGCGACGATGTCCAGTTCCGAGCAGCAGTCGCAGTCGGCCTCGGGAATCGCCGCCTCGGTCGAGGAAATGTCGGTCAGCATCACCCACGTCGCCGACAGCGCGCGCGAGGCGCGGCGCATTTCCGGCGAAGCCCGGGCTTCGGCCGAGGAGGGCCGGACGGTGGTCGGGCGCACCATGTCCGAACTCGAGAAGGTGGCCGGCGAGATCGGCCAGTCGGCCGAGCAGATCGGGCTGCTCGGCGAGCGTTCGAAACAGATTTCGAGCGTGGTGAACGTCATTCGCGAGATCGCCGAGCAGACCAATCTGCTGGCGCTCAACGCCGCCATCGAAGCGGCGCGCGCCGGCGAAACCGGCCGCGGCTTCGCCGTGGTCGCCGACGAGGTGCGCAAGCTGGCCGAGCGCACGGCGCTGTCGACGCGCGAGATCTCCGGGACCATCGAGGCCATCGCCGGCGAGACCGGGAAGGCGGTCGAACGCATGCAGGCGGTCAGCCGGCAGATGGCCGGCAGCGTCGAACTGGCGCAGGGCGCAGGCGTGGCGCTGGCGGCCATCGACGAGCATACGGAGCGCACCGCGCATACCGTGCAGAGCATCGCCGAAAGCATGCGCGAGCAGAGTTCGGCGAGCCAGGAAATCGCCCGCCTGATCGAGGGCATCGCCCAGTCGTCGGACGAGAACGCGACCACCGCCGGACGCAACCGCGAACAGGCCGCCAGCCTGCAGCGCATGTCCGCCGAACTGCAGGGCATGCTCGGGCGCTTCAAGGTCTGATCGACCCGCCGGACGGCGTGCCGTCCCGGATGGCGTGCGGGCGGCGCTAGAAGGAGGACGACGAAGGCGCCGTCGCCGGCGGCTCCGCCCGCCGCATCGTTCGCGGGTGCGGAGCGTGCGGCGAAAGGCGCAGCAGATGCACGCAGAAGCGCTGGCGCGCGTCGCTCCAGCATTCCTCCGGCAGCCAGCCCGCGGCGCGCGCCAGCGCGCGGAAATCGTCGCGCGAATACTTGTACGAATTCTCGGTGTGGATCGTCTCGCCGGCCGCGAAGTCGAAGCGCCGGCCGCACAGGCGGACGCTCTGCGCGCGGCGGCTGACGAGGTGCATCTCGATCCGTCCGAGGTCGCGCTCCCGCCGGTAGCGCGCCTCGTGGCGGAAAGCGGCGAGCGCGAAACGCTCGCCGCCGGCGCCCCGGCCATCCATGCTCTCGCTATCTCCGTCGTTCACGCCGTCCTTGTCGCCCAGCTCCCGGTTGATGCGCGCCAGCAGGTTCAGGTTGAACGCTGCGGTGACGCCGCGCGTGTCGTCGTAGGCCGGCAGCAGCAGCGTCGGGTCGTGCGTGCAGTCGGTGCCGATCAGCATGTAGGCGCCCGGCCCCAGCGCGCCGGCCATGATGCGCAGGAAGGCGATGGCGCCGCCCGGCGAGAGGTTGCCGATGGTCGACCCCGGAAAGAAGCCGAGGCGCGGCCGCGCGTCGGATCGCAGCGCGTCGGGCAGCGCGAAGGGCTGCGTGAAGTCGGCGACCAGCGGGCAGATCCTCAGTCCGGCGAATTCGCGCGCCAGCGCATGCGCCGAAGCGAGGAAGAAGTCGTGCGCGAGGTCGATCGGCACGTAGGCGTGCGGCTCGGCGAGCGCGCGCAGCAGGATCGGCGTCTTGCGGCTGGAGCCGCTGCCGATCTCGACGAGCACGGCGGCGCGGCCGACCGGGCGCGCCATGTCCGGCGCGTGCGCTTCGAGGATGCCGATCTCGGTGCGTGTCGGGTAGTACTCGGCGAGGCCGGTGATCTCCTCGAACAGTTCGGAGCCGCGCCGGTCGTACAGCCAGGCGCTGGAAATCCGCTTCTGCGGCTGCGCCAGCCCTTCGAGCACGGCGGCGGCGAAGGCGGCGTCGATGCCGGCGGCGCCGGCTTCCCGGGGGAGTCGCTGCCCGTTCATGAAGCGTCCTCGGCCAGGCGCAGGCCGGCGAACTGCCAGCGCTGCTGCGGATAGAAGAAATTGCGATAGCTCGGGCGCAGGTGGCCCGTCGGCGTTGCGCAGGAACCGCCGCGCAGCACGAACTGATTGCACATGAACTTGCCGTTGTATTCGCCGACGGCGCCGCCAGCGGGACGGAAGCCGGGGTAGGCGACGAAGGGGCTGGCCGTCCATTCCCACACGTCGCCGTACATCTGGCCCGGAACGCCGCCGCTCGGCTGCGGCGCGGCGAGTGGGCGCAGCGCGCCGCTGTCGGCAAAGTTGCCGCGCACGGGCAGGTCGCGCGCCGCGATTTCCCACTCGAATTCGGTCGGCAGGCGCTTGCCGGCCCAGCGCGCGTAGGCGTCGGCCTCGAAGTAGGAAAGATGCGCCACCGGCGCCGCCGGGTCGAGCGCCTGCACGCCGAACAGCGTCATCGCGCGCGGCGCGCCGGCGTCCTCCCGGTACGCCTCGCCCGCCTCGTCTTCCCAGTAGAGCGGCGCCGTCCAGCCCTCGGCCTGCACCGCCTTCCAGCCGTCGGCGAGCCACAGCGTCGGCCGTCGGTAGCCGCCGTCGGCGATGAACTCGCTCCACTCGGCGTTGCTCACCGGACGCGCGGCGAGGCGGAAGGGGCGCAGCAGCACCTCGTGGCGCGGTCCCTCGCTGTCGAAGGCGAAGCCGGATGCGCCGGCGCCGTCCTTGGCGTCCGCACCGGTGTCGGCGCCGATCCGGCAGCGCCCGCCGGCATGGCCTATCCATGCGAGCGGCGGCGCCGGCGCGGCGGGCGGCGGGTCGGGGGCTTCCCGGTAGGCCGGGCGCAGCGGATTCTGCGCGAAGAGATGGAGAAGGTCGGTGAGCAGCAGTTCCTGATGCTGCATTTCGTGCTGCAGGCCGAGTTCGATCAGGCGTAGCGTTGCGCCGGGCAGGGGGCCGGCCAGCAACTTTTCCATCGCCGCGTCGACCGCCGCGCGGTAGCGCAGCACGTCGGCCAGTGACGGGCGGGTGAGCAGGCCCCGGCGCGGGCGCGGATGGCGCGGTCCGACGCTTTCGTAATACGAGTTGAAGAGGTAGCGGTAGCGCGCATCGACGCTGCGATAGGCGGGCCGCGCGCCGGCCAGGACGAACTCCTCGAAGAACCAGGCGGTGTGCGCCAGATGCCACTTGGCCGGGCTTGCGTCGTCCATCGACTGGACGGTCGCGTCGGCGTCGGAAAGCCCCTCGACCAGCGCCGCCGAATACGCGCGCACCGCCCGGTAGCGCTGCGCCGGAGCGGCGTCGGCTGAGGTGCCGGCAAGGGGGGCGACAAGGGCATCGTCGGCGGGGAGCGGGGACGTCATGAGCATCGGAAATCCTTCCTGATCCGCAAACCGGGGGACGGAGCTTTCACGATAGGCGAGCGCAGGCGCTTTTTCCAGGCGTGTCCGACGCATCCGGTGCCCGCGCGCTTGCGCCGGGGCGAGCGAGCGGCTATAGAGAGTGCATGGGCGGCGGCCGGCCGAAGGGCGTCGCCGTCTTCCTCCGAGGATCGGTTCCCGGTTCTCGACGCGGCCTTCGCGCCCGCGCAGCCGATTCCCGTCGCATCCCGCCGATTCTCGTCCACCCGTGAACCACAAGGAGTCAGAAGGAGGTTTATCATGGCACGCCAATACATCGATTGCCGCGAGTATCCGAGCGAAATGAACTGCTCGGTGGCGCTCTGCGCGGACAGTGCCGACGAATTGCTGGAGGCCGCGGTGCAGCATGCGGTCACGGTGCACAAACACCAGGATTCGCCCGAGTTGCGCCAGCAGCTGCGCACGATGTTCAAGGACGGCACGCCGCCGATGACTGCGCAGCGGCTGGCCGCCTGAGCCCGCCGGGCCGGTTTCACGTCTGCCGCTTTCGGGGCCGTTCAGCGCGGCCCGGGGCGGCGGTTTTCATTCCCGATCGACCGGAGATTCCCCATGAGCAAATCCATTGCCGCCCTGTTCCTCGCCTGCGCCTGCCTGCTCTGCGGTCTGGCCCGGGCCGCCGACGTGCCGGCGGCCGGCAGCATGGCGCCGACCTTCACGCTGCCCGACCAGAACGGGCAGGTGCGCCGGCTCGAGGACTGGCGCGGCAAGTGGGTGGTTCTCTACTTTTATCCGAAGAACGACACGCCGGGCTGCACCGAGGAAGCGTGCAGCTTCCGCGACGATCTCGCGCAGCTCACCGCGCTCGGCGCGCAGGTGGTCGGCGTCAGCGTCGACGACAGCGCCTCGCACGCCGCCTTCGCGAAGAAATACAAGCTGCCCTTCCCGCTGCTCGCCGACGCCGACGGCGCCGTGGCCGCCCGCTACGGCGCGCTGTCCGACTGGAAGGTGGCGCGTTTCGCCAGGCGCTACACCTTCCTGATCGACGCGCAGGGTAAAATTGCGAAAACCTATCTCAAGGTCGACACCTCGCGGCACTCCGCCGAGATCGTCGCCGACCTCCGGCAACTCAATCCGCCGAATTCACTCAATTCGCCCAGTCCCACTTCCGGAAAGCAATAGCCCCGCATGCCGCACCTGATCCTCTCCGACGCTTCGCTCGCCTTCGGCCATGTGCCGCTTCTCGACCACGCCGATTTCCAGCTCGATCCGGGCGAGCGCGTCGCGCTGATCGGGCGCAACGGTTGCGGCAAATCCTCGCTGCTGCGCGCGCTCGCCGGCGTCGGCGCGCTCGACGACGGCACCGTCTGGCGCCAGCCCGGCATCCGCATGGGCTACGTCCTGCAGGAGCCGCCCTTCGACCCCGAACTCAGCGTGTTCGAGGCGGTGGTCGCCGGCATGGGCGAAACCTCGGCGCTGCTCGCCGAGTATCACGCCGTCTCGCACGCGCTCGGCGACGCCGACGCCGACCACGAGACGCTGCTCGCCCGCATGCACGAACTGCAGGGCGCGCTTGAGGCGCGCGACGCGTGGTCTTTCGAGGCGCAGGCGGAGAAGGTGATCCAGCGCTTCTCGCTCGACCCCGACGCGCGCGTCGGCAGCCTGTCCGGCGGGCAGAAGAAGCGCCTCGCGCTGGCGCAGGCGCTCGCCGTCTCGCCCGACCTGCTGCTGCTCGACGAGCCGACCAACCACCTCGACGTCGCCGCCATCGAGTGGCTGGAGGAACTGCTGATCGCGTCCGGAACGACGCTGCTCTTCATCACGCACGACCGGCGCTTCCTCGACCGCGTATGCACGCGCATCGTCGAGCTCGACCGCGGGCGCCTGCTCTCGTGTCCCGGCAACTTCACCGAATACCAGGCCAAGAAGGCACAGATCCTGCACGACGAGTCAGTGCAGAACGCCAAGTTCGACAAGTTCCTGGCGCAGGAGGAAGTGTGGATCCGCAAGGGCGTCGAAGCGCGGCGCACGCGCAACGAAGGCCGCGTGCTGCGCCTCGAACAATTGCGCCGCGAACGCGCCGCGCGCCGCGATCGGCAGGGCAAGGTCGAGCTGGCGCTCGACGCGGGCGACAAGAGTGGCAAGCTGGTCGCCGAGCTGGAGCACGTCAGCAAGCGCTTCGGCGACAAGACGGTGGTGCGCGACTTCTCGTGCCGCCTGCAGCGTGGCGACAAGATCGGCCTGATCGGCCCGAACGGCGCCGGCAAGACGACGCTGCTGCGCCTCATTCTCGGCGAACTGCAGGCGGACGAGGGCAGCGTGCGCCTCGGCACCAAGCTGCAGGTCGCCTACTTCGACCAGTTCCGCACGCAGCTCGACGAAGAGGCGGCGCTCGTCGACGTGATCTCGCCGGGCTCCGACTTCGTCGAGATCGGCAACGAGAAGAAGCACGTCATCGGCTACCTCGGCGACTTCCTGTTCGCGCCGCAGCGCGCGCGCTCGCCGGTCAAGTCGCTCTCCGGCGGCGAGCGCAACCGCCTGCTGCTGGCCCGCCTGTTCGCGCGGCCGGCCAACGTGCTGGTGCTCGACGAGCCGACCAACGACCTCGACATCGAAACCCTCGAACTGCTCGAGGAACTGCTGCAGAACTATTCCGGAACGATCTTCCTGGTCAGCCACGACCGCGCCTTCCTCGACAACGTCGTGACGCAGACGATCGCCGCCGAGGGCGACGGCGTCTGGCGCGAATACGCCGGCGGCTACAGCGACTGGGCCAGCTACCAGGCGCAGCGGCGCAAGGACGAGGCGGCGCAGGCGAGCGCCGACGCCAAGGCGCGCAGCGCCCAGCGTCCGGCCGCGCCCGCTGCGCAGGCCGCCGCAAAGCCCGCGCCGCCGCGCAAGCTGAGTTTCAAGGACGCGCGCGAGCTCGAAGCGCTGCCGGCCAGCATCGCCGCGCTCGAGGACGAGCAGAAGACGCTCTCCGCGCGCCTCGCCGATCCGGCGCTCTACCAGTCGGCGCCGCAGGAGGCGCAGGACATTTCGACGCGTCTGGCGCGGATCGACGACGAGCTGCTGGCGCTGCTCGAACGCTGGGAGGCGCTCGAAGCCAAGGGGTGAGGTTCGGCAACGTTGCTGCGAATACCGCGCCGGCGGCCGTTGTTCGCGCCGGGGTTTTGCAAAATGGCGCTTTTCTCGATTTTGCGACGGAGCGCCTGCAGATCGTTTGTCCTGTATTTGTTCGGGAGGGGATATGTCGGAAAGCGGGAAAACCGTATTCACGCGCATCATCGAAGGCGAACTGCCGTGCGCCAGGGTCTATGAGAATGCGCACGTCTTTGCCTTCATGGACGCCGGGCAGGTCAACCCGGGGCACGTCATCGTCGCCACGCGCCAGCCCTTCGAGACCCTGCTCGACGCCGACGAGGAGACGGCAGCGGCGCTGATGCGCGCGGCGCACCGCATCGCGCGCGCCGTGCAGGAAGCCTTCCGGCCCGAGGGCATGACGCTGTTGCAGGCGAACAAGCCGGCCGGCTGGCAGACCGTGCCGCATCTGCACCTGCACGTCCTACCGCGCTACGCCGACGACGGTGTGGGGCTCGTCTGGCCGCGCAAGGAGCCGGGCATCGATGCCCTGCGCGCACTGGCGGCGCGCCTGCGGCTGGAGTGAGGCCGAAAACCGTCGTTCAAACCGCGAAGCTCGCAACGCGCACGAAGAAGAACCGGGCCTGAGTGCGAAAGAGCGGGCTTGGCCTCCGGGGCCTCGCTCCGGTCGCGGGCGCTTTTCTCCGTGTTCTTCGCGCGCCTCGTACTCTTCGGGCTTTATTCCTCGCTCAGTTCCGCCCGGCTTTTCTCAGCGCTTCGCGGATTTGAGGGAGGGCGGCGAGGGCCGCTTTTTCGCCTTCGAGAATGGCGTCGTGGCGCGCCTGGAAATCGGTCGAGCCGACGCCGCCGACCTGTGGGCGGATCACCACGTCGGCCTCCTTCAGTTCGTAGTGCGCGAGGTTCTGCCCCATGATCGTGAAAGTCTGCAGCAGCACGTCGAGCGTGCCGCGCAAGGGCTGGCCGTTCGGGCGCGCCGAGATGTCGACGGCGATCACGAAGTCGGCGCCCATCTGGCGGGCGCCGCGCACCGGGATCAGGCTGGACAGGCCGCCGTCCACGTATTCGCGACCGCTGATCGCGACCGGCTGGAAGACGCCGGGGACCGAGGACGAGGCGCGCACCGCCTTGCCGGTGTTGCCGGTGCGGAAGACCACGCTGTCGCCGCTGCGCAGGTCGGTGGCGACGGCGGCGAACGGTTTTTTCAACGCTTCCAGCGGGCGCTGGCCGACGGCGTCGTTGACGAACTGCTGCAGCGCCTCGCCCTTGAGGAAGCCGCGGTCGGGCAGCGACCAGTCGCTGATCTTCGATTCGTCGAGGCGGTGCGCCAGCTTCTGCAATTCGAAGCCGTTGTTGCCGGCCGCGTAGAGCGCGCCGACCACCGATCCGGCGCTGGTGCCGACGACGAGGTCGGGCATGATGCCCTGGCTTTCTAGGACCTTGATCACGCCGATGTGGGCGAAGCCGCGCGCGGCGCCGCCGCCGAGCGCGAGACCGATCTTGAGCGGTTTGACTGTGGGGGCGGGCGTGGGCGTGGGCGGGGGGGGAGGCGGTGCGGAAGCGCAGCCGGCAAGGGCCAGCGCGGCGAGGCAGAGCAGCAGGGACAGGGGGCGCATGGGGGCGGAGCGGATGGGGAAGCCTGCTATTGTAGCGCGCCCGGCCTTGCGCCCGGCGTCCCCTTCGCCCGTGCGGCGATGCGCCGAACGGGCGGCGATACGTGGCGATATGCGGCGCGCAGCGCCCGAGGGCCGCTGCGCGCTCAGATTCCGTACTGGTTGACCGACTTGTGCATGCGTTCGACGACCGAGTTGAGGTAGTCGGTCATCGCGCCGGTCTGGGTCACCACGCTGACGTTCTGTTCGGTGAGTCCGGCGACGCGCTCGACATCCTCGCCGAGCTGCGTCATCGCCGTCTGCTGTTCGGCCGAGGCGTGCGCGATGTCGCCGACCATGTGCGTCGTCTTCTGCATTTCCTCGTTGATACGGCGCAGGGCTTCCTCGGTGGCATTGACCAGGCTGACCCCTTCGGCGACCTGCTGCGCGCCGGCGCGCATGCCGTCGACGGCGACCCGCGTCTCGCCCTGGATGCCTTGCACCATGGTGCTGATTTCGTGCGTCGCCTTGGTCGTGCGCTCGGCCAGCTTGCGCACTTCGTCGGCCACCACGGCGAAGCCGCGCCCGCTTTCACCGGCGCGCGCCGCTTCGATTGCGGCGTTGAGCGCCAGGAGGTTGGTCTGCTCGGCGATTTCCTTGATGACGCCGGTGATGCGGCTGATTTCGGCCGAGCGCTGGCCGAGCGACTCGACCTGCTCGGCCGAGACGCGGACCGTTTCGGCGAGCGAGGCGACGGCGCGGCAGGCGTCCTGCGTGACGCGCGCGCCTTCGCGCGAGATGCTGCCGGTCTGTTCGGCGGTTTCCATGGTGGCGCGCGTGTGCGTGACCACTTCGCCGATCGAGACGATGACCTGCTCGATGCCCGCGGCGGCCGACGAGCAGGCGTCGTGCTGGATGTGCGCCGCATCGTGCGAGGTCTGCACCCCGCCCTTGACCTGCCCGGTGGCGAAGGCGACCTGATGCGCGACGTCGCTGATGCCCTGCACGGTGGCCTGGATCGACGAGGCGAACTTGTCGGCTTTGCGCGCGATGCCGCCGATCACGTCGCGCCGGTCGAGGTCGAGGCGCTGGCGCAGGTCGCCGGTGCTCAGGAGGCGTTCCAGCCAGTTCGAGGTGTCGTTCAGGTCGCGCACCGTGAGCGGGACGTAGATCAGCAGGTAGTAGAGGGCGTAGAGGACGGTGGCGGCGGAGACGCCGAGGCTGACGCCCCTGGGCAGGGTCGGGCCGCCGAGATGGCCGGACAGTGCTTCGACAGCCGGCAGCAGCGCGAACAGTCCGGCCAGCATCATCTGCGAGCGCAGCGAAAGCAGTGCGTTGACCAGTGCCGGGCGTTTTTTGACGACGCGGCCGTGCTCGACGAGCAGCGAGCGGTCGCCGCCCTTGATGCGTTTGTAGGCGGCGTCGGCGGCGGCGATTTCCTCGCGTGTCGGGCGCCCGCGCACCGACTGGTAGCCGACGATCTTGCCGTTCTCGCGCACCGGCGAGGCGTTGGCGACGACCCAGTAGAAGCCGCCGTCCTTGCGCCGGTTCTTGACGATGCCGCGCCACGGGCGGCCGGCCTTGAGGTCGCGCCAGAGGTCGGCGAAGGCTTCGGGGGGCATGTCCGGGTGGCGGACGATGTTGTGCGACTGGCCGATCATCTCTTCGCGCGAATAGTCGCTGATCGCCGCGAAGGCTTCGTTGGCTTCGACGATGACGCCCTTGAGGTCGGTCTGCGAGTAGATGAACTCGCCTTCGGGCAGATGGCTCTCGACGTTTGTGACGGGGAGGTTGATCTTCATAGCCGTGAGTCCTGAAGTGAGGTGCTGCCCCGGGTGGCGGGGTATTAGGGAATGCTTGAGACGAAGCGGTCGCGCCCGGCCTGCTTGGCCTGGTACATGCGCTGGTCGGCCTTGTCGATGAGTTCCTTCCAGTCCTGCGTCTGGTCGGCGCCGCGTTCGGCGATGCCGATGCTGGCCGTCAGCGGGCTGCCGTCGGGGCGCTTGCCGAAACCGTTCTCGCGCAGGCGCGCGATGGCTATTTCGGCCTGGCCGAGGTCGGTGTTCGGCATGATCAGCAAAAACTCCTCGCCGCCCCAGCGCACCAGCATGTCGCCGCGGCGCAGGACATGGCCGATGTGCTCGGTGGTGGCGATCAGGACCTCGTCGCCGGCCTCGTGGCCGTAGCCGTCGTTGATGCTCTTGAAGTGGTCGAGGTCGAGGAAGGCGATGGCCAGCGGCGCGTTGCTGCGCCCGGAAATGATGAACTGCATCTCCAGCACCTCTTCGCCGCTGCCGCGCGAGAAGGCGCCGGTAAGCGGATCGCGGATGGCCTGGCGGACGAGGGCGATCATGAAGGCGAGCTGGCTCATGCCGGCCAGCGAGGAAACGGCGGAGATCAGCGCGAGCAGCCAGAAGGCGCCGGCGAACGAGGGCCAGCTCAGCGTCGTCCAGCTCAGGTAGCCGGCGAGCGCCTGGGCGAGCAGGATGGGGCTGGCGACGAGCAGGCTTTCGAGCAGGGTGAGCGGGAAGATCGACAGACCGGCGAGCAGAACGAAGGGCAGGAAAGCGTAGCCGGACGCGATGGCGGCCGACATGCCGGTCAGCTGATGGGTGCCGAGCAGCGTATGCGAGGCGACGTAGAAGGCGGTCGGGATGGCGAACAGGATGGCCATCGCCCGGTAGGCGTCGAACAGGTTGCCCGACGGCTTGTAGCAGAGCAGCAGCGTGGCGAAGGCGCCGCAGGCGAGCAGGCGCATGGCGGCCAGCGCGAGCCACAGCGGGTGGTCGAAGACGATGAAGTCGACGATGCTCCACAGGGGCGTGAGTGCGGCGAAGAGGAAGGCGAACAGGCGCACGCGGTTGACGATCATCGTCGCGCGGCGGCGGGCGAGCAGGGCCAGATGTTGCTGCGGGAACGCCAGCCAGGTCAGTTCCGCTTTCTTCAGCTCGCCCGGCATCAAGCCGGTGAGCCTATGCCATACGACATCGGCCAGATGAGACATTGGGGGGCTCTCTTCTTTATTATCGGTGGCGCTTGACAACGACGCCTAGCGCTTGATTCTAACAGAGAGGTATGACCTTTAGCTTACGATAGATTACCTTGCTTACGGTAGTGGATTAGCCTTCCTTATGCGCCCCAAAACGGGCCCGAATACAGGCGGTCGGCCGCGCTTTCCGCCGCTTCAGAAATACCCGTGCCAGATGCCGGGCAGGGCGGCGAGGGCGGCGAAGAAGACCGTCAGGTGAAACAGCGACCAGCCGAGGTAGCGCCGGGCCAGCAGGTCGGGATCGAAGTTGGAGAGCAGGTAGAGCTGGCCGCTGGCCGGGCGGCGCATGAGATGGATATCGGCCGCCGCGCGTATCGCGCGGTGCTGCTTTTCCACCTCGCGGCGGGCGGCGCGCCGGGCGAGCGCCCACTCCTGCAGATCGATGCTGCCGTCGCCGTCGAGGTCGAAGCGCTTGAGCAGGCGGGTCGGGTCTTTTTTCCATTCGGCCAGCAGTTCGCCGGTGTCGCGCCGGACATCGAGTTCGATGCCGCCGGCGCCGAGCGTCGCGAATTCGCCGAGCGCATAGACCGGATCGCCGATCAGCAGCTTCCATTCGGTGTTGCGGTAACCGTCGCGCGTCCAGGTTTCCTTGTGCCGCGTGAGCAGCTCGGCTTCTTCGACGTCGACCACGCAGCAGCCGCTGCCGTCGTCGAGGAGGAAGGAGGCGCGGCTTTCGCCGCTGTCGACGGTCTGCCACTTGTGGTCGCCGCTGCGCCGTTCGACGCGGTAGCGGTACCACAGGCAGGGCAGGCCGGTGAGATGGGAGACGAGCGGCGTGCCGTCGAGCGGGCGGCCGCGGCCGCGCAGTTCGACGTAGCCTTGCGCCGCCGACGCGACGCGCGAGGTCGGCGTGTCGGCGATGGCGCGCCGCCGGCGCAGCGCCGAGAGCCAGGCGAACAGGCTGACGAGCGCCATCAGCCCGAGGCAGGCGAGCCAGCCGCCGCGCGAGTCGAGCTTGAGGCCGACGGCGAGCAGGACAAGCTGGGCGCCGGAGGTGATGAACTGGCCGTACTCCCGCCGCAGGCGGACGATCATCGGTGCGGGCGCGGAACGTTCAGTCGAAGAGCTGCTTCATGCTCACGTCGGCCTTCTCGGCCGCCGAGAACTCGAGCAGCGGCTTGGCTTCGAAACTGAACAGGCGGGCGAGGACGGCGTCCGGGAACTGCTCGACGCGCACGTTGTTGAGATTGACCGCCTCGTTGTACAGCTCGCGGCGGTCGGCGATGCCGTTCTCCAGGCTGGTGATGCGGCTTTGCAGCTGCATGAAGTGCTCGTTCGCGCGCAGTTCGGGATAGGCTTCGGCGACCGCGAAAATCTGTCCCAGCCCCTTGCGCAGGGCACCTTCGGCCTGGCCGAGCGCGCCCATGTCCTGCGTTTCGCGCGCGCTCTGCACGCGCGAGCGGGCCTCGATCACGCGCTGCAGCGTGTCCTGCTCGAACTGCTTGTACTGCTTGCACACTTCGACCAGCTTGGGCAGCTCGTCGTGACGCTGCCTGAGCAGCACGTCGATGTTGGCCCAGGCCTTGGCGACGCCGTGCTTGAGGCCGACCAGGCCGTTGTAGAGCAGGATGCCGTAGATCGCGGCAACGCCGGCGGCGGCGGAAAAAAGCAGAGTGCCGGTGGTCATTTTTTTCTCCCTGACGATGAAAGCGGCTTCACTGCGCCGGCGCTTCGTCCTCGTCCGGCGGAGACGGCGGCAGGAACTCGGGGGGGATGCGCAGGCGGGCGAACAGCGTTTCGCGGTTGATGTGCAGGAGCTGCTCGATCGCCGTGTAGTCGTCGGGCAGCGCGGCGTCGTCCCAGCCGTTGGCCGAGTGGCGCGCGAGGTTGACCGCGAGCGTAACGTTCTGCACGCGCGGCTTGTCGGCGTGGGCGTCGTCCATCAGCGTCTTGAGCAGTTCGGGCAGGTGCCAGGCGCGGCACAGCGCGAGCTGCAGGTCGAAGGCCTGGATGCCGAGAACCGTTTCCTGCGCGGCGGCGCTGCGCAGCGTGCTGTCGGCCTGCTGCATGGCGCGGATGCGCTGCGTCAGCTTGGGCGCGAAGCAGCACAGGAGGGTTTCGGCGAGGTCGTGCAGGAGCGCGGCGAGCGCGACTTCCTCGACATTGACGTCGTGCCGGGCGAAGGCCCAGTCGTGCGCGTAGCGCGAGGCGCGTTGCGCGCGGCGGATGACCTGCAGCGCGCCGAGCAGGGCCTGCGGCTCGTCGCCGAGCATGGCCTCGATGGTGACCGGGCTTTCGAACTTGCGGAAGAAGGGCTCGACGCCGAGCATCATCACCGCGCTGCCGATCGTCGTGATGTCCGAGCGCAAACGCTTGCCGACGAAGGGCTGGATGTAGGCGAGGACGCGCACGGCCATCAGCGGGTCCTGCAAGACGATGTGGGCGATGTCGCGGCCGCTGACTTCGTCGATGTTGCGCTGCGCCTCTTCGAGCCGGCGAGCGGTCTGGCGCAGGATCGGCAGCTCCGCGCCACTGAAATACAGCACCCAGGATTCCAGATCTTGCAAAGGATGTTCGAGCATGGCTGTCGACTTCAATGAACGCGTGAGAAAAATGCGCTAATTGTTTGATTTTCAACCGGCGCACACCTTTATGGCGCCGATGGTACTCGTAGCCCGCACGCCCCGCAAGCGGTGCCGCCGGCGGCCGGGACGGCACCGCGCGGCGGGTTGCCCGCGCGCTTCAGGAAAATTGCCGGCCGTGCGCGATGATGGCGCCCGGAATCTGGTCGAGCGGCAGCGTCTGCTCGGCGGCGCCGAGCTTGATCGCCTCCTTGGGCATGCCGAACACGACGCAGCTGGCCTCGTCCTGGGCGATGGTGCGGGCGCCGGTATCGCGCATTTCCTTGAGGCCGCGCGCGCCGTCGTCGCCCATGCCGGTCATGATGATGCCGAGCGCGTTGGCGCCGGCGAACTTGGCCACCGAGCGGAAGAGGACGTCGACCGAGGGCTTGTGGCGGTTGATCAGCGGTCCGTCGACGACTTCGACGACGTACTGGGCGCCGTTGCGCTTGAGCATCATGTGGCGCCCGCCGGGGGCGATCAGGGCGCGTCCGGGAATCACGCGGTCGCCGTTCTGCGCCTCGCGCACCTCGATCTGGCACAGGCCGTTGAGGCGTGCGGCGAACATCGCGGTGAACTTTTCCGGCATGTGCTGGACGATGACGATGCCCAGGTTGGTCGCCGGCAGGCGGGTGAGGACGGCTTCGAGCGCCTGCGTGCCGCCGGTCGAGGTGCCGATGGCGATCACCTGGTCGGTCGTGCGCGCCATGGCGTTGCCGGCGGGCGGCGCGAGCATGGCGTCGGCCGACAGCTTGGGGCGGTTGAGCGCCGCAGCCGCAGCGGCGCCGGCGGCCGGCGTCGGCGGCGCGCTGCGGATGGCGCGCAGATTGGCGCGCGCGGCGCTGCGCACGGCGTGCACGATGTCGTTCGACGAATCTTCGAGAAAGCCCTTGAGGCCGACCTTGGGCTTGGTGATGATGCTCAGCGCGCCGGCCGAGAGCGCTTCGAAGGTGGCTTGCGCGTCCTGCTCGGCGAGCGAGGAGCAGACGACCACGGGGGTCGGGCGCTCGGCCATGATCTTGCGCAGGAAAGTGATGCCGTCCATGCGCGGCATTTCGATGTCGATGACGAGCACGTCGGGCCAGCGCGCTTTCATCTTGGTGAGCGCGAAGAGCGGATCGGACGCGGTGCCGATCACCTCGATGCCGGGGTCGGCGGCCAGCGCCTGCGAGACGACCTGGCGCACGACCGCGGAATCGTCGACGATGAGGACGGTGATTTTCTTTTCAGCCATAGAAGGTGTTCCTGATCTGTGCCCCCGATCCTTCGGGGAAAGCCAGCCAAACGTTGCCGTTGCCGATGTCGAAATGCAGTTTGCGGCGACCGCTGCCGCCGACATGCTCGGCGACCAGGGTGACGTGGTGCGCGGCGAGCAGGCGGCGGCCGGCGTCGATGTTGCGCGCGCCGATGTCCAGGCTGCTCTCGGCGCCGCTGCGGAACATGTTGGCGCCGCCGAACAGCTTGGCCTGGTATTCGCCGGGCCGGGTGCCGGCGGCGCGCACCGCCTGCAGGAAGAGCGCGAAGGCTTCGTCCGCGTAGCGTCCGTCCGGCGCGGCGGCGATCCGGCGCGGACGTTCCGCGAGCATGTAGTGGCACATGCCGCCGATGCGCGCGCGCGGGTGCCAGAGGGTGATCGAGACGCAGGAGCCGAGCAGCGTCGAAATGCGCGTCCCGGCGCCGCCGAAATGGAAGTCGCCGGGGTCCAGGAAGACGGCATGCCGTTCGTCGGCGGGCGGGGTGGCGAGCTGCGTCATGGCTTCTGGTAGATGGTCGGGCGGATGGCCTGCAGGCGGTCGGTGATCCCGTTCAGCGTTTCCGAGTGGCCGATGATGAAATAGCCGCCGGAGCGCAGGCGGGGCAGCAGATTGTGCACGACCTTGCGCTTCGTTTCCGGGTCGAAATAGATCATCACGTTGCGCAGAAAGATCACGTCGAACTCGCCGATGTCGGCGGTCACGGGCTGCGTCAGGTTGATCTGGTAGAAGTGGGTGCGCTTGCGCAGCTCGGGTACGATCAGCAGCGTGCCGGCGTGCGAGCGCACGCCCTTCAGGCAGTACTTCTTCATCCACGCCGGGGGAATGCCGTCGGTGCGCGCCAGCGGGTAGTGTCCGGTCGCCGCCTTGGCCAGCACGTGCGTGCTGATGTCCGAGCCGATCACCTCCCAGGGAGTATCGGGCAGATGCTCGGCGAGCGCCATGGCCAGCGAATAGGCTTCCTCGCCGCTCGAACTGGCGGCGCTCCAGACGCGAAAAGGCGAGCCGCCGCGCCGCCGGTGCAGGATGTCGTCGCGCAGGAAATCGAAGTGCTGCGGTTCGCGGAAGAAATAGGTTTCGTTGGTCGTCAGCAGATCGACCATCGCCTGCAGTTCCTCGGCGTTTCCGCCGTCCGCCAGCATGCGGTAGTACTGGGTGAAGGTTTCCAGTCCGTGCAGCTTGAGACGGCGCGTCAAACGGCCGACGAGCAGCACCTTCTTGGCGTCGCTCAGGCTGATGCCGGCGATCTTGTAGATCAGGCGCTGGAAGAGGGCGAATTCCTGGTTGGTGATGGCGGTTTCGTTCATCAAAACAGTTCGATCTTTTTCTCGGGAACGGCGGGTTTCTTGAGCAGCGATTCGGCGTAGGCGCGCTCTTCGCGCTCGATCAGTCCGGCCGTGGCCATATTGGTCACCATGCGCTTGCAGTAGGCGTCGCCGCTGGCCGGCAGGAACAGCACCTTGCGCGACCAGGGACCGAGGAAGTCGGAGGCGAGCAGCGGAATGCCCTCGCGCGCCAGCCATTCCTCGGTGAAGCGCGCATTGCGCAGGCCGATGCCGAGCGACTGCTCGGCGCTTTCGATGATGGTGCCGCCGCCGAAGGCCTTGGCCTGCAGGCACGGCTTGCGCGCGCCCTGCTGCAGCAGGGCGTTGAGCAGGGCCTCCATGGCGTAGGCGCCGGAAAGCAGCGAATCGACGTCGCCGTGGCGGTGGCGCTGCAGGTTCGGCAGCATGAAGTGGTTGATGCCGCCGATGCGTTTCTGCGGATCGAACAGGCAGACGGCGACGCAGGAACCGAGCAGGGTCGACAGCGGCCGCTCGCGCTCGACGGCCCAGGCGCCGGGCGCGACGTTGAGCGCGAGGCGTTCGATTTCCTTGCTCGGCAGCTTGCTGTAGTCCATGGCGGACGCGGGGCTTTCTGGAATCCGCCGGCCGCGCCCGGGGGCGCGCCGGCGGGCGCTGGAACAGCGGGCGGCTAGGCGACGCCGGGGAGGGCGGCCGCTTCCGGCAGGACGGCTTCGCTGCCGGTGAGGAGGGCGATTTCCTCGACCGAGAGCACCTTGTCGATATTGAGGATGATCACGAACTTGCCGGCCACCTTGCCCATGCCGAAGATGAAGTCGGCGCGGATCTTGGCGCCGAAGGCCGGCGGCGGTTCGATTTCGCCCGCCGGGATCTCCAGCACTTCCGAGACCGCGTCGACCATGATGCCGATGTCGTGGCGGGTGTCGGCGTCCGGCACTTCGACGATGACGATGCACGTGCGGCGCGTCGCCCCGGTCTTCTGGCCGCCGAAGCGCGCCGCGAGATCGATGACCGGCACGACGCTGCCGCGCAGATTGATCACGCCGCGAATGAAGGGCGGCATCATCGGGATTTCGGTCAGATTGCCGTACTCGATGATTTCCTTGACGTTGAGGATGCCGACGGCAAACATCTCGCCGCCCAGCGTGAAGGTGAGGTACTGGGCGGGGACTTCGGTCGCCTGCAGGGCGATGCCGCTCTTGGCGGGCACGAGCTGATTCATCTGGCTCATCTGGCGGTTCCTTAGTAGCGTTCGAAGTCGCTCTCGTTGATCTGCGCCGGCGCTGCGCGGGCGGCCGTGCGGACGGCCGGTGCGCGGTGCTGCGGGCGGGCCGGGGGAGCGAAGCTGGCGGCGGCGCGCGGGCTGTCGTCGAGGTGGAAGAAGGTCATCGTCTGCTGCAGCTGCTCGGCCTGCGAGCCGAGTTCCTCGGCGGTCGCGGCGAGTTCCTCGGAGGCCGAGGCGTTCTGCTGCGTGGCCTGGTTTAGCTGACCCATGGCGCCGTTGATCTGGGTGACGCCGGTCGACTGCTCGGACGAGGCGGAGGCGATTTCCTGCACGAGATCCGAGGTCTTGCGGATCGTCGGGACCATTTCGGAGAGCAGCGTGCCGGCGCGTTCGGCCTGCTTGACCGACGACGAGGCGAGGCTGCCGATTTCCTGCGCGGCGACCTGCGAGCGCTCGGCCAGCTTGCGCACCTCGGCGGCGACGACGGCGAAGCCCTTGCCGTGCTCGCCGGCGCGCGCCGCTTCGATGGCGGCGTTGAGCGCCAGCAGATTGGTCTGGTAGGCGATGTCGTCGATGATGCCGATCTTGTCGGCGATGCTCTTCATCGCTTCGACCGTCTGGCCGACGGCTTCGCCGCCTTCGGTCGCTTCGCTGGCGGCCTTCGAGGCCATGTTGTCGGTGACCTTGGCGTTCTCGGTGTTCTGCGAGATCGAGGCGGTCATCTGCTCCATCGACGAGGTGGTTTCCTCGACGCTGGCCGCCTGCTCGCTCGACGACTGCGAGAGCGACTGGGCGGTTGCGGAGACCTGGCCGGCGGCGTTGGTCAGGTTGTCGGCGGCGTTGCGCACTTCGCCGATGATCTGCGTCAGCTTGCCGATCATGTTCTGCATGGCGCCCATCAGCATGCCGACTTCGTCCTTGCTGTCGTTTTCCAGCTTGACGGTGAGGTCGCCTTCGGCGAGGCGGCTGGCGGCGTGCACAGCCTCGTTGATCGGCCGCGCGATCGAGCGGGTGACCCAGAGGGCGAAGCCGAGGGCGATCAGGATGGCGCCGATCGACAGCGCGAGGATCAGGTTCTTGGCGCTTTCCGCCGCTTCGTTGGCGCGTTTTCCGGTGCTCGTCATCAGTTCGGTCTGGAACTGGATCAGCTTGTTGATCGAGCCGATGTAGTCGGCCTGCGACTTGCTCATGTGCCCCATCATCAGCGTCGTCGCCTCGTCGCGCTTGCCCGCGGCGATCAGTTCGCGCAGCTTGTTGAGATCGACGACGTATTCCTTGCGCATCTCGGTCATGACGCCGAGGATTCGCTTGCCTTCGTCCAGGTTGATCGTCTTGTCGAGCATTTCCAGACGCTCGGAAATGATCTTGCTGGCCGCGGGGATGCGTCCGAGTTCGGCCTGCGCTTCTTCCGGCTTGCTGGTCAGCAGGGCGTTGCGCGTGGCCTGTGCAGCCAGGTTGAGCTGGTCGATGATGTCGTTGGCGGCGACCGTTTTCGGGAAACGGTCGTTTACGAGGCCGTGGATTTCATCGTTCAGGGCGATGACGCGAGTGTAGGAAAGCGTGGATATGACGAGCAGGAGCACGAGCACGAAGCCGAAGCCGATGCCCAGCCGGATTCCGATTTTCAGATTCTTGAACATGGTTTTTCTCTCAAAGGGGAAGGTCTAAGCGTAATTCAGTGAAGCTCAATGGTGCTGCGGCGTCGGCAGCAGCTGTCGCTCCTCGGCCTGCGTCGCGCCATGGACGAGCGCCGCGACGTCGAGGATCAGCGCGACGTCGCCGCTGCCCAGGATGGTCGAGCCGCCGATGCCGCGCAAATGGCGGAACATGGCGCCGAGGGGCTTGATGACCGTCTGGAATTCGCCCATCAGCTGGTCGACCACGATGCCCGCCTTGCGGCCACCGAAATGCACGACGACGATGTTTTCGCGGACCGGGCTTTCGCCTTCGATCTCGAACAGCTCGCGCAGGCGCAGGAAGGGCAGCGCTTCGCCGCGCAGGTTGAGGAAGCTGCGGCCGACCGGGACGTCCTTGAGTTCGATGCACTCGACCACGCTGTCGAGCGGGACGACGTAGGCGGCCTTGCCGACGCCGACCAGGAAGCCGTCGATGATGGCCAGCGTGAGCGGCAGGCGGATGGTGAAGGTGGTGCCTTGGCCTTCGACCGTATCGACTTCCACGCTTCCACGCAGCGCCTGGATGTTGCGTCGCACGACGTCCATGCCGACGCCGCGTCCCGACAGGTTGGAAACCTTGTCGACGGTCGAGAAGCCGGGTTCGAAAATGAGATTGACCACTTCGTTGTCGGAGAGCGCCTGCCCCGGCTGGATCAGCCCGCGCTCGAGCGCCTTGGCGTGGATCTTGTCCTTGTTCAGGCCGCCGCCGTCGTCGGCGATCTGGATGACGATGCTGCCCGAGTCGTGGAAGGCGTTGAGCGAGACGCGGCCGCAGGCCGGCTTGCCGCGTTCGAGGCGCAGCGCGGCGGCTTCGATGCCGTGATCGAGCGAGTTGCGCACGAGGTGCATCAGCGGATCGCCGATCTTTTCGACGACCGACTTGTCGAGTTCGGTGTCGGCGCCGCTGATCGACAGCTCGATTTCCTTGCCGAGCTCCTTCGCGGTGTCGCGCACGACGCGGTTGAAGCGCGTGAAGGTTTCGCCGATCTGCACCATGCGCAGTTGCAGCGCCGAGTCGCGGATGTCTTCGACGAGGCGCGAGAGCACCGAGGTTGCTTCGACGAGGTCGCTCTGCCGGCTCTTCTGCGCCAGCAGGTTGGCCGAGGCGCCGGCGATCACGAGTTCGCCGACGAGGTCGATCAGCTGGTCAAGCTTGTCGGCCTGCACGCGGACGAGTCGCGCTTCCTTCGCCTTCTTGTCGTGCACCTGGGCCTGCTTGACGACGGCGGCATCGACGATTTCCTTGTGGACCACTTTGTGGTCCACCAGTATTTCGCCGAGCTGATGGGCGGCCGAGCCTTCGCCGGTCGTTTCTCCGGTGTCGGACGCGGTGCGCTGTTCGAGCAGCCCCTGGTCGACTTCGGCCTGCGTCAGGGCGCCGCAGCGCACCAGGATTTCGCCCAGGCGCATGGTGTCCTCGGGCAGTTCCTGGATGTGCTTGATGTATTCCGAGAGCTTGCTGTTCGGCGCCAGGATGCGCAGGTCGCAGTCGTCGCGCACGAAGTCGAAGACGCGTTCGATGTCGGCCTTCGAGGCGCGCGTCTGCAGGCGGATCTCGAATCCGATGTAGCACGATTCCGGGTCCATCTCGGCGGCCGCCGGCATCGCGTCGGTGATCGTTTCGATGCCGAGTATCTCGCCCAGCGAGGCGAGGTAGCGGATGAAGGAGAGCGGGTCCATGCCGCCGCGCAGGACGTTTTCGCCGAAGCGCACCGAGATGTGCCAGCTGTCGGTGACGACGATGCCGCCGCCCGATACCTCGACTTCCGCGTCGGCCAGGGCGGGGTGCCCCTCGCCGGCGGCGTCGGCGCCTGCCGCAGAGGCGGGCGCCGCTTGCGCGTCGAGAATCTGCTTCAGGCGCGCGCCGAGCGCGTCGCCCTGCGTCTGCAGGGCGGCTTCGGGCGCCGCGGCGCCGCCGGCCAGCACGTCAAGCAGGCTGCCCATGTGGTCGCAGCATTCGAGCAGCAGGGTCGACAGGCTGCCGTCGGCGGCCATGTCGCCGTTGCGCAGGGCGTCGAGCAGGTTTTCGACGTGGTGCGTGAAGGCTTCGATGAAGCCGCATTCGATGACGCCGGATCCGCCCTTGATGGTGTGCGCGGCGCGGAAGATGGCGTTGATGTTGTCGTGGTCGTCGGGCGCCTGCTCCAGGCGCAGCAGGCCGGCTTCCATCTCGGCGAGCTGCTCGCGGCTTTCCTGGATGAAGACGCTGGTGATTTCGTCCATATCTCGCTTTCCTGTGGGGCCTCAGGGCGTTTCGCGGGCGGGGATGACCAGCGGGTCGCCCAGTTCGGTCGCCATGTTGCAGAAGTCGATCATTTCACGCACCGCCTGGCTGTGCGCCACGATGGCGACGCGCTTGCCGGCGCGCTGCGCCTCCTTCTTGAGCAGGATCAGCAGCTGCAGGCCGGCGGTGTCCATTTCGCTGACCTGCGCGAGATCGAGCTCCAGCTCGCCGGCGGCGTCGAGCGCTTCAAGCAGGGCCTGCTTCTGCCCGAGGGCGTGGTAGATGGTGAGGTCTTCGGTGAGAGTGATGCGCTGGCTGGCGGACATGCGAGGCCTCGTTAGAACAGTTCGACGCGGGACGATGCGCCGCCCGCCGGCTGGGCGTGGTCGCGCTGCAGCGAGTTGTCGTGCGTGGCGCGCTGCTGCTCCATGACGTAGTTGCTGTAGAGCGAGTCGAGGTGGCGAGCGATCGGCGTGTAGGTGAAGCTGGCGCTCTCGTAGACGCGCAGGCGCTCGGCGAGCATGCCGGCGTGCTCGTCGAGCTGCGACAGAGCGTGCATGACCTGTTCGATCTGCTGCCGGCTGACGTCCTGGAACTGGACGCTGGCCTGCGCCTCGTAGAACATCGAGGTGAGCTGGCTGCTGCTCGCCTGCACTTCGGCGATCACGTTCGCTTCATGGCGCATGAGCTCTTCGTAGCTCTGCCCGAGGTCGCGCAGCTGCGTCGAGAAATGCGCGAGCAACTGTTTTTCCTTGTCGAGGTTGACGCTCGACAGCTTGTCCTCGAACTGCAGCTGGATCGATTCGGTCACCGACTTGATGCCTTGGCTGATCTTCACCACAGCGTTCTCGGTTTCGCCCGAGAGCTTGCGTACTTCGTCGGCCACCACGGCGAAGCCGCGGCCGGCCTCACCGGCCCGCGCCGCCTCGATGGCCGCGTTGAGCGCCAGCAGATTGGTCTGCCCGGCGACGTGCTTGACGAGTTGCACCAGCGACTCCAGCGCGCGCGCTTCGCTAACCACCTGCGCGACGCGGACCTGATCCTGCTCGGCCTGCTGCAGGCGCTGCTGCACGTAGCCCTCCATCTTGTTCACCATGGCCTGGTTCTGGGCGATGCGCGCTTCCGATTCGACGACGAGCTGGGCGGCTTCGTCCGAGGTGCCGGCCACGAAACGATCCAGCTTGGTCACCACGGTGTCGATCGTCTGCAGGCGCTCGACGATGCTGAAGGCGGCCTTTTCGGTGTTGTCGATGACGCTCTGCAACTGGCCGCGCACGACCTCGTTGAAGGCCTGGACCTGCACCAGCTCGCCCGAAACCTCCTCGGAAACCTTCTGGAAAACGGACAGCTTCCCTTCGTCTTCGGCCGAGGCGGTATTCAGCCCGAGCATCTGGTCGCGGTAGAAAGCGACCGAGACGGCGCGCTGCGCGATGTAGGCGACGGCGATGGCGAATGCTGTGCCGAGTGCGTCGCCAATCGGCTGTTCGATCGTGAACCGTGACAGAAAACTGTCGTGAAACCAGTCGTGCAGGAAGTAGACGGTGAGGAAGGCGCCGGTCGCGACGACCAGAAAGACGATCATCCCCCGGCGGTGGAGCATCGAGAGGTCCATGGCGCGAAACTACCGGACGACCAGCTTGATCGTGTTCAGCAATTCGTCGGCGGTCGCCGGCTTGACGATCCAGCCCGAAGCGCCGGCGGCCTTGGCTTCCATTTTCCGGGACTGCTGCGATTCGGTGGTGAGGAACAGGATCGGGACGAACTTGTAGGCCGGCAGCTTGCGCACTTCCTTGATCAGCTCGATGCCGTTCATGCCGGGCATGTTGAGGTCGGTGATCAGCAGGTCGATCTTGAGGCCACCCTGCAGCTTGCGCAGAGCCTCTTCGGCGTTGCTCGCTTTTTCGGTGGCGTAGCCGGCTTTGGAGAGAATGCCGGAGATGCTGAGAAGGATTGTTGCGGAGTCGTCGACGAGGAAAATTGTTTTCATGTACGAAAATTAGGTAAATATCGTTGAAATTATGGGGTCATTCTCTCTCAGATCGGGGCGCTTGTGTGTGAATTCGCTATGTCGCTCCCGGCGGAGGGCGCAACTTTCAGGAAAATTGCCCGGCCACCCAGCCCGAAGACCAGGCCCACTGAAAATTGTAGCCGCCCAGCCAGCCCGTGACATCGACTACTTCGCCAATGAAATGGAGGCCCGGAACGGTCTTCGCTTCCATTGTCTTCGACGAGAGCGCGTCGGTCGCGACGCCGCCTAGCGTGACTTCGGCCTTGGCGTAGCCGAGCGTGCCCGAAGGCAGAAGGGTCCAGCCGTTTAGCGCGCCGGCGAGCGTTTCGAGGTCGCGCTTGCCGATTTCGGCGAGCGGGCGCGCCAGCAGCTTTTCGCCGACGACCAGCTGGCACCACTCGTGGGCGAAGCGGCGTGGCAGGCGTTCGGCGAGCAGGTTGGGCAGCAACAGGCGGCTGTGCCGGTGCTCGGCGAGCCAGGCGGCGGCATCGAGATCGGGCAGCAGGTCGATACTCAGCGCAGTCTGCTTGCCGTGGTAGGCCTGCTGCTGCCAGTAGCTCGAAATCTGCAGGATGGCGGGGCCGGAGAGGCCGCGGTGTGTGAGCAGCACGTTCTCGCGGAAACGCGCCGTGCTTCCCGCGCAGGCGGTGCGCGCGTCGAGCGTGGCGCCGGCCAGCGGTTTCAGCGGGAGCAGGGTTTCCGGCGCCAGCGCGAGCGGTACCAGTGCCGGGCGCGGCGCCACGACGGGCAGGCCGAACTGCTCGGCGATACGGTAGCCGTAGGGGCTGGCGCCGATCTGCGGAATCGACAGGCCGCCGGTGGCGACGATCAGCGCGGCGCAGTCAAAGCGGCCGTGCGCGGTGTGCAGTCGGAAGCGGGCGGCCTGTTCCGGTCGATGCTCGATGCGCTCGACCGCGCAGCCGGTGGCCCATTGCACGCCGCCGTCGGCGCAGGCGTCGCGCAGCAGGTCGATGATGTCCTGTGCCGAGTCGTCGCAGAAGAGCTGGCCGTGCTCGCGCTCGTGCCAGGGAATGCGCCGCGCGTCGAGGCGGGCGATGAAGTCGTTCGGCGTGAAGCGGGCGAGCGCCGAGCGGCAGAAGTGCGGGTTCTGCGAGAGATAGTTCTCGGGGCCGACGCGGCGGTTGGTGAAGTTGCAGCGGCCGCCGCCGGAGATGCGGATGCGCTCGCCGATTTTTTCCGCGTGGTCCACCAGCAGCACGCGCCGGCCTCGTTTACCGGCCTCGGCGGCGCACATCATGCCGGCCGCGCTGGCGCCGATGACGATGACGTCGAAATTCAAGAGCTTCCCTCCGTGGCCCGCCAGGCGGCCGGGATGGCGTCGTGCAAGCCGAGCGCGTCGGCGACGCCGGTGAAATCCGCGCCGAGCGGCGCGCGCAGCGGCAGGGCGGCACCGCTCGCCGGGTGCGTCAGACGCATCTCCAGGCAGGCGAGCAGCATGCGCCGACTGCCGAAAAGCTCTGTGAACAGGCGGTTGTGGGCGCCCTTGCCGTAGGTCGCGTCGCCGATGATGGGGTGGGCGATGTGTTTCAGGTGGCGCCGGATCTGGTGCCGGCGGCCGGTTTCCGGCTGCGCTTCAAGCAGCGCGTAGCGGCTCGTCGGGTAGCGGTCGACGGCGTGCGGCAGCTCGGCGGCGGCGAGCCGCCGGTAGCGCGTCGCGGCCGGCTGCGCCTCGCCGTCGGCGCGGTCGGGCGGGCGGAATTCGTAGTCGTCGTACTGCCGGCTCAGGGCGTGGTCGATGCGGCCGGACTCGGGCGGATGGCCGCGCACGACGGCGAGGTAGGTCTTGTCCACCCGCTGCGCTTCGAACTGCGCGCCGAGCCGGCGCCCGATCTCGCGGTCGAGGGCGAAGAGCAGCACGCCGGACGTGCCGCGGTCGAGGCGATGCACCGGATGCACGTGCTGCCCGATCTGGTCGCGCAGCAGCTGCACGGCGAAGCGAGTTTCGTTGCGGTCGAGCAACGTGCGGTGCACGAGCAGGCCCGACGGTTTGTCGATGGCGATCAGATACTCGTCGCGATAGACGACCGTGAGCGGCGGATGGGGATTGGCGTCGCTCAAGCGGCGGTCTCCGGCGGCGCGTCCGGAAATTCGCCGTCGACGTAGTACCAGCGTCCGTCCTCGCGCACGAAGCGGCTCGTTTCGTGCAGCCGGTGGGCGCGGCCGCCGGTCTTGTAGCGTGCGACGAATTCGACGATGGCGTTGTCGGCGCCGGTCGCGGCATGGCGCTTGATCTGCAGGCCGAGCCATTGCGTTTTCGCGTCGTCGGCGAGGTCGAGGCGGGGCGGGCGGCTGGAGCTGTGCCAGGTGGCCAGCAGGTAGGGCTCCAGCGCGTACACGTAGGCGGTGTAGCGCGAGCGCATCAGCGCTTCCGCGTCGGGCGCGGCGGCGCCCGCGTGGTAGCGGCCGCAGCAGTCGGCGTAGGCGAGCGGGCGGCCGCAGGGGCAGGCGGCGCGGTCGGGCGAGAGCGGTGTCTTTTTCATGCGGCGATACGGCGTGCGGTCGGGGCGGCGGGCGGCGTTGGGGGCGCTAGGGATAAGGCGCGTGGCCGGGGCCGCCAGACGATACGCGTCTTGCCCCGGCGCGGCAAGCGCCCGCGCGCCGGGGGCGTTTGCACGCGCGCCGGGGCGGCGACATACTGGCGGCCCCGACGATTCTTGTGGAGCGTGCAGTGCGACCTTCCCCGCGTTTGCTTTTCGCCTTCGCCGCAGCGGCCCTGCTGCCAGGCGCGGCGCTCCATGCGGCGCCGGCCGGGGCGGTGGCCTGCCATTACACCTACGGCGGCGAAACCCGCACGCTGCTGGCCCGGCCGACGGCGTCGCCCTATGCGGTGAAGGGTGTCGAGGTCGGCAGCTATTTCCGCTTTCGCGTCGTGCTGCAGGATGCGCCGGCCGATCTGGCTTCGCTCAAGGTCTATACCTATGCCGAACGCGACGAGGGACCGGTGCTCATCCATCAGGCGAGCTATCCCCACCCTTTTTCGTCGCCGGGCGCCGCCGGTGCGCCCTACGGCTTCAGCGGGCTGCATTTCGTGTACGAGCCGGCGCGCGACGGCGAGCTGCAGTACTGGTGCGAGCGGGCGGAGGGCGGCGCATGAGCGCCGGCGTGCGCGCAGGGCGCACGCTGCGTGCGCAGCTCGCGTCGGCGGCGGTGGCGACGGCGCTGGCGCTGACCACCGTCGCAGCGCGGGCCGAGCCGGTGCGCCTCGTGTTCGCCGGCGACATCATGCTCGACGACGGGCCGGGACGGACGATCGCCGCCGGCGGCGACCCGCTGGCGCCCTTTGCCGCGCGGCTGCGCGACGCCGATTTCACGATCGGCAATCTCGAATGCCCGATCGCCACCGGCGGCCGGGCGCTTGCCAACAAGATCTACACCTTCCGCGCGCATCCGCGCGTGCTGCCGCTGCTCAAGGGCCGTTTCGACGCGCTGGCGGTGGCCAACAACCATTCGGGCGACTACGGCCGCGCGGCCTTCGTCGAGACGCTGGAACACCTCGAGCGCGCCGGCATTCCCTACGTCGGCGGCGGCCGCGACCTGGCCGCCGCGCACGCGCCGCTGTGGGTCGAGCGCGGCGGGCTGCGCATCGCCATCCTTGCCTACAACGAGTTCAAGCCGCGCTCCTTCGAGGCCGGTCCCGACTGGCCCGGCGTCGCGTGGAGCGAGGACAGCCGGGTGATCGGCGAGATCCGCGCGGCGCGCGCGGCCGGCGCCGATCTCGTGATTCCCTTCATGCACTGGGGCTGGGAGCGCGAGGCGGCGCCGGGCGAACGGCAACGGCAGCTGGCGCGCGCGATGATCGACGCCGGCGCCGACGTCGTCGTCGGCGGCCATCCGCACGTCACGCAGGGCGCCGAATACTATCGCGGCCGGCTGATCGTCTACAGCCTCGGCAATTTCGTCTTCGACGGCTTCGCCGAGCCCGAGGCGAAGCGCGGCTGGCTGCTGCGCCTGACGCTCGACCGCAGCGGCCTGCTCGCCTGGGATACGCTGGCGGCGCAGATCGACGCGGACGGCACGCCGCATCCGCAGCCCGGTGCGCTAACCCCCTGCGGGCAGGCCGGCGAGGCGGCGCCCCGGCTGTGCGCCAACCCCTGAACGGAGGCCGCATGCGAACCCGCTACGAAGAGATTCCCGCTTACGTCACCCGCGACGGTTCCGAGATCCGCGAGCTGATGCACCCCGCCGTGCACGGCAACCGTGCCCAGAGCCTCGCCGAAGCCATCGTCCGCCCGGGCCAGCGCACGCAGTTGCACCGCCATGCGCTGAGCGAGGAGCTGTATTTCGTGACGCGCGGGAGCGGCGAGATGACGCTCGGCGACGCCCGCTTCGCGATCGGCGTCGGCGACACCGTGCTGATCCCGCCCGGCACGCCGCACTGCGTCGCGGCCCGCGGCGACGCGCCGCTGCATATCCTGTGCTGCTGCAGCCCGGCCTACGCGCACGACGATACCGAGCTGCTCGACTGAGCGTGGACTCGCGCGCGGCCGCCGCCGGGGCTTCGGGGCGAGGGCGGAACGGGGCGCCGAGGTGCCGACGCCGAGACTCCGAGATTTCGAGACTCCGAAATTCTCAGAAGTGTTTTCCGGGAAACAAACGATTACACATCGGACGGCGACGAAGCGTTTCCCGCCGTGTCCAACAGCCATCGATCAACGATGCGAAGGACCGACATGGCACGCATTCTTACCGTGGCGCTGATCGCCGCCCTGCTCGGCGGCTGCGTGATCGTTCCCGATTACGGCTACCGGGGCGGCGACTGGCATGGACACTACTGGGACGGACATCGCGACCGCTATCGCGGCTGGGACGGGCGCCGTTGAGGCCGCCGGGGCGGCGGCCGTGAAGCCGGGGCGCGGAATGCCCGGCGACGAGGCGCACGGCCGGCCGGAGGCGCCCGCTGCGGGGGCGCTGCGCGAAATCAGCGCGGCGACGCTGGCCTACTACGAGCGGAATGCCGAGGCTTTCTGGCTCGGCACCCGCGAACACGATGTCGCGCAGAACGTCGCCGCCCTGCTTGGACACATCGAAGCGCCTCCGCCGTGCGCCATTCTTGATTTCGGCTGCGGCCCGGGGCGCGATCTGAAGACCTTTTCGGCGCTCGGCCACCGCGCGGTCGGCGTCGAAGGGGCGTCGCGCTTCGCCGCCATGGCGCGGGAGTACAGCGGCTGTCCGGTATGGGAGCAGGACTTCCTCGCGCTCGACCTGCCGGCGGCCCGCTTCGACGGCGTCTTCGCCAATGCCGCGCTGTTCCACGTTCCCGCGGCGGCGCTGCCGCGCGTGCTGGCGCAGTTGCACGCGACGCTGAAGCCGCGCGGCGTGCTGTTCAGTTCCAACCCGCGCGGCGACGACGAGGAGGGATGGCAGGCCGGGCGCTACGGCGCTTACTACCGTCCGGAAACCTGGTGCCGCCATCTCGTCGGGGCCGGTTTCATCGAAATCGAGCGTTTCTACCGGCCGGCCGGACTGCCCCGGGCACAGCAGCCCTGGTTCGCGAGCGTCTGGAGGAAGCCCGCGCGCGACTGAGCGCCGCAAACGAAGGGAGCGAACGGCGGCTGCAACCAAGCGCGCGCATCCGGGTCAATAGTGGCTGGAGGAGAGGCTTTCATCCGGCGCGGGCGCCGTCGAGCGGGAACGAGCAGTCCGCCGCCCGGGCGCGGTGCGCCGGCCTGCACGATGCCGCGTTGCATTCATCGGAGAAAGCTCTCATGCACAAGATCGTCGTTTCCCCAATTGCGCTCGCCGCTGCGCTCTGCTGCGCCGCGCCGTGCCCGCCCGCCGCCGCGGACGAGGTTTCCGCCGGCGAGGTCGTCACCGCCATCGAAGGCGCTTTCGGCGTCAATCCCGGACAGCGCCGGAACCACACCAAGGGCACCTGCGCCGTCGGCGAGTTCGTCGGCAGCCAGGAAGCCGCGCGCTACAGCCGCTCGGCGCTTTTCTCGGGCGCGGCGGTGCCGGTCGTCGCCCGTTTTTCGCTCGCCGGCGGCAACCCGCAGGCGCCCGATACGGCGAAAAGCGCGCGCGGCATGGCCCTCGAGTTCCGTCTGCCGCAAGGGCAGCTGCAGCACATCACGATGCTCAATACGCCGCTGTTCGGCGCGGCGACGCCGCGCACCTTTCTCGACATGATGACGGCGATGCGCCCCGATCCGGCCACCGGCAAGCCCGACCCGGAGAGGATCCGGGCCTTCAAGGCGAGCCACCCGGACAACGCGGCGCAGGCGCAGTTTCTCGACAGCCACAATCCGCCGGCCAGCTACGCCAGCAGCGCCTATTTCGGCATCCACACCTTCCGCTTCATCGACCGCAACGACCGGACGACGCTGGTGCGCTGGCGCTTCGTCCCGCAGGACGGCGAGAAGCGGCTCTCCGACGAGGAGATGAAGAGCGCCGGCCCGAACCTCCTGGAGCCGGTGCTGATCGCCCGCATGCGCGGCGGGCCGGTGCGCTGGGACATGCTGGTCAGCGTCGGCGAGGCGGGCGACCCGGCCGACGATCCGACGCAGGCGTGGCCGGAGACACGCCGCCAGTTCAAGGCCGGCACGCTCACCCTGAGCGCCGCGATGCCGCAGAAAGGCGCCGCCTGCGAGGCCATCAACTACGATCCGCTGGTCATGGCGGACGGCATCGCGCCGACCGACGATCCCGTGCTCAGATTCCGTTCGCCCGCCTACGCCCTGTCCTTCGCGAAGCGGCTCGGCGGCATGTGAATCCGCGGGCAGCCTGCCGTTCGCAGGTGGGCGCGGGTGACGGTGCGCGTTTCAGGCGATTTCGAAAGCCATGCCGAGCGCCGCCAGCGTCACCAGCGCCAGCGCGATGAGGAAGACCGTTTCGGCGGCGCTCTCCAGGCGCGCCTCCACTGCGGCGCGGCGCATCGCGGCGAACGATGCGATGGCGCTGAGCAGGAAGAGGCAGGTCGCGATGCCCAGCAGGCGGTCGATGAAGGCGCCGGCGGCGCCGACGTGCGCCAGTTTGACGACGCTCAGCGCGGTGATGCAGGCGCCGACCAGCGTCGCCGACGACGGCAGGATGTGGGTGGAGACCGAGGCGGATTGTGCCGCGGATTGCGCGGTGGATTGCACGCTTGAGCGCGCCTCGGCCCGCTGGGACGCAAGCGGGTTCGTCGGCGCGGCGGATCGCGGACGGTGATCGGACGTCGGCGCCGGGGAGGGGGAGGACAGCGTTTCGGCATCGGCCGCCGCCGTCCGCCGCCCCGCCGCTAGCGCAGGGCGGCGGCGGAGGGCGGCGCGCAGGCCGTGGCCGGCGGCAGGGCGCCGCAACATCAGCCGAGGTCGACCGGGATGAAGATGCGCGCGTCTTCCCGCTCGACGAGGACGGCGATGCGCTTGCCGGCCTTGGCGACGAGCTTGCGCAGCTGATCGGTGCCGGAGATCGCTTCGCCGTTGATCGACAGGATCACGTCGCCGGGCTGGATGCCGGCGCGCGCGGCCGCGCCGGCCACATCCTGGACGAGGACGCCGCCGTTCAGTTCGGCGCGCCGCAGTTCCTCCGGCGAGAGGGCGCGCACGACGACGCCGAGGCGGCCCTTGGCGGCTTCGGGGGTGTCCTTGGCCGCGACTTTCTCGTCGCCGAATTGCCCGACGCGGATGTCGATGCTGCGCGTGCCGCCGTTGCGCCATACCTTCAGCCGGGCGGTTTCGCCCGGCGCCATGCCGGCCACGATCAGCGGCAGTTCGCCCGACGAGGCGATCGGCTTGTCGTCGATGGCGAGGATGACGTCGCCGGGCTCCAGCCCGGCCTTGGCCGCCGGGCTGTTCTTCTCGACCGCGTCCACCAGCGCGCCGGTCGGCTGCTTGAGTCCGAAAGAGTCGGCCAGCGACTGGTTGACCTCCTGGATCGAAACGCCGAGGCGGCCGCGCTGCACCTTGCCGTGCGTGACGATCTGCTGCTCGACGTGCATCGCGACCTCGATCGGGATTGCGAAGGACAGCCCCTGGTAGCCGCCGCTGCGCGAATAGATCTGCGAGTTGATGCCGATTACCTCGCCCGCCATGTTGAACAGCGGTCCGCCGGAGTTGCCGGGATTCACGGCGACGTCGGTCTGGATGAAGGGGACGTAGCTGCCGTCGGGCAGCGAGCGCGACTTGGCGGAGACGATGCCGGCGCTGGCGCTGTTCTCGAAGCCGAAGGGCGAGCCGATGGCCAGCACCCATTCGCCGACGCGCGTGCCGCTGGAGCTGCCGGTCTTCACCACGGGCAGGTTCTTGCCCTCGATCTTGAGGACGGCGACGTCGCTGGCCTTGTCCATGCCGAGCACCTTGGCGGTGAACTCGCGCTTGTCGGTGAGCTTGACGGTGACCTCGTCGGCGCCGTCGACGACGTGGGCGTTGGTCAGGACGGTGCCGTTGGCGTCGATGATGAAGCCCGAGCCCTGGCCGCGCACCGGGACCTCGCCCTGCGCCTGCGGAATGCGGAAACGGCGGAAGAATTCGTAGAAGGGGTCGTCCGGGTCGATCTGCGGCATCTCGGCGTGCCCGTTGCCCGCCTTGCGCGTGGCCGAGACGCTGATGTTGACCACGGCCTGGCCGTTGCGGGCGACGATCTCGCTCATGTCGGGCAGGGCGCTTCCCGGCACGCCTGGGGTACTGGCGGCGAGCGTCACGGGCGCGGCGGCATGAGCCTTGCCCAGCGCTTCGATATTGCCCAGGGAATAGGCGCCGGTCAGGGCGGCGATGACGGCGGCCGCGCCCACGGTGAGCTTGAGTCGGTTTGCGTTCATGGCGGTTTCCTTTCGTGCGCGTTGGGGTAAACGGCGGGCAAGCGCGGGGCTTGCCGACGAAAGGAAGCATGCGCCGGGGAAACTTAAGGCTGACTTAAGGTGTGAACGTCGACCGGCGTTGGTGGTGCCGGCGGCGTCTCGTCCCGCGGCGGGGCGGGGAAGTCGATCCGTACGCGCAGGCCGCCCCCCGGCGCGTCGTCGAGACGGACCGCGGCCCGGTGCCGCTGGGCGATGCTGCGCACGATCGCGAGGCCGAGGCCGCTGCCGCTGGCTTCCTCGCCGCCGCGCCGATAGAAGCGGGCGAAGACCTGCTCGCGCTCTGCCGGCGGAATGCCGGGGCCGCTGTCGCTGACTTCCAGCCAGGCGCGGCCGGTCGTTCCGCCGTCGGCCTGGTCGCCTGTTTTCCCCGCCGTGGCGTCGCCCGCCACGCCGCAGCCGACGTCGACGCGCCCGCCTTCCGGCGTGTAGCGCACGGCGTTGTCGATCAGGTTGTCGAGCAGGGTGCGCAGGGCGTCCGCGTCGCCGGCAACGCACGCTCCCGGAGCGCTGGCGGCGACGCCGAGGTCGATGCGGCGGGCCGCCGCCAGCGCCGCGTGGTCGGCGACGCTCTGGGCGATCAGCCCGGCCAGGGAAACGATGGCGAAGGGGCGCTCGGCGGCGCCGGGTTCTTGGCGGGCGAGGGCGAGCAGTTGCTGGACGGCGTGGATGGCCCGCTCCAGCCCGCCCTTGAGGTCGCGTAGGGCGGCGCTGCGTTCGGCTTCGCCGCTCGCCCGCTCGACGAGCTGGGTTTGCAGGAGCAGGGCGGTGAGCGGCGTGCGCAGTTCGTGCGCGGCGTCGGCGATGAATTGGCGCTGGGTCTGGATGGCCGTCCGCAGGCGGGCGAGCAGGGCGTTGAGGGAGCGCACGAGGGGTTGCGCTTCCTCGGGGACGTCCTCTTCGCCGAAGGGGGTGAGCGCTTCGGCGGTGCGCGTGCTGACCGAGCGGGCGAGGTCGGTGAGCGGACGCAGGGCGCGGCCGACGACCAGCCAGACGAGGAGCGCGAGCAGCGGCAGGAGAGCGATGAAAGGCGTCAGTGTACGCACGGCGGCGGCGGTCGCGAGGCGGGCGCGGACGCTCATCGGCTGCGCCACGGCGATGGTTTCGCCCCGGTACTGCAGCGCGTAGGTGCGCCACTCGCCTTCGCTGGTCTTCTCCGTCGCGTAGCCGAGGCGGGCGATGTCGGGCAGCGCGCGGTGCGGGCGGGAGTAATAGACGCTGAGTCCGTCGCGGTCCCAGACGCGGATGACGAAATCGAGATCCAGATCGCCGGCCAGCGCTTCGGTCGATCCCTGGAAGGTCTGGTTGCGCAGGGCGAAGGCGATCTGTTCGAGCTGGTAGTCGAAGAGCGCGTTGATTTCCTCGCGTGCGGCCCGGTAGGTGGCCCAGGCGCCGATGAGCATGACGAGGCTCATGGCGCCGATCAGGGAATAGAGCAGCTGGCGGCGGATCGAGTTCATGGCAGGCGGGGAACCATGTAGCCGACGCCGCGCACGTTGCGTATCCAGTCGCTGCCGAGCTTGCGCCGCAGGGTGTGGATATGGACCTCGACGGCGTTGCTGCCGATTTCCTCCTCCCAGCCGTAGAGCCGGTCTTCCAGCTGGCCGCGCGAGAGGGGAACGCCGGGTTTTTCCAGCAGCGCGTGGAGCAGGGCGAATTCGCGCCCGGAGAGGTTGACCGGCTGCCCGTCGAGGCGGACTTCGTGGGTCGCCGGGTCGAGCGTCAGGGCGCCGTGTTCGATGAGCGGATTGGCGCGTCCGGCGCGCCGCCGCAGCAGGGCGCGCAGGCGGGCGGCCAGTTCGTCGAGGTCGAAGGGCTTGACCAGATAGTCGTCGGCGCCGGCGTCGAGGCCGCGAATGCGGTCGCTGACCGCGTCGCGGGCGGTGATGATCAGCACCGGCACCGGATTGTTGCGCTTGCGCCAGAAGGCCAGCGACTCCAGTCCGGTTTTCCCCGGCAGGCCGATATCCAGCAAGATCGCGTCGTATTCGGTCGTTTCCGTGGCCGACTCCGCCGCGCCGCCGTTACGCACCCAGTCCACCGTGTAGCCGAACTGCTGCAGCCCGGTCCGGAGGCTTGCACCGATCATCGCGTCGTCTTCGACCAACAATAAACGCATGGCGCTTCACTCGGTTCCGGAGGCGGATGCGGGGCGGGAAAGAGGAATTGCGGTCATGCTTCGGCCCGGAAGAATGTCGAATCGGTGTTTGGTCCGCCCATTCTAGCCAATCGGCCGCCCTTTTCCTGCACCCGCGCGCCGACGTTCTTGCGTTCGGCAAGGCAGCGGGCGCGGCCGGTGGAAAAGGGAAAACCCGCTGCGGTTCGGCGGGTTTTCAAAGAGCGGCGGCAAGACGCCGGAGGAAGGCGGGCGGGCCGGGTACGCCGCGTACCCGCTTGCGGCGGTCGGTCGGCGCCGTCCTTCGGCCTTGCCGGGTGCCGCTTCTCCCGGCGCACCGCTATTCGCCCGGTTGCGCAAGCGGGCGGGGCGGCGTGCGGGCGAAACTCGATCAGGCGTTTCTGACCGTGTGCAGGAGGTAATTGACGCTGGTGTCGCGGCCCAGGCCGTAGATCTTGGTGAGCGGGTTGTAGCTCATGCCGACCAGCTCGTCGGGTTCGAGGCCGACGCTCTTCGCCCAGCGCGAGAGTTCGGACGGCTTGATGAATTTGGCGTATTCGTGCGTGCCCTTGGGCAGCAGCTTGAGGACGTATTCGGCACCGACCACGGCGAACAGGTAGGCCTTCGGATTGCGGTTGATCGTCGAGAAGAAGACGTGGCCGCCGGGTTTGACCAGCGCCGCGCAGGCGGCGATCGTGCTGGCCGGGTTGGGGACGTGCTCGAGCATTTCCATGCAGGTCACCACGTCGTAGCTGGCGGGCTGTTCCGCGGCGAGTTCTTCGGCCGATATCTTGCGGTAGTCGACGCTGCGGCCGCTCTCCAGAAGATGCAGGCGGGCGACGCCGAGCGCCTTGTCCGAAAGATCGATCCCGGTCACGGTCGCGCCCTTGTCGGACATTCCCTCCGACAGCAGACCGCCGCCGCAGCCGACGTCGAGGACCTTCTTGCCGGCGAGGCCGGCATGAGCGTCGATCCAGTCCAGGCGCAAGGGGTTGATGTCGTGCAGGGGTTTGAATTCGCTGTTCGGATCCCACCAGCGGTGGGCTAGTTGGCTGAATTTGTCGAGTTCGACCGGGTCGGCATTGATCATGATGTGGACGGCATTGAGTTGAAGAAATAAAAAAGCCCTGCCTAGGCAGGGCTTTTTGACATCGGCGGGATTACTTGGTGCCGATGACTTCGATTTCGACGCGACGGTCAGGCTGCAGGCAAGCGATGGTCTTCTTGCTCTTCGGGCCCTTGCACTGGTCAGCCTTGGTCACGGGCTGCTTCTTGCCCTTGCCTTCGGTGTAGACGCGGTTGGCTTCCATGCCCTTGCCGACCAGGTATTCCTTGACGGCGGCAGCGCGCTTCTCGGACAGCTTCTGGTTGTAGGCATCGGTGCCGAAGCGGTCGGCGTGGCCGACGGCGATGATCACTTCGAGCTTGATGCTCTTGACCTTCTCGACCAGCTCGTCGAGCTTGGCCTTGCCTTCGGGACGCAGGGTGGCCTTGTCGAAGTCGAACAGGGCGTCGGCGGAGAGGGTGATCTTCTCGGCAGCCGGCTTCACGCCGGTGGCGGCGGGCTGGCTAGCGGCCTGGGCGACGGCGGGCTCGCATTTTTCCTTCGGCAGCAGATCCTTGTCGCAGGCGCAGCCGGCCGGGTCGTTGGCGGCGGCGGCCGGGGTCCAGAAACCGGTACGCCAGCAGAGGCCGGCACCGCTCTTGACGACTTCGTTGCGGGCGTCGATCGCATAGACGCGGTCGGCGGCGGTTTGGGCCTGGGCCAGCGTGGCGCCGAGACCGAAGGTGGCGGCCAGAATGGCCATCAAGGAGTGTTTCGCAATTTTGTTCATATATGTTTCCTCTTTAGTTGAGCTTGCGGACCCGCTCCGCGCGGCCTGTTGGGCTGTACTCTGTTGCGCCGGTATTGTCCAAACTTCAGGTCAAACATTGCGCGGACAGATTTTATTTTGCCATAAAGCCGCGAGTTTGATCAATTCGGTTTCGTTATTTTCAATGAGTTGTCCGTCGGCGACCCTTGCCCGGCCAGCAACCCATACGTCGGAAACGTGTTCGCGTCCCGCACAATACACGAGATGCGAGACAGGGTCATAACACGGCGCGAGTTCCACGCTGTCGAGCCGGATTGCGCACAGATCCGCTTCTTTGCCCGGTTCTATGCTGCCGATCTTGGTCTCCAGTCCGAGCGCCTGGGCGCCGCCCAGGGTTGCCATACGTAGCGCCTGATGGGCGTTCGGCGTCTCCGCGCGGCCGCTGGCGCCCTTCGCGAGCAGGGCGGCGAGGCGCATTTCCTGCAGGAGGTCGAGGCGGTTGTTGCTCGCTGCGCCGTCGGTGCCGAGCCCGATATTGACGCTTTTTTGCAGAAGCTCGGTGACCGGCGCGATGCCGCTTGCCAGCTTGAGGTTGGAACTCGGGCAGTGGGCGACGGAGCAGCCGTGTTGCGCGAGGAGATCGATTTCCGAGGCGTTCAGGTGTACGGCATGCACGCCGATCAGGCCCGGGCTCAGCAATCCCAGGCGGTGCAGTCGCTCGAGCGGGCGTACGCCGAAATCGCGCAGGCTGTCGTCGATTTCCTGGCGCGTTTCGTGGAGGTGAAGATGGATCGGTAGTTCGATCTGTTCTGCCAGGGTGAGAACCTTGGCGAAGCTGCGGTCGCTGACCGTGTAGGGAGCGTGCGGCGCGAGGCAGAAGGTGAGCAGCGCTTCTTCGCGCAATTCGTCGCGGGCGGCCAGGCCCTTGGCCAGGTAGTCGTCGGTGTCGGCCGCGTAGGCGGTCGGGAAATCGAGGGCGATGAGGCCAATCGCGGCGCGCATGCCGGAGGCGACCGCCGCTTCGCCGACCGCCTTGGGGAAGAAGTACATGTCGTTGAAGCAGGTGATGCCGCCGCGCAGCATCTCGGCGCAGGCGAGTCGCGTTCCGTCATGCACGAACTGCGCGGAAACGTGCTTTGCTTCGGCCGGCCAGATGTGTTTCTGCAGCCACTCCATCAGCGGCAGGTCGTCGGCCAGTCCGCGCATCAGGTTCATCGCCGCGTGGCTGTGCAGGTTGACGAGGCCGGGGATCAGCGCGTGCTGCGGCAGCTTCTGCCGTTGGCGCGGCGTGTAGCGGGCGTCGGCAGTTTCGTGCGGCAGGACGGCCAGGATGCGCCCGGCGTCGACGACGGCCGTGTGGTATTCGAGAACGAGGCCTGCGGGTGCGACCGGGACGATCCAGCGCGCTTCGATAAAGAGGTCTACGGAAGTGTTGTTCATGGCTGCGTTTCGGAAAAAGCGATAAAAAAACCCCGCCGCGGCGGGGTTTTTCGGGAGCATCCGCTTATTTGGCCGGACCCTTGACCTCGACCACCGTGCGGCGGTTCGGCGCCAGGCACTCGATCAGTTTCTTGCGCGGCAGCTTGTCGTCGCAGGACACGCCCGGAACCGCCTGCGTCTTGCCGGCGCCCATGGTGTCGATGACGTCGCTCTTGACGCCCTTCTTGACGAGGTAGGCCTTGACGGCTTCGGCGCGCTTTTCGGAGAGTTTCTGGTTGTATTGCTGCGAGCCGAGGCGGTCGGTATGGCCGGTGACGATGACCAGGTTGACCTGCGCGCAGTTGCCGAGCTTGGCGATCACGTCCTTGTCGAGTTGCGCCATGGCGGCCGGTTTCAGGGTGGCCTTGTTGAAGGCGAAGAGCTGATCGTCCTTCAGCGTCGAGGTGAAGTCGCAGGTCTTCGGCGCTGCCGCGACGACAGGCGCGGCAGCCGGGGCGGCGGCTGGCGCAGCGGCCGGCTCGCACTTCGCCTTCGGCAGCAGGTCCTTGTCGCAGGCGCAGCCGGCGGCGTCGTTGGCGGCCGCGGCCGGGGTCCAGTAGCCGGTGCGCCAGCAGAGGCCGGCGCCGCTCTTGACGACTTCGTTGCGGGCGTCGATCGCATAGACGCGGTCGGCGGCACTTTGCGCGCTGGCGGTGCCGGCGACGGCGAACAGGCCGGCGGCGGCCAGCAGGGTGGCGATGATTCTGGAATTCAAGATGTTCCTCCTCGTTTTTGTGTCCGACTCTTCTTGATCCCGGATTCGGGTATTCCGTCCGGGTTTTCAACTGCCCGGCGATTTAATCATACAAGCCGAAGGCGCATCAACCGACGGTGTGGCGTTTTCGCGACGTTTGGACGGCGTGCTCGGCGGATTCCGGCCGGGCGTGGCAGGCATGGTAGAATTCCGGGTTTCGTCAAGACGACAACATAAGCGGCGCCGTTCGGCCGTTGCTGGAAGATTCCGGATAGAAGATGGAACAATTCGCCAAGGAAACACTGCCCGTCAGTCTCGAAGACGAGATGCGCCGTTCGTATCTCGATTACGCCATGAGCGTCATCGTCGGCCGCGCCCTGCCGGACGCGCGCGATGGCCTGAAGCCCGTGCATCGCCGCGTGCTGTTCGCCATGCACGAACTTTCCAACGACTGGAACAAGGCGTACAAAAAGTCGGCGCGTATCGTCGGCGACGTGATCGGTAAGTACCATCCGCACGGCGATACGGCGGTGTACGACACCATCGTGCGCATGGCGCAGGACTTTTCGCTGCGCTACATGCTGGTCGACGGCCAGGGCAACTTCGGCTCGGTCGACGGCGACAGCGCCGCCGCGATGCGTTACACGGAAGTGCGCATGGCGCGCATCGGCCACGAGCTGCTCGCCGACATCGACAAGGAAACAGTCGATTTCGGGCCGAACTACGACGGCTCCGAGCAGGAACCGCTGATCCTTCCGGCCAAGATTCCGAACCTCCTGATCAACGGCTCATCGGGCATCGCCGTCGGCATGGCGACCAACATCCCGCCGCACAACCTCAACGAGGTCGTCGACGCCTGTCTGGCGCTGCTGCGCAATCCGGAAATGACGATCGACGAACTGATCGACATCATTCCGGCGCCCGACTTCCCGACCGCCGGCATCATCTACGGCGTGTCCGGCGTGCGCGAGGGCTACCAGACCGGCCGCGGCCGCGTCGTCATGCGCGGCAAGACGCACTTCGAGGACATCAAGGGCAGCAACGACCGGCAGGCGATCATCATCGACGAGCTGCCGTACCAGGTGAACAAGAAGACCCTGCTCGAGAAGATCGCCGAGCTGGTCAACGAGAAGAAGATCGAGGGCATTTCCGATCTGCGCGACGAATCCGACAAGTCGGGCATGCGCGTCGTCATCGAGCTGAAGCGCGGCGAGGTCCCCGAGGTCATCCTCAACAATCTGTACAAGCAGACGCAGCTGCAGGACACCTTCGGCATGAACATGGTGGCGCTGGTCGAAGGTCAGCCGCGCCTGCTCAACCTGAAGCAGATGCTCGACTGCTTCCTGTCGCACCGCCGCGAGGTCATCACGCGGCGCACCGTGTTCGAGCTGCGCAAGGCGCGCGAGCGCGCGCACATCCAGGAAGGCCTGGCCGTCGCGCTCGACAACGTCGATGAGATCATCGCCTTGATCAAGGCGTCGCCGACGCCGGCCGACGCACGGCGCGGCCTGATGGCGCGCCTGTGGACCTCGCCCACCGTCGGCGAGATGCTGCAGCGCGCTTCGCTCGATGCGACGCGCCCGGAAGGGCTGGCCATCGAATACGGCCTGTCGAAGAGCGGCTACCTGCTTTCCGAAGCGCAGGCCCAGGCCATCCTCGAACTGCGTCTGCAGCGTCTGACCGGCCTCGAACGCGACAAGATCGTCGCCGACTTCGCCGAACTGCTCGAGAAGATCACCGACTTGATGGATATCCTGGCGCGCCCCGAGCGCATCACCGAGATCATCGGCGACGAGCTCAACGCGATCCGTGCCCAGTTCGGCGACAAGCGCCGCTCCGAGATCGTCGTGCACACGCAGGATCTCGGCATCGAGGACTTCATCACGCCGCAGGACATGGTCGTGACGCTCTCGCACACCGGCTACATCAAGGCGCAGCCGCTCGCCGACTACCGCGCGCAGCGGCGCGGCGGACGCGGCAAGCAGGCGGCGGCGATGAAGGAAGACGATTTCGTCGACCACCTCTTCACCGCCAACACCCACGACTACATCCTGTGCTTCTCGAACCGCGGCCGCGTCTACTGGCTGAAGGTCTATGAAGTCCCGCAGGGCGGGCGCAGCAGCCGCGGCAAGCCGATCGTCAACATGTTCCCGCTCGAGGCCGGCGAGAAGATCAACGCCATCCTGCCGATCAAGGAATTCGCCGAAGACAAGTTCATTTTCATGGCCACCGCGCAGGGCACGGTCAAGAAGACGCCGCTGTCCGACTTCGCCCATCCGCGCAAGGCCGGCATCATCGCCGTCGCGCTCGACGAGGCCGACTTCCTGATCGGCGCCGACATCACCGGCGGAACGCACGACATCGTGCTGGTGTCCGACGCGGGCAAGGCGGTGTGGTTCGACGAAGAGGATGTGCGTCCGATGGGCCGCACCGCACGCGGCGTGCGCGGCATGAAGCTCGGCTCCGGGCAGCAGGTGCTTTCGCTGCTGGTCGCCGAGAATCACCAGCAGTCCGTGCTCGTTGCGACCGAAAACGGTTACGGCAAGCGGACCGTGCTGGCCGACTTCCGCCATTCCGGCCGTGGCACGCAGGGCGTCATCGCGATCGCCGCCAGCGAGCGCAACGGCAAGGTCGTCGCTGCGCGTCTCGTGCAGGACGAGGACGAGATCATGCTGATCACCACCGGCGGCGTGCTGATCCGAACGCGCGTCGCCGAGATCCGCGAGCTCGGCCGCGCCACGCAGGGCGTCACGCTGATCGCGCTCGATCAGGGCGAGAAGCTGGCGGGTCTCGAGAAGATCGTCGAGAGCGAGGACGAATCGAGCCAGGAAGGTCAGGAATCTGCCGAGGGCGAGGATTTCGCGGACGAATCGGGTGAGTCAGGTGAGTTGGCGGGTTCCGCCGAACAACCGGATCAGGAGTAAGCGATGGCACGTGTGTGGAATTTCAGCGCCGGCCCGGCGGCCCTGCCGCAGCCGGTCCTCGAGCAGGTGCGCGAGGAAATGCTCGACTGGCACGGCGCCGGCATGGGCGTCATGGAAATGAGCCACCGCGGCAAGGAGTTCACCGGCATCGTCGAGCAGGCCGAGGCCGACCTGCGCGAGCTGCTCGGCGTGCCGGCCGGTTACAAGGTGCTGTTCCTGCAGGGTGGGGCGACGCAGCAGTTCGCGCAGATTCCGATGAACCTGCTGGCCGGCGGTTCGGCGGACTATCTCGTCACCGGCTCCTGGTCGAAGAAGGCGCTCAAGGAAGCGCAGCGCGTCGTCGCCGGCAGCGGCAGCGTGCGCTGCGCCGGTTCGACCGAGGGCGGCGGCTTTCTCGACCTGCCCGATCCCGCGAGGCTCGATCTCGACCCGCGGGCAGCCTACTTCCACCTGTGCACCAACGAAACGATCCACGGCGTCGAAGTGCCGCCGGACTACGCCTTGCCAACGCACGCGCCGATCGTCGCCGACATGAGTTCGCACATCCTGTCGCGTCCGGTCGATGTGTCGCGCTACGGGTTGATCTACGCCGGGGCGCAGAAGAACATCGGTCCTTCCGGCGTGACGCTGGTGATCGTGCGCGACGATCTGCTCGGGCGCGCCGCGCCGTCCGTTCCGAGCGTCATGGATTTCGCGGTGATGGCCGAGCACGGCTCGATGCTCAACACGCCGCCGACTTTCGCGATCTACGTCGCCGGCCTCGTCTTCCAGTGGCTCAAGGCGCAGGGGGGGCTGGCCGCCATCGAGCGCGTCAATGCCGCGAAGGCCGACTTGCTCTACGCCTGCATCGATGCCAGCGACGGCTTTTACCGCAATCCGGTGGCGGCGGCGTGCCGCTCGCGCATGAACGTGCCGTTCACGCTTGCCGACGGCGCGCTGGACGCGGCTTTCCTTGCGGAAACCAAGGCGGCCGGACTGGTTTCGCTGAAAGGGCACAAGTCCTTCGGCGGCATGCGCGCCTCGATCTACAACGCGATGCCGCTCGATGGCGTACGCGTCCTGGTCGACTTCATGAACGATTTCGCCCGCTGCAAGGCCTGACGCCGCGAGTTTCCGTATGAACGACGACCTCCAGAAAGAACTGTCGGTGGTGCGCAACGAAATCGACAGCCTCGATGCGCAGATGCTCGAGCTGATGAACCGGCGCGCCAAGTGTGCGCAGCAGGTCGGCGAGATCAAGGCGCGACACGGCGATGCCGGCTTCGTCTACCGCCCCGAGCGCGAGGCCCAGGTTTTGCGCCGCATCCAGGCGATGAACGCCGGTCCGCTCAGCAACGATAGCGTGACCTGGTTCTTCCGCGAGGTGATGTCGGCCTGCCTGTCGCTTGAGCAGCCGCTCGGCATCGCTTTTCTCGGCCCGCTCGGGACCTTTTCGGAGAGCGCGGCGACGCGCCACTTCGGGCACGCCGCCCGCCTCATGCCGCAGGCGTCGATCGACGACGTCTTCCGCGAAGTCGAGGCGGCGCACGCCGATTACGCCGTGGTGCCGATCGAGAACTCGACCGAGGGCGCCGTCGGCCGCACGCTCGACCTGCTGCTGACGACGCCGCTCAAGATCTGCGGCGAAGTCGTTCTGCGCATTCACCAGCATCTGCTGTCGAACGCCGGTGCGCTCGGCGACGTCCAGAAAGTGTATTCGCACGCCCAGTCGCTGGCGCAGTGCCATGAATGGCTCAATCGCAGCCTGCCCGGCGCGCAGCGCATCTCGGTTGGCAGCAACGCGCAGGCCGCCCAGCTGGCGGCCGCCGAGCCGGGCGCCGCGGCGATCGCCGGCGAAGCCGCCGCCGAGCGCTACAGCTTGCCAATGCTCGCGAGCAGCATCGAGGACGAGCCGAACAACACGACGCGTTTCGTCGTTCTCGGCCGCCAGGACGCGGGCGCCTCGGGGCGCGACAAGACCTCGCTGATCATGTCGGCGCACAACCGCGCCGGCGCGCTCGGCAAGCTGCTGGCGCCGTTCTCCGACGCCGGCGTGTCGATGACGCGGCTGGAGTCCCGGCCGGCACGTCACACGCTCTGGGAATACGTCTATTTCGTCGACATCGAAGGGCATCGCGACGATGCGCCGGTGCGCGCCGCGCTCGACGAGCTCACCCGGCGCGCCGCCTGGCTCAAGGTGCTCGGTTCCTATCCGGTCGCCGTATACTGAACTTCACCGCCCGTTTGCGAAGGTCGCCCATGTCCATCCGCGCGCAGTCGCTTTCTTTCCCGCAGCGCCCGCGAAGCTGCGCCGGCGCCTAGGTCATGACGGGCGAACCCGAGTTTCGCAAGCTGGTCGTCTTCGGCGTCGGCCTGATCGGCGGCTCCTTCGCGCTCGGCCTGAAAGCGGCCGGGCAGATCGAGGAGATCGTCGGCTTCGGGCGCAGCCTCGCTTCGCTCACGCAGGCGCTCGAGCTCGGCGTGATCGACCGGGTCGGCGCCAATGCCGGACAGGAAGTGGCCGACGCCGACCTCGTGCTGATCGCGACGCCGGTCGCGCAGATGCCTGAAATCATGGCGCGCATCGCGCCCTATCTCGGTCCGCAGGCGCTTGTCACCGACGGCGGCAGCACCAAGTCCGACGTCGTCGCCGCGGCGCGCGCCGCGTTCGGCGCCAAGGCCGGCCAGTTCGTTCCGGCGCATCCGATCGCCGGCGCCGAGAATAGCGGTGCCGCCGCGGCGCGCGCCGACCTCTATTGCGGCAAGAAGGTCGTTCTCACGCCGCTCGCCGAAAATACCGTGCTCGATGTGGCGCGCGTGCGTTCGGCATGGGAGTGGTGCGGCGCCCAGATTCACGAATTGACGCCGGCCGAGCACGACCGGGTCTTCGCGGCGGTCAGTCATTTGCCGCACCTGCTGTCGTTCGCGCTGGTGCATGACATCGCCGTGCGCGACAACCGCGAACTCTTTTTCAGCTTCGCCGCGAGCGGCTTCCGCGACTTTACGCGGATCGCCGCGAGCCATCCGGAAATGTGGCGCGACATCTGTCTCGCCAATCGCGTCGCCCTGCTCGACGAACTCGACCGTTACCGCGCGCAGCTCGACGAACTGCGCGATGCCCTGCAGCGCGGCGACGGCGCGCAGCTGGAAGCGACCTTCGACGTCGCGCGCACGGCCCGCCGCGCCTGGGCCTCGGACAAACCATAAGACACCCAAGAGAGACTATGGAATTTCTCGATCTGCCGTCGCTCATGGCCGCGCAGGGCACGGTTCGCCTGCCCGGCTCGAAGAGCATCTCCAACCGGGTTCTGCTGCTCGCCGCGCTGGCCGAGGGGGAAACCGAAGTCCGCGACCTGCTCGAATCGGACGACACCGCGCGCATGCTCGACGCGCTCAAGGTGCTCGGCGTCGGCGTCGAGGCGCTCGGCGGGAATGCCTATCGCGTGCGCGGCGTCGGCGGCGCCTTTCCGGTCAAGACCGGCGATTTTTTCCTCGGCAACGCCGGGACCGCCTTCCGTTCGCTGACCGGCGTGCTGGCGCTGGCCGGCGGCCACTATCACTTGTCCGGCGTGCCGCGCATGCACGAGCGGCCGATCGGCGATCTCGTCGATGCCCTGCGCCAGGTCGGCGCCGACATCGTCTATCGTGAAAATGACGGCTATCCGCCGCTCGAAATTCGGCCGGCGACGATCCGTCCGGGCGGCGTCGTCCGTGTGCGCGGCGACGTTTCCAGCCAGTTCCTGACCGGCCTCCTGATGGCGTTGCCGTTGACCGGCGTCGAGACGACGGTCGAGGTGGTCGGCGAGCTGATCTCCAAGCCGTACATCGAAATCACGCTGGCCGTCATGGCGCGTTTCGGCGTTCAGGTCGCGCGCGACGGCTGGCAGCGCTTCACGGTGCCAGCCGCGTCCGTCTATCGTTCGCCGGGTATCATTCACGTCGAAGGCGATGCCTCGTCCGCCTCGTATTTCCTGGCGCTCGGCGCCATTGGCGGCGGCCCGCTACGCGTCGAGGGCGTCGGGCGCGATTCGATCCAGGGCGACGTGCGTTTTGCCGAAGCCCTTCAGCAAATGGGCGCGCGCATCGAAATGGGGGCGAACTGGATCGAGGCGCGTTCGCCGGCGGCCGGCAGGCTGCGCGGTATCGACCTCGATTGCAACCATATTCCCGATGCGGCGATGACGCTGGCCACAGTCGCGCTGTTCGCCGAGGGGCCGACCACGCTGACCAACATCGCCAGCTGGCGGGTCAAGGAAACCGACCGCATCGCGGCGATGGCGACCGAGTTGCGCAAGCTCGGCGTGCGCGTCGAGGAGGGGCTGGATTTCATCCGCGTCTTTCCGCCGGTCCGGACGGCCGATCTCAAGCCTGCCGTCATCGACACCTATGACGACCACCGCATCGCCATGTGCTTTTCGCTGGCCGCCTTCGGCACGCCGCTGCGCATCAACGAGCCGAACTGCGTGGCCAAGACTTTCCCCGATTATTTCGAGCGCTTCATGGCGGTGACGACGCCGGTCCCGGTGATCGCCATCGACGGTCCCTCGGCGTCCGGCAAGGGGACGGTCGCGGCGCGGGTCGCGGCGGCGCTCGGCTGGCACTATCTCGATTCCGGCGCGCTCTATCGCCTGACCGCGCTCGCCGCGCAGCGCGCCGGCGTCGCTTGGGGCGACGAAGCCGCCGTTGCGGCGATTGCCGCCGGGCTCGACGTCGTCTTCGGCGAAGACTCGATCCGCCTGGCCGGCGAGGAGGTGGGCGAGGCGATCCGCAGTGAGGATATCTCCTTCGGCGCTTCGCAGGTCGCCGCCTTGCCGGCCGTGCGCGAAGTGTTGCTCTTCCGCCAGCGCGTCTTCCGCCGGGCGCCCGGTCTGGTCGGCGACGGACGCGACATGGCTTCCGTCATTTTTCCAGATGCGCGCACCAAGGTTTTCCTTACGGCGAGTGTCGAGGTGCGTGCCGAGAGGCGCTATAAGCAGTTGATCGAAAAAGGAATCGCTGCTAGTATTCAGCCTCTTTTGCTGGATTTGCGCGCGCGCGACGAACGCGACAGCCAACGCAGCGTGGCGCCACTTCAGCAAAGTGCGGATGCCGAATTGCTCGACACCACCGATTTGTCCATCGCAGCCGCGGTGGCGCAGGTGCTGGCTTGGGCGAACAAGGCGCTGCAGTAGGGCCGGCGGGATCCGGGTTTTCCGGGTTTTGCCGTTCGGTGTTGCCGGCTCGGCCGGCCCTTCCGTCTGCGTACCAGCGAGAGTCTTGCGGAATGGCCTGAGTCGGCAATCGTGTTTAACTCACCCCGCAGCAATGCGGTCAGGTAACTCAAATGTCTGCCAATCCCATAATTGAAGAAAGCTTTGCCCAACTTTTCGAAGAAAGCCTTGCGCGCCAGGAAATGCGCCAGGGTGAGGTCATCACCGCGGAAGTTGTGCGCGTCGACCAGAACTTCGTGGTCGTCAACGCCGGACTGAAGTCCGAAAGCTACATCGATGTCGAAGAATTCCTGAACGATCAGGGCGAACTCGAAGTGAACGTGGGCGATTTCGTCCAGGTCGCCATCGAGCAGCTCGAGAACGGTTTCGGCGAAACCCGCCTCTCGCGCGACCGCGCCAAGCGCGTCGCCGCCTGGAACTCGCTCGAACAGGCCCTGAACGACGGTACCCTCGTGACCGGCACCATCACCGGCAAGGTGAAGGGCGGTCTGACCGTCATGACCAACAGCGTCCGCGCCTTCCTGCCGGGCTCGCTGGTCGACATGCGTCCGGTCAAGGACACCACCCCGTACGAAGGCAAGACCTACGAATTCAAGGTCATCAAGCTCGACCGCAAGCGCAACAACGTCGTCGTCTCCCGCCGTGCCGTTCTCGAAGCGAGCGTCGGTGAAGAGCGCGAAGCGCTGCTCGCCAACCTGAAGGAAGGTTCGGTCGTCAAGGGCATCGTCAAAAACATCACCGACTACGGCGCCTTCGTGGACCTCGGCGGTATCGACGGCCTGCTGCACATCACCGATCTGGCCTGGCGCCGCGTCCGTCACCCGTCCGAAGTTCTGGCCGTCGGCGACGAAGTGCAAGCCAAGATCCTCAAGTTCGACCAGGAAAAGAACCGCGTTTCGCTCGGCCTCAAGCAGCTCGGCGAAGATCCGTGGGTCGGCATCTCGCGCCGCTACCCGCAGGGCACCCGCCTGTTCGGCAAGGTCACCAACCTCACCGACTACGGCGCATTCGTCGAAATCGAACAGGGTATCGAAGGCCTGGTGCACGTCTCCGAAATGGACTGGACCAACAAGAACGTCCACCCGTCCAAGGTTGTCCAGCTGGGCGACGAAGTCGAAGTCATGATCCTCGAGATCGACGAAGACCGCCGCCGCATCTCCCTCGGCATGAAGCAGTGTCAAGCCAATCCGTGGGACGATTTCTCGATGAACCAGAAGAAGGGCGACAAGGTCAAGGGTGCCATCAAGTCGATCACCGACTTCGGCGTCTTCATCGGCCTGCCCGGCGGCATCGACGGTCTGGTGCACCTCTCCGACCTGTCGTGGTCCGTCCCTGGCGAAGAGGCGATCCGCAACTTTAAGAAGGGCGACGAGGTCGAGGCGGTCGTGCTGGCCATCGATACCGACAAGGAGCGCATCTCCCTCGGCATCAAGCAGCTCGACGGCGACCCCTACACCAGCTACATCGCCACCCACGAGAAGAACGCCATCGTTCGCGGCACGATCAAGTCGGTCGATGCCCGCGGCGCCGTGGTGACGCTCGACGGCGACATGGACGGTTACCTGCGTGCTTCCGAAGCCTCGCGCGATCGCGTCGACGACCTGACCAAGCTGTACAAGGAAGGCGACGAAATCGAAGCGATGATCATCAACGTCGACCGCAAGTCGCGTTCGATCAATCTGTCGATCAAGGCCAAGGATCAGGCCGAGCAGCACGAAGCCATGCAGAAGCTGGCCTCGGAAAGCGGCTCTGCCAGCTCGGGTACGACCAACCTCGGTGCTCTGCTGAAGGCCAAGCTGAACAACCCGCAATAAGGTTCTGGTATGACCAAATCCGAGCTGATCGCCCGGCTGGCGGAACGCTTTCCCCAGCTGGTCGCGAAGGATGCTGATTTTGCGGTCAAGATGGTTCTCGATGCGATGTCCGAGGCGCTGGCCAAGGGCGACCGCATCGAGATCCGCGGGTTCGGCAGCTTCGCGCTGAACTATCGCCCGCCGCGGGTCGGCAGAAACCCCAAGTCTGGGGAGAAAGTCAGCGTCCCGGAGAAGTGGGTGCCGCATTTCAAAGCGGGCAAGGAATTGCGCGAGCGCGTCGATAGCGCGCTCTGAGCATTCCGTGCATTACAAGCTGTGGTAGATTGCGGGCGGCAACGGAAGTTGCCGCCCTTTTTATTGCCGGAGCATCCGGAGGGGGAATGATGCGAGCCTTGTTGTGGGCCTCCCGAATTGTCATATTTCTGTTTCTGTTCGCCTTTGCAGTCAAGAACACCGATCCCGTCAGCGTGCGCTTCTTCTTCGATGCCGCCTGGCAGGCGCCCTTGGTCATCGTCGCGCTGGCATTCTTTGCTGGTGGCGCGGTGCTCGGCGTCCTGGCGCTGCTCGGTACCGTTTTCGGCCTGCGCCGCGAGGCCGCACGCCTGCGCCGTGAGCTGAAACAAGCGCAGTCCGCTCCTCCGCCCGTCAACCAAGCGCCGCAACCCGGCGCCTGATCCGTCCCGCGAATGATCGAATTCGAATATTGGCAGCTGTTGCTGTTTCCCCTTTTTTTCGGCCTGGGCTGGGCGGCCGCGCGCGTGGACATCCGGCATTTGGTCAAGGAATCGCGCGCTTTGCCGCGCTCCTATTTTCAGGGGCTGAATTTCCTGCTCAACGAACAGCCTGATCGGGCCATCGAATCGTTTGTTGACGCCGTCAAGGTCGATCCTCAGACGATCGAGCTGCATTTCGCGCTCGGCAGCCTGTTCCGCCGGCGTGGTGAAACCGAGCGGGCGATTCGCATGCACCAGAACCTGCTCGAGCGCGATGATCTGCCGCAGGATTTGCAGCTGCAGGCGCTGGCCGAACTCGGTCAGGATTATCTGAAGGCCGGTCTGCTCGATCGTGCCGAAGAGGCTTTCGACAAACTGCGCGATTCGGCGCTGGCCGACGACGCCAAGCGCAACCTGCTCGAAATCTACCAGCTCGAAAAGGACTGGGAGAAAGCCATCGCCATTGCCGGCGAACTGCCTGATGTCGCTTCGCAGCGGGACGTCGCCGAGTACTACTGCGAACTGGCCGCGGCGGAAATGATCCGTTCGCGTCCGGACGAGGCGCTTCGGCACCTGCGGACGGCGCTCGACCGTAACCGCAAGTGCGTGCGGGCGAGTCTTTTGCAAGGCGATCTCGAGGTTCAGCAGGGCAACGTCGACGGCGCAATCGAGTGCTGGCAGCGCATCGAACAGCAGGATCCCGCGTACCTGGCGCTGGTCGCCCAGCGCCTGCTCGAGGCCTACCGCAAGCTGGACAAGCGCGACGATGGTCTGCAACTGCTGCGCGGTTATCTCGAGCGCTACCCATCGCTTGATTTGCTCGATGTCGTCTTTCAGCTGGTGCTCGAGAGCGAGGGGGCCGATTCGGCCTATCGCCTGGTGCGCGACGAGCTGAAGCGCAATCCGACGCTGCTCGGCTTCGACAAGCTGCTCGAGGCTCGCCTCCTCGTTGCCTCGCCGGAAAACCGCGCCGACCTCGATCTCGCCAAGAGCATCGTGCAGGGCTACACGCGCCGACTGGCCCGCTATCGGTGCGATAATTGCGGGTTCAAGGCGCGCCAGTTCTACTGGCGCTGCCCGGCCTGCGGCGGCTGGGAAACCTACCCGCCCAAGCGTACCGAAGAATTCGACTTGACCCCTTAGGAGTCCGTTTTGAAAGTAACCGTAGTTGGTACCGGCTATGTCGGTTTGGTGAGCGGTACCTGTCTTGCCGAAGTCGGCAACGACGTGCTTTGTCTCGACGTCGATCCAGAAAAGATCCGTGTCCTCAACGAAGGCGGGATTCCGATTTTTGAGCCGGGTTTGCTCGAAATGGTTCGCCGCAACGTCGCCGCCGGCCGTCTGCGTTTCACCACCAGTATCGAAGAGTCCGTCGCGCACGGCAGCATTCAGTTCATCGCCGTCGGCACGCCGCCCGACGAGGACGGTTCGGCCGACCTGCAGTACGTCACCGCCGCCGCGCGCAATATCGGACGCTTCATGACCGGGTACAAGGTCGTCGTCGACAAATCGACGGTGCCGGTCGGCACCGGCGCCAAGGTCGGCGCGGCAATCGCCGAGGAGCTCGCCGCACGCGGGCAGCAGATCGACTTCAGCGTCGTCTCCAACCCCGAGTTCCTCAAGGAGGGGGCCGCGGTCGAGGACTTCATGCGTCCCGACCGGATCGTGATCGGTGCCGAGGACGAGCGCGCGATCGAACTGATGCGTGCGCTCTACGCGCCCTTCCAGCGCAATCACGAGCGCTTGATCGTGATGGATGTGCGCTCCGCCGAGCTGACGAAATACGCTGCCAACGCGATGCTTGCGACGCGCATCAGCTTCATGAACGAACTCGCGAATCTCGCCGAAAAGCTCGGTGCCGACATTGAGCACGTGCGTCAGGGCATCGGCTCCGATCCGCGCATCGGTTACCACTTCCTGTATCCGGGCTGCGGCTACGGCGGCTCGTGCTTCCCGAAGGACGTGCAGGCTCTGCAGCGCACCGCGCGTCTCGACGCCGGGGTCGAGCTGAAAGTACTGAACGCCGTCGAGGAGGCCAACGACGCGCAGAAACGCGTGCTGACCGCCAAGGTCAAGGCCCGTTTCGGCGACGATCTCGGCGGCCGGAAATTCGCCGTCTGGGGGCTGGCCTTCAAGCCCAATACCGATGACATGCGCGAAGCGCCTTCCCGCTATCTGCTCGCCGACCTGTTTGCCGCCGGCGCCACCGTGGCCGCCTACGATCCGGTGGCGATGCACGAAGCCCAGCGCGTGTTCGGCGACGAACCGCGCCTGACCTACGCCGAGAGCCCGGCGGCCGCGCTCGATGGAGCCGATGCATTGATCATCGTCACCGAATGGAAGGAGTTCCGCAGCCCGGACTTCGCCGTGCTGCTCGCCAAGCTCAAGAGTCCGGTCATCTTCGACGGGCGCAATCTGTACGAGCCCAAGCTGCCGCGCGGCTACGGCTTCGAATATTTCGCGATCGGACGCAAATAATGCGGCTGGGTGATTTTTCCGCGGCGCGTCTGCTCATCGTCGGCGATGTCATGCTCGATCGCTACTGGTTCGGTGATGTGTCGCGCATCTCGCCCGAGGCGCCGGTGCCGGTGGTCAAGATCGAGCGCAGTGAAGAGCGTCCGGGCGGCGCCGCCAACGTCGCGCGCAACGCCGCCGCGCTCGGCGCCGAGGTCTGTTTGCTCTCGGTCGTCGGCGACGACGAGGCCGGCGGCAGCCTGCAGCGCCTGATGGGCGAAGGGCAGGTCGACGCCAGTCTGCACGTCGATGCGGCGATCAGCACGACGGTCAAGTTGCGCGTCATCGGTCGCCAGCAGCAGTTGCTGCGCATCGACTTCGAAACGGCGCCGTCGCACGAGGTGCTGCGTGCCAAGCTCGCCGAGTTCGCCGAGCGTCTTCCTGGATGCGACGTGGTCGTCCTGTCCGACTATGGCAAGGGCGGTCTCGCGCATATCACCGAGATGATCTGTCTGGCCCGCGCCGCCGGCAAGAAAGTGCTGGTCGATCCGAAGGGCGACGACTACGCGAAGTATGCCGGCGCCACGATCATCACGCCGAACCGCTCGGAGTTGCGTGAGGTCGTGGGACGCTGGAAGGACGATGTCGAGCTCGAACGCAAAGCGGAGGAGCTGCGCCGCGAACTCGGCCTGGAAGCCCTGCTGGTTACGCGCAGCGAAGAAGGCATGTCGCTCTTTCACGCCGGCGGCGCCGTTCATCAAGGCGCGGTTGCGCGCGAAGTGTTCGACGTGTCCGGCGCCGGCGACACGGTGATCGCCACGCTGGCCGTGATGCTCGCGCACGGCGCCGGCTGGGCCGAGGCGATCCACGTCGCCAACGTGGCGGCCGGCGTCGTCGTCGGCAAGCTCGGGACCGCCGTGGTCACGCGTGGCGAACTCGAAGCCGCTTTGAATTGAGGTAGATCCATGTACACCATCGTTACCGGCGCCGCCGGCTTCATCGGCTCGAATCTCGTCAAGGCGCTCAACGAGCGCGGTGTGCGCAAGATCATCGCCGTCGACAATCTGACCAAGGCCGACAAGTTCAAGAATCTCGTCGACTGCGAGGTCGCCGATTACATCGACAAGCAGGAGTTCATCGAGCGTCTGCTGGCCGGTCACTTCGACGGCGACGTCGAGGCCATCCTGCACGAAGGCGCCTGCTCCGACACGATGGAGACCGACGGTCGCTACATGATGGAGAACAACTACCGCTACTCGCTCGGTTTGCTCGATTGGTGCCTCGAGCAGGAAGTGCAGCTGCTCTACGCATCGAGCGCGGCGACCTACGGCGGCGGCGGCGTGTTCAAGGAAGAGCGCCAGTACGAGGCGCCGCTCAACGTTTACGGCTACTCCAAGTTCCTTTTCGACCAGATCGTCCGCCAGCGCCTGGCCGAAGCCGGCGGCTCCGCTTCGCAAGTGGTTGGCTTTCGCTACTTCAACGTCTATGGCCCGCGCGAATCGCACAAGGGGCGCATGGCCTCGGTCGCCTTCCACCACTACAACCAGTTCCGCGCCGACGGTAAGGTCAAGTTGTTCGAAGGCTGCGACGGCTATGCCAACGGCGAGCAGCGACGCGACTTCGTGGCCGTCAGCGACGTGGCCAAGGTCAATCTCTTCTTCCTAGACCATCCGGAAAAATCTGGCATCTTCAACCTCGGCAGCGGCCGCGCGCAAAGCTTCAACGATGTCGCGGTGGCCAGCGTCAACGGGGGGCGTGCCCTGGCCGGCGAGGCGGCGCTGCCGCTCGACGAACTCCTGCGGCGCGGCCAGATCGAATACATTCCCTTTCCCGATGCGCTCAAGGGCAAGTACCAGAGCTTCACGCAAGCCGATCTGACGAAGCTGCGCGCGGCCGGCTACGACGCCGAGTTCGCGACCGTCGAGGAGGGCGTCAAGCACTATGTGGAGTGGCTCAATGCCCGCGTATAAGACGCTTGAGGATTACGTCGGAGGCACACCGCTGGTGCGCCTCAAGCGCCTGCCCGGCGCCGAGGCCGCGGCGCGCGGCAACGTCGTCCTACTCAAGCTCGAAGGCAACAATCCGGCCGGTTCGGTGAAGGACCGCCCGGCGCTGTCGATGATTTTCCGTGCCGAGAAACGCGGCGACATCAAGCCCGGCGATACGCTGATCGAAGCCACGTCCGGCAATACCGGCATCGCCCTGGCGATGGCGGCGGCGATGGGCGGCTACCGTATGATCCTCGTCATGCCGGAGAACCAGAGCGTCGAGCGGCGCCAGACGATGCGCGCCTTCGGCGCCGAACTGGTGCTCACGCCGAAGGACGGCGGCATGGAGCTGGCGCGTGACGTGGCCGAGAAGATGCAGGGCGAAGGGCGCGGTATCATCCTCGACCAGTTCGCCAATCCGGACAATCCGCTGGCGCATTATGAAGGGACCGGGCCAGAAATCTGGCGCGAGACCGAGGGGCAGGTCACGCATTTTGTGAGCAGCATGGGCACCACCGGCACGATCATGGGGGTGTCGCGCTACCTCAAGGAGCAGAATCCGGCGATCTGCATCGTCGGCTGCCAACCCGAGGATGGCTCCCAGATTCCGGGTATCCGCAAATGGCCGGAAGCCTACCTGCCGAAGATTTTCGACCGCTCGCGCGTCGACCGCGTGGAGTCGGTATCGCAGGCCGAGGCCGAGGAAATGACGCGGCGTCTGGCCGCCGAAGAGGGCATCTTCGGCGGCATCTCGTCGGGCGGCGCGCTGGCCGTAGCGCTGCGCCTCGCGCGCGAGGCGCAGAACGCAACCATCGTCAGCATCGTTTGCGACCGCGGCGACCGCTATCTGTCGACCGGCATTTTCCCCGCCTGAGCATGAAGCCCGTCCTTGTCTTCGACATTGAAACGATTCCCGACGTCCCGGGTCTGCGCCGCCTGCACGACCTCGACCCGGACCTGTCCGACGCGGAGGTCGCTGAACTCGCCTTCCAGCAGCGGCGTGCGCAGAACGGCAGCGATTTCCTGCCGCTACACCTGCAGCGCATCGCTGTCATTTCCTGCGCGCTGCGCGCCGGCAAGGATTTTCGCGTGTGGTCGCTGGCCGAGCCTGAGCAGGGCGAGGCCGAGATCATCCAGCGCTTCTTCGACGGCATCGAAAAGTTCACGCCGCAGATCGTTTCCTGGAACGGCGGCGGGTTCGACCTGCCGGTGCTGCATTACCGCGGCCTGATTCACGGCGTCGTCGCGCCGCGCTACTGGGACCTCGGCGACGGCGACTATGCCGACAGCCGCGAGTTCAAGTGGAACAACTACATCAGCCGCTATCACACGCGCCATCTCGACCTGATGGACCTGCTCGCCATGTACCAGCCGCGCGCCAGCGCGCCGCTCGACGACCTGGCCAAGCTGATCGGCTTTCCCGGCAAGCTCGGCATGGACGGCGGCAAGGTCTGGGAGGCGTGGCACGCCGGGCAGACCGCCGAAATCCGCGATTATTGCGAAACCGACGTGGTCAATACCTACCTCGTCGCGACCCGCTTCCGCCTGATGCGCGGCGAACTGTCGCGTGCCGAGTACGAAACCGAAATCGCCTTCGTGCGCGCCGAACTCGGGAAGCTCGACAAGCCGCACTGGAAAGAATTTCTCGCCGCCTGGCGATAAAGTGCTTGCGCTTTTTTGCAGGCTCTCTATAATGCGCAGCTTCTTCGGTGCTGCAAGCAGTTGAAAGCGGCAATGAAGGCGCGTAGCTCAGTTGGTTAGAGCACCACCTTGACATGGTGGGGGTCGTTGGTTCGAATCCAATCGCGCCTACCAAATTTATAGGCGAAGCAAATCCGATGTTTTTCCGAACTAGCACTGCTAGCTTTCTGAAACCCTGATCGAGTTTGCATTCGTTCGACAAAAAAGTGCGGCTCGGCCGCACTTTTTTTTTGCCTGAGGCTTGAGATCATGCCCGACGTCAAACTGCCCGACGGTTCTATTCGCTCCTTTTCCGCTCCGGTCACCGTCACCGAAGTGGCGGCCAGCATCGGCGCCGGTCTGGCGCGCGCGGCGCTGGCCGGCAAGGTCGACGGTCAGTTGGTCGATACCTCGTTCCGCATCGAGTGCGACGTCGATTTGGCGATCGTCACCGACAAGGACCCGGAAGGGCTTGAAGTTATCCGTCACTCGACGGCGCACTTGCTGGCCTACGCGGTGAAGGAGCTGTTTCCCGAGGCGCAGGTGACGATCGGTCCGGTCATCGAAAACGGCTTTTACTACGACTTCGCCTACAAGCGCCCATTCACGCCCGAGGATCTCGTGGCGATCGAGAAGCGCATGGCCGAGCTCGCCAAGCGCGACGTGCCGGTCACGCGCGAAGTCTGGGCGCGCGACGACGCCGTCAAGTTCTTCCTCGAGCAAGGCGAGAAATACAAGGCCGAACTGATCGGTGCGATTCCGGCCGGCGAACAGGTTTCGCTCTACCGCGAGGGCGACTTCATCGACCTGTGCCGCGGACCGCACGTCCCGTCGACCGGCAAGCTCAAGGTGTTCAAGCTGATGAAGGTGGCCGGCGCCTACTGGCGCGGCGACCACCGCAACGAGCAGCTGCAGCGTATCTACGGTACCGCCTGGGCGAAGAAGGAAGATCTTGAGGCCTATCTGCACATGCTCGAAGAGGCCGAAAAGCGCGATCACCGCCGCCTCGGCAAGCAGTTCGACCTCTTTCACATGCAGGACGAAGCACCGGGTCTCGTGTTCTGGCATCCGAAGGGCTGGGCCGTCTGGCAGGAAATCGAGCAGTACATGCGCAAGGTGTACCGCGACAACGGCTATCAGGAAGTGCGTTGCCCGCAGATTCTCGATCGCACCCTGTGGGAAAAATCCGGGCACTGGGAGCACTACAAGGACAACATGTTCACCACGTCGTCGGAGAATCGCGACTATGCGGTGAAGCCGATGAATTGCCCGGGGCACGTCCAGGTTTATAACTCCGACCTGCGCTCGTATCGCGAATTGCCGCTGCGCTACGGCGAGTTTGGCTCCTGTCACCGCAACGAGCCTTCCGGTGCGCTGCATGGATTGATGCGCGTGCGCGGCTTTGTGCAGGACGACGGCCACATCTTCTGTACCGAAGATCAGATCGAGGCCGAAGTGACGGCCTTCAACGCGCTGGTCAAGCAGGTCTACGCCGATTTTGGCTTCACCGACGTGGCGGTCAAGCTGGCTTTGCGCCCGGAAAGCCGGGTCGGTTCCGACGAGGTCTGGAGCAAGGCGGAAAACGCCTTGCGCGACGGCTTGCGCGCTTCCGGGCTGGAGTGGGTGGAATTGCCCGGCGAGGGCGCTTTCTACGGGCCGAAGATCGAGTTCCACATCAAGGATGCGATCGGCCGTTCGTGGCAGTGCGGCACCATGCAGGTCGATTTCTCGATGCCGGGACGCCTGGGGGCCGAGTACGTGGCCGCCGACGACACTCGCCGCGTGCCGGTCATGCTGCATCGCGCCATTCTCGGTTCGCTCGAGCGTTTTATCGGGATCCTGATCGAGAACTTTGCCGGCGCCTTGCCGCTCTGGCTGGCTCCCGTGCAGGCGGTCGTGCTGAATATCTCGGAAAAACAGTCGGAATACGCCGAAACTGTTGCAAAAACGCTACGCGAGGCGGGTATGCGCGTCGAGGCGGATTTGCGCAACGAGAAAATTACCTATAAAATACGAGAACATAGCTTGAAAAGGCTGCCGTACCAACTCGTCGTCGGCGACAAGGAAATGGCGGCCAATCTGGTGGCCGTGCGTACACGCGGCGGCCAGGATCTCGGGCAGATACCGCTCGAGGCTCTGGTCGAGCGACTTCAAGGTGAAGTCGCGGCGCGAAGTGGCACGGCTTGATTTTTTTCGGAATCCTTCGGGATAAAGGAGCGGGACCATAGCACTGCAAAAGTCGCAACGCGTTAACGAAGAGATTAACGCGCCGGAAGTCCGTCTGGTAGGCGAAGAGGGCGAGCAACTCGGGATCATGAGCTCCAGGGCTGCCTTGGCGCTGGCTGAAGAGGCCGGTGTCGATCTCGTCGAGATTGCTCCGATGGCCCAGCCGCCGGTCTGTCGCATCATGGACTTCGGCAAGTTCAAGTACCAGGAACAAAAGCGGCAGCATGAGCAGAAGCTCAAGCAGAAGCAGGTGCAGGTCAAGGAAGTCAAGTTCCGTCCCGGTACCGACGAAAACGATTACCAGATCAAGCTGCGCAACATGACGCGCTTCCTGGAAGAGGAAGACAAGGTCAAGGTGACCCTCCGCTTCCGCGGCCGTGAAATGGCCCACCAGGAAATCGGCATGCGCCAGATCGAACGCATCAAGTCCGATCTCGAGCATCTGGCTCTCGTCGAGCAGATGCCCAAGATGGAAGGGCGGCAGATGGTGATGATTCTGTCGCCGCACAAGAAGAAGTAGCAGCAGTTGTAGTTGCTTCGTGGCAGTACCCATAAGTGGGATCGGGTTGAAAAGTATTCCCGTCGGGAGCCACCTGATTTCATGTTTATAAACAGGAGCATTTAAATGCCCAAGATGAAGACCAAAAGCGGCGCCAAAAAGCGCTTCAAGCTTCGTGCCAGCGGTGGCATCAAGCGCGGCCAAGCGTTCAAGCGCCACATCCTGACCAAGAAGACGACCAAAGCCAAGCGCCAACTGCGCGGCATGACCGGAGTGCATGACTCCGACAAGGCCATGGTTCGCGCCATGATGCCCTACGCGTAAGGAGAGCGAGAGATGCCCAGAGTTAAACGTGGTGTAACGGCGCGCGCGCGCCACAAGAAAGTCCTCGCACTGGCCAAGGGTTACCGCGGCCGTCGCAAGAACGTATATCGCATCGCCAAACAGGCGGTGATGAAGGCCGGTCAATACGCCTACCGTGACCGTCGTCAAAGGAAGCGTCAGTTCCGCGCCCTGTGGATCGCCCGTATCAACGCGGCTGCCCGTGAGCTCGGCCTGAAGTACAGCACCTTCATGAACGGCCTGAAGAAGGCCCAGATCGAAGTCGACCGCAAGGTTCTGGCCGATCTGGCTGTTTTTGACAAGCCCGCGTTTGCCGCTCTGGCCAGTCAGGCCAAAGCACAACTCGGCGCCTAACCTGTACAGGTGACAAAAAAGGAGGCGCAAGCCTCCTTTTTTTTCGGTGGAGCGTTAGAAACTCGTGCAGAACCTCGATCAAATTGTCCAAGAAGCATCGGCCGCCTTTGCGGCGACCGATGATCCCGACGCGCTGGAGCAAATCAAGGCGCGCTACCTCGGCAAGAGCGGCCAGATCACCGAGTTGCTCAAGGGCCTCGCCAAGCTGCCGCCCGAAGAGAAGAAAACCGCCGGCGCGACGATCAACCGCGCCAAGGAAGGCGTCGAGGCCGCGCTCAACGCGCGCCGCGACGCCATTCGCCAACTGGCGCTGGAAGCCCGTCTGGCCGAAGAGGCGCTCGACGTGACCTTGCCCGGACGCGGCGAAGTGCGCGGCGGCCTGCATCCGGTGACCCGTACGCTCGAGCGTATCGAGGCGCTGTTTCATTCCATCGGTTTCGAAGTGGCCGACGGTCCCGAGATCGAAGCCGATTTCCACAATTTCACGGCATTGAATACCCCGGAAGACCATCCGGCGCGTTCGATGCACGACACCTTCTACCTGCAGGAAGAGTCCGGCAAGGTCGCCGACGGCATCCTGCTGCGCACGCACACGAGCCCGATCCAGGTGCGCTACATGCAGGCGCATGTGGCGAAGTACGCCCACCTCGAAACGATGCCGGAAATCCGCATCATCGCGCCGGGGCGCGTCTATCGCGTCGATTCCGACGCCACGCATTCACCGATGTTCCATCAGGTCGAGGGCCTGTGGATCGGCGAAAACGTCAGCTTTGCCGACCTCAAGGGCGTGGTCGCCGATTTCCTGCGCCGCTTTTTCGAAAGCGACGATCTGCAGGTGCGTTTCCGTCCTTCCTTCTTCCCGTTTACCGAGCCCTCCGCCGAAATCGACGTCGCTTTCATGAGCGGTCCGCTCGAAGGTCGCTGGCTGGAAATCGCCGGTTGCGGGATGGTGCATCCGAACGTGCTGCGCCACGTCGGCATCGATCCGGAAAGATACCTCGGCTTCGCCTTCGGCATGGGGCCGGACCGTCTGACCATGCTGCGCTACGGCGTCAATGATCTGCGGCTGTTCTTCGACGGCGATTTGCGCTTCCTGCGCCAGTTTGTCTGATCGCCCGTTTTGACGACGCTTTTTGGTGATACTCGTCCATGAAATTCTCTGAATCCTGGCTCCGCAGCTTCGTCGCCCCCGCCTGTTCCGGCGCGGAGCTGTCGCACCTCCTGACCATGGCCGGCCTCGAAGTCGAGGAGGAGGAAACCGTCGCCCCCGCCTTCGGCAACGTCGTCGTCGGGCATGTGCTCGAAGTGAACAAGCATCCGGATGCCGACCGCCTGAACGTCTGCCGCGTCGATATCAGCCGCGGGGAGGCGCAGCAGATCGTCTGCGGTGCGCCCAACGTCGCGCCTGGCCTGAAGGTGCCGTGCGCGCTGCCCGGCGCCGAGTTGCCCGGCGACTTCAAGATCAAGGTTGCCAAGGTGCGCGGCATCGAGTCCTCGGGCATGCTCTGTTCGGCCAAGGAACTCGGCATCGCCGAGGACGCCTCGGGCCTGCTCGTCCTGCCGGCCGACGCGCCGGTCGGCGAAGACATCCGCCGCTATCTCGACCTCGACGACCGCCTGCTGACGCTCAAGCTCACGCCCAACCGCGCCGACTGCCTCTCGCTGTCCGGCATCGCCCGCGAAGTCGCGGCGCTGACCGGGACCCCGGCGACCTATCCGGAAATTCCCGAAGCGCCGGTGCAGATCGCCGCCCGGCGCGACGTCGTGCTCGACGCGCCGGACGCCTGTCCGCGCTACTGCGGACGCGTGATCGCCAGTGTGGATGCGAAGGCGCCGACGCCGGAATGGATGAAGCGTCGTCTCGAGCGCTCCGGCATTCGCCCGATCTCGTCGCTGGTCGACATCACCAACTACGTGATGCTCGAACTCGGCCAGCCGCTGCACGCCTTCGACAACGCCAAGCTCGATGGCGCCGTGCATGCGCGGATGGCCAGGGCCGGCGAAACTCTCCTGCTGCTCAACGAGCAGACGCTGACGCTCGACGAAGACGTCCTGCTGATCGCCGACGACGCGCGGCCGCTCGCCATGGGCGGCATCATGGGCGGCGAGATGAGCGGGATCACGCTGGAAACGCGGGAGCTCTTCCTCGAGTCGGCTTTTTTCGCACCGAAGGCGATCGCCGGGCGCGCCCGGCGTTACGGTTTCGTCTCCGATGCCTCGCACCGCTTCGAGCGCGGCGTCGATTTCGGCGGCACGCTGCGCGCCCTTGAGCGCGCGACGCAGCTCGTTCTCGACATCTGCGGCGGTCAGGCCGGCCCGGTCAGCGAAGCGCAGGCCGCGCTGCCCGAGCGCCAGCCGGTGCGCCTGCGCCCGGCGCGCGTGACCAAGGTGCTCGGCATCGCCTTCTCGCCCGAGCGCATCGCCGAACTGTTCGCCCGCCTCGACCTGGGCTTCATGCGCGACGGCGATGACTTCATCGTCACCCCGCCGACCTATCGCTTCGACATCGAAATCGAAGAGGACCTGATCGAGGAAATCGTCCGCCTGCACGGCTACGACAACATCCCGGCGCGCGCGCCGCAGGCCATGCTCGCCATGGCCGCGCAACGCGAAGATGCCCGTCCGCTTGCGCGCATCCGCCAGATCGTCGCCGATTGCGGCTATCAGGAAGTGGTCAACTTCGCCTTCGTCGAAGAAGCCTGGGAAGCCGATTTTTCCGGCAATCAAAACCTGATCCGTCTGGCCAACCCGATCGCCAGCCAGCTCAGCGTGATGCGCTCGACGCTGATCGGCGGCCTCGTTGCCAACGTCGCCACCAATCTCAAGCGCAAGCAAAGTCGCGTCCGCGTCTTCGAAACCGGCCGCTGCTTCTTCCGCGATGCGCAGGGCGGCCCGGTGGCCGGCTTCCGCCAGCCGTGGAAGCTCGCCGGTCTCGCCTACGGTGGCGCAGTGCCCGAACAGTGGGGGGCGCCGGCGCGCAACGTCGACTTCTTCGACGTCAAGGGCGATCTGGAGGTTCTTCTCGCGCCGGCCGGCGCCCGTTTCGAAAAGACCGGACATCCCGCGCTGCACCCGGGGCGCAGCGCGCGCGTTCTGCTTGCCGGTAAGGAAATCGGCGTGATTGGCGAATTGCACCCGAAATGGGTGCAAAAGTACGACTTGCCGCTGGCTCCCATCGTCTTCGAACTCGATCTCGACGCGCTCAAGCAGGCGAAGCTGCCGCAGTACGCCGAGGTCTCCCGGCAGCCGCCGGCCGTTCGCGATCTGGCCGTCGTCGTCGATCACAAGCTCGAACTGCAGGCCCTGCTCGATGGCATGGCGGCCAATCGCCCGCCGCTCGTTCAGGACATCCGCCTGTTCGATCTGTACACCGGAAAAGGGGTCGAGTCCGGCAAGAAAAGTCTTGCGCTTCGGATAGTTATGCAAGATACTCAAAGGACTTTGCAAGATGCGGAAGTCGACGCCGCCGTGCAGCAGCTGGTTGCCTATTTGCAGCAGGCATTCGCGGCGCAGCTTCGCGTCTGACAGGGAAGAATAATGACGCTTACCAAAGCAGAACTCGCAGATTTGTTGTTCGAGAAGGTCGGCCTCAACAAGCGCGAGGCCAAGGACATGGTCGAAGCATTCTTTGAAGAAATTCGGAATGCCCTGGAGCGCGGCGACGGCGTGAAACTTTCCGGCTTCGGGAATTTTCAATTGCGCGACAAACCGCAGCGTCCCGGGCGCAATCCGAAGACCGGCGAAGAGATTCCGATCACCGCACGTCGTGTCGTAACTTTCCATGCCAGCCAGAAGCTGAAGGCCGAGGTGGAGCTCTCCTACAATGGAATCCAGTCATAAAGAAGGCGGCAAGGATTCTTTGCCGCCCATTCCGGCCAAGCGTTACTTCACCATCGGCGAAGTCAGCGAGTTGTGCGGTGTCAAGCCGCACGTGTTGCGCTACTGGGAACAGGAATTCACCCAGCTGAAGCCGGTCAAGCGGCGCGGCAACCGTCGCTACTATCAGCACCACGAGGTGCTGCTGGTGCGCCGGATTCGTGAACTCCTGTACAGCCAGGGCTTTACGATCAGCGGGGCGCGCAACCGGCTCGAAGACAGCCTCGCGGAATCTGCCGGCGGCGGCAAGGCCCTGACTCCCGAGGCGCTGCGCGGCGAACTGCTGAATATCGCGGAAATGTTGAGAATTTGAGCTTTTTCGCCGAATTCGGGTATAATTGAAAAATGTCGGGGCGTAGCGCAGCCTGGTAGCGCACTTGCATGGGGTGCAAGGGGTCGCGAGTTCGAATCCCGCCGCCCCGACCAAAGAATCAAACAAAAAGGCCAATCTCCGGATTGGCCTTTTTGTTTTTTCAGCGTGTATTCGGACGCCTGCGGGCTTTCTTCCGATTCGATTCGCCGTTCCGACGGCGCGCCATGGCGGGAGTTCGCCGGGCTTGGCGGCCCCGGCGAACGATTCGGCACAACGTTCAGCGCTTGTAGCCCAGCGCTTCGGCCTCGCGGTAGATGCCGTCGATGGTTTCCTTGCCGACGCGGCCGCTCATTTCCTTGTGGACCGGCAGCATGGCCTGGCGCCAGGCTTCGCGCTCGGCCGGGCTGAGCTTGATGAGGCGGGTCTTGCCGGAGGCCTGGATTCTTTCGAGGGCTTCGCTGTTTTCCTGCTGGGCGATGGCGTTTACGTAGGTGCTGGCGTCCTTCATGGCGCCTTGCAGGATGGTGCGTATGTCGGGCGGCAGGCCATCCCAGAACTTCTTGTTGCTGATCACCGCGTAGCCGATGTAGCCGTGGTCGGAGACGGTGATGTCCTTCTGCACTTCGTAGGTCTTCTGTGTGGTGTAGTTCGACGCGGTGTTTTCGGTGCCGTCAACGACGCCGGTCTGCAGCGCGCCGTACACTTCGGAGAAGGCGAGCACCTGCGGCAGGGCGCCGACGGCGCGCATCTGCGCGTCGAGTACCTTCGACGACTGGATGCGCATTTTCAGGCCGCGCATGTCCTTCACTTCGCGCAGCGGGCGGTTGGCGCTCATCACCTTGAAGCCGTTGTCCCAGAACGCGAGGCCGACGATGCCCTTGGGGTCGAGCTTCTTGAGCAGGCCGGCGCCGACCGGGCCTTCGGTCACGCGGGAGAGGACGGCGCGGTCGGGGAAGATGAAGGGCAGGTCGAAGGCCTCGAATTCCTTGACGCCGAGCGGGCCGAACTTGGACAGCGCCGGCGCCAGCATCTGTACCGAGCCGAGTTGCAGCGCCTCCATTTCCTCTTTGTCCTTGTAGAGCTGGCTGTTCGGGTAGACGTCGACCTTGACGCGTCCGCCGGTGCGTTCCTCGGCCAGCTGCTTGAAGCGTTCGGCGCCTTTGCCCTTGGGCGTGTCGGAGGTCGTCACATGGCTGAATTTGATCACGATGGGATGCGCGGAATCCTGGGCCAAGGCGCCGGCCGGCAGGGCGGCGGCGAGCGTCAGGGCGAGCAGCGTTTTGCGCAGGGTGTTGAGGGGTTTCATCTTTGTCTCCGTTGTAATGGTGTTGCGAATAAGGTGCTGCGGGGTTTTTCTCAGGGGCGTTGCGGGATCAGGGCGGCAGCGGCCAGCAGGCGCTCGGCACGGGCGATGACGGGGGCGTCGATCATGCGGCCGTCGACTACCGCGGCACCGCCGCCGGCGGCTGCGGCCGCGGCGATGACGGCTTCGGCCCAGGCGATTTCGGCGGCGGCCGGCGTGAACGCGGTGCCGACCGTCGCGGCCTGCGCCGGATGGATCAGCAACAGGGCGCCGAAGCCGTGCCGGCGCGCGCGTCCGGCGTAGGCAGCGAGCGCCTGCGGGTCGCCGATCGCGGTGAATACGCCGTCCACCGGCGGCGGCAGATCGGCGCGCCGGCTGGCGAGGACGAGCCGGGTGCGATAGGGCAGGAAAACGAGCTCTTCGGGGTCGCTTTCGTCCGGCGTCAGGCCGAGGTCGACGGCGAGGTCGAGCTTGCCGAAGACGAGGCGGGCGGTGCCCGGTGCGCGGGCGATTTCGTCCAGCGCGTCGATGCCGTGCCCGGTTTCGACGATCGGCAGGATCGGTTTGCCGCTGCTGCGCCAGGCTTCGTCGATCGTCGCCGCCGATTCGGCCTTGGGCAGCAGCAGGCCGGCGACGCCGGGGTGGCGGCAGGCGGCGAGGTCGGCGGCGTGCCAGGCGGTGCCGGCGCCGTTGATGCGGACCAGCACGGACGCCGTCGGATGGGTTTCCAGCCACGCGCTCAGCTGGCTGCGGGCGCGCTCCTTGTCGGCCGGCGCGACGGCGTCCTCGAGGTCGACGATGACGAGATCGGTGGCGCTGGCCAGCGCCTTGTCGATGCGTTCGGGCCGCGTCGCGGGGACGAACAGGAAGCTGCGCGCGCTAGCCAAGGTCGGTGCCGGCGCGTCGGCGCGGGCGATTTCCGGCGTTGTTGGATGGGCGCTCATCACACGACTCCCTGCGCGTGCAGTTCCGCGCTGCGCGTAGCAAAGCCGAGTTCGGCGAGGATCGCCTCGGTGTGCGCGCCGAGCGCGGGTACCGGGTCCATCCGGGCCGGGCGCTCGGGGCCGCTGCCCGGCGGGTAGAGGGCGGGCAGCGGGCCGGCCGGCGACTGCACCGTCGTCCAGCGGCCGCGCGCCTTGAGCTGCGGGTGTTCCCAGAGGTCGGCCATGGTGTTCACGTGGGCGTTGGCGATGTCCGCCGCGTCGAGCCGGGCGATCACCGCTTCGGCGCTGAAGCGAGCGAACTCGGCGACGATCAGTTCGTGCAGTTCGGCGCGGTGCGCGGTGCGCGCGGCGTTGTCGGCGAAGCGCGGATCGCTCTTCAGCTCGGGGCGTTCGAGGACTTGCTCGCAGAAGATCGCCCATTCGCGCTCGTTCTGCAGGCCGAGCATCACGGTGCGCCCGTCGCCGGCCTTGAACGGGCCGTAGGGATAGATCGTGGCGTGCGCGGCGCCGGCGCGGCGCGGCGGCTGCTGGCCCTTGTAGGCGTAGTAGAGCGGGAAGCTCATCCATTCCATCATGCTGTCGAGCATGGCGATCTCGACGCAGCGGCCGCGCCCGCTGCGGGCGCGTTCGAGCAGCGCGGCGAGGATGCCCGAGTAGGCGTACATGCCGGCGGCGATGTCGGCCACCGAGATGCCCGATTTCACTTCCTCGTCCGGCGTGCCGGTCACCGATAGGAAGCCGCCCTCGCTCTGGATCAGCAGGTCGTAGGCCTTCTTCTCGGTGTAGGGGCCACCGTCGCCGTAGCCGGAGATGTCGCAGACGATGAGCTGCGGGTACTTCGGCGAGAGCTCCTCGAACGACAGGCCGAGGCGCGCCGCGGCGCCCGGCGCGAGGTTCTGCACGAGCACGTCGGCCTTGGCCAGGATGGCTTCGAGGATTTCCCGCGCCGCGGCCTGCTTGAGGTCGAGGCAGAGGCTTTCCTTGGAGCGGTTGACCCACACGAAGTGGGAGGCGAGACCGTCGACGCGGCGGTCGTAGGCGCGCGCGAAGTCGCCGACGCCGGGGCGCTCGATTTTGATCACGCGGGCGCCCTGGTCGGCCAGGTGGCGGGTGGCGAGCGGTGCGGCGATGGCATGCTCGAGCGAGACGACGGTGACGCCTTCGAGCGGCAGGGGAGCGGAGTTTTGCATGGTTTCGGTCATGGCTATCCAGCGGAAACGGGGATTCGGAACAGATCGCCGACGGCGGGTGCGGCGTGCAGTTGCCAGAGGCGGGCGATCAGGGCGTCGATCTCTGCGGCGCAGGCGGCGCCGGAAAAGCGCGCGAGGCGGCGCATCTTGTCTTCCAGCTCGGCGCGGTCGAGCGGATTGCCGGGGTCGCCCTTGGGTTCGTCGAGCGCGCCGCGCAGGATGCGGCCGTCGGTCGTGGCGACGTCGACGCGACCCAGCCAGCGTTGCGGGTAGGCAGCGTCGACTTCGGCGTCGAGTTCCATGCGCACCTTGGCGCGGAAGTCGGCGACGCGCGCATCGCTCAGCGCGTGGTCGCGGAATTCTTCCAGCCCTGCTTTTCCGTGCACGGCGATCAGGCCGAGCACGGTGCCCATCGAGAACTTGGCCTGATGCACGGTGCTCGGTACGTCGACGGCGCCGAGCACGTCGATGGCGCCCTGGTGCACGCGAGCGGTTACCGCTGCGATCTGCTCGTGGCGCAGCCCTTCGCGCCGCATCAGGGCGAGCAGGGCGTCGGCGGCCGGGTGCGTGTGGCGGCAGGACGAGTGGAACTTGAACGACGTTTCGAGCAGCGCCCAGCGCCGCTGCGGTCCCGCGGCGAGGCGGTCGACCAGGCGCGCCGGATCGGCGTCAGACGACATGCCGGCGGCCAGCCCCTGCTTGCCTTCGAGAATGTGCCGGGCGCCGCTCACGCCGTCGCGCGCCAGATAGGCGGCGGCCAGGCCGCTGGCGGCGGCGTGCGCCGTGTGCAGCTGTTTGGAATCGGCGGCGTCGCGCAGGAATTCCCACAATCCGGCGGCCTGGGTTCCGGCCGAGCCGAGCGCGTGCACCATCTGCTCAGTGTCCAGTTCGAGCAGGTGGCCGACGGCGACGGCGGCGGCCAACGTACCGACGGTCGCCGTGGTGTGGAAGATGCGGTAGTGCGAGCGGCCGAGGAACTCGCCGATGCGGATGCCGGCCTCGTAGCCGGCGACGGCGGCGACGATCAGGTCGGCGCCGCTCTTGCCGAGGTCCTGCGCGGCGGCCAGCGCGGCGGGAAAGACGACGGTGGCCGGATGCAGCACCGAGCCATTGTGCAGGTCGTCCTGTTCGACGAGGTGCGACGAGGCGGCGTTGACCCAGGCGGCGAAGTAGGCCGAACTGCGCCGGCCGCTGACGAGTATCTGCGCGCTGCCGTCGGCCGGGCCCATGGCGCGGGCGAAGCGCTCGAACTGTGGCAGCGGGTGCATGCCCTTGGCGGCGAGCGCCGCGGCGGCCCAGTCGAGGAAGAGTTCTTCGGTGCGCGCGACGACCGCCGGCGGCAGGTCTTGGTAGCGCAGGCCGGCGGCGAATTCGGCGAGTTCGCGGGTATAGGCGCGGGGCGTGCTCATGCTCGGCGCCTCAGAAGGAACGCGGCAGGCCGAGCAGGTGCTCGCCGACGTAGGAGAGGATCAGGTTGGTCGAGATCGGCGCCACCTGATACAGGCGCGTTTCGCGGAACTTGCGCTCGATGTCGTATTCGCAGGCGAAGCCGAAGCCGCCGTGCGTCTGCAGGCAGGCATTGGCGGCTTCCCACGAGGCCTTGGCGGCGAGGTGTTTGGCCATGTTGGCGGCCGGGCCGCAGGGCAGGCCGGCGTCGAACTGCGCGCAGGCGCGGTAGCGCATCAGGTTGGCGGCTTCGATTTCCATGTGCACGTCGGCGAGCGGGAACTGGATGCCCTGGTTCTGGCCGATGGGCCGCCCGAAGACGACGCGCTCCTTCGCGTAGTTCACCGCGCGTTCGACGAACCAGTAGCCGTCGCCGATGCATTCGGCGGCGATCAGCGTGCGCTCGGCGTTGAGGCCGTCGAGGATGTACTTGAAGCCCTTGCCTTCTTCGCCGATCAGGTTCTCGGCGGGGATTTCGAGGTTGTCGAAGAACAGTTCGTTGGTTTCGTGATTCACCATGTTGAGGATGGGCTGCACGGTCAGCCCCTTGCCGATCGCCTCGCGCAGATCGACGAGGAAGATCGACATGCCTTCGCTCTTCTTGGCGCACTGCTCGCGCGGCGTCGTGCGGGCGAGCAGGATCATGTAGTCCGAGTGCTGGACGCGCGAGATCCACACCTTCTGACCGTTCACCACGTAGCGGTCGCCTTTCCTGGCGGCGGTCGTTTTCAGCTGCGTCGTGTCGGTGCCGGTGGTCGGTTCGGTCACCGCCATCGTCTGCAGGCGCAGTTCGCCGCTGGCGATCTTCGGCAGCAGCATCTGCTTCTGCGCGGCCGAGCCGTGGCGCAGCAGGGTGCCCATGTTGTACATCTGGCCGTGGATGGTCCCCGAGTTGCCGCCGCAGCGATTGACTTCCTCGAGGACGACCGAGGCTTCGGTCAGGCCGAGGCCGGAGCCGCCGTACTCCTCGGGGATCATCGCGGCGAGCCAGCCGGCTTCGGTCAGCGCCGTGACGAACTGTTCGGGAAAACCGCGTGCTTCGTCGATCTTGCGCCAGTATTCGTCGGGGTAGCGGCTGCACAGGTCGCGCACCGCTTCGCGGATTTCCATGTGCGTTTCGTTGAGGTTGAAGTTGAGAAAGGGCGTCATCGGGGCTTCCATTCGTTCAGGTGCGTTCATGGCGGATTGATTCGGGTCAGTCGGTAAAGCTCACGTCGGCCTTCATCGTCAGGCGGCCGTCGCCGTCGGTCCACAGGCGGGCCGTGCCGGGGCCGTCGAGCGCGCCGCAGACGTCGAAGGGCTGGTGGTCGTAGAGCGGCCCGACGGCGCGGAAGGCGAAGCGGCGCACCGTCTTGTCCGGGTGGGCGTTACGGAAGGCTTCGAGCAGCAGGGTGGCTGTCAGCGGGCCGTGCACGACGAGGCCGGGATAGCCTTCCTCGCGCGTCACGTACGGGTGGTCGTAGTGGATGCGATGGCCGTTGAAGGTGAGCGCCGAATAGCGGAAAAGCAGCACGGCGTCCGCCACGATGCGCTGGCGGAAATCGGCGGCGGCCGGGGCCGCCTCGCCGGCCGGGGCGCTGCCGGGCGGCGTCGGGTTGCGGTAGACGATGTCGTGTTCTTCCTCGATCGCCGCGCCGTCCCTGCCGGACAGCGTGTGGTGCACGGTGACGAAAACGAGGTCGCCCTGGCGGCCGCGCTTGCGCTCGCAGCGGATGATGCGCGAGCGGCGGCTGACCGCTTCGTCGAGGCGCAGCGGGCGGTGGAAAACGAGGCGGCCGCCGGCCCACATGCGGTTCGGCAGGTCGACCGGCGGCAGGAAGCCGCCGCGCGCCGGGTGGCCGTCGTGGCCGAGTTCGGATTGGCGGGTGGCCGGCGTAAAATAGACCCAGTGCCAGAGCGGCGGCAGTTCGCCGCTTTGTGCGACGGCGTCCGGGTTCTGGTCGAGCGTCGCGGCCAAGGCCAAGGCTTGGCGCGAGTCGATGCGGTCGTGGCGGATTTCCTCGCGGCCGATCCAGGCGTCGAGCGTCGGCGGTGTGTTTTTACTGTCGTTCATGTCGTCTCCGGAAGACCGGCGGGGCCGGGCGGTGGAGCGCATCTTCAGCGGCGTACCGGCGAGCGACAATTCACGATTTCAATAGCCTGCCTTCCGCGTTGCTGAATCGCAGTGCAACAATTTTCGAGACGATTTGAGGCTGCCATGCATTTCGATTTGACCGACCTGCGCCTCTTCGTCCAGGTGGCGGAGAGCAAGAGCCTGACCAAGGGCGCGGAGCGCAGCCACCTGTCGCTGCCGGCGGTGAGCGCGCGCGTCAAGGAGATGGAAAAGCAGGCCGGCGTGCGCCTGCTCTACCGCGCGCCGCGCGGCGTGGCGCTGACGCCGGCCGGACAGAGCCTGCTCCAGCACGCGCGCATCCTGCTCGCACAGATCGAGAACCTGAAGGGCGACCTGCAGCGTTTCGGCGAAGGGGTGAAGGGACATATCCGCATCTTCGCCAACACGACGGCGGTCACCGAGTTCATGCCCGAGGTGCTGGCGACCTTTCTCGCCCGCCATCCGCAGGTCGACGTCGACCTGCAGGAGCGGCTGACCGGCGAGATCATCCGCGGCGTGCTCGACGGGACGACCGACCTCGGCATCGTTTCCGGGCCGATCGACGCCGACGGCCTCGAACTGCATCACTTCAGCACCGACCGCCTGGTCCTCGCGCTGGCGCCCGATCACCCGCTGGCCAAGGCGAAGCGCCCGGAAAAACTGCGCTTCGCCGACGCGCTGGCCTACGATTTCATCGGCCTGCACGAAGGCAGTACGCTGCAGACCTTCCTCAACCGCCTGCTGCGCGACGCCAATCGCCGTCTGCGCATCCGCATCCAGGTCAGCAACTTCGAGGCGCTCTGCCGCATGGTCGAGGCCGGGGTCGGCATCGGCGTCGTTCCCGAATCCGCCGCCCTGCGCCACAGCCGCACGATGCGCCTCGTCCTGCGCGAGTTCGACGAGCCGTGGGCGGTGCGCGAGCGCTACATCCTGACCCGCCACGGCGAAGCCCTGCCGGCCTTCACGCAGGCGCTGATCGACACCATCCTGCACTTCGGCGGCGGGGTCGGCGGAGGTCCTGTTTCACCCTTGCCGGAAGCAGGCCGCAGCGGCGTCGGCAAGCCCCGCGCCAAGCGGGCGAAAGCCGCTTCCTGAGGCCGCGTTGCGCACTCGGAATGCCGAGCGCTGCGGCCCCGGGCGTTTGATCGCGGCTTCCGCGCCATGCTATGATGCGGCCACGTTTTATGCTGGGTGCGGAGGGCTGGGCCGGCGCCGGATCAGCTCCTCAACCCCCTGGAAACCGGCCGTTCGCCGGTTTTTTTGTCCTGTCGTTTTTCCGCTTTCCGTTTCCGATTTTCCTGGATGAGTATGCGAATTCTGCTTAGCAACGACGACGGCTATTTCGCCCCGGGAATCGCTTGCCTCGCCGAGGCGCTGGCCCAGGTCGCGGACATCACGGTCGTCGCCCCCGAGCGCGACCGCAGCGGCGCCAGCAACTCGCTGACGCTCGACCGGCCGCTGTCGCTGCGGCGCGCGGCGAACGGCTTCTACTACGTCAACGGCACGCCGACCGACTGCGTCCATCTGGCCGTCACCGGCATGCTCGACGAATTGCCCGACATGGTCGTTTCCGGGATCAACCACGGCGCCAACATGGGCGACGACACGATCTACTCCGGCACCGTCGCGGCGGCCACCGAGGGCTTCCTGCTCGGCGTCCCGTCGATCGCCATTTCGCTGTGCAGCAAGGCCGGCGCGCACTTCGACACCGCCGCGCGGGTCGCCCGCGAGCTGGTCGAGCGGCTGCAGCGGCAGACGATCCGCGAGCCGCTGCTGCTCAACGTCAACGTCCCCGACGTGCCCTACGAACAGCTGCAGGGAACGCTCGTGACCCATCTCGGCAAGCGCCACAAGGCCGAGCCGGTAGTGCGCACGCTGACGCCGCGCAACGAGACCGTGTATTGGGTCGGCGCGGCCGGCGAAGCCCAGGACGCGGGCGAGGGCACCGACTTCCATGCGGTGAAGAACAACCGGGTGTCGATCACGCCGCTGCAGATCGACCTCACGCACGATGCGCAACTGCCCGTCGTGCGCAACTGGCTGAGCCTATGAGCAAGGTCGCCGGCATCGGGATGACTTCGCAGCGCACGCGCGCGCGGATGATCGAGCGCCTGCGCGACCAGGGAATCCGCGACGAGCAGGTGCTCGCCGCGATTGCCGCCGTGCCGCGCCATCTTTTCGTCGAGGAGGCGCTGGCCTCGCGCGCCTACGAAGACACGGCGCTGCCGCTCGGTTTCGCGCAGACCATTTCGCAGCCCTACGTCGTGGCGCGCATGATCGAAGTCCTGCGCGCCGGGCGCGAGCTTGGCAAGACCCTCGAGGTGGGCGCCGGCTGCGGCTATCAGGCGGCGGTCCTGGCGCAGCTGACCAAGGAAGTCTACGCGGTCGAGCGCATCGAGCCGCTGCTTGCCCGCGCCAAGCGGAATCTGAGCGCCATCCAGCAGTTCAACGTCCGTCTGAAGCACGCCGACGGCCATTTCGGGCTGCCGGAAGCGGCGCCCTTCGACACGATCATCGTCGCTGCCGCGGCATCGCGCGTGCCGCCCGCGCTTTTGCAGCAGCTGGCGCCCGGCGGCAGAATGATCTTGCCGCTCGGGGCGGGTGAACAGTATCTTTCGCTGATCGAACACCGGGCCGAAGGCTACGTCGAATCCCGACTCGACGGTGTGCGCTTCGTTCCACTGCTCTCGGGAACCGAATGAAGGAACAAGGTCTTATCGTCCGCTTGCAATCCGGCTGCGCGCTGCTCGCGCTGCTCGCCATCGCCGGTTGCGCGAGCAAGTCCCCGGCGCCGGTGATCGACCGGTCGACCCAGCCGACCGCCGCGGCGCCCGCAAGCCAGGATCTCTATACGGTCAAGAAGGGCGACACGATGTACAGCATCGCCCTCGATCACGGTCTCGACTACAAGGACCTGGTCGCCTGGAACAACATCGAGAATCCGAATCGCATCCTGGTCGGCCAGCAGCTGCGCGTGAAGCGTCCCGGCGGAGCGGCCGACGCCGCCGTCTCGGACGTCGCCGTCGCACAGCCTATCGTCGGTGCGCCGGCGATCGAGAAGCGCGCCCTCGACGGCAACACCGACACGGTGAAGCGCGAGCCGAAGGCCGGCAAGGAACCGTATTCCGAGCAGGCGCTGGCGCAGGCGCAGGGTCAGGCGAAAACGCCCGAACCTCCGGCGAATGCCGTTGTCAAATCCGACGTGAAGGCCGAGGCGAAGGCGGAAGCCGAACCCAAGCCGGCGGCACCGGCGCTCGTCGGCGACGAGTTGGCGTGGATTTGGCCGGCCAGCGGGAAGATCGTCGCGACCTACAGCGAAGGCGGCAACAAGGGCGTCGATATCGCCGGCAAGGCGGGCGATCCGGTGATCGCCGCGGGCGAAGGCAAGGTGGTGTATAGCGGGACGGGCTTGCGCGGCTACGGCAAGCTGGTGATCGTCAAGCACAACAACACCTACCTGTCGGCGTACGCCCACAATCAGAACATTCTGGTCAAGGAGGGGCAGAGCGTGAGCAAAGGTCAGAAGATCGCCGAGATGGGCAGTTCCGACGCCGATCAGGTCAAGCTGCACTTCGAGGTCCGGCGCCAGGGCAAGCCGGTCGATCCGCTCAAGTATCTGCCGCAGCGCTAGTCATGACAGACGATCCCGATCTCGCCGAAGAAGAAATTCCGGAGCCGGGGCCGGGTGAGGAAGGGGCGCTGTCTGCCGCCGAAGCCGAGGAAGCGGAAGCGCCGGTGGCAGCGGCCGAAGTCGAACTGCTCAACGACGTCACCCAGCTCTACCTCAACGAGATCGGGGCCAAGCCGCTGTTCACCCCGGCGGAAGAAGCCAGTTGGGCGCGCCGCGCACGGGCCGGCGAGTTCGCCGCCCGCCAGAAAATGATCGAGCACAATCTGCGGCTGGTCGTGAACATCGCCAAGCATTACCTCAATCGCGGTATCCCGCTGCTCGACCTGATCGAGGAGGGGAACCTCGGCCTGATCCACGCGCTCGAAAAGTTCGATCCGGAACGCGGCTTCCGCTTCTCGACCTACGCCACGTGGTGGATCCGCCAGAGCGTCGAGCGCGCGATCATGAACCAGTCGCGGACGATTCGCCTGCCGGTGCATGTGGTCAAGGAAATCAACGTCGTCCTGCGCGCCGTGCGCCATCTGGAGTCGGCCAACGGGCGTGAGATCAGCATCGAGCAGATCGCGCACCTGATCGACCGGCCGATCGGCGACGTGCGCCGCGTGCTGGCGCTCAACGAGCATATCGCCTCGCTCGACGCGCCGCTCGAGATCGACCCGAACCACACGATCGCCGACGCCATCGCCGACGACAATGCGCTCGATCCGGAGGAGTTGCTGCAGTCGAACGAAATCGGCGATCTGCTCGGGCAGTGGGTCGCCCAGCTTTCCGACAAGCAGCGGCAGGTGATCGAGCGCCGCTACGGCCTCGGCAATACCGACATGTGCACGCTCGAAGAAATTGCCGTCGATCTCCGGCTGACGCGCGAGCGCGTGCGCCAGATCCAGATCGAGGCGCTCGACCAGCTGCGGCGCATCATCAAGCGCGGCGGCGTGACGCGCGACAATCTGCTGTAGCGCCCCGGCGCCTTTCGCCGGAAGCAAAAGGCCGCTCCGCAGATAGCCGGAGCGGCCTTTTTTGCATCGCAGCCGTTGCCGCCCGGCTTGCCGAAATCAATCCGGTCGGTCCCGGGGCTTGGCTGCGCGGGATTGTCCTAACGCCCCGCCTGCACCTCCGTGCGCGCCGCGCGGAGCGCTTCCGCGAGCTGGAAGACAGACATCGCGTAGAAGCTCGAACGGTTGTAGCGCGTGATCGCGTAGAAATTTCCGAATCCCACCCAGTATTCGCTCGGTTCGCCCGGCGTCACCAGATCGATCAGCGCCGCCGGCCGCTCGCCGTCGCCGGCCTCGCCAGCCGCTCGAACGCCCTGCCGAAGCAGTTCGCGCAGCGGACTGACCGGCTTGATGCCGGCCGCGATCAGCGCCGCCGGGTCGCCGTCGAGGCTCGCCGGCGCGGCGACCGGGGCGCCGGCTTCCCAGCCGTGCTGTTGCAGGAAGCGCGCGACGCTGCCGATCGCGTCGGCCGGTTCGTTGCGCAGGTCGATGCGGTCGTCGCCGTCGAAGTCGACGGCGAAGCGGCGCTGGCTGCTCGGCATGAACTGCGGGATGCCGATGGCGCCGGCGTAGGAGCCCTTGATGGCGAGCGGGCTGACGCCGTTTTCGCGGGCGAGCAGCAGGAACTGTTCGAGTTCGCCGCGGAAGAAGGCGGCGCGCGGCGGGTAGTGGAAGGCCAGCGAGGCGAGCGCTTCCATGACGCCGAACTTGCCCATGTTGCGGCCGTATTCGGTCTCGACGCCGATGATCGCGACGATGATCTCGGCCGGCACGCCGTAGATGGCCTCGGCGCGGACCAGCGTCGCGCCGTGCTCCTGCCAGAAGCGCAGGCCGCCGTCGATGCGGCGCGCGTTGACGAAGCGCTCGCGGTAACGCTGCCACGAGCGCTGCTGCTCGGGCACCGCGGCCGGGCGGATGGCGCGCAGCACGGTGGCGTTCGGCCGGATGGCGGCGAACTGGTGCAGCAGATGCGCCGTGTCGAAGCCGTATTGCGCGTGCATGTCGGCGACGAAGGCTTTGACGTCGGCCTCTTCGCTGAACGGCGGCGGCTTGGCCGCCTGGCTGCCCAGCGGCAGGAGCGCGGCGGCGACGGCGATGAGAATGGGGCGGATCAGGGACGGGCGGCGCGGCGCGAGCTTCAAGTCTGTTGTCTCCAGCGGAGCGGCAGGCGGGCGGCGCACGCCCGCAGCCGTTCCAGATTGTCCGGTGTGCCCTTGCCGTAGCGCAGGGCGGCGTAGTGTTGCGCCGCTTCGCTCGCCAGCGGACCCCACTCGGGGCGCTCGCGCGCAACGCGGTTCGCGAAGTCGGCCGGCCCCTCCCAGGCCGCCCGGCGCACGCCGAGCCGGCCGAGCCGCCGGCAGAAACGCTGCCAGGCGCGTTGCGCAGGGTCGCCGGGCGGGCGCCGGTAGAGCGTCCATGCCGTGACGAGCGCGAGGGCTGCGGCGCAGAGGATCGCCAGCAGCGTCGTCATGCTGCGCCAGTCGGGATTGGCCATCCCCAGTTGCGCGAGCACTTCCTTTTGGCGCTGCGGATTGTACCCGAGGACCCATTGGTTCCACGCATTGTCCACAGCCTCCCAGCGGTTGCGCATGGCGCGTAGCCAGTCGGCGTCGAGGCGCGCGAAAACCGGCAGCGCTTCGCCTTGCGGCAGGGCGGCGGCGATTCCGCGTTCGATACGCGAGGGCGCGACGGCAGCGGTCGGGTCGATGCGCAGCCAGCCGCGGCCGGCGATCCAGATCTCTGCCCAGGCATGCGCGTCGGACTGGCGGACGGTGAGAAAGCCGTCGATCGGGTTCAGCTCGCCGCCCTGGTAGCCGGCGACGACGCGGGCCGGAACGCCGGCCGCGCGCATCAGGAAGACGAAGGCCGAGGCGTAGTGTTCGCAGAAGCCGTGCCGGGTGTCGAAGAGGAATTCGTCCATCGCGTGCGGCCCGAGCAGCGGCGGACGCAACGTGTAGAAGAAGGCTTCCCGGCGAAACAGGGCGAGTGCGCTGTCGGCGATCTTTTCCGGCGGCAGCACGCGCCACTCGGCGGCCAGCGTACGGGCGCGCGGATTGACGTCCGGCGGCAGGCGCAGGGCGTTCTCCAGCAGGGCCTGCGTTTCGACGACGTTGGCGCGGAAGTCCGGCGCCGAGGTGAAGGCGAGGCGGACGCGCTTTTGCACCGGCTCCCGCGTCAGCGATTCGAAGGTGGCCGAGAGACGGGCGTCCGGCGGCAGCGTCAGCGGCAGGTCCAGCGCCAGCAGCCAGCGCTGGTTGTGCGCTTCGAGCGTGCTCACGTAATCGAAGCGGCGGCCGCTCGCCTCGATCTGCGGCCGGCTGCCGGCGCGCGCTGCACGGTTCCCTGCGCGCCAGGTGAGGCCGTCGTAGTCGTCGAAAACCGGACCGCGCCAGTAGAGTTCGGACTTTTCCGGGATGGCGCCGGCGAACTGGACGCGGAAGGCGATGTTGCCCGACTGGATCAGCTCGCTCAGCGTGCCCGGCGCCATCCGGTCGGACAGGCCGCTTTGTCCGGCGTGGGCGTCCTGCGGCAAGCCCCACAGGGGGCCAGCGATGCGCGGAAAGAGCAGGAAGAGGATCAGCATGAAGGGCAGCGCCTGGGCGAGCAGCAGGCCGCCCAGGCGGGCGCTGCGGGCGAGCGGCTGCGGGCCGCCGTGCAGGCGGACCAGCGTCGCCGTGAGCAGGGTAGCGGCGGCCAGCAGCCAGAGGCCGGTCGGGATGCTCTCCGAGTAGAAGTAGTGGGTGAGCAGCAGGAAATAGCCGAGCATCAGGATCACCAGCGCGTCGCGTTGCGTGCGCAGTTCCATCGGCTTGAGTGCCATGAAGAGGACCAGCAGGGCGACGCCGGCGTCGCGTCCGAACAGGGTGCGGTACTCGGCGGCGATGCCGGCGCTGCCGCCGACGACGAGCAGCACGAGCAGCCAGCGCGCCGGCAGCCGGCGCTGGCCGTGCCACAGCCAGAGGCGGCCGGCGAGCAGGCCGGCGGCCAGCAGCGAGAGCCAGGGCGGCAGATGGTCGGCGTGCGGCGCGATCGTCGCCAGCGCGACGAGCAGCAGCCAGGGCAGCGCGCCGCGCGCTAGCGGCGGGCCGGGGTCAGGCGTCTTCTTGCCCATGGAGCGCCAGCGCCTCGAGGCAGGCGTTGCGGTGGGCGTGACCCTGCGCCGGCGCGATGCGGCGCGCCGGCAGCGCGAGGCCGTAGCGGGCGCCGCGGGCCTCGGCGGCGAGCACCCAGCCGGCAAGGATCGAGAGGCGCGTTTCGCCGTCGGCGTCGGCCGGCGTCAGCGCCCAGTCGAGCCACAGCTCCTCGTCGGCGCCGCCGGCGAACTGCTTGACCAGCAGCGGGCGGTGCGGGAGGTCGCGCGCTGCCGCCTTCCACGCGATGTGGCGCGGCGGGTCGCTCGGCTGGCGTTCGCGCAGTCCGCTGAAATCCTCCTGCCCGCTCGCGCCCTGCCGGTAGCCCTTGTCGGCGACCGCCGCGACGGGCGGCAGCGGCGTATCGAGCGCCTGCGGATAGACGATGCAGACGAGCGGCGGATGCGGGTAGCTCCAGGCGCGGAAGAACCCGAGCGGGTAGCGCGAGGAGAGTGTGACGCGGCCCGGGTCGAGGCGCCCGCGCCGCGCCGCGGGGCAGGGCAAAAACACGGTTGCGCTGCCGTCGGAGGGAATGTCGGCGCGCACGCCGGTGGCCTTGGCGAAAGCGAAAGCGAATTCGAGCGCGATGCGCGCTTCGCGGCGCGGATTTTCGACGTGCAGGGGGAACTGCGCGATCTCGCCGGCGAATACCGGTTCCGCGCGTCCCGGGCGCAGGCGCAGGCCGACCAGATTGCGGAAGGTATGCACCATGCCGACGATGCCGACGCCGGCCAGCAGAAAGACCAGGGCGTGGCCGAGACTCAGGTTGTAGTTGATCGCGCCGATCAGCATGACGGTGAGGACCGTGGCGAACAGGACACCGGCGCGGGTCGGCAGGATGAAGATGCGGCGCTGCGTGAGGACGATCGGCAATCGCTCGTCGCGGCCGAGGCGGAACAGCCACTGCCTGAGCTGCGCGCTCGCCCGCATCAGGGAATGGCGACGCCGTGGGCGAGCGCCGCGATGTCCGCCGGGCGGGCGAGGGCGCCGCTGTGCGCGTGGCGCAGGCGGTGGCAGGCGACGCCGGGCAGGACAGCCTGCACGTCTTCCGGCAGGACCATGTCGCGACCGTCGATGAAAGCCCAGGCGCGAGCCGCCGCGAGCAGGGCCAGCGCGGCGCGCGGGCTGAGTCCGTGGGTGAAGTCGGGGCTGTTGCGCGTCGCTTCGACCAGGGCCTGCACGTAGTCGAGCAGGGCCGGGGCGACATGGACCGCTGCCGCACGTTCCTGCAGGGCGGGAATCTGCTCGGGCGCCAGGCGGGCGGCGAGCGCCGGCAGCTGCTGGCGGCGGCCGCCGCCCTCGAGCAGCGCACGCTCGGCGGCGCGGTCGGGATAGCCGAGTTCGATGCGCAGCAAGAAGCGGTCGAGCTGCGATTCCGGCAGCGGGAAGGTGCCGATCTGGTAGGACGGATTCTGCGTCGCGATCACGAAGAAGGGCTCGGGTAGCGGACGCGTCTGGCCGTCGCTGCTCACCTGCCGCTCTTCCATCGCTTCGAGCAGGGCGCTCTGCGTCTTCGGCGTCGCGCGGTTGATCTCGTCGGCGAGGACGAGCTGCGAGAAGATCGGACCGGGCAGGAAATTGAAGGCGCTGTTCGTACGGTCGAAGATCGAAATGCCGACGATGTCGGCCGGCAGCATGTCGCTGGTGAACTGGATGCGGGAAAACTGCAGGCCGAGCAGGCGGGCCAGGGTGTGCGCCAGCGTCGTCTTGCCGACGCCGGGCAGATCCTCGATCAGGAGGTGCCCGCGGGCGAGCAGGCAGGCCATCGCCTGCCGGATCTGCGTCTCCTTGCCGAGAATGACCTCGTTGGCCGCCGCCAGGACATCGGCGATCGGAGAAGGTTCGCGGGAAAGAGGCATGGCTTGTCGGGGCGGAGTGAATGGGATGATAATTAAGTATAAGCAGATAATGTGATTCCACGCCGATTTTAGCGCTCGCCACCGTCCCGGAATACGGTAGAAAGGCAATAGTGACCAGTACTGCATTCATCACGCACCGCGACTGTCATCTGCATGACATGGGCTCCTTCCATCCGGAATCGCCGGCACGGCTTTCTGCGATCAGCGACCAAATGATCGCGCAGGGGCTGGACCCTTATTTCGTTTATCACGATGCGCCGCTGGCGACCTTCGAGCAGTTGCTGCGCGTGCATCCGGCAGCGCATCTGGAGCGCCTGAAGCGCGCCTCGCCCGAACTGGGTATCGTGCATCTCGACCCCGATACGGCGATGTGTCCGCATACTTGGCAGGCGGCCCTGCGCTCGGCCGGGGCGGGGGTGATGGCGGTCGATCTGGTGATGGGCGGTGAAGTGCAGAATGCCTTTTGCGCGGTGCGTCCTCCCGGTCACCACGCCGAGCGCGCCAATGCGATGGGTTTCTGTTTTTTCAACAATGTCGCCGTCGCCGCCGCGCATGCCTTGTCCGCGCACAAGCTGTCGCGCGTCGCGATCGTCGATTTCGACGTGCATCACGGCAACGGCACCGAGGATTGCTTCAAGGGCAACGATCAGGTGCTGATGGTCAGCATCTTCCAGCACCCCTTCTATCCGTACAGCGGCGCCGAGAATCCCGCGTCGAACATGCTCAACGTCCCGCTGGCGGCCGGTGCCGACGGCGAGGAATTCCGCATGGTGGTGAGCGACATCTGGATGCCGCGCCTGCGCGAATTTAAGCCGGAGATGATCTTCATCTCGGCCGGTTTCGACGCCCATTACGAAGACGACATGGGCAACCTCAAGCTGCTCGAAAAGGATTACGTCTGGGTGACCGAACAGCTCAAACGCCTGGCCGAGGAAACGGCGCACGGGCGTATCGTGTCCATTCTCGAAGGCGGTTACTCGCTGTCCGCGCTGGCGCGTAGCGTGACCGCCCATCTGCGCTCGCTGGCCGATCTCTGAGGCATTTCGTCCCATATTGCGCCGCCCGTTGCCGCCATGCGGAAGGGCGGCGTTTTTATAGGCATGCAGCGCGCCTTCGGTTAGAATTCTTCGCTTAATTTACTTGCGCATACCCAAAAATGATTACTGGATCGATCGTTGCGATTGTCACCCCGATGCATGAGGATGGAAGTCTGGACCTCGGCGGCCTGCGCCGTCTGGTCGATTTTCATGTGCAGGAGGGTACCGATGCCATCGTGATTGTCGGGACCACCGGCGAATCCCCGACCGTCAATGTCGACGAGCACTGCGAACTGATTCGCGTGACCGTCGAGCAGGCCGCCGGACGCATCCCGGTGATCGCCGGGACCGGCGCCAATTCGACGGCTGAAGCCATCGAGTTGACGCATTTCGCGAAGAAGGCCGGCGCCGACGCCGCCCTGTCCGTCGTCCCCTACTACAACAAGCCGACGCAGGAAGGTCTCTATCGTCACTTCAAGGCGATCGCCGAAGCGGTCGATATCCCGGTCATCCTGTACAACGTGCCGGGGCGCACGGTCGCGGACATGAGCAACGATACCGCGCTGCGTCTGGCCGATATTCCAAACGTCGTCGGCATCAAGGACGCGACCGGCAATATCGAACGCGGCACCGACCTGATCGCCCGGGCGCCCGAGGGCTTCGCCGTGTATAGCGGCGACGACGCCAGCGCCTGCGCGCTGATGCTGCTCGGCGCCCAGGGCGACATTTCGGTGGTCGCCAACGTTGCGCCGCGTCTGATGCACGAAATGTGCGCCGCCGCGCTGGCCGGCGACGTCGCCAAGGCGCGCGTCCTGAACGAGCGCCTGCTCGGCCTGCACCGCCAGCTGTTCTGCGAAGCCAACCCGATTCCCGTCAAGTGGGCCTGCCAGCAACTCGGCCTGATCGCCGGCGGCATGCGCTTGCCGCTGACCCCGCTGTCGGCGGATTGTCATGAGCGCGTGCGTGGCGCGATGCGTCAAGCCGGTCTGACCGCCTAAATCCAGGGATATCCATGAAATTTGCTGTCTCGCGTTTGTTTTTGGGCTTGCTGGCGCTTGCGCTGGCAGGGTGCAGCGGATCGCTGATCGAGTCGAAGAAGATCGACTACAAGTCGGCCGGCAAGGCGCCGTCGCTGGAGATACCGCCCGACCTGACCGCGCCGTCGCGCGACGACCGCTTCGCGGTGCCAGATACGGTCGGCAAGGGTTCGGCGACCTTCTCCTCCTACAGCGCGGAGCGCTCGCCGCAGGCGCAGAGCCAGCAACAGAGCGAAGTCCTACCGCAGGTCGACAAGACCCGCATCGAGCGTTCGGGCAATCAGCGCTGGCTCGTCGTCGCCGGCGGGCCGGACAAGGTCTGGGATACGGTCAAGGATTTCTGGCAGGAAACCGGTTTCCTGATCAAGCTCGAACTGCCCGAAGCCGGCGTCATGGAAACCGACTGGGCCGAAAACCGGGCGAAGATTCCGCAGGACATGCTGCGCAACGTGCTCGGCAAGGTTCTCGATTCGCTCTATTCGACGGCCGAACGCGACAAATTCCGTACCCGCCTCGAACCGGGCGCCGAGCCGGGGACGACCGATATCTTCATCAGCCACCGCGGCATGTACGAAACCTTCATCACGGAAGGCAAGGATCAGACGCGCTGGCAGCCCCGTCCGGCCGACCCGGATCTGGAAGCCGAAATGCTGCGTCGTTTGATGGTGCGTTTCGGTACCGACGAGAAGCGCGCCTCGGCGGCGCTCGTTGCGGCCAAGGACAAGCCTCTGGAAAAAGCGCGCCTTTCGCGCGGCGCCGACGGTACGGGGGCGCTGGAAGTGCAGGAGAGCTTCGATCGCGCCTGGCGTCGCGTCGGGCTGGCGCTTGATCGCGTCGGTTTCACCGTCGAGGATCGGGATCGCTCCAAGGGTCTGTATTTCGTTCGCTACGTCGACCCCGAGGCCGACAACAAGAAGAAGGACGACGGTTTCCTCTCCAAGCTGGCGTTCTGGAAGAGCAGCAGCCCCGTTGATGCGCAGACGCAGTATCGCGTCTTCGTCAAGGACGCAGGCAATCTGTCGACCGTTCAGGTCCTGTCGCGTGAGGGCGGTGCGGATCAGTCTGAAACGTCCAAGAAGATCCTGGCCCTGCTTTACGACCAGTTGAAATAATGCGCTTCGCCTCGCTCGGCAGCGGCAGCCGGGGCAATGCCCTGGTTGTCGATGCCGGCGATACGAAGCTGCTGCTAGACTGCGGATTTTCGACGCGGGCGGTGCTCGAACGGTTGGAGCGACTCGCGTTGTGCCCCGAGCAGTTGTCGGGGATTCTGGTGACGCACGAGCACAGCGACCACATCAACGGCGTCTTTGGGCTGGCGAGACGCTATGCGCTGCCGGTCTACCTCACGCACGGTACTTTTGCCGCTGCGCCGCAGGGCAAAGCCTCGTTACCCGACATCCGCATCATCGACAGCCATGCCGCATTTCCCGTCGGCGGAATCGAAGTGCAGCCTTTTCCCGTGCCGCACGATGCACGCGAGCCGGTCCAGTACGTCTTTTTCGATGGCCGGCACCATCTCGGTGTGTTGACCGACACCGGTTCCCTGACTCCTCATATCGCCAGCGTGCTGCGGGCTTGCGATGCATTGGTCCTCGAGTGCAACCACGACCGCGAAATGCTCGCGAAGTCTTCCTATCCGCTGCCGCTCAAGCGGAGAATTTCCGGTCGCCTCGGGCATCTCGACAACGAAACTGCCGCATCGCTCCTTCTCGAGCTTGACCTCGGGCGGCTGCAGCATGTCATCGCCGCACACCTGAGCGAGCAGAACAATCGCCCCGGATTGGCCGTGCACGCTCTGGCGTCCGCGCTCGGTTGTGCGGAGCGCTGGATTGGCGTCGCAGGGCAGGAGAGCGGCTTTTCCTGGCGTGAGCTTTTGTAGGGGGCTTGTCTCACGCAGTCCTTGTCACCTCGTCTGAAATAAAAAAAGCCAGCCCGAAGGCTGGCTTTTCATTGCAGCTGAGCGCTATTACTTGGCGGCTTCGGCGGGCTTGGCAGCGTCGGCAGCGGCCGGAGCGGCGGCTTCAGCGGGCTTGGCAGCGTCGCCAGCGGCCGGAGCAGCGGCTTCGGCGGGAGCGGCCGGGGCCGGGGCGGCTTCAGCAGGAGCCGGAGCAGCAACGGGGGCCGGAGCCGGGGCGGCAGCCGGAGCTTCTTCTTTCTTGCCGCAAGCGGAAACGGCGAGAGCGATCAGAGCAGCAACGAGGAGAGAGTTTTTCATTTGGAGATCCCTTATCGATAGAGAATTATGTCTGGCAGTCGGTGTTCGCCGACCTGACTGGCGTGCACGTCAGTCAGCTTGCAATGGTACCCCGTTTCGCCGATTTTCGGTAGTGCCGCCAGATGAACTTTAGCCTAGTGCCTCTTTTTGATGTTTGGTGAGGTTTGCGCGGGCGTTTTCTTTTCCTTCCTCCTTTGTGGCAGCCGTCGCCGAACATCAAGAGTGGGTTTTGCGTGGACTCCTCGCGGCTGCGGGCTGGGGCAAGCTCGTGCGGAAGCGGGTTCGACTCCTGCGTATTGACCGTAATGGGCGGGTCTGGCTATAATTGATAGGTTTTTCACGGGGCTCACAAGTGCGTCGTCAACTCGTGGTCGGAAACTGGAAAATGCACGGCGGGTTGTCGTTTAACCAGCAGCTTCTCCAGGGAGTGGTGAATGGTGCGGGAACTTGTCTCAGTTCGGTCGAGGCGGCGGTTTGTGTTCCGTATCCCTATCTGGAGCAGGTTCGGGTCGCGTTGGCCGGAACGCTTTTGGGCTGGGGGGCGCAGAACGTCAGCGAGCATGCCGAAGGTGCCTATACCGGCGAGGTCAGCGCCGCAATGCTCGGTGATTTTGGCTGTCGCTATGTGATCGTCGGGCATTCCGAGCGGCGTGCAATGTACGGCGAGACGGACTCCGTGGTTGCCGAGAAGTTCGCTTCCGCGCTGGCGTCGGGTTTGGGTCCCATCTTGTGTGTCGGCGAGACCTTGGCGCAGCGGGATGCGGGCGAAACTCTGCAGGTTGTTGCGGCGCAGTTGGATGTGGTCGAGCGGCGCGTGGGGGTGGCGGCGTTTGCTGGTGCGGTGGTGGCTTACGAGCCGGTTTGGGCCATCGGGACCGGGCGCGCAGCGTCGCCCGGGCAGGCGCAGGAGGTGCATGCGGCGATTCGTGCGAAATTTGCTTCCTTGGACGAAAAAGTGGCGGCCGGCTTGCGGGTGATTTACGGCGGGAGCGTTAAGCCTCGCGGAGCCGCGGAGTTGTTTGCGATGCCCGATATCGACGGTGCTTTGGTCGGAGGGGCGTCCTTGGTGGTTGATGATTTTCTAGAGATTTGCCGGATGGCAGGTCGATAAAGAGGCGATATGGGCTATTTGTTTTCGGTGGTGTTGGCGGTTCATATTCTGGCCGCGCTTGGCGTGATCGGTCTGGTGCTCGTTCAGCACGGTAAAGGTGCGGATATGGGGGCTGCTTTCGGTAGTGGCGCTTCCGGTAGTTTGTTTGGAGCCACTGGCTCGGCGAACTTTCTGAGTCGCAGTACGGCTGTCTTGGCGGCGGTGTTTTTCGCAACTAGCCTCGCACTTGCATTTATTGCTTCAAATAAACCAAAAACTACTGGCGGCGTGATGCAGGATGCAGTACAATCGCAGACTGTTCCGGTGCCGGTAACGGCGGGGTCTGAAGCAGGTGCAAATTCTGCGGATCCGGGATCTCAGGCTAAGAATATTCCTAGGTAACTAGGTATAAGCAAGGGTGGGAAAGCTTTATTCCTCATTTTTCTCGCTTTTGTCTGTAGTAGTGCCGACGTGGTGAAATTGGTAGACACGCTATCTTGAGGGGGTAGTGACTTCGGTCGTATGAGTTCGAGTCTCATCGTCGGCACCAAGTGGAGTTGTCCTGAGGGGTGGCTCTGATCTGAAATACAGCGATAGCGCGGCGGATCATGCTGGAAAATTATTTCCCGGTATTTGTCTTCGTTCTGGTTGGCATCGCATTTGGTGTTCTTCCGGTTCTCCTTGGTTGGGTTCTTGCCCCCAGCCGTCCCGACAGCGAAAAGCTCTCCCCTTACGAATGCGGCTTCGAGGCTTTTGAAGATGCCCGCATGAAGTTCGATGTGCGGTATTACCTGATCGCCATCATCTTCATTCTTTTCGATCTCGAAATTGCGTTTCTCGTCCCGTGGGCGACGATTTTCAAGGAAATTGTCGGCACCGAATCGATTCGGTGGTTCGGGTTCATCGAAATGCTGATTTTCATCGCGATTCTGGTCATTGGGTACGTCTATGCCTGGGCCAAGGGCGCGCTCGAGTGGGAGTGAGCGATGGGTATTGAGGGCGTTCTCCAAGAAGGCTTCGTTACGACGACGGCCGACAAGCTGATCAATTACGTGCGGACCGGTTCGATGTGGCCGATGACCTTCGGTCTGGCCTGTTGTGCGGTCGAAATGATCCATGCCGGCTGTTCGCGCTACGACCTGGACCGTTTCGGCATCGTTTTTCGTCCGAGTCCGCGTCAGTCGGACGTGATGATCGTCGCCGGCACATTGACCAACAAGATGGCGCCGGCCTTGCGCAAGGTTTACGACCAGATGGCCGAGCCGCGCTGGGTCATCTCGATGGGCTCCTGCGCCAACGGTGGCGGTTATTACCACTATTCCTATGCGGTGGTTCGCGGCTGCGATCGCATCGTTCCCGTCGATATCTATGTTCCCGGTTGTCCGCCGACGGCGGAGGCTCTGATTTACGGGCTGATCCAGCTGCAGAACAAGATTCGTCGTACCAGCACCATCGCCCGCTAAACCAACCGAGAGTTCGTCATGTCCGCCAAGCTGGAAACGCTTAGCCAGAACCTGCAAAAACATCTCGGCGAGCGAATCAAGTCCCTGAAGACCGCGCTCGGCGAGGTCACCATCGAAGTCGATGCAGCCGACTACCTCGCCGCGATGAAGACTCTCCGGGATGAGCCGGAGTTGCAGTTCGAAGAGTTGATCGATCTTTGTGGTATCGACTACTCGACCTATGGAAATTCCGAGCGGCAGGGCAAGCGTTTTGCCGCCGTGAGTCATCTGCTTTCGATCGCCAACAACTGGCGGATTCGCGTTCGTTGCTTCGCGCCGGAAGACGATTTCCCCGCCGTTCCCTCGGTGACCGAGATCTGGAATTCCGCAAACTGGTTCGAGCGCGAGGCGTTCGATCTGTTCGGTATCGTCTTCCCCGGTCACAACGACCTGCGTCGCATCCTCACCGACTACGGTTTCATCGGGCATCCGTTCCGTAAGGATTTCCCGATTTCCGGTTACGTCGAGATGCGCTACGACCCCGATCAGCAGCGTGTGATTTATCAACCCGTGACCATCGAGCCGCGCGAAGTGACGCCGCGGATCGTTCGCGAAGAGACCTACGGGGACGTCGAGAATGGCTGAAATTCGTAATTTCACCCTCAACTTCGGCCCGCAGCACCCGGCCGCGCACGGTGTGTTGCGCATGGTGCTCGAGCTGGACGGCGAGGTCGTGATGCGTGCCGATCCGCACATCGGCCTGCTGCACCGCGGTACCGAAAAACTTGCCGAACAGAAGACCTGGGTCCAGTCGGTTCCTTACATGGACCGTCTCGACTACGTCTCGATGATGTGCAACGAGCACGCCTACTGTCTGGCCATCGAGAAGCTGCTCGGCATCGAGGTGCCGGTCCGCGCGCAATACATCCGCGTCATGTTCGACGAGATCACCCGCATCCTGAACCACCTGTTGTGGATCGGTTGCCACGGTCTCGACGTCGGCGCCATGACCATGGTGCTGTACACCTTCCGCGAGCGCGAGGATCTGGTCGACGCCTACGAGGCGGTCTCCGGCGCGCGCATGCACGCCGCCTACTATCGCCCGGGCGGCGTCTATCGCGACCTGCCCGATCACATGCCGCAGTTCCAGGGCTCCAAGTGGAAGAGCGCGGCCGAGGTCAAGGCGATCAACGAGGCGCGCGGCGGTTCGCTGCTCGACTTCCTTGACGATTTCGTCGCGCGTTTCCCGAAGCTGCTCGACGAATACGAGACCCTGCTTACCGACAACCGTATCTGGAAGCAGCGTCTGGTCGACGTCGGCATCGTTTCGCCTGAGCGTGCGCTGCAGCTCGGCTTCTCCGGCGCCATGCTGCGCGGATCGGGTATCGCCTGGGATCTGCGCAAGAAGCAGCCCTACGAAGTGTACGACCGCCTCGATTTCGACATTCCAGTCGGCGTGACCGGCGATTCCTATGACCGCTATCTCGTCCGCATGGAAGAGATGCGTCAGTCCAATCGTCTGATCAAGCAGTGCATCGATTGGCTGCGCAAGAACCCCGGGCCGGTCATCACCGACAACCACAAGGTGGCGCCGCCCGCCCGTGAGGACATGAAGTCCAACATGGAAGAGCTGATCCACCACTTCAAGCTGTGTACCGAAGGCATTCACGTGCCGGAAGGCGAGGCTTACGCGGCGATCGAGCACCCGAAGGGCGAGTTCGGCCTCTATCTCGTTTCCGACGGCGCGAACAAGCCGTACCGCATGAAGATTCGTGCCCCCGGGTACGTGCACCTTTCCGCGATGGACGAAATGGCGCGCGGCCACATGCTGGCCGACGTGGTGACGATCATTGGTTCGCAGGACATTGTTTTTGGCGAGATTGACCGCTGATGCTGACTCCAGAATCCCTCAAGAGACTCGACCGCGAGATCGCCAAGTATCCCGCCGACCAGAAGCAGTCGGCGGTGATGGCTTGTCTGGCGATCGCCCAGGAAGAAAAAGGCTGGCTTCCCAGCGAAGCCATCGAATTCGTCGCCGACTATCTCGGCATGCCGCCGATCGCCGCCTACGAGGTGGCTAGCTTCTACAACATGTACGATCTGAAACCGGTCGGCAAGTACAAGCTGACGGTGTGCACCAACCTGCCGTGCATGCTGACCGGCGGCGTCAATGCCGGCGAATACCTCCAGGAAAAGCTCGGCATCGGTTACAACGAGACGACGCCGGACGGCAAGATCACGCTCAAGGAAGGCGAGTGCATGGGCGCCTGCGGCGACGCGCCGGTGATGCTGGTGAATAACCGCCGCATGTGCAGCTGGATGAATCCCGAGCAAATCGACAAACTGCTGGCGGAGCTCGAATAATGGCGATTCTCGGAGCGATCAATCCGCTGCTCTCGGCGGGGCTGGACGGCGACAACGCCTGGCGTTTGCAGGATTACGTCAATCGCGGCGGCTATTCCGCCCTGAAGCGCATCATCAGCGAGCAGATGACCCAGGAACAGGTCATCAACGAGGTCAAGAAATCCGTCCTGCGCGGCCGCGGCGGCGCCGGCTTTCCGACCGGCCTCAAATGGTCCTTCATGCCGCGCTCCTTTCCCGGCGACAAGTACATCGTCTGCAACTCGGACGAAGGCGAGCCGGGTACCTTCAAGGACCGCGACATCCTTCGCTACAACCCGCATTCGGTGATCGAGGGCATGGCCATCGCTGCCTTCGCGATGGGGGCGACGCGCGGCTACAACTACATTCACGGCGAAGTCTGGGAAATCTATACGCGCTTCGAGGAAGCGCTGGACGAGGCCCGCGCCGCGGGTTTCATCGGCCAGAAGATTCTCGGCAGCGATTTCAGTTTCGAGCTCTTCGCGCACCACGGCTACGGCGCATACATCTGCGGCGAGGAAACCGCGCTGCTCGAGTCGATCGAAGGCAAGAAGGGGCAGCCGCGCTTCAAGCCGCCGTTCCCCGCAAGCTTCGGCCTTTACGGCAAGCCGACGACGATCAACAACACCGAGACCTTCGGCGCCATTCCGTTCATTATGAACATGGGCGGCGAAGCCTTCCTCGAAGCCGGCAAGGCGAACAACGGCGGCACCAAGCTGTTCTCGATCTCGGGCCACGTCAATCGCCCCGGCAACTACGAAATTCCGCTTGGCACGCCGTTCTCGACCCTGCTCGAAATGGCCGGCGGCATGCGCGGCGGGCGCAAGCTCAAGGGGTGCATCCCTGGCGGCTCGTCGTCGCCGGTGATTCCTGGCGACGTCATGATGGATTGCACGATGGACTACGATGCCATCAGCAAGGCCGGCTCGATGCTCGGTTCCGGCGCCGTCATCGTGATGGACGAAACGACCTGCATGGTCAAGGCGCTCGAACGTCTGTCCTTTTTCTACTACGAAGAGTCCTGCGGTCAATGCACGCCGTGCCGCGAAGGGACGAACTGGCTGTATAAGGTGGTACACCGCATCGAGAACGGTCTCGGACGTCCCGACGATCTGGACCTGCTCGGCAGCGTCACGACCAACATTATGGGGCGCACCATCTGCGCCCTCGGCGACGCCGCATCGATGCCGGTGCAGAGCTTCATCAAGCATTTCCGCGACGAATTCGCGTACCACATCGAACACAAGAAGTGCCTCGTTCCGGTCGACGTGCAACGCGCCGGTAGCGGCTTCTTCACGGCCAAGGCTTAAGGTTTAGATATGCTGGAAATCGAAATCGACGGTAAGCAGGCGCAGGTACCGGACGGCAGCACCATCATGGATGCCGCCCAGCAACTCGGTACCTACATCCCGCACTTCTGCTACCACAAGAAGCTCTCGATCGCCGCCAACTGCCGCATGTGTCTGGTGCAGGTCGAGAAGGCGCCGAAGCCGCTGCCCGCCTGCGCCACGCCGGTGACCAACGGCATGAAGGTGTTCACGCACTCCGAACTGGCCGTCAAGGCGCAGAAAGGGGTGATGGAGTTCCTGCTGATCAACCACCCGCTCGACTGCCCGATCTGCGATCAAGGCGGCGAATGCCAGTTGCAGGATCTGGCGGTCGGCTACGGCGGCAGCTCCTCGCGCTATCAGGAAGAAAAGCGCGTCGTCTTCCACAAGGAAGTCGGTCCGCTGATCTCGATGCAGGAAATGGCGCGCTGCATCCACTGCACGCGCTGCGTCCGCTTCGGCCAGGAAATCGCCGGCGTGATGGAACTCGGCATGGCCAACCGCAACATGCATTCCGAGATTCAGACCTTCGTCGGCCGCAGCGTCGATTCCGAACTGTCGGGCAACATGATCGATCTTTGCCCGGTCGGCGCGCTGACCTCCAAGCCTTTCCGCTACTCGGCGCGCAGCTGGGAGCTGTCGCGGCGCAAGTCGGTGAGTCCGCACGACAGCGTCGGCGCCAACCTGACGGTGCAGATCAAGAACAACGTCGTCATGCGCGTCCTGCCGCGCGAGAACGAAGACGTCAATGAATGCTGGATTTCGGACAAGGAACGCTTCTCCTACGAAGCGCTCAATTCCGCCGAACGCCTGACCAAGCCGATGATCCGCGTCGACGGCGCCCTGCGCGAAGTCGAATGGAACGTCGCCCTCGACTACGTCTCGCACGCCCTGAAGGACGTCGCCAAGACGCACGGCGGCGAAGCGATCGCTGCGCTGGGCGCGCCGCACGCAACGCTCGAAGAGCTCCATCTGCTGCAAAAGCTGACACGCGGTCTCGGTTCCGGTAGCGTCGATTTCCGTGCGCGCCGCGCCGACTTCTCGGCGGACGGCAAGCTGGCCGGTATGCCGTGGCTGGGGCTGAAGCTGGCGGAGATCAAGGATCTCGACGCCGCCCTGGTGGTCGGCAGCTTCCTGCGCAAGGATCATCCGCTGCTCGCGCAGCGCCTGCGCCAGGCCGCCAAGAAGTGGACCAAGGTCAGCCTGATTTCCGTCGCCGGTGACGAGCAGTTGATCAAGCTGCACGCTCAGGCAACGGTCGCTCCGTCTCAACTCCTCACCGCCCTGGCCGGCGTCCTCAAGACCGCCGCCCAGCTCAAGGGCGCCGGTGTTCCGGCCGGTCTCGAAGCCGTCGAGCCCGACGCCACCGCGCGAAGCATCGCCGAAAGCCTGGTTGGCGGCGAGAAGCGCGCGATCTTCCTTGGCAACGTCGCCGAGCAGAATGCGCAAGCCGCCCAGATTCACGCATTGACGCAGGAGTTGGCCAAGCTGACCGGCGCCAGCTTCGGCTTCCTCGGCGAAGCTGCGAACAGCGTCGGCGCATACGTCGCCAAGGCCGTGCCGAGCGCGCTCAACGCCCGCGAAATGTTCGCCCAGCCGCGCCAGGCCTACATCCTGTTCGGCGTCGAACCCGAACTCGATTGCCACAATCCGCAGCAGGCCGTGGCAGCACTCAAGCAGGCGGCGCTGACCGTCGTGCTGACGGCGTTCAAGAGCGCGACGCTGCTGGAAACCGCCGACGTTCTGCTGCCGGTGACGCCTTTCACCGAAACTTCCGGCACCTACGTCAATACCGAAGGCCGCGTGCAGAGCTTCAACGGCGTCGTTCGTCCGCTCGGCGATGCGCGTCCGGGCTGGAAGGTACTGCGCGTCCTCGGCAACGTCCTGGCGCTGCCCGGCTTCGACTACGACTCGAGCGAGCAGGTGCGCGACGAGGTGATCACCGCCGGTCAGGAGTTCGTCACCGGGCTGGACAACGGCATCGCCGGCGTCGCCGTTTCGCTCGGCGCGCCTGCGGCGAACGGCTTGCAGCGGATCGCCGACGTACCGATCCACTTCGCCGACCCGCTCGCGCGCCGTGCGCCGGCTCTCCTGCTGACGCGCGACGCGGCCGCGCCGAGCGCCCGCATGAGCGCTGCGACCGCAGTCGGCCTCGGCGTCGCCGACGGCGAGCCGGTGCGTGTCCGGCAGGGGCAGGGCGAAGCCCGCCTGGCGGTCAAGATCGATGAAACCGTTCCGGCGGCATGTGTCCGCGTGGCCGCAGCGCATGCTGCAACGGCTGCGCTGGGCGACATGTTCGGCCAGATTACCGTGGAGCGTGCATGATGGTGGATGCGCTGCAGCAACTGTTGCAAGGCGTGTTCGGACCGGTTTTCCCGCTGGTCTGGACGCTGCTCAAGATCGTTCTCATCATCGCTCCGCTGCTGCTCGGCGTCGCTTACCTGACGTTCTGGGAACGCAAGGTCATCGGCTGGATGCAGGTGCGGATCGGCCCGAACCGCGTCGGTCCCTGGGGCTTGATCCAGCCGATCGCCGACGGCGTCAAGCTGCTGATGAAGGAAATCGTAATTCCTTCCGGCGCCAGCAAGGGCATCTTCCTGATCGCCCCGATGTTCGCCTTCGCACCGGCGCTGGCCGCCTGGGCGGTGATCCCGTTCAACGACACCATGGTGCTCGCCAACGTCAACGCCAGCCTGCTCTACATCATGGCGGTGACCTCGGTCGGGGTGTACGGGATCATCCTCGCGGGCTGGTCTTCCAACTCCAAGTACGCCTTCCTCGGCGGCATGCGTTCCGCTGCCCAGATGATTTCCTACGAAGTCGCGATGGGCCTTGCCCTCGTCGTCGTGCTGATGGTCTCGAACAGCCTCAACCTCGGCGACATCGTCAAGGCGCAGGGGCGCGGCATGTTCGCCGACAACGGCCTCGGTTTCCTGTCGTGGAACTGGTTACCGCTGCTGCCGATGTTCGTGGTCTACCTGATCTCGATCGTCGCCGAAACCAACCGTGCGCCGTTCGACATGGCCGAAGGCGAGTCGGAAATCGTCGGCTTCCACGTCGAGTACTCGGGCATGGCCTTCGCGGTGTTCTTCCTCGCCGAATACGCCAACATGATCCTGGTCTCCACGCTGACCGCGGTCCTGTTCCTCGGCGGCTGGCTGTCCCCGGTCGGCTTCCTGCCCGACAGCATCTTCTGGCTGTTCGTGAAGATCGCCGCCGTGCTGTTCTTCTTCCTGTGGATTCGCGCCACCTTCCCGCGCTACCGCTACGACCAGATCATGCGCCTGGGCTGGAAAGTGTTCATTCCCGTGTGCCTCATCTGGCTGACCGTCGTCGGCTGCTGGATGATGTCGCCGTGGAACATCTGGAAGTGAGAGGCTAGTCATGGGTTCTATGAAAGAAATTTTCAACAGCCTCCTGCTCAAGGAGCTGTTCAAGGGAATGTCGGTGACCGGGCGCTACATGTTCGCGCGCAAGATCACCGTCCAGTATCCCGAAGAGAAGACGCCGCAGAGCTTCCGCTTCCGCGGCCTGCATGCGTTGCGCCGCTATCCGAACGGCGAGGAGCGCTGCATCGCCTGCAAGCTCTGCGAGGCGGTCTGCCCGGCGATGGCGATCACCATCGAGTCGGATCAGCGCGCGGACGGCTCGCGCCGCACGACGCGCTACGACATCGATCTGACCAAGTGCATCTTCTGCGGCTTCTGCGAAGAGGCCTGCCCGGTCGATGCCGTCGTGGAAACCCGGATTTACGAGTATCACGGCGAAAAGCGCGGCGATCTCTACTACACCAAGCCGATGCTGCTGGCCAATGGCGACCGCTACGAAGCGCAGATCGCCGAAGACCGCGCGCATGACGCGAAATTCCGCTGAGGCCGACACGATGGAATTCAAGACCTTCGTTTTTTACTTTTTCGCGGCGATCATGGTGTTCGCCGCCCTGCGCGTCATTACCGCGCGCAACCCGGTGCAGGCCGCGCTCTTTCTGGTCCTGACCTTCGTCAGCGCCAGCGGCATCTGGATGCTCCTGCAGGCCGAGTTTCTCGCGATCGCGCTGGTGCTGGTCTATGTCGGCGCGGTGATGGTGCTCTTCCTGTTCGTCGTGATGATGCTCGACATCAACCTCGACCGGGTGCGCGAGGGCTTCTGGAGCTACCTTCCGCTCGGCGCCATCGTCGCTTTGCTGATGGTCGCCGAAATGGGGCTGGTGCTGGGCGGCAACTATTTCGACCTGTTCGAGAACAAGGTGCCGCAGGCCGCCGCCGACGCGACCAACGTCATGTCGGTCGCCCGCCTGATGTATACCGACTATGTTTATCCGGTCGAACTCGCGTCGGTCATCCTGCTGGTCGGCATCGTCGCCGCGGTGGTGTTGACCATGCGCGATCGCCGCAAGACCAAGGCAGTCGATCCGGCGACGCAGGTCATCGTCAAGGCCAAGGACCGTATGCGCGTGCTGCAGATGCCTTCCGAGAAGCAAGGCTGAGACGCAAGCGAGAATAACAAGGCGGTGGCGCGCTGCGCCGCCGCATGCTGAAGGAACCAGGGAGGCACTTTGCTTACACTGTCCCATTTTTTGATCCTAGGCGCGATCCTCTTTGCGATCGCCGTCGTGGGCATCTTCCTTAACCGGAAGAACCTGATCGTCCTGCTGATGGCGATCGAACTGATGCTGCTGGCGGTGAACATGAACTTCATCGCGTTCTCGCATTACATGCAGGACGTCGCCGGTCAGGTCTTCGTCTTCTTCATCCTCACCGTCGCCGCCGCCGAGTCGGCGATCGGCCTCGCCATCCTGGTCGTTCTCTTCCGCAACCTGAGAACCATCCACGTGGATGATCTGGACAGCCTCAAGGGTTAAGCGCACATGGACATGAAGAGCCTTTATCTCCTGGTGCCGCTGGCACCGCTCGCCGGCGCGATGATCGCCGGCCTGTTCTGCCGGATCATCCCGCGCTGGGTGGCGCACACGGCGACGATCGCCGGCGTCGCCATCGCCTTCTTCGCCTCCTTCCTGATCTTCAAGGACGTGATGGCCGGCAACACCTACAACGGACCGGTCTACCAGTGGCTGACTTCGGGCGACTACCGCTTCGAAGTCGGCTTCCTGATCGATCAGCTGACGGTCACGATGATGCTCGTCGTGACCTCGGTCTCGCTGATGGTGCACATCTACACGATCGGTTACATGAAGGAAGATCCGGGCTACAACCGTTTCTTCAGCTACATCTCGCTGTTCACCTTCTCGATGCTGATCCTGGTGATGAGCAACAACTTCATGCAGCTCTTCTTCGGCTGGGAAGCCGTGGGTCTGGTGTCGTATCTGCTGATCGGTTTCTGGTACACCCGGCCGACCGCGATCTTCGCCAACATGAAGGCCTTCCTGGTCAACCGCGTCGGCGACTTCGGCTTCATCCTCGGCATTGGCCTCGTCCTCGCGCACTTCGGCACGCTCGATTACGCCGCCGTCTTCGCCAAGGCGCCGTCGCTCGCCGATGTCACGATCTCGTTGTTCGCCGACCGCGAGTGGGCGACCGTCTCGCTGATGTCGATCACCTGCATCCTGCTGTTCATCGGCGCCATGGGCAAGTCGGCGCAGGTTCCGCTGCACGTCTGGCTGCCCGACTCGATGGAAGGTCCGACCCCGATTTCCGCGCTGATCCACGCCGCGACGATGGTGACGGCCGGCATCTTCATGGTCGCGCGCATGTCGCCGCTGTTCGAGCTGTCCGACGCCGCGCTGACCTTCGTCATCGTCATCGGCTCGATCACCGCGCTGTTCATGGGCTTCCTCGGCATCATCCAGAACGACATCAAGCGCGTCGTGGCCTACTCGACGCTCTCGCAGCTCGGCTACATGACCGTCGCGCTGGGCGCCTCGGCCTATTCGGTGGCGATCTTCCACCTGATGACGCACGCCTTCTTCAAGGCCCTGCTGTTCCTCGGCGCCGGTTCGGTGATCATCGGCATGCACCACGATCAGGACATCCGCAACATGGGCGGCCTGCGCAAGTACATGCCGATCACCTGGATCACTTCGCTGATCGGCTCGCTGGCCCTGATCGGCACGCCCTTCTTCGCCGGTTTCTACTCGAAGGATTCGATCATCGAGGCCGTCGCCCTGTCGACCATCCCGGGCGCCGGCTTTGCCTACTTCGCCGTGCTGGCCGGCGTGTTCGTCACGGCCTTCTATTCCTTCCGCATGTATTTCCTCGTCTTCCACGGCGAGGAGCGTTTCGGCAAGGCGCACGACGCCCACGGCCACGATGCGCATGAAGGCGACCACGACGACGAGGAGGTCGCGCACGATCACCACCACGGCCTCGCGCCCGGCCAGAAGCCGCACGAAACGCCCTGGGTCGTGACGCTGCCGCTCGTCCTGCTGGCGATTCCGTCGGTGATCATCGGCTTCATCGGCATCGAGCCGATGCTGTTCGGCGACTACTTCAAGGGCGTCATCCACATCAATGCCGAAGCGCATCCGGCGATGAGCGAGCTTGCGCACCACTTCCACGGCGCCGTGGCGATGGCCACCCATGCGCTGACCACCGCGCCGTTCTGGCTCGCCTTGTCGGGTGTCGCGCTGTCGTGGTTCTTCTACCTGAAGCGTCCGGACATCCCCGCCGCCATCAAGGCGCGCGTCGAGCCGATCTACACGCTGCTCGAGAACAAATACTACTTCGACAAGTTCAACGAAGTGGTCTTCGCCGGCGGCGCCCGCCTGCTGGGCCGCGGCTTGTGGAAGGGCGGCGACGTCGGCCTGATCGACGGCATCGTGGTCAACGGCTCGGTGCGTCTGGTCAACTGGCTGGCGAGCATGATCCGCTTCTTCCAGTCGGGCCACATTTACCACTACGCCTTTACGATGATCATTGGCGTGTTCGTGTTGCTGACCCTCTGGGTCTCGCGCGTCTGAGCTAGAAAAAGACTGGGAACGATATGTCAGGTACCCCGCTTCTCTCCCTTGCCGTCTGGATTCCGATCCTCGCCGGTTTCGTCGTGCTGGCGACCGGTTCGGACCGCAATGCGCCGCTCGCCCGCATGCTCGCGCTGCTTGGTGCCGTTGCCGGCCTGCTGGTGACGCTGCCGCTCTACACCGGGTTCGACGTGACGACCCCGGCGATGCAGTTTGTCGAGCTGGCGCCGTGGATTCCGCGCTTCAACATCAATTACCACCTGGGCGTCGATGGCATTTCGATGCTCTTCCTGATCCTCAACAGCTTCATCACGGTGATCGTCGTGCTGGCCGGCTGGCAGGTGATCGACAGCAAGGTGGCGCAGTACAACGCCGGCTTCCTGATCATGTCGGGCCTGCTCAACGGCATCTTCTGCTCGCTCGACGGCGTGCTGTTCTACGTCTTCTTCGAAGCCTCGCTGATCCCGCTCTACCTGATCATCGGCATCTGGGGCGGACCGAACCGCGTGTATGCCGCGTTCAAGTTCTTCCTCTTCACGCTGATGGGCTCGCTGCTCCTGCTGATCGCGCTGCTCTACCTGTTCATCCAGTCGGGCGGCAGCTTCTCGATCCTCGACTGGCATCAGCTGCCGATTCCGCGCGGCGCGCAGCTCTGGATCTTCGTCGCCTTCCTGATCGCCTTCGCAGTTAAGGTGCCGATGTGGCCGGTGCATACGTGGTTGCCGGACGCGCACGTCGAGGCGCCGACCGGCGGCTCGATCGTGCTGGCCGCCATCGCCCTGAAGCTCGGCGCCTACGGCTTCCTGCGGTTCTCGCTGCCGATCGTCCCCGACGCCGCCCACGAACTCTCGGGCCTGGTCGTCGGCCTGTCGCTGATCGCCATCGTCTACATCGGCTTCGTCGCCCTGGTCCAGGAAGACATGAAGAAGCTGGTCGCCTATTCGTCGATCGCGCACATGGGCTTCGTCACGCTGGGCTTCTTCATGTTCAGCGCCATGGGCATCGAAGGCGCGCTGGTCCAGATGGTTTCCCACGGCTTCGTCTCGGGCGCCATGTTCTTCTGCATCGGCGTCATGTACGACCGCGTCCATTCGCGCCAGATCGCCGACTACGGCGGCGTCGTGAACACGATGCCGAAGTTCGCCGCCTTCTTCATGCTGTTCGCCATGGCCAACGCCGGTCTGCCGGCCACCTCCGGCTTCGTCGGCGAATTCATGGTCATCCTCGGCGCCGTCAAGTACAACTTCTGGGTGGCCTTCGCCGCCGCCACGAGCCTGATCGTCGGCGCCGCCTACACGCTGTGGATGTACAAGCGCGTGATCTTCGGTGCGGTGGGCAACCATCACGTCGAGGAACTCACCGACATCAACGGCCGCGAATTCCTCGTCCTGGCCCTGTTGGCCATCGGCACGCTCGGCATGGGTCTCTATCCGCAGCCCTTCACCGAAGTCATGCACAGTTCTGTCAATGAACTGCTGCGCCACATCTCTATCAGCAAGATTCAATAATTGGTAGCCGCTATGACTCTGGCCGAAATGCAATTCGTAATACCCGACCTGCGCCCCGCCAGCGCAGAGCTCTTCATGCTGGCGATGGCCTGCGGCATCCTGCTGGTCGACCTTTTCGTCAAGGACAAGAAGCGCACGCTGACCTTCGTCCTGACCCAGTTGGCGCTGCTCGGCGCGGCTGTCATCACCTTCATGACGAGCACCGGCGAGATCGCCTACACGTTCAGCAACATGTACGTCGACGACTTGCTCGGCGATCTGCTCAAGCTGCTGACCTACCTCACGGTGATCGTCGTCCTGTTCTACTCCCGGGGCTACGTTCTCGACCGGCCGCAGATGGCCAAGGGCGAGTACTACACGCTGACGCTGTTCGCCACGCTGGGCATGATGGTGATGATCTCGGCGAACCACTTCCTGACGGTCTATCTCGGTCTGGAACTGCTCTCGCTGTCGCTCTACGCGCTGGTCGCACTCAACCGCGACTCGGTGCAGGCGACCGAAGCGGCGATGAAGTATTTCGTGCTCGGCGCGCTGGCTTCCGGCCTGCTGCTCTACGGCATGTCGATGATCTACGGTGCCACCGGCACGCTCGAAATCACCGCCGTCGCGGAACGCCTGTACCAGGGCCAGGCCAACAAGAGCATCCTGGTCTTCGGTCTCGTCTTCCTGGTCGCCGGCATCGCCTTCAAGCTCGGCGTCGTCCCCTTCCACATGTGGATTCCCGACGTCTACCACGGTGCCCCGACGGCGATCACGCTGCTCATCGCCTCGGCGCCGAAACTCGCCGCCTTCGCCATCGTCATGCGCATGCTGGTCAACGGCCTCGTCGTGCTGGCGGCCGATTGGCAGATGATGCTGATCATCCTCTCCGTCCTCTCGATGGCGATCGGCAACCTGGCGGCCATCGCGCAGACGAATCTGAAGCGCATGCTGGCCTACTCGGCGATCTCGCACATGGGCTTCATGCTGCTCGGCCTCGTCACCGGCGTGATCGGCGGCGACGCCCGCTTCGCGCTCAACGCCTACAGCTCGTCGATGTTCTACGTCATCACCTACGTGCTGACCAGCGCCGGCACCTTCGGCATGATCCTGCTGCTCGCCCGCGCCGGTTTCGAATCGGACCTGCTCGACGACTTCAAGGGCCTCAACAAGCGCAGCCCGTGGTTCGCCGCGATGATGATGATGATGATGTTCTCGATGGCCGGCGTGCCGTTCTTCGTCGGCTTCTTCGCCAAGTTCTCGGTGCTGCAGGCCGTGGTCGCCGCCGGCTATCTGTGGCTGGCCATCGCCGCCGTGATCTTCTCGCTGATCGGCGCCTTCTACTACCTGCGCGTCGTCAAGCTGATGTACTTCGATCAGCCGAACGATCCGTCGCCGATCCACGCGCCCTTCGACGTCAAGCTGCTGATGTCGGCCAACGGCCTCGCCGTCGCGCTGCTCGGCATCTTCCCGCAGGCGCTGATGTCGATCTGCGCGGTGGCCCTGCTGCGTTCCCTCTGAGCGCCGCCGCGCCGTACCGGACACGCCCCGCAGGTCGGGGCGTTTTCTTTTTGGAGGACCGAGCATGACCGACGATCACCGCCACCTGCACGAAGCGCCGCTGGACAGCACCCAGGTGTTCCGGGGCAAGCTGCTCGACGTTCGCCTCGACCGCGTGCAACTGCCGGACGGCGCCGAAAGCGTGCGCGAATACGTCGTCCATCCGGGGGCCGTGGTGATCATCGCGGAACAGGACAACGGCGAACTGCTCTTCGAACGCCAGTACCGCTACCCCCTGCGCCGCGCCTTCCTCGAACTGCCTGCCGGCAAGATCGATCCGGGCGAGGACATCCTCCGAACCGCGATCCGCGAACTGCTCGAGGAAACCGGGCACAGCGCCGCCGAGTGGCGCCATCTCGGCGTGATGCATCCGTGCATCGGCTATTCGGACGAGAGGATCGAGATCTTCCTGGCGCGCGGCCTGCGCCGCGAGTCCGCGCCGCAGCTCGACGAGGGCGAGTTCCTCGACCTGCTCAGCCTGCCGCTGGACGCGGCGGTGGCCGCGGTGCGCGCGGGAGAGATCACCGACGCGAAGACGATTACGGCCCTGTTCTGGGCCGAGAAGGTCGTCGCCGACGGCTGGTAGGGCTCAGGGGGAAGGGGCGCCCTCGGCGCCGATCAAAGAGGCGGCGAGGCTGCGTTTTTCCGCCGCCGTCAGCTGCTTGATCCGGTACTCGGCCTTCAGCGCGCTCGAGCGGTCGGGAAACTCGACGCTGCCGAGGAGGCGGGCCGGCGGGTGCGAGCGTGTGTAGCGTGCGCCCTTGCCGCAGGCGTGCGCGGCGTAGCGGGCGGCGACATCGACGGCGATGCCGGTGTAGATGCTGCCGTCGACGCATTCGATCAGATAGACGCGCCAGGGGCGCGCCGTGGCGGGCGTAGGAGGTGCGACCGTCACGTTTCGAGGGGACGGTAGGGGCGAGGGCGGCGGCGCGCCGTCCAGGCGCTCTCCGTCGCCCGCCTCCGGCCTCCGCCGCGCCCCGCCCATCGCTTGCGGCCCGGCCTCAGGCGTCGGCCGCCGGCTCGCCGCCCAGGGCCGCGACCAGATCGTCGAGCAGACGCGCGACTTCGCCGGCCATCAGCGTGAAGTCGAGATCGAAGCGCTCGTCCTCGTTGTCCGACTGGTTCTCGTTTTCTTCCTTGAGCAGGTCGAGGAAGGCCAGTCGCTTGACCTGCAGGTCCTCGGTGAGCAGGAAGGAAATGCGGTCGTTCCAGGTCATCGCCAGCTTGGTCGCGGTCTTGCCGCCGGCGATATGGCGGCGGATTTCCTCGCCCTCGAGCGCGTGCTTGACGTAGCGTACCTTGGCTTCCTCGGCCGAACGCAGCTCCAGGTCCTGATCGAGCGTGAAGCCGGCCGGCGCGTCGCCGTCGGCCACCCAGCCGGTCATCGCCGCAGCCGGCGACTGATTGACCTTGAGCAGGCGGGCCGGCATCCCTTCGACCGACTTGCGCAGGTGTTCGAGGAACTCCTCGGCCTTGCCGACGGCGGCGGCATCGACCACCAGCCAGCCGTTCGCCGGGTCGATCCAGCCCCAGGTCGTGCGGCGGCGGACGAAGGCGCGCGGCAGCAGCTCCAGCGTCGTCTGCTCGCGGATTTCGCGCATCTCCTTGCGCCCGACTTTGCGCCCCTCGGCTTCGGCGATTTCCTTGGCCTTGTCCTTGGCGAACTGGTTGACGACCGAGGCCGGCAGCAGCTTCTGCTCGACGCCGAGAGCCAGCAGCAGCTGATTGTTGACGCTATGCACGAGGCCGCCGCCGTCGCGCGGCGGCACCCAGCCGAAGCTCTGCGCGTCGGTGGCGCTGCAGCCTTGCAGCGTCAGCGTCGAAAGCTGCTCTTCGAGGCGGGCGGGGTCGATCGCCCAGGGCTTGGGAAGACGGTAGATATGCAGGTTTTTGAACCACATGGGGCGTGCCCTAAAAGTGTTGGGGTGATGCCGGCCCGGGGCCGGGGAAGGAAAGAGGGCAGCGCTTCCCGTGAAGCGCTGCCCTCGCAGCGAAGCGGGGGGCGGCGCTAGGCCGCCCCGGCGCCCGCGCCTAGCCGCAGGTGCCGACGGCGCCGCAGGCGGTGCAGAAGTCGCAGCCGTCCTTGCGGATCATCGTGTAGTTGCCGCATTCGCCGCACAGCTTGCCGGCGGTCGGCTTGGCCGCGGTGCTGCCTTGCGGCGCCTCGAGGATGCCCATCTGCTGCAGCGGGAAGCCGTTCTCGTCGAGGATGCCGAGCATCGCGTAGCGGTGGATGATCAGGTGCGCGAGGTAGGCGACCGTCGACGGGTAGTTGCTCTGCTTGCGCGTGCCGGGAACGAAGGCCATGAAGTCGCCGAGCGGTTCCGGGTAGTCGAGCAGCTTGCGCAGCTTCATGCCGATCCAGGCCGGATCGAGGACGCGCATGTCGAGCGAGAGCAGCTTGGTCAGGCCATCGAGGGCGCGCGGGTAGTTGCCCGAGAGCCAGACCGAGTAGGGCCGGGTGACGCCGTCGGGTAGCGTGATTTCCTTGAGGCCGAGCACGAAGTCTTCGCCGGTCGCCGGGTTGAAGATGTCGACCGTCCAGGACAGCGTGCCGTCGGTGCCGGTCTTCGGCTCCTTCAGGCTGAACATGGCGTCGAGCACCGGGGTCGGGCCTTCGTGCTTGAAGGCGCCGATCTGTTCGACGCGGAACTGGATCAGCTGCGCCATCGCCGAGACGAGCGAGGGCGTCAGCTTGCGTTCGCCGTGCGGCGGGAAGGGCATCGAGAAACCTTCGCCGTCCTGCGTCTTGGCCAGCGATTCGAGCTTGAGCGCGAGCCAGGCGTGGTCGTTGGCGCGCATGTCCATCGACAGCGTCTTGGCGACGGCGCCCAGGCCGCGCGGCTGCGACGGACCGTTGACCCAGGCCTCGAACGGCCAGGCGCGGCCTTCCTGTTCGACATGGCCGACGAAGAGGGCGAACTTGCCGAGCGCGTGCTCGATCATGTAGGTCCACGCCATGTTGCCTTCCGGCAGATTCGGGCGGCCGGGCCAGCGCAGGCTGGAGAGCACCGGCGCGGGCAGGTTCTTGATCGTCAGGCGGCGGTTGGCGTCGTTGCTGACGAAGTCCTGCGGCTGCTTCTTGTCCTCGGTCTGCTTGGCCGTCTCGACCGACAGCACGGAGCCGAGCACGCTGTTGGGGCGGTAGGTGGCGAGGCCCTTGAGGCCGGCCTTCCAGGCGCTCATGTAGAGGCTCTGGAAGTCCTCGTAGGGGTAGTCGGCCGGCACGTTGACCGTTTTCGAGATCGAGGTGTCGATGTAGGGCGCGACGGCGGCGACGATGTCCTTGTGCGCCTCGGCCGAGATTTCGAGCGCCGTGACGAAGTAATCGGGCAGCTTCTCGACGTCGCCGCCGAGGTGCTTGTAGAGGCGCCAGGCGTAGTCCTCGACGGCGTATTCCTTGAGCGTGCCGTCGGCCATGCGCTTCTTGCGGCTGTAGGTCCACGAGAAGGGCGGCTCGATGCCGTTCGAGGCGTTGTCGGCGAAGGCCAGCGAGATGGTGCCGGTCGGCGCGATCGACAGCAGGTGCGAGTTGCGCAGGCCGTGCTTGCGGATTTCGGCCTTGATTTCGGCCGGCAGGCGCGAGGCGAAGTTGCCGCCCGAGAGGTAGAGCTCGGCGTTGAACAGCGGGAAGGCGCCGCGCTCCTGGGCCAGTTCGACCGAGGCGAGGTAGGCGGTGTCGCGCATGTATTCGGAGATGCGCGAGGCCATCGCCGCGGCTTCCGGACGGTCGTAGCGCAGGCGCAGCATGCACAGCGCGTCGCCCAGGCCGGTGAAGCCGAGGCCGACGCGGCGCTTGTTGGCGGCTTCCTCGCGCTGGCGGTCGAGCGGCCAGGCGGTCACGTCGAGCACGTTGTCGAGCATGCGCGTCGACACCTTGATCACTTCGCCGAAGGCGGCGAAATCGAACTCGGCCTGGTCGGAGAAGGGGTTGCTGACGAACAGGGTCAGGTTGATCGAACCGAGGCAGCAGCAGCCGTAAGGCGGCAGCGGCTGTTCGGCGCACGGGTTGGTGGCTTCGATCAGCTCGCAGTAGTAGAGGTTGTTGTCCTTGTTCATGCGGTCGAGGAAGAGGATCCCCGGCTCGGCATGATCGTAGGTGGACTTCATCACCTGATCCCACAGGTCGCGCGCGCGCACCTTGCGGTAGACCCACAGGCCGTCGTCGCGCTGGTAGGCGCCGGCCTGCTTCATGTCGGCGTTCGGCTCGGCGCGGTGCGTCAGCTCGACGTCGCCGTCGGCCTCGACGGCTTCCATGAAGGGATCGGTGACGCCGATCGAGATGTTGAAATTGGTCAGGTCGCCGTGGTCCTTGGCGTGGATGAAGACCTCGATGTCCGGATGGTCGCAGCGCAGCACGCCCATCTGGGCGCCGCGCCGGGCGCCGGCCGATTCGACGGTCTCGCACGAGCGGTCGAAGACGCGCATGTAGGAGACGGGGCCCGAGGCGCGCGACTGCGTGCCCTTGACCAGCGCGCCCATCGGACGGATCGACGAGAAGTCGTAGCCGACGCCGCCGCCGCGGCGCATGGTCTCGGCGGCCTGCGCGAGCGCGGTGTAGATGCCGGGCTTGCCGTCGACGATTTCGACGACCGAATCGCCGACCGGCTGCACGAAGCAGTTGATCAGCGTCGCCGCGAGGTCGGTGCCGGCGGCGGAGTTGATACGGCCGGCCGGAACGAAGCCGTTTTCCTGCGCCCAGAGGAATTTCGCTTCCCAGTGCGCGCGCTGCTTTTCTTCCTCGTTGGCGGCGAGCGCGTGCGCGACGCGGCGGCGCACGTCATGCACGGAGGTTTCCTTGCCCTTGGCGTACTTTTCGACCAGCACCTCGGCCGAGATTTCCTGCTCGGGCAGCGGCGCGATCTCGGGGGCGTCGGGGATCGCCGCCAAGGACAGTTGTTGTGCAACCTTGCTCATGTTTTGTCCCTCTGTTTTGGGGTGGGAATTGCGGCGCGTGATCGCAGCCGACGATGTAAACGGACCAGCCGATTCGTTGCTATGAATAAGGTAATAGGCGGGGGGCTTGTCGCGCTCAACAAACGTAAAACTACTACATGTAGTGGTATCGGGCAAGAACTTGACTAGATGTAGTTTCTCGGCCTTGGGTCGCAGCAGGCCGGGAAAGGTAGCTAAATCACCGTTTTAGGCGACAGAGGGGTTGTTTTTGGTGCGGCGCACAAAGATTTTGTCGCGCGGGCCGGCGGCGGATCGGCAGCTCACTTTCTGTGCGTTCCCGGCGCGGTTTTGCCGCGGGCTTTCCGTGGGTTTTCCGCGGGTTTTTCCGTCCTCGCCGCTTCAGCGTTTGGCCGGCGCCGGCCGTTCGCCGCGCCGGTTCTCCGCGTCCGCCGCGGGCGCGTTGCCGCCGCGCGCCTTCGCCGGGGGCGGCGTCTTCTTCGCCGGGGCGCCGCTTGCCTCCGCCCGTTCGAGCCAGAGCAGGGCGTCCGCATACGACATGAAGCGCTGGAGATAGTTCGGCGCGACGTCGCGCATCAGCTGGAGCGAGCGCAGCACGAGCCGGTGCGAGTTGAGCGGGCCGGCGTTCTCCGGGCCCTGCGCGAGGGCTTGCGCCAGCTGCCGGTCGACGCTGAGCGCCGACCAGGTGTTGCGGAAGTAGCGCAGGGACTTCAGTTCGCGCGCGGAACCGGTGGCCTTGGCGGAGTCGGCGGGGGCGGCGGATTTTGCGAGGGATGCCGCCGGCACGGCGTCCGCGCGGCTGTCCGCGGTGCCGTTCATGCCTGAAGCGAGCACCGAGCGCTCGCCGATGTAGGCCACGAGATCGGCCAGCGGCGTCCGCCCGCCGGCGTCGAGCGCTGCGGCGAACCGTCGCAGCCCGGCGAAATCGCCGGCGGCGAAGAGGTTTTCCAGCGTCGCGGCGGCGTCGGGGTGGCGCGCCGCGGCGCGGGCGAGCGTTTCTCCGGCCGCTTGCCGCGCTTCCGCGCAGCGCGCGGCGCACTCGTCGAGCGCTTTTTCCAGCCGGGCTTCGAGCAGGTGCCGGCCGGCGCCCCGGTGTTCCTGCGTGCGCCGGGCCAGGGCTGCGATGAAGCGGAAGCGGAGGGGGTCGTTGCGTGCCGCGCCCAGCCGGTCGAGCGCGGCGATCCGCTCGTCGGCCGGCGGCTGCGGGCCGGGCGCGGTGCGTTCAGGCATGGGGCGGCGTGCCCGGCTTGGCGGTTTTCGGCACCGGCGCCATTTCGACGCGGCGGTTCTGCGCACGGCCGGTGTCGTCGGCGTTCGACGCCACCGGCTGCTCGGCGCCGAAGGCCGCCGCAAAGACGGCGCCGGCCGGCAGTCCTTCGTCGATCAGCGTTCGCGTCACGGTCAGCGCGCGCTGGGCGGACAGTTCCCAGTTGTCGTCGAATTGCCGGTTGCTGTCGCGCACCGGCCGGTCGTCGGTGAAGCCGCTGACCATCAGCATTTCGTCGCGCGCCCCTAGGTAGGCGGCGAGCGGCGCGGCCATGCTCTTCAGCAGCAGCTGGCCCTCGGGCTGCAACTGGTCGGAGTTCAGCGAGAAGAGCACGCTGCCGCTGATGCCGATGCGCCCGTCGTTGAGGGTCACCCGCCCGGAGGCGAGGGGAACGGCGAGCGCCTTTTCCAGAGCCATGCGGCGCTGTTCCTCGATCTGGCGTTTTTTCACCTCGGCTTCGAGGTGGCTCACCAGTTCGAGCTGGACGCCGAGCACGCCGACCAGGATCAGCACGAAAGCGCCGAGCAGCCCGGCCATGAGGTCGCCGAAGACGGCCCAGACCGGGGCCGTCGACTCGACGCCGGCGTCGATCTCGTCCATCAGGCGGCCTCGCCGGCGAGATGCGCCGGCTTGCCGGCGAGTTGCTGCAGGTCGTCGACGATACGCGTTTGCGACATGAGGCTGAGGTCGATGATTTCCCGCGCCTGCGCGACGTAGTAGGCGAGCTGGTCGTCGCTGCGCTGCAGGGTCTTGTCGAGCGATCCCTCGATGCGCTGCAGGCCGGCGACGAGCTTGTCGTTGGCCTCGGCGAACAGCTGCACGGCCAGCCCGAAGGCCTCGCCGAGGCTGGCGACCTCGACGGCGCTGCCGCTCACCTGCGCGGCGGCCTCGCCCATCTTCGCCGACTCGCCGGCGACCTGTTCGGCGAACCGGCCGCCGACGCGCTCGAGCATCGCGGCGGAAGCGTTCACCAGCGCGTCGATGGCGCCGCGTTGTTCGGCGGCGGCGTGATCGATCGCGTCGAGCAGCGTGGCCAGCGTCTGCATGACGCGGCTGCGTTCTTCGAGCAGTTCGTTGTCGCGCACGACGCTGCGCGAGAGCTGCTCGCGCAGTTCGCCGATCACCTCGGCGGCGACGCGCGGCGCCTCGGCGGCCGTCTGCATGAGGCGCGCGACTTCGCCGATGGTCTCGGCGGCGTGCGCCTGCGCCTGCGCGCCGACGTCGTGCGCGGTCCGTTCCAGCGTGCGGCAGATTTCCTGCTGCTGCGCGAGGGTGTGCGCGCCCGCCTGCCGCCATTCGTCGCGCAGCGCGGTCGCCATCGTCTCCAGGCCGTGCAGCAGCGCCGTCTGACGTTGCTCGTCGTGCTTCGCGAGGTCCGCCTGCAAGGCGCCGTGCGCATCGCCGACGCGGGCCACGAGCGCGGCCGAGCGCTCCTCGAAGGTCGCCGCGAAAGCCGCCAGCGACGTGCGCAGGCCGTCGCAGAGATCGGCGCTGCTCTGCTCGTGGCGGGCCAGCGCCGTCGTCCAGGTCTGCGCGACGCCGCCGACGGCGCCGTCGAAGCGCGTCGCGATTCCGGCGAGCTGGGCGTCCACCGTCGCCGCCACGCGCTCGTGCAGCGCCGCCGTTTCGCGCGCGATGCCGGCCATCGCGGTTTCCACCGCGGGCTGGATCGTCGTGCCGGCGATCCGGGCGCTTTCGCTCAGGCTGTCGCGCAGCGAGCGGTCGACGGCGCCGGCGAGCTCGCCATAGACCGCCTTCACGTCGCGGTGGAAGCCTTCCTGGCCGGCGAGCAGGCGCTCGTCGAGCTGCGCGTTGCGGCTTTCCATTTGCGCCATCATCGCCTGCAGCTTGTCCACCACGTCCGGCAGCGCCTGCGCCTGCGCCTGCAGCGCCTTGAAGGTCTCCTGGCGCTGGTGGACGAGCGAGAAGTCGCGCAGGACGGTGGCGATGCGGGTGTCCAGGCGCTGCCCCGCCTGCAGCCGTTCGCGGCGGCACAGCGCCGAGATCAGGCCGAGCATCGCCGACGCGGCGACGCCCGCGACCGAGGTGCCGAAGGCCAGGCCGAGGCCCTTGACCGGGGCGGCGAGGGCGGCGCGGATCGTCTGCAGGTCGGTCGTGCTTTCCAGCGCGAGGACCGCGCCGTTGAGCGTCACCACCATCCCGAGGAAGGAACCGAGCATCCCCAGCATCACCAGCAGGCCGACCAGATAGGGCGTCACGGCGGGGCCGGGCAGGCCGGCGCGCTCGCCCTCGACGCGCAGGCGCACCGGGTTCCGCAGCGAGGGATGGATGCGCTCGAGCCAGTCTTCGAGGCGCGCGAGCGGCGACGGAATGGCGTCCAGCGCCCGCGCCAGCGTCGCCGTGGCTTGATGGAAGCGCAGCAGTTCGAGCGCGCCCAGGAGATAGAAGGCGGCGATGATCGCCGTCATCGTCAGCGCCAGCGGATGCGTGCCGACGTAGCCGGCGCCGACCCAGAGGACAGCGAGCGAACCCGCCAGAAAGGCGGCCAGGCAGAAATTCTTGTTCATTGTGACGGAGTTACCTCATTGCTGAATGCGTCTATCAGTCCGGCGACCGGCTGCAGGCGAAGGTCCAGTTCGGCGAGCAGCACGGTACGCAGTTCGCGGCGGAATTCCGCCAGCCAGCCGCCCGCTTGCAGCCAGCGTTCCGGCGTATCCGGTATCTCCGCCGTCTCCGCCGTATCCGCCGGCCGCGTTCCGGCGAGCGTTTGCCGGTGGGTTTCGTACAGTTGCGCGAAGCGCTTTTCGAGCAGCTGGGGGACGCTCGCGAGCAGGTCGCGTTCGCGCTCGGCCAGCGCCTTGCCCAGCGCGGCGTCGACGGCGGCCAGCCGCTGCAGCGCCGGGGAGCGCCGCGCCAGCGCCTGGCGCACGCCGGCGCGCAGCTGGCCGACGCCCGATTCCATCTCGCGCTGGTGGGCGAGATGGTAGCGCCGGTAGGGCAGGTAGTCGCCCGCGCTGTCGATCGACGCGCTGGGCGAAGGGAAGGGCAGCTTCACCCGTGCCCGCTCCGTTCCCCGCTCCGCCTCCGCCACCCCGTCCGCCGCGATGGAGTCGGCCAGTGTGGCGCGCACGCGCGCGAATTCCTGAGCCAGTTCCAGTGCGATTCCCTGCATACGTTCCTGGCGCGCAGCGTCCCCGGCGCTCGCCGGCGCCGCGTCCGCCGTCGGCGCGGGAAGGCCGGCGCCGAGCGCGCCGGAGAGCGCGATGGCGTCGCCGAGCTTCAGCCAGTGGCTCAGTCTTTCGGCAAAGGACTGTTTCGACTCGGCCACATCCTCGATGGCCGGGTCGGCGAGAAGGTGAATGAGCCGGGAACGGTTGAAGCCTGTGCGCGGCAAGGATCTTTTCATTCGGTAATGCGTTGAAAGAAAGACGAAAAGGGCGGGAAGGCTACTACAAAGCAGGCTTCAGGTCAGCATTCTTGTTGCGCGCCGTCCGGATCGCCCGCGCCGCATGGCCCGGAATTCGGGCCGCTGCGGTGGTGAGCCGGAAGCGACGGAGCCGCGTCCGGGCTGTAATTGCGGACCGGGCGGCCGGCGTGTGAGGAGGCACATTGCGAATGCCGCGGCCCGTTCGATTCGTTCCAGATTCCGTTGCCGCCATGTCGCAAAAAAATGTGGCGATCCCTCCGGCAGGCTGATGAGCCGCATGCGCATGGATTTTCCGGAAGTGAGGAAGCGGGCGGCATTATCGGCAGCCGGGGAAGCCCATGCAGATCAATCGCTCGCGGCCTGCTCTGCCTGTCCGATGAAAAGCAGGGGCAGGCTCCGCTGGGCGAGGGCCGGGGAGGCGTGCCGGCGGAGCAGGGCGCCGGTTTCGGCGGCCGGTGCGGGGCGTCCGAACAGGTAGCCCTGCGCGCTCGCGCAGCCTTCGCGGACGAGCATCGCCGCCTGCGCGCCGTCTTCCACGCCTTCGGCGATGGTCGACATGTTCAGCGCGTTCGCCATCTGGATGATGGCGCGCACGAGGGTCGCGTCCTCGAGGTCGGAAACCATGTCGCGCACGAAGGAGCGGTCGATCTTCAGGCGGTGGGCGGCGAAGCGTTTGAGGTAGCTGAGCGAGGAATAGCCGGTGCCGAAGTCGTCGATCGCGAGGCGGACGCCGAGGGCCTTGATCTTGCAGATCGCGGCGCCGACGCTGGCGTCGTCCTGCAGCAGGACGGATTCGGTGAGTTCGAGTTCGAGCAGCGCCGGCGCCAGGCCGGTTTCGGCGAGGACTTCGGCGACGCTGCCGGCGACGTCGCTGCGCGCGAACTGGATCGCCGAGAGATTCACCGCCATGACCAGCGGCGGCAGTCCTTCCTCCTGCCAGGCGACGGCCTGCCGGCAGGCTTCGGTCAGGACCCAGCGGCCGATCGGGACGATCAGGCCGGAGTCTTCGGCGAGCGGGATGAAGCGGTCGGGCGGAACGGCGCCGAGTTCGGGGGATTGCCAGCGCAGGAGCGCTTCGACGCCGACCAGGCGCGTGTCGGCGAGGTCGAACTGCGGCTGGTAGTGGAGATGCAGTTCCTTGCGCGCCAGGGCTTCGCGCAGGAGTTGCTGCATGCGCAGGCGCTCGGCGGAGCCGGCGCTCATTCCGGCGTCGAAGAAGCGGATGGCGTTGCGTCCGGCGGCCTTCGCCGAGTACATGGCGATGTCGGCGGCCTTGAGCAGGCCGGCGAAATCGTCGCCGTCGTCCGGGTAGAGGCTGACGCCGATGCTCGCCGAGCTGTGCAGGACGTGGCCCTCGATGGAGAAGGGGGCGTCGAGGCTGCGCAGCAGGCGGCGGGCGCTTTCCCCGGCCCCGGCCGCGCCGTCGGCGAGGAGGACGAGGAATTCGTCGGCCCCCAGTCGGCAGATCGTGTCGGATTCGCCGGCGTGCTCGCGCAGGCGGCCGACGACCTCGCGCAGCAGCGCGTCGCCGGCGGCGTGGCCGAGCGTGTCGTTGATCGTCTTGAAGCGGTCGATGTCGATGAAGAGCATCGCCAGTCCGCCGCCCTTTAGCTCCGCCCGCCGGCGCGCCTGCGCGAAGCGCTCCTGCAGCAGCAGGCGGTTGGGCAGGCCGGTGAGCTGATCGTGGTAGGCGAAATACTCGATCATGCCTTCGGCCTGGGCGCGCGTCGTCACGTCGCGTGCGACCTCGACGATGCCGGCGAAGCTGCCGTCCGCGAGCCGCAGCGGTCCCGCCGAAATCTCGAACAGGCGTTCGCCGGCGCGCGTGCGCTGGCGTTGCGTGCTGCGCAGGCAGGCGTTGGCGTCGGGACGCAGGATCAGCGGGCAGACCGGGAGCAGGTCGCCGGCGGGTAGCTGGACCAGCATTTCCGGCCCCGGCGGCAGCGCGCCGGGCGGCGGCGTGCGGTAGGTGTGGCACGGCGCCGGGCGGCCGTGGATGGCGAGGTGACAGGGCTGGCCGGCCCGTCCGTCGGCGTCGAAGACGAGGCCGTAGACTTCGCGCGCGGCGCGGTTGCTGAGCAGGATGCGATAGTCGGTGCCGATCACGAGCAGGGGGTCGGCGATCGCTTCGACGACGGCGGCGAGGCAGGCGTCGACCGCGAAGGCTCCGGTGGCGGGCGTGTTCATCGCAGGGGCGCAGGCCGGGCCGGCGTGCATGCATATCCCCCGCCGGAGCGGTCGCTCCGCGCGCCGGCGGGGGAGCGGGCCGGCCGCATCGGTGCGCCGGCGGGCGATACGGCCGGCGATGCGCTGGAGCTCAAGCCTGCCGCTCCGGCAGGAGGTATACGGTGGGGGCGATCATCTCCAGGCGGTCGGTCACGCCGAACAGCGTCTCGGCGTGACCGACGATGAAGAGGCCGCCGGGCTGCAGTTTTTCGAGCAGGCGGGCGACCACCTGCTGCTTGGTCTGGAGATCGAAGTAGATCATCACGTTGCGCAGGAAGATGACGTCGAAGGGGCCGATCTGCGGCAGCGCCCGGGTCAGGTTCACCTGCATGAAGCTGACCCGCTGGCGCAGCGCCTGATCGATCTGCAGCTGTCCCGCGAACGGACCGGACCCCTTGAGACAGTAGCGCCGCAGCAGCTCGGGGGGGATTTCCCGGGCGCGCGCCATGCCGTAGAGGCCGCTCACCGCCTGCTGCAGGACGCGGCGCGAGATGTCCGAGGCGAACACCTCCCAGGGTGCCGTCTGCCCCAGCGTTTCCGCGAGCGTCATGGCGATGCTGTAGGCCTCCTCGCCGGTCGACGAGGCGGCGCTCCAGACGCGCGCCGTCCATCCCGGCTGGCGGCGCGCCGCCAGTTGCCGGCGCAGTTCGGCAAAGTGCTGCGGTTCGCGGAAGAAATGGGTTTCGTTGGTGGTGAGCAGGTCGATCGCCGTCTGCGCCTCTTCCGGTGCCTGTCCGGAGGTGATCAGCCGATGGTAGTCGGAGAAATTCCGGCAACCGGTGAGCTTCAGGCGCCGCCCGAGGCGGCTGACGACCAGATTCTTCTTCTGCGCCGACAGACTGATGCCCGCCGCGTTCATGATGAAGTCGCGGAAGCCGGCGAAATCCCGGTCGGAAAAGGCGCCGACGAGGGAGTCCCAGGCGGCCTCGCCGGCGGCGGCGGGGGCCGTGCCGGGCGCTGCGGCGGTCATGTCCGGATTCGCCATCGCCGCGTCCTCAGGCCGCGCGGGCAGCCGGCTCGCCCGCCATCGCCGGACTGGCCGTGCCGGATGCGAGCATCGCCATTTCGTCCAGCGACAGCACCCGGTCGAGGTCGAGGATGATCGCGAAACGTTCGTTGAGCTTGCCCATGCCGCGGATGAAGTCGGAGCGGATGCCGCCGCCGAAGGCGGGCGGCGGCTCGATCTGCGCGGCGGGAATGTCGACCACTTCGTTGACCGCGTCGACCATCAGGCCGAATTCGTGGCCGTCCTCGGCTTCGATGATGACGATGCAGGTGCGCCGGGCGATTTCGGTGGGGTCCCGGCCGAAGCGCGCGGCGAGGTCGATCACCGGGACCACGCTGCCGCGCAGGTTGATGACCCCGCGCACGAAGGGCGGCAGGGTGGGGACCCGGGTGAGCTGGCCGTAGCTGATGATTTCCTTGATGCACAGGATTTCGATGGCGAAGACTTCGCCGGCCAGCGCAAAGGCCAGGTGCTGCTGGTTCGCCGGCGCGCCTTCCGCGGCGGGCGGCGCCGTCTCCGCCGTCAGGGCAATCGCGGGACTCATGGCCGCCTCCTAGAAACGCTGGAAATGCGCGGCGCTGGCCGCTTCGCCGACGAGGGCGACGGCCGCCGGGCGCGTTCTGCCCGCCGTGCGGCGGCCGGCGTTTTCGGCCGGCGCCGCGCCGACGCGGACGTAGGCGGCCGTCTCCAGCTTGAAGAAGGCCATCAGCTGCTGCAGGTTCTCGGCCTGCGAGGACATCTCTTCCGCCGTGGATGCGAGTTGCTGCGACGACGAGGCGTTCTGCTGCGTGGTGGCGTTGAGCTGGCCCATCGCCTGGTTGATCTGCGAGACGCCGACCGATTGCTCCTGCGACGCCGAGGCGATTTCCTGCACCAGATCCGAGGTCTTGCGGATCGACGGGACGATCTCCGAAATCAGCTTGCCGGCGCGCTCGGCGGTTTGCGTCGAGCCGTTGGCGAGTTCGCCGATCTCCTGTGCCGCGATCTGGCTGCGCTCGGCCAGCTTGCGCACCTCGGCGGCGACGACGGCGAAGCCCTTGCCGTGCTCGCCGGCGCGCGCGCCCTCGATCGCCGCGTTGAGCGCCAGCAGGTTGGTCTGGTAGGCGATGTCGTCGATGATCGAAATCTTGCCGGCGATCTGCTTCATCGCCTCGACCGTCCCGTGCACCGCCTCGCCGCCTTCGCTGGCCTCCTTCGCCGCCTTGGCGGCCATCGCGTCGGTGACCTTGGAGTTTTCGGTGTTCTGCGCGATCGACGCGGTCATCTGCTCGATCGACGAGGTCGTCTCCTCGACGCTCGCCGCCTGTTCCGACGACGACTGCGAGAGCGACTGGGCGGTCGTCGACACCTGCTCGGAGGCGCCGGCCAGGCTGTCGGCCGTGCTGCGCACCTGCTCGATGGTTTCGGCGAGGCGGGAGACGGTGTTGTTCACCGCGTCGCGCAACTGCCGGAAATCGCCCTGGCATTCCATCTCGATGCGCTGGCTGAGGTCGCCGCGCTCGACGGCGGCCATCGTCCGCTTGACCTCGGTGACCGGTGCCGCGACCGCTTCCATCACCCGGTTCAGGCCGTCGATGATCTTGCGGAAGTCGCCCTCGTGGCGCCCGCTGTCGGCCCGCGTTTCGAGCGTTCCGGCGACCGCCGCGTGGGCCAGCGTCTCGGCGTCGGCGAGCAGGCGCCGGATCGCTTCGCTGGCCGTGTTGAAGGCGTTGCGGAGGATGTTGAAGTCGCCCCTTTCCTCGGTGCCGTTGACCGGCGGGATGTCGCCCTGCGCGATCCGGGAGATCAGGTCGGTGGCCTTGTTGAGCGGCGCGATCGCCGCGCCGATCGCATCGTTCATCCCCTGGATGACCTTGCGGTAGTCGCCGGTGTGCCGGTCGGCGTCGGCGCGCACCGCGAGCCTGCCGTCCACGGTGGCGGCGGCGAGCGACTGCGCCTCTTCCGCCAGCGCGCGGATGCTGACCTGCATGGTCTGCATGGCGGCGACCAGCTTGCCGATCTCGTCGTTGCCGTCGGCCTTGAGGTCCTTCGAAAGGTCGCCCTGGGCGATGCGCGTCGCCGCTTCGAGCGAGAGTGCGACGGGGCGGGTGATGCCGCGCGTGATCAGGACGCCGAGCAGGGCGGAGAGCGCGACGGCGATGCCCGCCAGCGCGATCAGCTGGTTGCGCGTATCGGTCGCGAGCAGCGTGGTCAGCTCGCCTTCCTTCTTCATCGTTTCGGTCTGGTAGGCGATCACCTCTTCGATCGCCGCCATGTAGCGATGCTGTTGCGGACCGAGCGCGCTCAGCATCTCGCCGACCGCCTGCTCGTGCCTGCCGCCCTTGTAGTGCTCGAGATAGCGGTTGAGCGAAGCGATATACAGCGTGCGCTCGCTGTGCAGTTTTTTCATCAGGCCGCTCTCTTCGGGCGCGGTCGAGGCTTTTTCGAGCCGGTCGAAACTCTCCTGGATGGTGCTTCGCGCCTGATCTATCTGCGCCATCTCCTTCCTGATCTCTTCCTCGTTCTTGAGGATCAGCCCGTTCTTGGCCGCCGACGCGACGAGGTTGAGCCCGTCGATGATCTTGTTGGCCCAGACGGTCTTGGCGAAACGCTCATCGACGATCAGGTGCAGGCGTTCGCTGATGGTCGACACGCGGACGATGCCGATGAGCGCGACGACGATCAGGAAGAGGCCGATGAGGGCGTAGCCGATGCCGAGGCGGGTGCCGATGCGCAGGTTCTTCAACATGATGACTCCTTGAGATGGATCGGACGTTCAACTGGCGGCCATGCCGGCGCAGGCATGCTGCCCGGCGGCCCGGCTTTCGCCTTCGCGCCGCTGGCGCGGCGGCGTTCCCGGTTCGCTTTCGCTGCCGGCGGTGCAACTGCGGATGAGGGCCGGGACGTCGAGGATCAGGCCGACTTCGCCGCTGCCGAGAATGGTCGAGCCGCTGATGCCGGACGAGCAGCCGAGCAGCTTTCCGAGCGGCTTGATCACCGTCTGCAGCTCGCCCAGCAGGCGGTCGACGACGATGCCGGTCTTGCGCCCGGCGCAGCGCACGACGACGGCGCTGGCGCGCGCGGGTTCACGCTCGGGGATCGCGAACAGGTCGCGCAGGCGCATGCACGGCAGGACTTCGCCGCGCAGGTTGATGACGCCGCGCCGGCGGTAGTCGTCGCTGTCGACTTCGATGCACTCGACGACGAGGTCGAGCGGGACGACGTACTGGGAATGGCCGACGCCGACCAGGAAGCCGTCGATGATCGCCAGCGTCAGCGGCAGGCGGATGACGAAGCGCGAGCCGGCGCCGGGGCTGCTCTTCACCTCGACCGAGCCGCGCAGCGCCTCGATGTTGCGCTTGACGACGTCCATCCCGACGCCCCGCCCGGAGATGTTGGAGACGATCTGCGCCGTCGAGAAGCCGGGCTCGAAGATCAGGCGCGCGAGTTCGTCGTCGGCGAGCGCCTGCTCGGGCGCGAGCAGGCCGCGTTCGACGGCCTTGGCGCGGATGCGCGCGCCGTCGAGGCCGTTGCCGTCGTCGAGCACTTCGATGACGATGCAGCCGGAGTCGTGGTAGGCCTTCAGCTCCAGGCGGCCGCGCGCGGGCTTGCCGCGCGCCAGGCGCGCTTCGCCGGTCTCGATGCCGTGGTCGATGGCGTTGCGCACGAGATGCATGAGCGGGTCGCCGATCTTTTCGACGACGGACTTGTCGAGTTCGGTTTCGCCGCCGGTGACGACGAGTTCGACCTCCTTGCCGAGCTCCTTGCACACGTCGCGCACGACGCGGTTGAAGCGGTTGAAGGTTTCGCCGATCTGCACCATGCGCAGCTGCAGCGCCGAGTCGCGGATGTCGCCGACGAGGCTGACGATGGACGAGGTGGCTTCCTGCAGGACGGCGTCGCGGCGGCTGCGCGCCGTCAGGTTGGCGGAGGCGCCGGCGATCACCAGTTCGCTGACGAGGTTGATCAGCTTGTCGAGCTTGTCGGCCTGCACCCGCACGAAGCCTTCGCCGGCGTGGCGCAGGCGCTCGCTCTTCTGGCGCTGGAGCGCGGCATCGACGACCGGCTGCGCGACCCGTTGCTCGGCGACGAGAATCTCGCCGAGCGGGCGTTCGCCGGGCGGCTGGCTCCGGCGCTGCATCTCCATCGCCTGCGCCAGTTCCTTCGGCGTCAGCGCGCCGGCCGCGACGAGGATTTCGCCGAGGCGTCCGGGACCGTCGTCCTGCCCGGCGATCAGGGCGACGTAGTCGGCGATGCGGCTGTGCGGCGGCAGGATGTGCAGCTGGCAGTCGTCGCGCACGAACTCGAAGGCGTCCTCGATCGTCCGCTTGTCCGCGTCGGTGTCCAGATCGATCTCGAAACCGATATGGCAGTCGCGCGGGTCCATCGTCTCGGCGTCCGGCATCGCGTCGGGCAGGCCGACGATGTGCACCAGTTCGCCGAGCGTGCCGAGGTAGCGGATGATGCCGGCCGGGTCCATGCCGTTGCGCAGGACGGCGGGCGCGAAGCGGACCGAGATGTGCCAGGTCGCGGCGGCGACGGTATCGCCCGCCGCATCGACCGCGTCCGCCGGGCTGTCGGCGCCCGGCGCATCCCTCGCGCCCGCTTCGTGTGGTTCGTGTGCTTTGTCCGCCCGTCCGGAGGGCGCTCCGTCGCGCCCGGCGGGCTGCGACGCGCCGCCGCTCAGGCGGGAGAGGGCGCCGATCAGCGCTTCGCCGGCGGCGCGGGCCGCGTCGTCGACCGCTTCGCCGCCCTCGGCCTTGTCGATCAGGTCGTTCAGATGGTCGTGGCAATCCAGCAGCGTCGCCAGGGCGGGCGCTGCGAGCGCCAGCCCGCCGTCGCGCGCCTGGGTCAGGAAGGTCTCGACGGCGTGCGTGAAATGCACGATGTCGGCGAGTCCGAAGATACCCGCCGATCCCTTGATGGTGTGCGCGGCGCGAAAGATGGCGTTGAGCTGTTCGCGCGCGTCGGTTTCGCCGGCCAGCGCCTGCAGTCCCTGTTCCATGCCGGCGAGCAGGTCGCGGCTTTCGACGAAGAAGACGGCAAGCGCACCGTCAAGGTTGATGGCGGCACTCATGGCGTGCTTCCGCTCAGGCCTGCGCCCGGGCCAGTTCGGCGCCCGGCACGACGCGAGGGGCGGCGTCGTCCGAGAAGTAGCCGACCAGGCCGAGCAGTTCGATGAGCGCCACCGTCGGGTCGCTGCGCCCGGAGAAGGTCAGCTCCTTGCGCTGCTTGCCGGCTTCCCGGCGGAGCAGGACGAGGATCTGGCAGCCGGCGGTGTCGAGTTCGCCGACGGCGGACAGGTCGAGTTCGAGATGCTGGTGCCGGTCGAGCAGCGCGAGCAGCTCCCGTTTCATGTCGTAGGCGGTGTAGATGCTCAGTTCGCCTTCGATGCTGGCGATGCAGCGCCCTTCTTCCATGCGTATGCGCAGACTCATTGCGTTCTCCTCCGGGGTTGATGAATGGGTTTCACGGCGCCACGAGGCGGGCGACCGCGGACAGCAGCTGGGCGGGTTGGAAGGGCTTGACGACCCAGGCCCGGGCGCCGGCGGCCTGCCCCTGGCGCATTTTTTCGGCCTCGGATTCGGTGGTCAGCATGACCACCGGGGTGTACATGTGGCTGGGCAGCTGCTTGAGCGCGAGCACGAAGCTGATGCCGTCCATGTTTGGCATGTTCACGTCGCTGATGATCAGGTGCACCTTGCGTCCGCTCTGCGCCTTCAGGACGGCGAGGCCGTCGAGGCCATCGATGGCCTCGATCACTTCGTAGCCGGCGCCGGTCAGGGCGATCTTCACGACCTGGCGCAGCGATGCGGAGTCGTCGACGATGAGGATGGTTTTCGCCACGGCGGCGGCTCCTAGAAAAATGTGATCTGGGCTTCGGGCGCCTGCTGCACGCCGACGTTGGTGTCGGCGTGCAGCAGGCGCTGCTCGGCGGTGGTGTAGCGCCCCTTGAGTTCGTCGAGCCAGCGCGTCGCGTCGATCGCGTGCGCCTGGCCGCAGGCCTGCTGGCGCGAGCGCTCCTGCAGCAGGCTGTCGAGTTTTTCCATGTCCGCCTGCACGCTGCCGAGGATCTGGCTGACGCGGTCCTGGAACTGCAGGTTGACCAGCACGTCGGAAATCTCGGCGCCGATGCCGGCGCTCTCCTGGCGGAGCGTCTGCGCGGATTCGTTGAGCCCGTCGGCGGCCGCGCGCATCTCGCACACGACGCTGTCCACCACGCGCTCGGCGTGGCCCAGCATTTCCGCGTCGATGCGCGCGAAGTCGTGCGCCGAGGCGAGGCTGCGCTCGATGGCGACGTTCACCTGGGCGACCGTTTCCCGGATGCGGCCGCCGGTCTGCGCCGATTGCGTCGAGAGCTTGCGCACCTCGTCGGCGACCACCGAGAAGCCGCGTCCCGCTTCGCCGGCGCGGGCCGCCTCGATGGCGGCGTTGAGCGCCAGGAGGTTGGTCTGCGCGGCGATGTCGCCGACGTCGCAGGCCATCTGGTGCAGTTGCTGGGTGAAGTCGGCGAGCAGCGAGACTTCGGCGAGCATCGTCTTCTTCCCTTCGATCGCCCGCGCCAGGGCGTGCACCACTTCGCCGAGGCGCGACTGGCTGTGGTCGAGTAGGGCGCCGATGCCGCCGCGTCCCTGGTCGATGCCGTGCGCGGTCTGGCGCGATGCGCTGACGGCGACGTCAATCTTCTGCGCGAGATTGGCGAAGCGTCCGGCGAGGGCGCCGATCGCCTCCTCCGTCTGCTGGCGGGCGACGATCACGTTGCCGGCCCACAGCGGCATGACGCGCTCGCACAGGACGTCGAGGCCGTCGAGGCGCTGCCGCTGTTCCCGTTCCAGGGTCGTGCGCCAGGGCGCGGCCGCCGCTTCGGCCGTCTCGGCGAGCGCGATCCGGCGCTGACGGTCGAGCAGCAGGCTCAGGCCACCGGCCGCCGGCAGCAGGATCAGCGCGAAGAGCAGATCGCCGGAGCCGCTGGCGAAGAGCGTGAAGACCAAGGCTGCGAGCGCCAGCGGCCCGCCGCGCACGAGGACGGTGAGCGCGAGCTGCGGATTCACTGCGCGGCCCCGGCGGCGGCGAAATCGAGGCGGCAGTTTTCCGCGGCGGCGTGGAAGGCGGCGGTGTCCTGGTACTTCAGGAAGAAGCCGTCGGCGCCTTCGCTCAGGCAGCGCCGCTCGAAGAGCATCAGCGAGGAGAAGACGAGGATCTTCGCTTCGACGTTGATCCGGCGCAGCACGCGCAGCAGGCCGATGCCGTTTTCGTGCGCGATGTCGATGACGATGATGCGCGGGCGCTCGGTCTGGCTCAGGTGGATCGCGGACAGCATGCGCCAGGTCATGACGCTGCGCGCCTTCAGCGCGCTGGGGAGACAGGCGGCGACTTGCTCGCACCCGCTTGGCGAGGTATCGATGATCAGCGTTTTCATTCCACGGCCCCTCTTCGGTAGTGGGGCCATGGTGCGCTGCAAGATAACGCGCGAATATCGGAGTGTTCTTAAGTCCGTGTAGGGCGGTGACGCACCCGGGTGGGAAATCCCCTAATACTTAATGCATAGAAAACCGGGGCGGCCGGGGAGCGTCGGCGAAGGTCGGCGAAGCCTCGCGCAGGCCGCTGCGGGCGGTCCCGGAGCGGCCGGTTATACCCTGGGCGCCAGAGGGAGTTCGCCCTGCAGCGTCGCGGTGGCGGGCGGCAGGTCGGCTTCGTCGCTCTCGGCGCTTTCGCCGGCCGCCAGCGGCGGGCGGGAGAGGTGGTCGGCGAGGCCGTTGGCGATCGCGTAGCGCACGAGGTCCGCCGTCGTCTTGAGGTGCAGCTTCTGCAGCATGCGCGTCTTGTGCGTGCTGACCGTCTTGGCGCTGAGGCACAGCAGATGGCCGATGTCGCCGTTGCTGCGGCCGCTGGCGATCAGTTGCAGGACCTGCATCTCGCGGTCCGAAAGCTGCGCGTGCGCGAGCTTCGTCGACGACTGCATGTCGAAGACCAGTTCGTCGGCCAGCGCCGGTTCGATGTAGCGGCCGCCGTGGGCGACCTTGCGGATCGCGGCGAACAGGGTCTCGGGCTCGGCGTCCTTGGTGACGTAGCCGGCGGCGCCCGCGCGCAGCATGCGCGTGACGACGTCCTTTTCGTTGTGCATGCTGAGGATCACGATCGGCAGCCCGGTGTGTTCGCTGCGCAGGCGGCGGATCAGGTCGCTGCCGTGGATGCCGGGGAGCGACAGGTCGAGCAGCAGCAGGTCGGCCGGAATCCGGCGCACGATGCTCATCACTTCGGCCCCGTTGGCGGCTTCGCCGACGACGGCGATGTCGGCGGTGGTCGACATCAGCTGCTTGAGGCCGCTGCGCACGATCGCGTGGTCGTCGGCGCTGATGATCCGTATGGTTTTCATGACTCTTCCTCGAGTGGTACGGAAAACATGGTCGTCGTGCCGCGCGCCGGCGCGCTGACGATGCGCAGCGTGCCGCCCAGCGCCGAGATGCGTTCGCGCTGGCTGAACAGGCCGTAGTGCTTGTTGCACCCGGGGGCCTCCGGGTTGAAGCCGATGCCGTTGTCGCGCACGTCGACGAGCAGCTGGCCGCCGTCGATCGACAGCTGGATCGAGACGCAGCTGGCGGAGGCGTGGCGCGCGGTGTTGGTCAGCGTTTCCTGGATGACGCGGAAGACCGGCGTGGCGATCTCGTCCGGCAGGCGGATCTGCTCGTCGAGGTCGATGTTGACCTGGCAGCGGATGCCGTTCCGGCTCTCGAATTCCTGGCCCAGCCACTGCACCGCGGGAATCAGGCCGACGTTGAGCGCCGGCGGGCGGATGTTGCTGGCGACGCGCCGGACGACGCGGAAGGAGTCGTCGACCAGTCCCTTGATGCCGTTGATTTCGCCGAGCAGCGCCGGGTTTCCGGCATGGCGCAGGCGGATCGCCGAGAGGCCCATCTTGAGCCCGGTGAGCAGTTCGCCGAGGTCGTCGTGCAGTTCCAGCGCGATGCGCCGCCGCTCGTCCTCGAGGCGCTGTTCCTGGCAGATCTGCAGCTGGCGCAGGTCGCGCTGCGAGGCGCGCAATTCTTCCTCGACCCGCTTGCGCTCGGTGATGTCGGTGATGGTGCCGACGTAGAGCGGCGCGGCGCCGTCGCTCTGCGCCGTCTCGCCGCGCATGTGGATGACGCGCGCGACCGAGCCGTCGGGGGCGGCGATGCGGAAGTCGAGGTCGAGCATCATTTCGTCGCGCAGCAGGCAGTTGAGCGCCGAGTACAGCAGGCCCCGGTCGTCGCAGTGCACGTTGCCCGCGAGCGCCCAGGGGCTGCCGCCCGTCTGGCTGGCGACGCCGAGCAGGCGCGCGGCTTCGCCGGAGCAGGTGAAGGTCCGCTCGGTCGGCGACCACAGCCAGTAGCCAAAGCGCGCCGTGCGCTGCGCGATGTCGAGCGCGGCGTCGCGCACGGCCAGTTCGCCCTCGGCCTGCTTGCGCGCGTCGATCGGGATCACCTGCCCGAGAACGTAGGTGGGGCCGGTCGCCGGATCGGAGAGCAGGGAGGCGTCGACGACCACCCACACCGGATGGCCGTCGCGGTGCCGGTAGCGCTGTTCGTAGGCGGTGCGCGTCTGGTCTCCGGAGAGCAGTGCGTCGACGCGGGCTTCGCACGCGTTCGTCCAGTCGCTCGGCCAGGTGATGTCGCGCACGGTCAGGCGCAGCAGCTCGTCCTCGCTGTAGCCGACCAGTTCGCAGAGCGTCGGGTTGGCGACCAGAATGCAGCCGTCGGTGTCGGAAACGCAGATGCCGATGGTCGACGAATTGAACACGCTCAGCGAAAGCTCGTCCTGCAGCCTGGCCGCCTTCGCGAGGCGCGTGTGGTCGGTCATGTCCTGAATGACGACGAGGTGGTTGCTGTCGTCGTCCCCGTCGTGGCCGTCGTCGCCCGGCGAGAGGCGTTTTTCGGAGATCAGCAGCGACTTGTAGTTGCCGCCCGGCCCGAAGATGTCGAGCATCTCCATCGCGCCCCGGTCCGGCGCGGCGGCGCCGTCGCCGCACAAATCGGCCAGCGTCGTGACCGGCCGCCGCTGGCCGTCCTTCTCGACGCGCCAGGCGCGCCGGCCGGCGACGTCGGCCTGCGCCGAGGCGAACGCCCAGATCCGGCGCGCCGCCAGGTTCTCGAAGCAGCAGTTGCCGGCGCGGTCGAGCATCCACACGCCGGCGGGCATCGCATCGAGGATGCGTTCGAGTTCGCGCTGCTTGCTGCGCAGCCGCCGCTCCGCCATGCGCCGTTCGGTGACGTCGCGCAGCACGCAGATGTGCGCGCCGCTCGGGTCCAGCGCGACGCGCTGCATGCGCAATTCGAGGACGCGGGGACTGTCGCCGTCGGCGCTCAGGCTGATTTCGCAGGCGCGGCAGTAGCGTCCTTCCGGCAGCTCGCAAGCGCGCATGCCCTCGTCGCCGACGCTCGCGCAGCGGCGCAGGGGGCCGCCGCCGAGGAAGCAGATGTCGGGCAGCAATTCCTGCAGATGGGTGCCGGCGAGCCGCCGCCCCTCCGCCGCGAAGAGCTCGCGCGCGCTGCTGTTGGCGAGCGCGACGCGGATGTCGCCATCCAGGATCATGACGGCGTCGGGCATCGAGTCGAGCACGATGGACAGCGGGAAGCGCGGCGGTTCGGAGAGCGACAGGCCCTCGCAGGAAAACAGCGACAAATTCTTCCTCCCTGATCGTTCGGCTGGCAACGACGATTGTATTTTTGTGAAAAAGTATCTCTGCTAACGCCGGCGCTGGCAATCGAGCGCCGCGCGCCTTTTTTCATTTTCCCCCGCGCCTGCGCTCCGTTTCCGGCGCGCGGGCGCTTGCCGTTACGGGCCGGCCGGTGCGTATGCCGACAGCAGAGAAAAAAAGGGGATGCACCCCGCCGGCGGCGCAAAAAAACGGGCCGCGCAGGGCGGCCCGTTCCGTGTGGCTGCCGCCCCGTCCGGCGCGGGCAGCCCGCTTTCCTTGCCTTACAGCCCGAGCAGGGTCTGCGCGTGGTGCGCGATCATCCACTCTTCGTTGGTCGGAATGACCAGCACGTCGACATTGCTGTTGTGCGCGCTGATGCGCAGATCGTGGCGGGCGTTGGCTTCCGGGTTGAGGTGGATGCCCAGCCAGGCGCACTGCAGGCAGACGCGGCGGCGGACTTCGGCCGCGTGCTCGCCGATGCCGCCGGTGAACACCAGAGCGTCGAGGCCGCCGGCGGAGGCCGCCAGCGAACCGAGTTCGCGCACGATGCGGTAGCAGAACAGGTCGACCGCCTGCTGCGCTTCCGGCTTGTCGCTGGCGAGCAGGGTGCGCATGTCCTGCGAAATGCCGGAGACGCCGAGCAGGCCGGATTCCTTGTAGAGCATCTGGGTCATTTCCTTGACCCCCAGCCCCTTGGTTTCCATCAGGTGCAGGACGACGCCGGGGTCGAGGGCGCCGCAGCGCGTGCCCATGACCAGGCCGTCGATGGTCGAGAAGCCGAGCGTCGTGGCGACGCCCTTGCGCCCGACCATCGCCGCCATGCTGGCGCCGTTGCCGAGGTGGGCGACGACGACGCGGCCCTCGGCGCGCGACGAGTGCTCGGGCAGGGCGCGCGCGATGTACTCGTAGGACAGGCCGTGGAAGCCGTAGCGCTTGATGCCTTCGGCCGTGATCGAGCGCGGCAGGCCGAAGAGCTGGGCGATTTCCGGCTGGCTGCGATGGAAGGCGGTGTCGAAGCAGGCCACCTGCGGCACCTCGGGCAGCAGTTCCTGCAGCGCGCGTACGCCGGCCACGTTGTGCGGCTGGTGCAGCGGCGCCAGCGGCACGTAGCGGTCGAGCTGTTCGATGGCCGCCGCGTCGAGCCGGATCGGCTGCGAATAGCGGTCGCCGCCGTGCACGATGCGGTGGCCGACGGCGACGATGCGCCAGTCCGCCTGGCTCGCGGTGAACCAGCGGAGGAGGGCGTCGAAGGCCTGCGTGTGGCTGACCTGCGAGCCGTCCAGATGCTGGTCGGCGATGCGTTCGCCGGCGCGGTTCTTGGCGACCATGCGCGTTTCGCGGGTGCCGATGCCGTCGATCTGGCCGGAAACCTCGGCCTCCGGCGAGAGCGGGTGGGCGAGCGGAAACAGCGCGAACTTGATCGACGACGAGCCCGCGTTGATGGTGAGGATGCCCTGCTTCATTCTGCGGACGCCAGCTTGGCCCGGTTGGCGTGCGCGATCAGCGCGGCGATCACGCACGAGGCGGTGCGCGTCTCGGCGGTGTCGGCGCGGCTGGTCAGCACGATCGGCACCTTGGCGCCGAGCACGATGCCGGCGGTCAGCGCGTTGGCCAGGTATTCGAGCTGCTTGGCGACCATGTTGCCCGATTCGAGATCGGGAACGACGAGGATTTCGGCGTGGCCGGCGACCGCCGACTTGATGCCCTTGGTCTTGGCCGCCACGAAGGATACGGCGTTGTCGAAGGCGAGCGGGCCGTCGAGCAGGCCGCCCTTGATCTGGCCGCGGTCGGCCATCTTGCACAGGGCGGCGGCGTCGAGCGTGGACTGGATCTTCGGGTTGACCGTTTCGACCGCCGAGAGGATCGCCACCTTGGGCTCGGGGATGCCGATGACGTGCGCGAGATCGATCGCGTTCTGGATGATGTCGACCTTCTCCTCGAGCGTCGGCGCGATGTTGATCGCCGCGTCGGTGATCAGGATCGGGCGCGGATAGGTCGGCACGTCCATCAGGAAGACGTGGCTGATGCGGCGCGCGGTGCGCAGGCCGGCGGCGCGCGAGACGACCTCGGCCATCAGCTCGTCGGTGTGCAGGCTGCCCTTCATCAGCGCTTCGGCGTCGCCGTTGCGGATCAGGGTCACGGCCATCGCCGCCGATTCGTGGCTGTGCTTGACGTTGACGATGCGGTGCGTCTTCAGGTCGAAGCCGTTTTCCTCGGCGACGGCGCGGATCTTCGCTTCCGGTCCGATCAGGATGGGGTCGATCAGGCCGGCTTCCGCCGCGATCAGCGCGCCGCGCAGCGATTCGCGGTCGCACGGGTGCACCACGGCCATGTCGATCGGCGGCAGGCCCTTGGCGCGCGCGACCAGCGCCTGCAGGCGGGCGTACTTGTCGGCGATGGTGATCTCGGGCAGGTCGATGCGCTTGGTCTTGATCTTCTCGGTCGGCGGCAGCACTTCGGCGGTGCCGTACACGACCTGCAGGTTGTCCTGATTGGTGCACGAGCAGTCGAAGATGATGTGGTGGTTGTGGTCGAACTTCTGCTTGACCGTCACGGTGATCGTGATCGTGTCGCCGATCGTCACCGGGCGCGAGAAGTGCAGCGACTGGTCGATCAGGATGGTGCCGGGCCCGGGGAACTGGGTGCCCAGGGTGGTCGAGATCAGCGAGGCGCTCCACATGCCGTGCGCGATGACCTCGCGGAACATGCCGCTATGCGCGAACTCCGGGTCGACGATGGCCGGGTTGACGTCGCCGGACATGACGGCGAACAGCTGGATGTCTTCCGGGCGCAGCGTGCGCACCAGCGAGGAACAGTCGCCGACGTTGATTTCGTCGAAAGTACGGCTTTCCAGGTATTGCAAAGGGGCTTCGATTCGCATTGATGTGCTCCTGATTGGCTAAAGACATTCTAGCTGCCATCCGCTCGGATGAGGCTGTGCAGCGGCGCGGCACGAGCGTGGGCAGGCGTTTGCAGCGCCATTATGCTGCAACGCAGCATGGTTTTGTACGGCTTGGCGATTTTCCTTACGAAAAATAGGGTTAACTTTTCGTGACGTACCCGGCGGGCATGCGGAAAGTTTTCTTGACCCAGATCAGGAATTCGCCGGCGGCCGGGATTAAGCTGGGGGAACGGCGCTGCCCGCGAGCGCCGGCAGGGAGGTCGAGATGGTCCTTGGAAATCCCGAATCGCACGCGCCGGACCGCCTGGACGAGCTGCTGCAGCCCATCCTGACGCGCTGGGGGAGCGCTGCACGCAACCTCGTGCAGATCCTGCGCGAGGCGCAGGAAGCCTGCGACTGGCTGTCGCCCGGGGTGATCGACCGCCTGCAGCGCGCGCTCGGCGTGCCGCGCGCCAAGATCGAGGGCGTCGCCGGCTTCTACGCCTTCTTCTACACGCAGCCGCGCGGCCGCTACCGCGTGCTCTTCTCGGACAACGTCACCGACCGCATGCTCGGCAACCGGGCGCTGCTCGACCGCCTGTGCCGCCAGCTCTGGATCGAGCCCGGCAAGACCTCCGAGGACGGGCTGGTCAGCGTCGCCAGCACCTCGTGCACCGGACTGTGCGACCAGGGGCCGGCGCTGCTCGTCAACGGCTTTGCCGTCGGCCGCCTCGACGCAGCGCGCATCGACGCGATCGGCGAATTGATCCGCGACGCCGTGCCGCTCGCCGACTGGCCGGCCGAGTTCTTCGCCGTCGCCGACAACGTCCGCCGCGCCGACATCCTGCTCGGCAGCGCCATGGCGCCGGGCGACGCGCTGCGCGCCGCGCATGCGCGCGCGCCGAGCGACGGCATGCTGGCGTCGAACATGCGCTCCTGGCGCGAAGGCCTGCCGCGCGGCGTCGGCGGTCCGGACGCGCTGCTCGACGAGATCAAGCGCGCCAATCTGCGCGGGCGCGGCGGCGCCGGCTTCATCGCCGGCCTCAAGTGGGAAGCCTGCCGCAACGCGCCGCTGGCGCCCGGGCAGCAGCGCTTCGTCGTATGCAACGCCGACGAGGGCGAGCCCGGCACCTTCAAGGACCGCGTGCTGCTCAGCGCGCACGCCGACCTCGTGTTCGAGGGCATGACGGTCGCCGCCTATGCGCTCGGTGCGCGGCGCGGCTTCCTCTACCTGCGCGGCGAATACCGCTACCTGCTCGACCGCCTGCAGGCCGTGCTGGCGCGCCGGCGCGCCGCCGGGCTGCTCGGCGGGAACATTCTCGGCATTCCCGGCGCCGATTTCGAGATCGAGATCCACGTCGGCGCCGGCGCCTACGTGTGCGGCGAGGAGAGCGCGCTGATCGAGTCGCTCGAAGGCAAGCGCGGCACGCCGCGCAACCGGCCGCCGTTCCCGGTGACCAACGGCTACCTCGACCAGCCGACCGTCGTGAACAACGTCGAAACCTTCGCCGCCGCAGCGCTCGTCGCCCTCAACGGCGGCGACTGGTTCCGCGCGATCGGCACCGGAAAGTCGGCCGGCACCAAGCTGCTCTCGGTCTCCGGCGACTGCGCGCGGCCCGGCGTCTACGAATACCCCTTCGGCGTCTCGGTCGCCGAGGTGCTCGCCGACTGCGGCGCCGTCGACGCGCAGGCCGTCCAGGTCGGCGGCCCCTCCGGCGTCTGCCTCGCGCCGGACGAGTTCGCGCGGCGCATCGCCTTCGAGGACATTCCGACGGCCGGCGCCTTCACGGTTTTCGACCGTACGCGCGACATGTTCGAGGTGGCGCGCAACTTCGCGCACTTCTTCGCGCACGAAAGCTGCGGCTTCTGCACGCCGTGCCGCGTCGGCACCTCCTTGTTGCGCAACCTGATGGACAAGCTGCACGACGGCCATGGCTCGCCCTACGACTTCGCCGAGATCGAAAAGCTCAACCGCCTGCTGCAGGCGATGAGCCACTGCGGCCTCGGCCATACGGCGTGCAACCCGGTGCTCGACACCATCGCCAGGTTCCGCCCGGCCTACGCGCGCCGCCTCGAACGCGAGGACTACACGCCGGCCTTCGACCTCGACCGCGCGCTGGCGCCGGCGCGCCGCATGACCGGGCGCGACGATCCGGGCGCCCATCTGCAGACCGTCGCCGAGGCCGGCGGGGAGAGCGGCGCGAGCCCCGGCTGCGGGGCGCGCGAGGACAGTGAAGGAGGCCGCGTATGAGCATCAATCCGGGTTTCGCCCCGAGCTTCAGTCTCGACGGGCGGCAGGTCCCCTTCACCGCCGGGCAGACCATCATCCAGGCCGCCGCCGCGGCCGGCATCTACATCCCGCACCTGTGCTACCGCCCGGAACTGAAGCCGCACGGTTCGTGCAAGCTGTGCACGGTGAAGGTGAACGGGCGCCAGGCTTCGTCGTGCACGCTGCAGGCGCAGGCCGGCATGGTCGTCGAGAGCGACACCGACGAGCTCAACGACGAGCGGCGCGCGCTGCTGCAGATGCTGTTCGTCGAGGGCAACCATTTTTGCCCCTCGTGCGAGAAGAGCGGCGACTGCAAGCTGCAGGCGACGGCCTGCGAACTCGGCATGACGAGCCCGCACTACGACCACTTCTTCCCGAGCCGCCCGGTCGACGCCTCGCACCCCGACGTGCTGCTCGACTTCAACCGCTGCATCCTGTGTTCGCTGTGCGTGCGCGCCAGCCGCGACATCGACGGCAAATCGGTGTTCGCGCTCTCCGGGCGCGGCATCGGCTCGCGCCTGATCGTCAACGCCCGCTCCGGGCGCCTCGGCGACACCGATTTCAGCGCCGCCGACAAGGCCGCGTCGGTCTGTCCGGTCGGCGTCATCCTGCCCAAGCGGCGCGGCTTCGCGGTGCCGATCGGCGAGCGCACCTACGACGCGGCGCCGATCTCGGTCGTCGCGCTGCGCGAGGGCGAGTGACATGAACGCGCCCCCAAAGAAGAGGCTCAAGGTGGCGACCACCTCGCTGGCCGGCTGTTTCGGCTGCCACATGTCCCTGCTCGACATCGACGAGCGCCTGTTCGATCTGCTCAAAATCGTCGAATTCGACCGCTCGCCGTTCACCGACATCAAGGCGGTCGGCGCCGCCGGCCCGTGCGACGTCGGCATCGTCGAGGGCGGCCTGTGCAACGCCGAGAACGTGCAGGTGCTGCGCGAGTTCCGCCAGCACTGCAAGGTGCTGATCGCAATCGGCGCCTGCGCGATCAACGGCGGTCTGCCGGCGCAGCGCAACCATCTCGAACTCGGCGCCATTCTCGAAGAGGTTTATCACGCCGGCCACGGCCTCGCCAACGGGACGATCCCGAACGACCCGGAGCTGCCGCTGCCGCTCGACCGGGTGCACCCGCTGCACGAGGTGGTGCGGATCGACGTCTTCATCCCCGGCTGTCCGCCGTCCGCCGACGCCATCTGGCAGGTGCTCACCGATCTGATCGCCGGCCGTCCGCCGCGCCTCGGGTACGGCCTGCTGCAGTACGACTGAGGGAGGCGCCATGAGCTATCGCCTGGAAACCGCCGCGCATCCGGAAAACCTGCGCCGCGTGGCGATCGACCCGGTATCGCGCGTCGAGGGGCACGGCAAGGTGACGATCCTGCTCGACGAGCAGAACCGCGTGCAGCAGGTGCGCCTGCACATCGTCGAGTTCCGCGGCTTCGAGCGCTTCATCCAGGGCCGTCCGTATTGGGAAGTGCCGGTCATGGTGCAGCGCCTGTGCGGCATCTGTCCGGTCAGCCATCATCTGGCGGCGTCCAAGGCGCTCGACCAGATCGTCGGCGCGCACCGGCTGCCGCCGACCGCAGAGAAGATGCGCCGCCTGATGCACTACGGGCAGATCCTGCAGTCGCATGCGCTGCACTTCTTCCATCTGTGCTCGCCCGATCTGCTGTTCGGTTTCGATTCCGAGGTCGGCCGGCGCAACATCGTCGGCGTCGCCGAAAAATATCCGGAAACGGCGAAGAAGGGCGTCCTCCTGCGCAAGTTCGGGCAGGAGGTGATCCGCGTCACCGCCGGCAAGCGGGTGCATGGCACCGGCTCGATTCCGGGCGGCGTCAACAGGGCGCTCGGCGTCGCCGAGCGCGACGCCCTGCTCGCCGACATCTACCGCATCGTCGCGTGGAGCCGCGACGCCGTGCATATGGCGAAGGAACTGCACACGAGCAACCCCGCGCTGTACAACAGCTTCGGCATCTTCCGCTCGAACATGCTGTCGCTGGTCGGCAGCGACGACAAGGGGCCGGGCGCGCTCGACTTCTACCACGGCAGCCTGCGCGCGCGCGACGAGGACGGCGGCATCCTCTTCGACAAGGTCGACTGCCGGCGCTACGACGACTACATCGAGGAGGAGGTGAAGTCGTGGAGCTACATGAAGTTCCCCTACCTCAAGGCGCTCGGCAAGGAGCACGGCTGGTACAAGGTCGGCCCGCTCGCCCGCGTGCAGAACTGCGAGCGCATCCCGAGCGCCTTCGCCGAGGCCGAGCGCCGCGAGTTCGTCGATTACGCCGGCGGCACGCCGATGCATGCGCCGCTGGCCTACCACTGGACGCGCATGATCGAGCTGCTGCACGCCGCCGAGACGATCAAGGAACTGCTGCACGACGACGACCTGCTCGGCGGCGAACTCGTCGCGCAGGGGGAACGCGGCTTCGAGGGCGTCGGCGTCATCGAGGCGCCGCGCGGCACGCTCTTCCACCACTACCGCGTCGACGAGGACGACCTCGTGACGATGTGCAACCTGATCGTGTCGACGACCCACAACAACCAGGCGATGAACGAGGCGGTGCGCCACGTCGCGCGCCGCTACCTGCACGGGCGCGAGATCACCGAGGGCCTGCTCAACCACATCGAGGTCGCCATCCGCGCCTTCGATCCCTGCCTCTCCTGCGCGACGCACGCGCTCGGCAAGATGCCGCTCGCCGCCGAACTGGTCGATGCCGAAGGGCGGGTGATCCATCGCCTGAGCAGCGCATGAGCATCGGCGCGCGCCTGTCGGAGGTCGCCTCGGACGTCGTGCCGGTCGTCATCCTCGCCGTCGGCAACCCGAGCCGCGGCGACGACGCGCTCGGCCCGCTGCTGCTCGACCGCCTGGGCGACTGGCTGGCCGTCGAAGGGCTGGGCGCGGGCTTCGATCTGATCGGCGACTTCCAGCTGCAGGTCGAGCACGCGCTCGACCTCGCCGGGCGCCGCCTCGCACTGTTCATCGACGCCGCGCAGGGCGTGCCGGCGCCCTACGTCTTCCGCGAGACGACGACCGGAGCCAACCGCAGTCCGACGACGCACGCGCTGTCGCCCGAGGCGGTGCTCGCCGTCCTGCCGCTGCTCGGCGCCGCGCCGCCGCCGTCCGCCTTCGTGCTCGGCGTGCGCGGCGAATCCTTCGTCCTCGGCGAGGCGCCGGGCGTCGCCGCGCTGGCCCATGCGGACGCCGCCTTCGCGCTGCTTCAGCTGCTCTGTCGCGTGCCGGAAAGGGGAGCCTGGGCCGCCCGGGTTGGCAGCCGGTGGCGGCCTGCCGTATAATCCGGATAGATAATGACTGACCGGTCAGTAAGAAAAATAAGGGAGCCGCTATGTCTCGCTCATTCTCCGCAAAGCAGAAGCTTCTGTTTCTCATCGTGCTCGCCGCCGTGCTCGGCGGCGCCTTCGCCGCCTGGCGCCTGCGCGCGCCGGAACTGCCGCCCGGCATCGTCGCCGGCAACGGCCGCCTGGAGGCGACCGAAGTCGACGTCGCGCTCAAGGTCGCCGGGCGTCTTGCCAGCCTGACGCCGCGCGAGGGCGACCGGGTCGAGAAGGATCAGGTCGTGGCGACGCTCGACGCCGAGGACATCGCCGCCCAGCTGCGCGCCGCCGAGGCGCAGGCGCGCCAGGCGCGGGAGGCGACGCGCGAGGCGCGCGAAGGCGTGCGCAAGGCCGAGAGCGACCTGACGCTGGCGCGTAAGACCCTGCAGCGCTCGCAGGAACTGGTGCAGCGCGGCTACATTACCGGCGACAAGCTGGACCGCGACCGCAGCGCGCTGCAGGGCACCGAAGCGGGGCTGGCGGCGGCGCGCGGGCGCGTGGCCGAGGCCGGGGCGGCGGTCGACGCGGCGATTGCCCGCGCCGAGAGCCTGCGCGCCACCTTGAACGACACCGCGCTGAAGGCGCCGATCGGCGGGCGCGTGCTCTATCGGCTGGCCGAGCCCGGCGAGGTGCTGGGCGCCGGCGGCAAGGTGCTGACGCTGCTCGACCTGTCCGACGTCTTCATGGCCATCTACCTGCCGACCGCCGAAGCCGGACAGGTGGCGATCGGCAGCCCGGCGCGCATCGTGCTCGACGCGCTGCCGAACGAGGCGATTCCGGCGACCGTCAGCTTCGTCGCACCGCGCGCGCAGTTCACGCCGCGCGAGGTGGAAACGCGCAGCGAACGCGAAAAGCTGATGTTCCGCGTCAAGCTCCGCGTCGATGCCGCGTGGCTCGCCGCGCACCCCGAGCGCGTCAAGGGCGGCATGCCGGGCATGGCCTACCTGAAGCTCGACGCCGCGCAGGAGTGGCCGGCCCGGCTGGCGGCGAAATAAGCGAGAAGGTGTTGAACGCGATGAACGCGATGGATGCGCCCGTCGCCCGGCTCGCCGCCGTCAGCCAGCGCTACGGCGCGGTGACGGCGCTGGCCGGCATCGATCTGGAAATTCCCGGCGGCGGCATGGTCGGCCTGATCGGGCCGGACGGCGTCGGCAAATCCACGCTGCTCGCGCTCGTCGCCGGCGCGCGCGAAATCCAGATCGGGCGGGTCGAGGCGCTCGGCAGCGATCTCGCCGACCGGCGCCGGCGCGCTGCCGTCCAGCCGCGCATCGCCTACATGCCGCAGGGCCTCGGCAAGAACCTCTATCCGACGCTTTCGGTGTTCGAGAACGTCGACTTCTTCGGTCGCCTGTTCGGGCAGGGGCGCCGCGAGCGCGCCGCGCGCATCGCCGAGCTGCTCGCCAGCACCGGCCTTGCGCCGTTCCGCGACCGCCCGGCGGCGAAGCTCTCGGGCGGCATGAAGCAGAAGCTCGGCCTGTGCTGCGCGCTGATCCACGATCCCGACCTGCTGATCCTCGACGAGCCGACGACCGGCGTCGATCCGCTCTCGCGGCGCCAGTTCTGGGAGCTGATCGACAGCCTGCGCGCGCGCCGGCCCGGCATGAGCGTGCTCGTCGCCACCGCCTACATGGAGGAGGCGGCGCGCTTCGACTGGCTGGTGGCGATGGACGCCGGGCGCGTGCTCGGCACCGGCACGCCGGCCGAGCTGCTGGCGCGCACCGGCGAGGCGACGCTCGAAGGCGCTTTCATCGGCCTGCTGCCGGAGGAACGGCGGCGCGCCCACCGCGCGCTCGTCATTCCGCCGCGCCGCGCCGACGGCGACGTGCCGGCGATCGAGGCGAGCGGACTGACGCAGCGCTTCGGCGACTTCACCGCCGTCGACCGCGTCAGCTTCCGCATCGAGCGCGGCGAGATCTTCGGCTTCCTCGGCTCCAACGGCTGCGGCAAGACGACCACGATGAAGATGCTCACCGGCCTGCTGCCGCCGAGCGAGGGGCAGGCCGCGCTGTTCGGCCGGACGGTCGATGCGCGCGACCTGGAGACGCGCAAGCAGGTCGGCTACATGTCGCAGGCCTTCTCGCTCTACGGCGAACTGACGGTGGCGCAGAACCTCGACCTGCACGCGCGCCTCTTCCATCTGCCGAAGGAACGCATCGCGCCGCGCATCGCCGAACTGGTCGAGCGCTTCGGCCTTTCCGCCTTCCTCGACGCGCCGGCCGCCGAGCTGCCGCTCGGCATCCGCCAGCGCCTGTCGCTTGCCGTCGCCGTGGTGCACGCGCCGAAGCTGCTGATCCTCGACGAGCCGACCTCGGGCGTCGATCCGATCGCGCGCGACGAGTTCTGGGCGCTGCTCGTCGAACTGTCGCGCGGGCAGGGCGTCACCATCTTCATCTCGACGCATTTCATGAACGAGGCCGAGCGCTGCGACCGCATCTCGCTGATGCACGCCGGGCGGGTGCTGGCCAGCGACACGCCGGCCGCGCTCTGCGCCGCGCGCGGCGCGGCGACGCTGGAGGACGCCTTCATCGCCTATCTCGAAGAGGCGGCCCGGCAGGACGCGCCGGCGCCCGCCGCCGGCAGCGGCGCCGACGGCGAAGCGGCGTCCCCGCGCAGCCCGGCATCGGGCCACGGGCGCGTCGCCGCCTTCAGCCTGCGCCGCCTGCTCGGCTACGCCTACCGCGAGGCGCTCGAACTGCGCCGCGACCCGATCCGCCTGACCTTCGCGCTGCTCGGTTCGGTCCTCCTCATGTTCGTGCTCGGCTACGGCATTTCGATGGACGTCGAAGGGCTGCGCTTCGCCGTCCTCGACCGCGACGGAACGCCGGAAAGCCGCGCCTACGTGCAGAACATCGCCGGTTCGCGCTACTTCATCGAGCGCCCTCCGCTCGCCGGCTACGCCGACCTCGACCGCCGCATGCGCGCCGGCGAGCTGGCGCTGTCGATCGAGATTCCCTCAGGCTTCGGACGCGACCTGCGGCTCGGGCGCAAGCCCGAGGTCGGCGTCTGGGTCGACGGCGCGATGCCCTACCGCGGCGAGACGGTGCGCGGCTACGTCGAGGGCATGCATCGCAAGTACGTCGCCGAACTCGTCGTCGAGACCACCGGCAACGCCGCCGCGTCGGCCGCGACGCTCGAAGCGCGCTACCGCTACAACCAGGACTTCAAGAGCATCTACGCGATGGTGCCGGCGGTCATCCCGCTCCTGCTCATCTTCATCCCGGCCATCCTGATGGCGCTCGGCGTCGTGCGCGAGAAGGAACTCGGCTCGATCACCAATCTCTACGTGACGCCGGTCACCCGCCTCGAATTCCTGCTCGGCAAGCAGCTGCCCTACATCGTCATGTCGATGATCAGCTTCTTCCTGCTCGTGCTGCAGGCGGTCGTCGTCTTTGGCGTGCCGGTCAAGGGTAGCCTGTTCGCGCTCTCCTGCGCCGCGCTGCTCTACGTGACGGCGACCACCGGCATCGGCCTGCTGATGTCCACCTTCACCCGCACGCAGATCGCCGCGCTGTTCGGCACGGCCATCCTGACCATGCTGCCGACCGTGCAGTTCGCCGGCCTGACGACGCCGGTCAGCGCGCTCGAAGGCTTCGGTTACTGGGTCGGACAGTTCTTCCCGGCCACCTATTTTCTCGTCATCAGCCGCGGCATCTTCACCAAGGCGCTCGACTTCTCCGATCTGGCCGGGCAATTCGCTGCGCTCGCCGCCTTCATCCCGGTGCTCACGCTGATCAGCCTCGTATTGCTGCGCAAGCAGGAGAAATAGCCATGCCGGGTGCGCGCCTCGTTTCCAGCCTTTCCAACATCTACCGTCTCGGCGTCAAGGAGCTGCGCAGCCTGACGGCCGACAAGGTGCTGCTGGTGCTGATCGTCTGGGCCTTCTCCGGCGCCATCTACGAAGCGGCGACGGGCGTTTCGATGGAGCTGCACAACGCCCCGGTGGCGGTCGTCGACGAAGACCGCTCGCCGCTCTCGCGGCGTCTCGTCGACGCCCTCTATCCGCCGTACTTCAAGACGCCCGAGTACATCGCGCTGAGCGAGATCGACCCGGCGATGGACAAGGGGCGCTATTCCTTCGCCATCGTCATCCCGGCCAACTTCCAGCGCGACGTGGTCGCCGGGCGCAACCCCGAGGTCCAGCTCAACATCGACGCGACGATCATGAGCCAGTCCTTCATCGGCGCGAGCTACATCCAGGCCATCGCCGCCGGCGAAATCAGCGAGTTCCTCACCGGCACGCGCGACACCGCAGAACTGCCGATCCGCCTGATGACGCGCGTGCGCTTCAATCCCAACCTCACCGGCACCTGGTTCGGCGGCGTCATGGAGGTGATCAACAACGTCACCATGCTGACCATCATCCTGGTCGGCGCCGCGCTGATCCGCGAACGCGAGCACGGCACCATCGAACACCTGCTGGTCATGCCGCTGCGCCCGGCCGAGATCATGCTCGCCAAGATCTGGGCCAACGGCCTCGCCGTCCTGCTCGGCGCCACCTTCGCCCTCACAGTCATCGTGCAGAAGGTGCTGCAGGTGCCGATCGCCGGCTCGGTCCCGCTCTTCCTCGGCGCCGCCGCGCTCTACCTGTTCGCCGCCGCCTCGATCGGCATCTTCCTCGGCACCCTGGCGCGCTCGATGCCGCAGCTCGGCCTCCTGATCATCCTGACCATCATCCCGCTGCAACTGCTCTCCGGCGGCGTCACCCCGCGCGAAAGCATGCCGCAGCTGATCCAGGACATCATGCTGCTCGCCCCGACCACCTATTTCGTCCGCCTCGCGCAAGCCATCCTCTACCGCGGCGCCGGCCCCGGCGTCGTCTGGAGCGACCTGCTCGCCATGCTCGGCGTCGGCAGCGCCTTCTTCATCCTCGCCCTCGGCCGCTTCCGCCGCTCGGTGACACAGACGCAGGTTTAGATGTGGATCGAACGAGATCCGCTCGTGCTCCGATGACTTGGCTGCGCCTCGCGCATAAAAAAGCGGGCGCCGAAGCGCCCGCTTTCCATATTGCGCCGCGCTTGGGTGTTGTCAGAAGGTGTGACGCATCCCGATCTGGAAGCCGGAGACAGTGCCCCCCTTGGTCGCGCCTCCGGTTGCATTGATGCCGAAATCGTAGGCGGTCGGAACGTTGTTGTCGCTCTTCAGATTGGCATAGGTCGCCTTCAGGATAGTGCGCTTGGAGAGACTGTGTTCGTAGCCCACAGCCCACAGGCGTGCGCCCGAGTCGTTGATTGCGGCATCGCCCTTGATGTCGTTGGCCTTGTAGAACTGGCCGACGATCTTGCCCGCAGCGCTTACGTTGTAAGTGGCACCCAGGCCCCAAACGTCCTGCTTTTGGTTGGTGCCGGCGGCGTCGGATTTGAGCTCCGTGCGTTCGTAGAGAGCACGAAGCGTCGCCACGCCGAAATCATAGAGGCCGGCGATGCGGAAATCGTTCACTTTTTCGTTGGCGCCAACATAGGTGACTGCGGGAGACGCATAGTTTGTCGCGGTGTTCTTCAGATTCAGTGCGCTGTAGGTGACGCCGGCGAAAACCGGGCCGTTCTTGTAGGTCAGGCCGAGGTCATAGCCCGAGGTGTCGATTCCGGAGGCGCCGCTCGCCTTGTTCTCGTTCGCGATGTAAACCGCCGTGGCGTTGAGGCCGGAGAAGGTCGGCGTGGTGTAGGAAATGGCGTTTTTCCAGCGCGTGTCGAAGGTCGAGTATTGGCTTGACGAACGGCCTCTGACTCCGGGGACGTAGGTTCCGCCGGCATCGGTCGTGCCCATTACTTGACCTCCCAGCTTGCCGAGGATGCCTCCGGCGTAGCCGATACCGGTCGCGCCGGCAAAGACGTCAATGCGGTTGCCGAGGGTCCGCGTTGGGCCGCTCAGCACGCCGAGGGCGATCTTGCCGAAGTCGTTGCTCTGCAAGCCGACGAAGGTGTCACGGCCGAAGGAGAACGAGCTGCCGCTGTCGATACCGACGCTGCCTTCGAGCTGGAATATGGCAGAGAGGCCGTTGCCCAGGGCTTCCGAGCCCTTGAAGCCAAGGTAGGAAGAGTTGGCGGAAACGCGGTTCAGGCGTTCGAAAGCATTGGCGCCGCTGCTTTGGTTGCTTGCATTGACGTTGTCGAAGGTGACGTCGGCAACGCCGTAGACAGTGACATTCGACTGTGCCAACACGCTGCTGGAGGCCAGTGTGGCAAGCGCCAGTGCGATGAGTTTCTTTTGCATCTGAATTTCCTCTTGGTTTAAATGACAACGACTGGAGCGTGAATGCCCGTCACCGGGCATCTCCTCCATGTGGGCGAGGATCGACGCAGCTTGAGTTGCAACGGCCCGGACGGAACGAAGATGCAGCATTGCTGCCGGTCTTCGCCCTGTCCCGCCGACCGTTCCCGCTGCGCCCAACGTCCTCGCGTGCCGTGGCACCATTTCCCCCTTCCCGCTCGTCGTTCCCTTGCGCAAGCGACAAGTCTGTCCTGGCTGATTTGATGCACACCTTGTCGTCCGGATGGAAGTGCCTGAGTCGTGACTTCGGACTCCATGGGGCGACGTGGGGCAGCGTACCTGCGGCGTATTACACGCCGGTGTCAGGAGCTTGAACGATTGATGAGTGCGGCTGGACGCGATAAGCAGCGGCAGGCAGCAGAATTCGCCTCGCCAAAGGCGTTGCTGATCGCCATCATCCTGCCGATGCGATGGACGGTTTCAGGGCAAGGTTGGGGAGAGTCGAGGGCGCTGGCTGTTTTATTCCCGGGGGCGTGCTGAACGCCGGTTCAGGCTGCGTTGATCGCTGCCATTCCCTGGGGCGGAGCGTCGCCGCCCGGAGTTTCTTGATGCAAATCATGGGAGCCGGAGGCCGTCTCGCCTATGATTTTCCTACCGCATATGCGGGCATCGGAGTTTCAGAAACGATGTGTCTCCTCCTCCGCAAGTGTTGTACGGCGGCCCTGGCCGCCGTTTTTTTGTGCTCGCCGGTCAATGCGGCTCATGCCGCCGATCCTGGCGCGCTGCCGCCGGTCGATCTTTCCTCTCCGGCGCTGCCGGCCGCGCTCGATGCGCAGGTCGGCTACGAAGCCCTGGCGGCCTTGTCCGCGGCGGAGCGGGGCGCTTTCCGGGAGCGTTTGATCGCTGTCGAGGTCGATCTGGCGAACAGCCCCGGTTTTGGCGTCGAGCTCGTCGACGGGCGGCCGGAAGCGCGCTACCGGATGGCCTTCAACAACGTCGCCGAAGGCTGGAACTGGTATCCGCAGGCCGACCCGCAGCGCGAGGACTACTACCACGCGAAGTTCCTGCCGCTCAAATCGGTATCCGTCGAGCGCGGCGAGTACGTGCATGAGGACAAGATCGGCGAGCCGCAGCGCATGAAGGTGAATTGGCGCTACGACTATTTCCTCGCCTTCGAGAATCTCTACGACTTCTACCCGCGCGCGGCAGACGACGACGCGGGCTTCGCCGCCGCGCTGCCGCCGGAGGCGCAGGCGGGGGCGGTGCGCATGCTGGCGCTGGCCAGCCTTTCCGAACCCTACGTTTCGGAAAGCACGACCTTCTGGAAAGCGACCCACGGGACGCCGACCGATTTCACGCTGAAAAAGCGCTACCTGATCGGGCAACTGCAGGCCGTATGGTTCGTCGATGCTGCGAGCGGGCGCGTGCTGGCCCGCCTGCAAAGAAAAACGGCGCCCTGAGCGCCGTTTTTTTCCGGCGCGCAACGGCGCCGGTTGGTAAATCTCCGTCGTCTTCAGCGGTAGACCAGCACCGGAATCTTCGAGTGCGTCAGCACCTTGTTGGTCTCGCTGCCCAGCAGCAGGCCGCTGAAGCCGCGGCGGCCGTGCGAGGCCATGAAGATCAGGTCGCAGCCGGCCTGGTTGGAGGCCTCGATGATCGCTTCGTAGGGCACGTCGCTGGTCAGCGCCAGCTTGCCGCATTGGACGCCGGATTCCTGGCACAGCTTTTCGACGAAGGCGAGGTTCTGCTCGGCCTGCTGGTCGGCGAGCTCGGCGAACTTTTCCGGCGTCGTCGGGTCGATCAGAGCGCCCTCGCCGTAGTAGGTGACCGGGTATTCGGGCTTGGCGAAAAAGGCGGTGATGCGGGCGCCGGCTTCCTTGGCGAAAAGCACGGCGCGGCGGGCGGTTTCCTGCGAGAGTTCGGAGCCGTCGGTGGGGACGAGAATATGTTTGAACATGATCGTTCCTTTCTTATGCGATAGATCCACTATAGGCACGGAATCCTACGTTAATCTTGATCGAAGTCAAAACCCGCCTCCTCGGCCCGGCGGAAACTTGATGTCATGAAGATCACTTTTTTCGGCGCTGCCGGCGAAGTCACGGGGTCCTGCTATCTGATCGAGAGCGCGGCGGCGTGTTTCATGGTCGATTGCGGCATGTTCCAGGGCGGCGGCGATGCCTACCAGAAGAATCTGCAAGCCTTGCCCTTCGACGTGCGCAAGCTCGATTTCGTGCTGCTCACGCACGCGCACATCGACCACTCGGGCCTGCTGCCGCGCCTGAGCATGCTCGGCTATCGGGGGCCGGTCTATGCCACGCCGGCCAGCATCGACCTCGTCCAGGTCTTGCTGCTCGACAGCGCGCACATCCAGGAAAAGGAAAGCGAATGGCAGCTGCGCCAGCGCCACCGGCGCGGTAGCGCGATGCGCGGCATGCAGACGCCGCTGTACACGGTGACACAGGCGCAGGCCAGCCTGAAGCAGTTGCGCGCGGTGTCCTACGGCGAGCATTTCTCGCCGGCGCCGGGCGTCGAATTCTGCCTGCGCGACGCCGGGCACATCCTCGGCTCGGCGATCGTTGAGCTGTGGCTGGAGGAGGGCGGCAAGAAGCGCAAACTGGTGTTCTCGGGCGACCTCGGGCAGCCCAATCGGCCGGTGCTGCGCAATCCGACGCCGATCGCCGAGGCCGACATCCTGTTCGTCGAGTCGACCTACGGCAACCGCCTGCACAAGAAGCTCGACGAAACGCTCGACGAAATCGTCGACGCCTTCCACTACACCCTGCACAAGAAACGCGGCAACATCGTCATCCCGGCCTTCGCCGTTGGGCGCACGCAGGAGATGCTCTATGTGCTCGGCGAACTGGTGCGGCGCGGGCGCATGGCGCCGCTTACGGTCTATGTCGATTCGCCGATGGCCAGCGCGGCGACGCAGATCACGATGCGCCACCAGTCCCTGCTCGACGGCGAAACGCGCGAACTGATCTCCTGGCAGCAACGCAATCCGGACAAGCTGCGCGTCGTTTTCGTCGCCGACGTCGAGGAGTCGATGCGCCTGAACGAGATCAAGCACGGCGCGGTGATCCTGTCGGCGAGCGGCATGTGCGACGCCGGACGGATCAAGTACCATCTGCAGAACAATCTGTCGCGGCCCGAATGCTCGGTGCTGATCACCGGCTTCCAGGCGGCCGGCACGCTCGGCCGGCGGCTGGTCGACGGCGCCCGCGTGGTGCGCCTGTTCGGCAAGGCGACGCCGGTGCGCGCCGACATCTTCACCATCGGCGGCCTCTCCGCGCACGCCGACCAGGCGGCGCTGCTCGACTGGCTGGGCGCCTTCCGGCAGCCGCCGCAGCACACCTTCGTGGTGCATGGCGAGGCCGATACGGCGGCTATTTTCGCCGGGCTGGTCCGTGAGCGGCTGGGTTGGGCGGGCGTCGAACAGCCGGTCCTCAGGCAGGAAATCGTTTTGTAACCGCGCTTCGCGACGCCCTCACAAGAATCGACAAGCAAACAACAGGCAGCAATCCTCAACGGAGTTCAACATGAGCAACAACGGTTCACCGGCGAAACACGAGTCCGGCATCGATCTGAGCACCGCCAGTCCCTTCGAGAGCATGCTCTCGGACTTCGAGAAGCGCGTCGATCCCTTCGGCGTCACGACGTCGCTGATCAACGCCACGGCCGCCTGGATGATGCATCCGCAGGAACTGTCGCGGGCGGTCGGCGCGATGTCCGGCGACGTGCTGGCGCTGCAGACGCACATCTTGCGCCGCAGCTTCGGCATGCCGAGCCAGGACGTGGTGACGCCCCACGCCGACGATGCGCGCTTCGCCGACCCGGTCTGGAGCGACTCGCCGAGCTGGGACATCGTCAAGGAAGCCTATCTGGCGATCACCCACCGGCTGGAGGATATGCTCTTCGAGACGCCCGGCCTTTCGGAGAAGGAGCGCCGGCGCGCCGCCTTCTGGGTGCGCAAATGGCTCAACGCGATGGCGCCGACCAACTTCTTCTGGACCAATCCGCTCGCCCAGCGCAAGTTCGTGGAAACGAAGGGCGAAAGTCTCGCCAAGGGCATGCAGTACCTGATGCGCGACATGCAGGCCAAGAACATCCAGATGGTCGAGCCGGACGCCTTCAAGGTCGGCACCGACCTCGGCACGACGCCGGGCCGCGTCGTGCTGCGCAACCGGATGGTCGAGCTGATCCATTACACGCCGACCACCGAGAAGGTGCACAAGACGCCGATCGTCATCATCACCCCGTGGATCAACAAGTTCTACATCCTCGACCTGACGCCCAAGAAGAGCCTCGTCAAATTCCTCACCGACCAGGGCTACAGCGTGTTCATCACGAGCTGGAAGAACCCGACCGCCGAGATGGCCGACGTCAGCTTCGACGATTATCTGCGCGACGGCGTCGATGCTTCGGTCAAGGCCGTCTGCGCGCTGTGCAAGGTGCCGCAGGTGCATCTGACCGGCTACTGCATCGGCGGCACGCTGGTGGCGACGTACATGGCCTGGGCCAGCCGCCACTACGGCGAAAAGAAGATGCCGGTCGCGCACTGGACGCTGTTCACGACGCTGACCGATTTCTCGAAACCGGGCGACATCGACGTCTTCATCGACGAGGGGACGGTCGCCGCGCTCGAGGAAAAGATGGCGAAGACCGGCTACCTCGACGGCAACGACATGGCGTCGAGCTTCCGCTTGCTGCGCTCGAACAGCCTCGTCTGGCACTACTACGTGCATAGCTACCTGTACGGCGAGGCGCTGCCGCCCTTCGACGTGCTGTACTGGAACGTCGATACCACCCGCATGCCGCGTGCCATGCACAGTTTCTACCTGCGCGAGATGTACCTGCACAACAAGCTGATGAAGCGCGACGCGCTGACCATCGCCGGAGAACCGATCGACCTCGACCGCATCACCCAGCCGCTCTACGCGGTCAGCGCGGTGGACGACCACATCGTCCCCTGGCATCAGTCCTACCGCATCCGCAAGTACGTCAACGTGAAGACGCCGGTGCGCTTCGTGCTCTCGACCTCGGGGCACATCCTCGGCATCGTCAATCCGGTCGTGCATCCGCCCAAGCGCAGCTTCTGGGTCGCCGAGCCCGAGCGCAACGAGCACTTCGAGCATTGGCTCGCGCGCGCCGAGAAGAAGCCGGGCTCGTGGTGGGAGGACTGGCTGGCCTGGCTGGCGCCGCAGTGCGGCCCGCTGGTCGCGCCGCCCGAGGTGTCGGCGAAGACCTACCCCGACCTGGGGCCGGCACCGGGAACCTACGTCTTCGAGCGCTGACCCCGCCGCATGACGGAAACGCTCCGGAGCCGCCCTCCGGAGCGTTTTTTTGTGCCGCCGTCGCGCCCGGAAGCCCGTCGTTACGGTGCTCCATCAGCGGATTTTGATGTTCGTCAATGCGAGGGCAGAGCCCGCCCCCGACAATCGGCGTACCACCTCAGCAGGATCATCCAATGCATAACATAAGAGAATTCATGGCCGACGATCACCGTCGTTGCGACGACGTGTTCGCCGATGCCGAACAGGCCGTCGCGGACGGCGACTGGGCGCGCGCCGACGCGCGCTTCGCGCAGTTTCGCCAGGCCGTGCTACAGCATTTCGCCGCCGAGGAATCCCTGCTCTTCCCGGCCTTCGAGGAAAAGACGGGCATGAGCATGGGGCCGACGCAAGTCATGCGCGGCGAGCACGTGCAGATGCGCGAGCTGTTGGAAGAGGGCGCGGCCGCCCTAGCGGCGCGCGATGCCGAAGGCTACTCGGGCAGCAGCGAGACTCTGCTCATCATGATGCAGCAGCACAACATGAAGGAAGAGAACGTGCTCTACCCGATGTGCGACCAGCATCTCGTCGACTACGTCGAAACCCTGGTGCCGCGCCTGCAGGCGCAGATTCAGAACCAACCCGGAGCGGATGCGTGATGGAAAAGAAAAACGTCAAGGTGATCGATGCCCGCAACATGGAGCCGCCGGAACCCTTCGTGCTGACCATGGAGGCGCTCGACCAGATCGGTCCGGACGAGAGCCTGCTGCTGCTGCTCACGCGCGAACCGCATCCCTTGTATCGGGCGCTCGAGGTCAATGGCTTTACGTACAAGACCGAGCGCACGCCGGAGGGCGTCGTCGAGATCACGATCTGGCACAAGGCGTAGATGCAGGCTTTGCTGTCCTTCGATCGGGCGCCGCCGTTCGGCGCGCCGCTGCGCTTCTTCCTGACGGCGCCCGCGTTCGCCGTGCTGGCCGGGCTGCTGCTGCTCTGGAGCGGGCCCGATCTGTTCGCCTCGCGCTGGACGCCGGAGGCGCTGGCGCTGACCCACCTGCTCACCGCCGGCTTCATGCTGCAGACGATGCTCGGCGCGCTGTTCCAGCTCCTGCCCGTCGTCGCCGGGGCGAACATGGTCCGCCCGCTGTTCGTCGCCCGGCTGGTCCATGTCGCGCTCACGGTCGGGACGCTGGCCCTGGTCGCCGGCTTCCTGACCTATGAGCCGCTTGCCTTTCGTTTCGCCGTGCTGTTTCTCGGCGCCGGCGCGACGCTCTTCATCGCCGCAGCCGGGCACGCGCTGCACGGCATCCCGGCGACCAGCCCGACCATTCGTGGACTACGGCTGGCGCTGATCGGCCTCGCCGTCACCGTCGCTTTCGGCCTGCTCCTCGCGGCATCGCTCGGCTGGTCGCTCGCGCTGCCGCTCGCGCAGCTGACCGACATCCACCTCGGCTGGGGCTTCGTCGCCTGGGGCTGCGCGCTGCTCGCCGCCGTCGGCTATGTCGTGGTGCCGATGTTCCAGCTGACGCCGTCCTATCCGGGTTGGTTCGGCAAGCATTTCGCGCGCTTCGTGCTCGGCGTCGCAGCCGTTTGGACCGTGGCCGACCTGGCCGGCTGGACGCTGCCGTCAGCGGTGCTGAGCGCGGCGGTGGTGCTCTGCGCGGCGGCTTTTGCCGTCGTCACCCTGAGCATCCAGTGGCGCAGCAAGCGGGCGAAGCTCGATCCGACGCAGGTCTATTGGCGCGTCGCGATGTTCAGCGCGCTCGCCGCCTGTGCCCTGTGGCTGGCCGCCTCCGCGATTCCCGCGCTGGCCGGGTGGCAGGGCTGGCCGCTGCTGTTCGCCGCGCTGCTGCTGCTCGGCGGCTTCATGTCGGTGATCGTCGGCATGCTCTACAAGATCGTCCCCTTTCTCGTCTGGCTGCACCTGCAAAATCTCGGGCGCGGCCGCGTGCTGGCGCCGAACATGAAAAAGGTGCTGGCCGAAACGCACATGCGCAAGCAGATGTACGCCCATTTCGCCGCCGTCGTCCTGTTCCTCGGCGCCGTCGTCTGGCCGCAGGGGCTCGCCTACCCGGCCGGCGCCGCGCTGGTCCTCGCCAACGGCTGGCTGGTGCGCAACCTCCTTGCGGCGCTCGGCGTCTACCGCCGCCATCTCGTGCAGATCGCTGCCGTACTCGACGTCCCGCTCGCGGGCGCGTTGTGATGTGGCGCAAGGCCGCACTACGGGTATCCCCATGAATGCCATTTTCCTTGCCGCGCCGCATCGCGTGATGTTCTTCGGCGGCGCCGTCCAGACTCTCCTCGCCATCGCCTTCTGGGCCGTCGATCTCGGTGCGCGCTACGCCGGCCTTTACGCGGCGCCGTTCTGGCCTTTCCCGTCGGTCTGGCTGCACGCGCTGCTGATGCTTTACGGGGTTTTTTCCTTCTTCGTCTTCGGCTTCCTGATGACCGCGCTGCCGAAGTGGGTGGGCGGAACGGCCCTCGAACGCCGGCGCTATCTGCCGCCTTTCCTGCTCATGGCGGCCGGCTGGGCGATGTTCTATCTGGCGCTCCGGGTGCCGGCGCTGGTCGTTTTCTCGTTGCTGCTGGTAGCGGCCGGCTGGAGCTGGGGATGGTGGTCGCTGCTCGGCGCCGCGCGCCTGGGAGCGAATCAGGACAAGCGCCATGCCTGGGCGGCGCTCGGCGCGCTCGGCGTCGGCGTGCCGGGGCTGCTGGCCTTCGCCGCCGGCTTGCGGACGGGCGATGCGGGCTGGGTGCGCCTGGCGATCGAATGCGGGCTCTGGGGCGTCTTGCTGCCGCTCTTCGTCACCGTCAGCCACCGCATGCTGCCGTTCTTTTCGAGCATGGTGATTCCGCGCTACAAGATCTACCGTTCGATGCCGCTGCTCTGGGTGCTGCTCGCGTGCTTCGCCGCGCATGCGCTCGGTGCCGGGCTGGGCCGGCCCGGCTGGGTGTGGCCGAGCGACGCGCTGGCCGCCGGCGTCGCGCTCTTCCTGAGCTGGAAATGGCAGGTGCATCGCAGCTTCGCCGAGCCGCTGGTCGCCATGCATCACGTCGCGACGCTCTGGCTGGGCGCCGGACTGGCTCTCTACGCAGTGCAGGGCGGGCTCGGCAGTCTCGGCATCGGCTGGGGCGGGCTGGCGCCGCTGCATGCGCTGGGAATCGGCTATTGCGCGTCGATGCTGCTCGGCATGGCGACGCGCGTGACGCTCGGCCATTCGGGGCAGGCGCCGGCCGCCGACCGCTGGACCTGGGGGCTGTTCTGGGCGCTCCAGGGCGTCGCCGCGCTGCGCCTGGCCGGCGATTTCCTGAGCTTCGGCGGTGCCGGCAACCTCTTCTGGCTGGCCGCGCTCGGCTGGCTCGCGGTATTCGGCGCCTGGTGTTGGCTGTATCTGCCGATTTACCTGAAGCCGCGCTCCGACGGAGCCCAGGGATGAGCTACCTGCTGCTCAAGCACCTGCACGTGACCTGCGTCGCCCTCAGCGGCGCCGGATTCCTGCTGCGCGGGTTGTGGATGCTGCTCGATTCGCCGATGCTGCGGCGGCGTTGGGTGCGCATCGCGCCGCATCTGATCGACACGCTGCTGCTCGGCAGCGCGATCGCGATGGCCGTGCTCAGCGCGCAGTATCCTTTCGCGCAGGGCTGGCTGACGGCCAAGGTGCTCGGTCTGCTGGTCTATATCGTGTGCGGCGCGGTGGCCTTGAAGCGCGGCAGGACGAAGGCGCAGCGCGCGCTCTTCTTCGGCATCGCGCTGGCCACCTTCGCCTGGATCGTTTCGGTGGCGTTGACCCGCAACCCGCTCGGAATCTTCGCCGCGCTGGCCTGAACAGCCGCCGGGGGGCGGGAGATACCTGCCGGCGCTTCGATTTTCCGCAGGTCTAGTGCGTCATCAGCTTCTTGAGGCCCGGCGTATTGAGGATCCGGATGTGCTTCTGCTGCACGGCGATCAGCCCCTCTTCCTGGAAGCGGGAGAAGGCGCGGCTGACCGTTTCGAGCTTGAGGCCGAGATAGCTGCCGATCTCGTCGCGCGTCATGCGCAGGTTGAATTCGGCCGGCGAGTAGCCGCGCGCCGTGAAGCGCTGCGAGAGATTGAGCAGGAAGGCGGCGAGCCGCTCCTCGGCGCGCATGGTGCCGAGCAGCATCATGACGCCGTGGTCGCGCACGATCTCGCGGCTCATCACCTTGTGGAAGTGTTTCTGCAGCGTGTGGATTTCGCGCGACAGGTCTTCGAGCAGCGCGAAGGGGATCGTGCATACCTCGCTGTCCTCGAGCGCCACGGCGTTGCAGGTGTGGATCTCGCTGCTGATGCCGTCGAGGCCGAGCAGTTCGCCGGTCATCTGGAAGCCGGTGACCTGATCGCGGCCGTCTTCGATCAGCACGTCGGTCTTGAAAAAGCCGCTGCGGATCGCGTAGATCGAATCGAAGGGCTGGCCGGAGCGGTAGAGGTGTTCGCCGCGCTTGAGACGCTTGCGCGTCGATACCAGTTCGTCGAGCTTGGCCAGTTCCATCTGGTTCAGGCCGTAGGGCAGGCAGAGTTCCTGAAGATTGCAGTTGGAACAGGCGGTCTTGATGACCTCCAGCGTAACTTTCGCGGTCGCACCTTGCGGGGGCATGAGGGTCCTTTACCTAGCTGTGACTGCGTTTGATCCACGTCAACGCGAATTGTTCCGGGCGGTCGGATAATGCCTCATCCAATGGTGCAATGAAAACATGACCTCCAGCGTAACCAACTCAGCTAACGTTGTTTTCGATCCGCAGATCATCCGTCGTTTCGACGTCAACGGTCCGCGCTACACGTCGTATCCGACGGCTGACCGTTTCGTCGAGGCGTTCGATTCAGACGCGTACAAACTCTGGCTCGGGAAACGCAATATCGGCGGTATCAGCCGACAGCTTTCATTGTACTTCCATATCCCCTTCTGCAACACCATCTGCTATTACTGCGCCTGCAACAAGATCATCACGAAGGACCACGGGCGCTCGGCCAAATACCTGAAATATCTGGCTAAAGAGCTTGATCTGCAGAGCCGTTACCTGGAAGGCGAAGACCACGAAGTCGCGCAGCTGCACTGGGGCGGCGGCACGCCGACCTTCCTCTCGCATGACGAGATGCGCCAGCTGATGGCGGCGACGAAGAAGCATTTCCGCCTGATCGAGGACGGCGAGTATTCGATCGAAGTCGACCCGCGCAAGGTCGACCGCGCGACCGTCGAGCTGCTTGGCGAACTCGGCTTCAACCGCATGAGCATCGGCGTTCAGGACTTCGACGAGAACGTGCAGAAGGCCGTCAACCGCATCCAGAGCGAGGAGGAAACCTTCGGCGTGATGGAAGCGGCGCGCGCCAACGGCTTCAAGTCGATCAGCGTCGATCTCATCTACGGCCTGCCCAAGCAGACCGTGATGGGCTTCAACCGCACGCTCGACCGCGTCATCGCGTCGAGCCCCGACCGCCTGTCGATCTACAACTATGCGCACCTGCCGAGTTTGTTCAAGCCGCAGCGGCGCATCCTCGAATCGGACATGCCGAACGCCGATTCGCGTCTGCAGATTCTCGCGCTGGCGATCCGCAAACTGACCGAGGCGGGCTACGTCTATATCGGCATGGACCACTTCGCCAAGCCGAACGACGAACTCGCCGTGGCGCAGCGCCAGGGGCGCCTGCACCGCAACTTCCAGGGCTACTCGACGCACTCGGACTGCGACCTACTGGCCTTCGGCATTTCGTCGATCGGCAAAGTCGGGCCGACCTACAGCCAGAACGTGAAGACGCTCGACGAGTACTACGACCGCCTCGACGCCGGCGTGCTGCCGGTCTATCGCGGCATCGAGCTGAACGCCGACGACATCCTGCGGCGCGCCATCATCCAGGCGCTGATGTGTCATTTCGAGCTGTCGCTCGAATCGATCGAGATCGCACACTTGATCGATTTCAAGAAATACTTCGCCGCCGAAATCGAGGACCTGCGCGAGATGCAGGCGGCTGGGCTGGTGCGTATCGAGGACAAGTGGATCACCGTGCTGCCCCCGGGCCGCATGCTGGTGCGCGCCATCTCGATGGTGTTCGACAAGTATCTGCGCGCCGACCGGCAGCGCACGCGCTATTCCAAGGTCATCTGATCCGGAGTGTCCGGGCGGGGCATGGTGAGTCGGGGGTTTGAAAGGGGTAAACTCCCGACTCCCGGCTTTTTCCCAGCGACTCCGCAATGCCTGACTCCGGCTTCATCGCACTCTTCCTGATCGGACTTCTCGGCGGCACGCACTGCGTCGGCATGTGCGGCGGCATCGTCGGCGCGCTGTCGCTCGGCGGCCCGTCGCGCCTCTCTCTGCATCTCGCCTACAACGGCGGCCGTATCGCGAGCTATGCGCTGGCCGGCGCGCTGGCCGGCGCGCTCGGCGGCCTCAGTCTGGTCCTCGCCGGACAGCTGCCGCTGCGTATCGCCCTCTACGTGCTCGCCAACCTGATGCTGGTCGCCATGGGCCTCTACCTGATCGGCGTCACGCGCGCGCTGGCCTTCACCGAACGCGCCGGCCAGCATCTGTGGCGGCGCATCCAGCCGCTGACCCGCCGCTTCCTGCCCGCACGCAGCACAGTTCAGGCGTTTCCGCTCGGCCTGCTGTGGGGGTGGTTGCCCTGCGGGCTGGTTTATAGTGCCTTGGCGACGGCGCTGACCAGCGGCTCGGCGGTGCGCGGCGCCGGACTGATGCTCGCCTTCGGCCTCGGCACGCTGCCCAACCTGCTGCTCGCCGGCCTGCTCGCGGCGCGCCTGCGCGCCTACGCCGCGAAGCCGGCGGTGCGCCTGACGGCCGGGCTGCTCGTCCTCGGTTTCGGCGCGTGGGGGCTGCTCGGCGCCGCCCGCTTGGCTTTTCAGGCTTAGGAGAAAGACATGTTCAAGGTATTGATCGCGGTCGACGGTTCGTCCTGTTCGGAGCGCGCGGTAGACACCCTCGTCGCCCACGCAGCCTGGTTCCGCGAGGCGCCGGAAGTCCACCTGCTGTTCGTGCACGCGCCGCTGCCGGTGGGCGGCGTGCAGCAGCACATCGACCGCAAAGCGTTGGAAAATTACTACCGCGAAGAGGGCGAGGCGCAGCTGGCCGGCGCCGCGCGGCGGCTGGCCGATGCCGGCTTCGCCTTCCAGTCACATATCCACGTCGGTCCAGCCGCCGAGGTCATCGTACGCGTCGCCGACGATCTCGGCTGCGACCTGATCCTGATGGGAACGCACGGGCGCGGCGCGCTGCCGGCGGCGCTGCTCGGCTCGGTGACGCGCAAGGTGCTGCATCTGAGCAGCCGTCCGGTGCTGCTTGCCAAATGAGCAAGACAATGAGCGAAACGATGAACGAAGGTCCGGGGACGATGAGCGGGGCTGACGCCGCCGCGCCGGCGCAGCGCCTCGATCTGCCGGTTGCCGGCATGACCTGCGCCGCCTGCGCGGCGCGCATCGAGAAGGTGCTCGGCCGCTTGCCCGGCGTCAGCGCCAGCGTGAATCTCGCCGCCGAGCGCGCGCGCGTCGATCTCGCCGCGGGCGGAACGACGCCGCAGCAGGTCGTCGCGGCAATCGAGAAGGCGGGCTTCGGCGTGCCGCCGCAAACCCTCGAACTGGCGATCGACGGCATGAGCTGTGCGGCGTGCTCGACGCGCGTCGAGAAGGTGCTGAACCGCCTGCCCGGCGTCGAGGCAGCGGTCAATCTGGCCGCCGAGCGCGCGCGCATCCGCTACGTGCCGGGCCTCGCCGATTCCGCCGCGCTGATCGCGGCGGTGGCGCGCGCCGGCTACGGCGCGCGCGTCGCCGATGACCGCGCGCGCGAGGAGGAGAAGGCGCGCAAGCTCGCGCTCTACCGGGCCGAGCTGCGCCGCTTCTGGATCGCCGCCGCGCTGACGCTGCCGCTCGTGGCGCAGATGGCGACGATGTTCGGCGCCGACGGCTGGCGCGGCCACCACGAGGACCTGCTGCCGCGCTGGCTGCAGCTCCTGCTTGCGACGCCGGTGCAGTTCTGGATCGGCTGGCGCTTCTACGACGGCGGCTGGAAGGCGCTGCGCGGCGGCGGCGCCAACATGGACGTGCTGGTCGCGCTCGGTACCAGCATGGCCTGGCTGTTCAGTGTCGTCGTCACGCTCTTCGGGCTGGCGCACCAGCACGTCTATTTCGAGGCTTCGGCGGCGGTGATCACGCTGGTCCTGCTCGGCAAGCTGCTCGAAGCGCGCGCCAAGGCCAAGACGACGGCGGCGATCGAGGCGCTCGTCCGCCTGCAGCCGAAGACGGCGCGCGTCGAGCGCGACGGCCAACTGGTCGAACTCGACGTCGGCCTGCTGATCCCGGGCGATATCTTCATCGTGCGTCCCGGCGAGAGCCTGCCGGTGGACGGCGAGGTGATCGACGGCGCGTCGAGCGTCAACGAAGCGATGCTGACCGGCGAGAGCATGCCGGTCGCCAAGCGCGCCGGCGACCGCGTCTTCGCCGCCACGGCGAACGGCGAAGGCATGCTGCGCTGCCGGGCGACCGGCGTCGGCGAGCACACGCTGCTCGCCGGCATCATCCGCATGGTCGCCGAGGCGCAGGGCTCGAAGGCGCCGGTGCAGCGGCTGGCCGATCGCATCTCGGCGGTCTTCGTGCCGGTCGTCTGCCTGATCGCGCTCGCCACCTTCGCCGGCTGGTGGTGGCTCGGCGGCGACTTCACGACGGCGCTGATCAACGCCGTCGCCGTGCTCGTCATCGCCTGCCCGTGCGCGCTCGGATTGGCGACGCCGACGGCGATCATGGTCGGCACCGGGCAGGGCGCGCGCGCCGGCATCCTCGTGAAGAACGCCGAGGCGCTCGAACGCGCGCAGAAGGTCGGCGTGCTGGCCGTGGACAAGACAGGCACGCTGACGCGCGGCGAGCCGGTGCTGACCGATCTCGTGCCGCTCGCCGGCGGCGCCGATGCCGCCGACGAGGCGCTGCTGCTCGCCGCCGGACTGGAACAGGGCTCCGAGCATCCGCTCGCGCGCGCCGTGCTGCAGCGCGCCGCCGGCCTGGCGCTGCCGGCGCTCGAAGAATTCCAGGCGACGCCGGGGCAGGGCGTCGCCGGTGCGCTCGGCGGCCGCCGCCTGCGCCTCGGGGCGCCGGACTGGTTTGCCGATGCGGCGTTGCCCGCGGCGCAGATCGCCGCGCTGCAAGGAGCCGGCAAGACCGTCGTCGTGCTCGCCGAGACCGTGGACCGGCAAACGCGGCCGCTCGCGCTGCTGGCCATCGCCGACCCCCTGCGCGACACCTCGCGCGCCGCCGTGGCGCGCCTCAAGGCGCTCGGCATCCGCGTCGTGATGCTGACCGGCGACAACGCGGCGACCGCCGCGGCGATCGCCCGCGAGGCCGGGATCGACGATTTCCGCGCCGGCATCCTGCCCGGCGACAAGGCGGCCGAGGTCGGCGCGCTGAAGGGCGGCGGCAGCGTCGTCGCGATGGTCGGCGACGGCATCAACGACGCGCCGGCGCTGGCCGCGGCCGACGTCAGCTTCGCCATGGGCGCCGGCTCGGACGCGGCGATCGAGGCCTCCGACATGACGCTGGTGCGCAGCGACCTGAACGGCGTCGCCGACGCCGTGCTGCTGTCGCGCGCGACGCTCGGCAAGATCCGGCAGAACCTGTTTTTCGCCTTCATCTACAACGTGCTGGGGATTCCGCTCGCGGCCCTCGGCCTGCTCAACCCGGTGATCGCCGGCGCGGCGATGGCCATGAGTTCGGTCTCGGTGGTGTCGAACTCGCTGCTCCTGCGCCGCTGGCGGCCGGGCGGCAAGATTTAGCCCGGCAGCCCCCCCTTCACGAAAGGAAAACGCACATGGAAGAGATCGTCATCGGCATCGGCGGCATGAGTTGCCAGGGCTGCGTCAAGAACGTCACGGGCGTCCTGCAGGCGCTGCCCGGCGTCGAGCGCGTCGAGGTCTCTCTAGAGGCCGCGCGCGCGACCATCGTCTTCGACTCGCAGCGAGTCGGGCCGGCGCAGTTCCGCGACGCGGTCGAAGGCGCCGGCTTCGACATCGTCTGACGGTCGCCGGCGGGGCGCGCCCGGCGCTCTGGTAAGATCGGCCTTTCCTTCGACGCCAGACCCGCCATGCACAAAAAAACCCATAGCGCTCCGGCCCCCGCGCCGGAAAACCCGCCCGCCGCGCCGACCGAGCCCGTCCGCCTGACCCGTCTCTCGCACGGCGGCGGCTGCGGCTGCAAGATCGCGCCCGGCGTGCTCGAGAAAATCCTCGCCAAGACCGCGCCGGCGCTGGTGCCGCCGCAGCTCCTGGTAGGCATCGAGACGAGCGACGACGCCGCCGTCTACCAGATCAACGCCGACCAGGCGATCGTCGCGACGACGGACTTCTTCATGCCCATCGTCGACGACCCGCACGATTTCGGCCGCATCGCGGCGACCAACGCGATTTCCGACATCTACGCCATGGGCGGCGTGCCGCTCTTCGCGCTGGCCATCGTCGGCATGCCGGTCAATACGCTGCCGCTGGAAACGATCAAGGGCATCCTTGAGGGCGGCGAAGCGGTGTGCGCCAAGGCGCGCATCCCGATCGCCGGCGGCCATACGATCGACTCGGTCGAACCGATCTACGGCCTCGCCGTGATCGGCCTCGTGCATCCGGGCAACGTGCGGCGCAACGCGGGCGCGCGTCCGGGCGACAAGCTGATCCTCGGCAAGGCGCTCGGCGTCGGCGTGTACAGCGCGGCCTTCAAGAAGGACCTGCTGGCCGACCCGGACTACGCCGCGCTGATCGCCTCGACCACGCAGCTCAACACGCCGGGGCCGGCGCTCGCCTGTCTCGACGGTGTGCATGCGATGACCGACGTCACCGGTTTCGGCCTGCTCGGCCATCTGATGGAACTCTGCAAGGGCTCGAAGGTGTCGGCGCGCATCGATTTTTCGGCGCTGCCCTTCCTGCCGAACGTTCTCGACTATGCCGCGCAGGGCTGCGTGACGGGCGCCTCGGCGCGCAACTGGACGGCCTGCGGCGAGCGCGTCGCGCTCGACGAGCGCCTCGGCGATACCGAGCGCGCGCTGCTCACCGATCCGCAGACGAGCGGCGGCCTGCTCATCGCCTGCGCGCCCGACGTCGTCACCGAAGTGCTCTCGATCTTCCTGCAGCAGGGCTTCGGCCACGCCACGGTGATCGGCGAGGTGCAAGAAGGCGAGCCGCGCATCGGTGTGATCTGAGCGTTCGCCGCGCCGGCGGGGCAGCGCCGGGCGGCAAAAAGCTCAAAGCTTGCTGCGCACGCTTTTCGGCGTCAGTCCGAAACGGCGGCGGAAAGCCGTCGAGAAATTCGCCTGCGCGGCGTAGCCCGCGATTTCCGCCGCTTGGGCGACGCTGACGCCGCGCTGCTGCAAGGCGTCGGCCGCGCGCTGCAGCCGGCATTCGCGCAGATAGTCGAAGATGCTAGTGCCGTACACCCGGCGAAAATGGCGTTGCAGGGTGTTTGCGTTGCAGCCGATTTCGCGCGCGATTTCGGCCATCCCCGAACCGTCCAAGGCGCCGCTTTGCAGCAACCCGTGCAGGCGGACGATGCGCCGGTATTCCGCCGGGCGCAGTTCGGGCGCCGTCGGCGCGCCGGACTCGGCGCCGGCGGTCTGGCTCAGCGCTTCGCCGATCAGTTCGAGTACCCGGCTTTCCTGGTAGAGCGAGCGCATCTGGCCGCCGAAGGCATCCGGTCTGACCAGCTGTTCGGCAATGGCGACGGCCCGCGTCGACGGCAACCAGGGCCGGATCGCGAGATGGCGGCCGAGGTGTTCGGGGTCGAGCCCACCGGCCTCGCACCACTCGGGTGTCATCGTCAGGACCACCATCCGCTCGCGCGTTCCGGCCCGGCTGCGGCGTTCGAATTCTTCCGGGACGCTCAACCGCATCACCGCGCCGCGTGGTATCGCCGTGCGCCCCTGTCCGGCGTCGAGGTCGAGCGCGGTGCCGCCGAAGCTGACCCGCGCGTTTCCTTCGAGCTTGAGCATCACCTTGATCCCCGTCTCCTGCGTCGGGAAGCGCACCTCCATGTCGTGCAGATGTTCGACGTCGGTGCAATGCAGGATGAGTCCGGCGCGCAGTTGCGAGATGGCGAAGCGGCCGGCCATCAACGACAGCGTTGCGTCCGCGGCGGGGAGCAGCACGCGGTGGCCTTCGCCGGCCGCCTGAGCGAGATGCGCGGCGCGGATCGCCGGGGTCGACAGGAAGCGCCCGGCGGGATGCGGCGGAGGCGGTTTCGGAGTCGCGGAATCAAACATTTTTCTCTTTCCGGCAAACAAAACGCAGGGAATTTTATAGGATACTGCCGCCGCTTGAAATGAAAACAATTCTCAATTGATGTTCGGCGGTGCGCCGCTCCGCCGGGGAGGTCGGAATGTCCACGCAATCAAACCAGTCACAAATCCAGCTCGCCGTTTCCATCAAACCCCTGTCGGCGATCATGTTCGCGCTGTTCGCCAGTTTCGGCGTACAGGCGCAGGAAGCGGCGCTGGCGCCGGTCGTCGTCAGCGAACAGGCTTACAGCGATACGACGGCGGTCGTTTCCAGCGAGGCGATCGCCGCGCACGCCGCGCGCGATGCGCGCGAAATCCTGCAGAACGAAGCGGGCGTCGCGGTCGGCGGTGGCGGTACCGCGATCGCCCAGAAGATTTACGTACGCAACATCGAGGACACCCTGCTGACGGTCACGCTGGACGGCGTGCCGCAGGGCGGCAATATTTTCCACCACCAAGGACGGGTGCTGATCGACCCGCAACTGCTGAAGCGGATCGAGATCGACAAGGGCGGCACGGTCGCCAGCGTCGGCCCCGGCGGCCTGGCAGGATCGGTGCGCATGACGACCAAGGATGCGCGGGATCTGTTGCGTCCCGGCCAGAAGATCGGCGGCATCCTGAACGGCGGCGTCGCCTCGAACGACGGCTGGCGCGGCGGTGCGACGGTCTACGGCGCGCCGGTCGACGGGCTCGATTTCCTGTTCTACGCAAAGCGCAACGAGACGGCCGACTACAAGGACGGCGAAGGCAAGGTGCAGAAGAACAGCGGGTCGACGCAGGACAGCCAGCTGGCCAAGCTGAACTGGCAGCTCGCTCCCGGGCACAAGCTGTTCTTCGGCTACCAGACGCTCGAGGACCAGGGCACCCGCTTCCTGCGGCCGCACATGCCGGGCATCGTCGGAGGACCGGCGACGCCGCAGAAGCTCGAACAGCGGACGATGACGGCCGGCTACCGCTTCGCCGGCGGCGACGGGCTGCCGTCCGCCGAACTGGAAGTCTTCTCCGACGAGACGAAGAATACGCGGAGCAACACGACGGCGGTCTTCAACAAGCCGGTCGGCTATTTCTACGGCGAGAAGATCGATGCCTCCGGCCTCAACCTGACGCTGGGCTCCAAAGTGGGGGCGGCGACGCTGCGCTACGGCCTGAACCATCATCGCCGCGAGCTGGAGGCGATCAATCCGAACCAGAAGGGTGTGAACGGCAACACCGGCCGCGAGGAGAGCGAAGTCACCGGCCTCTTTGCCGAAGGCAGCGTGCCGCTCGCCGCGAACCTGCTGCTCGGTCTCGGTGCCCGTTACGACTGGTACTCCTATACCGATAACCACAACCAGACCTTCAAAAGCGACGGCCTGAGCCCGAACGCCAGCCTGACGCTGCTCGCCAGCGAGGCGCTCAGCTTCCGCCTCGGCGCCTCGCACACCGTGCGCGGCCCGGGCCTCAAGGAAGGTTTCATGATCGACAACGGCCCGGGCGTGGCCATTTACCGCAACGTCGCCGGCCTCAAGGAAGAAAAGGCCGACAACGTCGAACTCGGCTTCAACTACGACGGCGGACCGTGGTCGTTCAAGGGTTCGGTGTTCCATATGGAGATCGACGACTACATCAACATGGTGTTCTCCGGCGGCACCGCCCGGCGCGAGAACGTCGGCAAGGTCAAATCGAACGGCTACGAGCTGGGCGGCGGCTGGAAGCAGGGCGCTTTCCGCGCCGGGCTGGCGGTGTCCCAGGCCAAGCCGAAGCTGAACGGCAACGATCTGGGCGACGGTGATTTCAGCCTCGGCGTATCCACCGGGCGGACCTGGTTGCTCAGCGCCGGCTACGCGCTGCCGGCCTGGAACCTCGATTTCGGATGGAACGCGCGCATCGTCGAAAAGCTGAGCTATCGGCCGAGCGGCGCGGCGGCGGAGTGGAGCAAGAAGGGCTACACGGTGCATGACGTGCAGGCCAACTGGCAGCCGCTCGGCAAGGACCGCGTGCGCGTCACGCTCAGCGTGCGCAACCTGTTCGACAAGTTCTACTACGATCAGACGACCTACGGTGCGCAGGCCCTGAACGGACCGATTCTCGGCTACGCCGAACCCGGGCGCGACGTCCGTCTCGATCTGAACTGGAAGTTCTGAGCGTTCGCATGGCCCACGGCCGGGCGTTTCGGGGTTTCCCGGAACGCCCGGCCCGTTTTTTTTTTCCGGAGGACGACATGCGTGTCAAGGCCGCGGCCAGCACCCCCGTTTCGTTTGCGCCGCATGCCGTGCTGGCCTTGCGCATCGCCGCCGCCGCCCTCGGCGGCTACGCCCTGTGCTGGGCGCTCTTCTACCTGCTGTGCGCCTGGCTGCCGTTCGAGAAAGCGACGGTCTGGTATCTGACCGGCCAGCTGGCGCCGCTGCCTTTCCTCGGCAGCCTGCTCTGGGCCTTCGTCACCGCCACGCCGGGGCGGGCGCTGCTCTGGTCGCTCGCTGGCGCGCTGGCGCTGACCGCGCTCGGGTGGCTGCGATGAGCCGGCTCGGCAAGGCCCTGCTTGGCCTGCACGCCTGGGGCGGATTGCTCTTCGGCTGGCTGCTGGTGCCGGTCTTCCTGGCCGGCAGCCTGGCGGTGTTCGAGCCTGAAATCAGCCACTGGATGCGCCCCGAGCTGAGCGCACCGCCGTTTTCGCGGGAGCGTGCGGTCGTTCTCGCCGAGGCGCGCCTGCGCAGGGTCGCGGCGGACGCTCCGGTGTGGCGTGTCCGCCTGCCGACCGGGCGCGAGCCGACGATCGGCATCGGCTGGGGGAGCGACCCGCGCAAGATGCGCGAGGAAACGCTCGACGCCGCCAGCGGCCAGCCGCTAGCCGCGCGCCAGACGCGCGGCGGGCACTTCTTCACCGACTTCCACGCCGAGCTGCTGGCTGGCGCCGTCGGCAAGTGGGTCGTCGGCGCCGCCGGCATCGTCATGCTCGCCGCGCTCGTCTCCGGCGTCCTCGTGCATCACCGCATCCTGCGCGACTTCTTCGCCTTCCGGCCGTGGGCGGCGCGCCGCCGCGCCTGGCTCGACGCCCACAATCTGGCCGGCGTCGCGACGCTGCCCTTCCTGCTGATGATCACCTGGACGGGCGTCGTTATCCTCGCCGAAGCCTTCATGCCGGCCGCCACGCACTACCTCTACGACGGCAATGCGCGTGCCGCCCGTGCTGAGGTGGTGAAGTCCTTCGTCCGCCCGCCGGCCGGCGAGGCGGCGGCGATGAGGCCGCTCGCCGAGCATCTGGCGGCGGCCGAACGCGTTCTCGGCGAAGGCACGGTGAGCAATCTGCTGGTCCGCCACCAGGGCGACCGCAATGCGCTGGTGCAAGCCTTGCGCCACGTCGACGACCGTCTCTCAGCGGTGGCCGATCACGTCACCTTCGACGCCGTCAGCGGCGCGCTTTTCGGTCGGCAGACGGAGTGGAACGCCGTGGCCTACGTCTATCGCGCGCAGGTCGGCCTGCACGTCGTGCATTTCGGCGGGCCGGCGCTGCGCTGGCTGTACTTCGTTTCCGGACTGCTCGGCACCGCGATGATGGCGGCCGGCATCGTCCTCTTCATGCGCAAGCGCCGCCAGCGGAGCGCCGGCACGCGCGGCCAGCGCTGGCTGGAAAGCGTCGGTGTCGCCGCGGTCGCTGGCGGGACCATCGCCTGTCTCGTCTATCTGTGGGGCGGCCGTCTGCTTGGCGCGACGCTGGTGGCGGGGGCGGGCGGTGCGAGCTGGGAAATCGCCGGGTTTTTCGCGGCCTGGGCGCTGAGCTGGCTGCACGCCTTGGCGCGGCCGCCGGAGTGCGCCTGGCGGGCGCAGCTGGCGTTTGCCGGCGGGCTGGCGCTCGCCTTGCCGGGGCTCGATCTGTTCGCCGCGAGCCAGCCGCTCGATGCGCTACGCCTCGGCGTCGACCTGACCGCCGGCGTGCTCGGCGCCGCGCTGCTGGCGCTTGCCTACCACTGCTTCGGCACGTCCACGACAGCCTCTACGTCCGGTGCGATGCGGCAGGGAGAGGCATTATGAGTATTTTCCTCGCGTTGACGCTGGCCGCCGTTTCGGTCGTTGCCGGCATGGCCTGTCTGGCCGCCGGCATGCCTCACCATCGCGCGATGCTTGGTGACGCGCCGCGGCTCGACAAGCGTTTGGCGGGCTGGCGCTACGCCGGTTGGGGATTGCTGGCCGCCGCGCTGTATCCGTGCATGGCGGCGTGGGGCGGGGCGATCGGTTTTGTCCTGTGGGTCGGCCTGCTGACGGTGGGGACGCTGGCGGTTGCCGGCGCGCTCGCCGTTTTTGCCCATCGCGCGCGACGAGGGGATAAGCGCCGGGACTGAGGCGCTGGAGTGGAAGCCGGCGGAGGCCGACGGCAAGGCTCGCGGTGCTCCGCCGCTTGAGGGCTGCGCTTTCCGCGCGGCACAAAAAAGGCCCGGAGAACGGCTTTCATCGCCGTTCTCCGGGCCTTGCTCCGTTCCGGCCGGGTCAGCCGGTCGTCTTGTGGATGAAGCTGGCGCGCTGGATTTCGGTCATCCACACCAGCCCGTCGCCGATGTGGCCGGTCTGCGCGATGTGCACGATGGCTTCGTAGATGACCTCGGCCACGTCGTCCGGCGCGACGATCTCGATCCGCGTCTTGGGCGTGAAATCGGTCAACTCTTCCTTGATCGTGTGCGGGACGTGGCGAGTCGGGGCCGAGCAGCCTTCGGCCTTGCTCACCGTCATGCCGGGAAAACCCTCGATGCCGCGCAGCGCGTCGCGCAGGGCGCCCAGCTTGGCGGGGCGGATGACAGCCGTGATTTCCTTCATGTGGGTCTCCTTGTGGAGTGTCGCCCCGTATTCCTTCGATGGAATGCGGGGCGACACGTCTTACGCTTCGACTTCCTCCTCGTCGAACCAGCGATACAGCGTCGGCAGGACGAGCAGGGTGAGCAGGGTTGAGGTGATCAGGCCGCCGATGACGACGATGGCCAGCGGGCGCTGCACTTCGGAGCCGGGGCCGGTCGCGAAGAGGAAGGGGATCAGGCCGAGCATGGCGACGGTCGCCGTCATCAAGACCGGGCGCAGGCGCAGCAGCGTCCCTTCGACGACGGCTTCGCGGATGCTGCGGCCCTCGGCGCGGCGCGCGCGGATGCAGCTGATCAGCACGACCCCGTTGAGCACGGCGATCCCCCAGAGGGCGATGAAGCCGACGGAGGCCGGCACCGACAGGTACTCGCCGGTGACGAACAGCGCGATCAGCCCGCCGATCGAGGCGAAGGGCAGCACGGTGATGATCAGCGTGGCATAGCGCAGCGATCCGAAGAGCAGGAAGAGCAGGAAGAAGATCGCGCCGACGGTGATCGGGATGATGATCAGCAGGTGCGACAGCGCGCGCTCCATGTTCTGGAACTGGCCGCCCCATTCGAGGTAGTAGCTCTCGGGCAGCTTGATCTGCGCGTCGACCTTCTGCTGCAACTCGGCGACGAAGCCGCCGAGGTCGCGGTCCTTCACGTTCACGCCGACCACGATGCGCCGCTTGCCGGTTTCGCGCGAGATTTGCGCCGGGCCGTCGGCGACTTCGATGCGCGCCACGTCGACCAGACGCAGCTGCGCGCCGTTCGGCGCCGAAAGCAGGATGTTGCCGATCGCCTGCACGTCGTCGCGGAAATCCGCCGGCAGGCGGACGACGGCGTCGAAGCGGCGCTCGCCCTCGAAGACCTCGGTGGCGGCCTTGCCGCCGATCGCCATCTCGATCACCTGATGCACGTCGGCCGCGTTGAGGCCGTGGCGCGCGATGGCCTGGCGGTTGATCTCGATCTGCAGGTACTGCTGGCCGGTGATCCGTTCGACGCGCAGATCCTGCGCGCCGGTTACCGTCTGCGCCAGGCGCGCGATGTCCTCGGCGGTCTTCTTCAGCGTTTCGAGGTCGTCGCCGAAGATCTTGATCGCGACGTCGTTGCGCACGCCGGTCACCATTTCGTCGACGCGGTCGGAGATCGGCTGCGCCATCACCACCTGCACGCCGGGCAGCGCCTTCAGCTTCTCGCGGATGGCCTCGGCGATGTCGTCCTGGTTCCAGCCGTCGGGCCACTCGCTGCGGTCCTTGAGACTGACGATCGGCGTCGATTCGTTGGGTCCCTGCGGGTCGGCCGGCGATTCGCCGCGGCCGACGCCGGAGATCGCCGACTTGACGCCGGGCACTTCCATGACCAGCTTCATCGCCTGCATTTCCATGCGGATCGACTCTTCGAGCGAGATGTTGGGCACCCGGTTGATGCCCGGCACGACCGAGCCTTCCTTCATCTCCGGGATGAAGGCGGTGCCGAGGAAGGGGATCAGGAGCAGGGTGCCGACGAAGACGCCGACGACGCCGCTCACCGTCTTGCGCTCGTTGCTGAGCGCCCAGTCGAGGATGCGCCGGTAGGGGGCCTTGATCTTGGCGATCAGCCAGGTGTCGTGCTCGGCGCCGCCCTTCAGGAGGTAGGAGGAGAGCACCGGCGTCAGCGTCAGCGAGAGGATCAGCGAGATGCCGAGGGCGATCGCGATGGTGTAGGCGAGCGGCGCGAACATCTTGCCTTCCATGCCTTCGAGCGTCATCAGCGGCAGGAAGACGAGGATGATGATGCCGATGCCGAAGATGACCGGCGTCGCGACTTCGACCACCGAGCGCAGGATGATGCGCAGCGGGCTTTCGCCGGAATCCTTGCGTTCGCCGAGGTGGGCGAAGGCGTTCTCGACCACCACCACCGAGCCGTCGACCATCAGGCCGACCGCGATGGCCAGGCCGCCGAGCGACATCAGGTTGGCCGACAGCCCGTAGCGGTTCATCACCATGAAGGTGAGGAGCGGCGTGAGGACCAGCGTGCCGACGACGATCAGCGAGGAGCGCACGTCGCCGAGGAAGAGGAAGAGGACGACGACGACGAGCACGACGCCTTCGAGCAGCACCTTGCTGACCGTCCACAGCGCCGCGTCGACGAGCTCGGAGCGGTCGTAGTAGGGCACGATCTTCAGGCCGTCGGGCAGCATTCCCTTGTCGTTGATCTCCTGGACGCGGGCCTTGACGCGGCTGACCACTTCCTTGGCGTTGCCGCCGGCCGTCATCATGACGATGCCGCCGACCGCCTCGGTCGTGCCGTTCTTGACCAGCGCGCCCTGTCGCACGTCGTGGCCGAACATCACGTCGGCGACGTCGCGCACATAGACCGGAACGCCGCCGACCTCCTTGAGCACGATGCTGCGCAGGTCGTCGAGGTCGCGCACCAGGCCGATGCCGCGGATCAGGTACTGCTCGGCGTAGTGCGGCAGCACGCCGCCGCCGGAGTTGGCGTTGTTGCGCGCCACGGCTTGATAAACGTCCTGGATGGCGAGCTTGTAGTAGCGCAGCTTGTCGGGGTTGACCAGCACCTGATACTGCTTGACGTAGCCGCCCTGCGAGTTGATTTCGGCGACGCCGGAGATCGAGCGCAGCAATGGGCGCACCACCCAGTCCTGCGCGATGCGGCGCTGCGTCAGCTCGTCGTCGCTCAGCGTGCGGTCGCCGTCGTCCGGCCGGTCGAGCGTGTATTGATAGACCTCGCCGAGACCGGTCGACACCGGGCCGAGCACCGGCGTGACGCCTTCGGGCATGCGGCTGCCGACTTCGAGCAGGCGCTCCATGACCAGCTGGCGCGCGAAGTAGACGTTCACGTCGTCCTTGAAGACGAGCGTGATCAGCGACAGGCTCGGCTTGTTCAGCGAGCGCATCTCGGTCAGTCCGGGCAGGCCGGTCATGGCGATTTCGAGCGGCACGGTGACGAAGCGCTCGACCTCCTCGGGCGAGCGGCCGTTGGCCTCGGTGGCGATCTGCACCTGGACGTTGGTGACGTCCGGGAAGGCGTCGACCGACAGCTTGCGCGCCGCGTCGAAACCGAACACCAGGAGGATGGCGGCGATCACGACGACCACCAGGCGCTGCTTGAGGGCAGCGCGGATCAGGGACTCGATCATGATCCTTCGAGCTCCTTGCGCTTGCGTTCGTTGTTCAGGTGGAAGGCGCCGTCGACGACGATGCGGTCGCCCGCTTTGAGGCCCTTGATGACGGCACGGCTATCGTCGTATTCCGGGCCGAGGGTGACCGGCGTCAGGCGGAACTGCTGCGGCTGGCCGCTCGCTTCGCCGAGCGCGACGAAGACGTGGTCGACGTTGGCGTCGCGGATCACCGCCGAGGCGGGCACCACCGGGCGTTCGACCGGCTTGCCGGCGATCAGCATGGTGGCGAGCATGGCCGGCTTGAGCAGGCGTTCGCCGTTGTCGAGTTCGGTGCGCACGAGCACGGTGCGGGTTTCCGGATGCACCGTTTCGCCGACGTGGATCAGGCGTCCGGTCAGGCGCTTGTTGTCGAGCGCCGGCACTTCGATGCTGACCTCCTGCCCGGCCTTGACCCGGGTCGCCTGTTCTTCCGGCACCTGGGCGACGGCCCACAGGCGGGAGAGGTCGGCGACGGTGAACAGCGTGTCGGTCGGGCCGACGACCTGGCCCTGGTTGACCTTGCGTTCGACGACGACGCCGGCGAGCGAGGAGACGACCGGCGACAGCGAGTTGATCGCGCCTTCGGCGTTCAGCTTCTCGACGGCGGCGGCCGGCAGGCCGAGCACGCGCAGGTGGTCCTGCGCGGCGCGGCGCTCGGCGGCGGCGACCGAGAGTTCGCTTTCGCGGCGCTGCAGCTCGGCGCTGCCGATCACGTCGGCCTGGTGCAGGGCGCGTGCGCGCTCGGCCGCGCTGGCGGCGAGGTCGGCCTGGGCGCGGGCTTTCAGGTAGGCGAGCTGGGCGGCGCCCAGCTCGGTGCTGTTCAGCATGGCGAGCGGTTCGCCGGCGCGCACTTCCTTGCCCGGCGCGGCGCGCAGTTCGGTGATGCGGCCGGTGACGGTGGCGCCGATGCGCGCCAGGTGCTGTTCGTCGAAGTCGATCTTGCCGGCGACGCGCACCATTTCGGAAATGGCCGCGGTGGCGACCGGTGCGATCCTGAGCTGGTCCTTCAGCGATTCCGGCGCCGACAGCAGCATCGGATCGGCAGGCGGCGCGGCGACGACCGGCGCGCTCTCGTTTTCGCAGGCGGCGAGGAAGATCGCGCCGAGCAGCAGGAGGGGGAGGACTTTCTTTTTCATGGTCGGTTTCATGGGGTCATTTCTCGGCGGGAGGGCGCAGGCGTTCGATTTCGATCAGGGCGGCGGCCAGTTCGAAGCGCGCGGCGATCAGCTCGCCGCGCGCCGCGCGGAAGACGCGCTGGGCGTCGAGGTAGTCGAGGATGCCGCGCTCGCCGAAGCGGTAGGCGGCTTCCGCGACCTTCATCGCGGCTTCGGCCTGGTGCAGGATGCCGCCTTCCAGCGCGCTGAGCTGCGTGCTCGCGATCTCGTAGTTGCGGTAGGCGGTTTCGAGCGACTGGAGCAGCGTGAATTCGCGCGACGCCAGCTCGTTGCGGGCGCGCGACAGGCCGGCGCCGGCCTCCGCGACGGGGCCGCTGCGCCGGTCCCAGAGGGGGACGGTGACGACGAGGCCGAAGCGCGAGGTGTCGAGGTCGGGGTCGCGGTCGCGGCTGGCGCGCACGGCGACCGAGGGGGCGCGCAGGGCGCGTTCGAGCTGCAGCTGGCGTTCGGCGCGTTCGGTTTCGGCGCGCGTGCGCGCCAACTCCGGGTTGCGCGCGAGCACTTCGTCGCGCAGGGCGGCGAAGGCGGGCAGCGCTTTGGCGCCAGTCTCGAGATCGGCGAACTGGCCGCGCACGCCGAAGCGCGCCGGCAGTCCGTCGCCGACCGCCTGACGCAGGGCGGCGCGCGCCTGGGCGACGCGCAGCTGGCTGCCGGACAGGGTTTTCTCGGCGTTGAGCAATTCGGCGTCGGCCTTGATCAGCTCGTAGCGCGGCGCCTCGCCGGTGTCGACGCGCAGCTTGATGCGGCTGCGGATCTGGGTGATCAGCGATTGATCCTCGCGCGCCGCGAGGAACTCGGCCTCGCGCCGCAGCAGCTCGTAGTAGCCGAGCTTGACGCGCGCCTCGGTTTCGGCGGCGAAGGCCGAAAGTCCGGCCGTCGCCGCTTCGGCGCCGGCCGTCGCGACGCCCTGGCGCAGGCCGATCTGGCCCGGTAGCGGCAGCGGCTGCGTGACGGTCATGGTGCTCACGTCGCCGGGGTTCGCGCCAGGCTGGCGGGCGCGGGCGCGTCCCGAGAGATATTCGACTTCCGGGTTGGGGAAGGCGCCGGCGGTCTGGATGCCGGCGCGTGCGACGTCGACCTGATCGCGCGCGGCGAGCAGCGCGCGGTTGCCGGCGCGGGCCAGATGCAGCAGTTCGTCGAGCGTGTAGGTCGGCTCGGCGGTCGCCGCCGGGCCGGGGGAGGCTGCCGGGGCGGGCGTCTCGACGGCCAGCGCGTGCGGGGCATGGGCGCTCAGGCCGCCGAGCAGGGCGGCGATGGGGAGGAGGGATTTCAACTTCATGATGGTCTCGTGGGCCGGACGGGGCGGCGATCCGTCGTGCGCTGCGGCGGAGGCGGATGCGTCCTCCGTGCGCTGCGCGCGTGTCGATCCGTCGGGCGAGATGACTCCGGAAAAGAAATTGGGAGGCTATGATAGAAGTCTGGAACAATTAGATAAACTCGAATGTTTTGAATAGTCACATCGAAAAAACGGATGATTAAGGCGATGGCATGAACTACAAGCATCTGCACTATTTCTGGGTGGTCGGGAAATGGGGGAGCATGGCGCGGGCCGCCGACCAGCTGCACCTGACCCCGCAGACGCTGTCCACGCAGCTCAAGCAGCTCGAGGAAAGCTGGGGCGTGAAGCTGTTCCGGCCGGCCGGCAAGGGGCTGGAGCTGACCGAAGTCGGACGCATGGTTTTTTCCTACGCCGACGAGATGTTCTCGGTCGCCGCCGAACTCGGCGACGCGCTCAACACGCTGCCCGGCGAGCGCCCGCTCAACTTCCGCATCGGCATTTCCGACGCGCTGCCCAAGGATTTCGTGTACCGCATGCTGGCGCCGGCGCTGGAGCGCAGCGAGCCGCTGCACTTCGTCTGCCGCGAAGGCAAGCTCGAAGGCCTGCTCGCCGACCTCGCGCTGCACCGGCTCGACCTCGTGCTGGCCGACCGGCCGCTGCCGTCCGGCCTCAACGTGCGCGGCTACAACCACCGCCTCGGCGAGAGCGGCGTCGCCTTCTTCGCCACGCCGCCGCTCGCCGCGCAGTGCGCGGGCGAGTTTCCGCGCTGCCTGCACGGGCGGCCCTTCCTGCTGCACGGCGACGATTCGGCGCTGCGCCTGCGCCTGCTGCGCTGGTTCGAGCGCGCGCGCATCGTTCCCCGCGTAATCGGCGAGTTCGACGACAGTGCGCTGATGAAGTCCTTCGGACGGGCCGGGGTCGGCGTCTTCACGGCGCCGCTGGCGATCCGCGACGAAGTGATCCGCGACTACGGGGTGCAGATGATAGGCGCGACCGACGCCGTGCGCGAAAGCTACTACGCGATCTCGGTCGAGCGCCGGGTGACGCACCCGGCGGTGCGCGCCGTCATCGACGCGGCGGCGGCGGCGCTGGAGAGCGCGCCGGCCTGATCAGCGGCGCGGCGAGACCTGCCGCAGCGCGTGCGTGCGCCTACGCCGAGGGCTCTTCCGCCGGCCCCGCGCAGCCCGCCCTGCCGTCCGCGCGCGGCCGCGTCAGCAGCGGCCACATGACCCAGGCGTAGGCGGCGAAGGGCAGGGTCCAGCACAGGGCGGCGGCGCCCATCAGCGCGGCGGCGGGGGCGCCGGGCAGGGCGCTGGCGGCGCGCAGCAGGGCGGCGGCGGCGATCAACGCGGCGCCGGCCGGCAGCCAGCGCCTTTCGTCGAGCGGATGGCCGGCGTGCGCGCGTCCGGCGATGTTGAGCACGGCATAGACGTTGAGGCCGAGCGCGCCCACGGTGAGCAGATGGCGGCCGGCCGAGAAGCCCTCGCCGCCGGTGAGCAGCGCCAGACCGATCACTCCGTAACCGGCCGCCATCAGCACGTAGACGCCGAACAGCATGAGCGGCCAGCGGCGCCACAGCGCCCGTCCGACGTGCCAGTCGCTCTGCAGGTGGCAGAGCGCGGCGGCGGCGGCGAGGGCGAGCCAGCCGCCGATGCGGGCGCCGGGGGCGAAGAATTCGACGGCGGTATACAGGGCGATGCAGACGATGGCGAGCGTGCGTTTCGGCGGCCGGGCGCGATACTCGACGCTGTCGCCGCGCTCCTCTATGGCGCTGTTGACGATGCGCATCGAGATGCGGCTCATGGCGACGACGATCAGCACCATCAGGACGCCGAGGGCAGCGTGCAGCCAGCGCGCCGGGGACTCGCCGCGCAGGGCGTCGGTGTAGAAGCCGGCGACGACGCCGGCGAGCGCGAGCAGCCCCCACAGGAAGGCGAGCTGGCGTCTCTCCGGATCGGCCCACAGGGGCGGCGCGAGCAGTGCGATGAGGCCGCCGAGCAGCGCGAGGTGGGCGGCCGCCGAGAGCGCCAGCGCCGGCGTGCCGAGCCAGCCGGAGAGCCAGAAGGCGGCGCGCCCGAGCAGCCAGAGGGCGGCGAGCCGGCGCACCGGGCGCGGGGCGACGGCGGCGCTGCCGGTGAACTCGGGGACGGCGGTCAGCGCGAAGCCGGCGACGGCGGCGAGGCCGAAGCCGAAGATCAGTTCGTGCGCGTGCCAGACGAAAGGTCCGCCGACGACCGCCGGCAAGGGGGCGCCGTGTCCGAGGAAGGCGCCCCACAGCAGCACGAGCAGGGCGCCGGACAGGGCCGTGAACAGGAAAAACGGGCGGAAGCCGCATAGCCACAAGGGATGCGCGGCGGCGGGAAAGACGACGGAGGCGCCGGGACCGGCGTGGGCGGACGGACGTTTCAGCATGAGTGTCCCTTCTTGCGCGGCGCCGCCGGGGCGTCGCCGGCGTGCGGCGTCGCGTGCAGGGGCAGCACGCTGCCGTCGGAAATGCCGGCCGCTGCCGCTTCCAGGCCGAAGCTGGCGCGCACCGCCGGCACCTGCAGCAGTTCGGCGGTGGTGCGATAGACGGCCGCGTCGTCGCGCCGGCGGGCCGGCGTCGGCAGCGTGAAGCGATGCACGATGCGCCCCGGTTCGGCGGCCATGACCAGCACCGTGTCGGCGAGGCGGATGGCTTCCATCAGGTCGTGCGTGATCATCAGCACGGCCAGCCCGCGCTCGGCCTGGTGCTCGAGCAGCAGGCGGTGGAGCTGTCCCTTGAGGCCGATGTCGAGGGCGGCGAAGGGCTCGTCCATGAGCAGCAGGTCGGGCGCCAGCACCAGCGCGCGGGCGAGCGCCGCGCGGCTCTGCATGCCGCCGGAGAGGGCGTGCGGGAACTGGCCGAGCGCCAGCGCGTCGAGGCCGACCGTCTGCCCGATCGCGTCGGCGCGGGCGAGGCGTTCGCCGCGCTGCACGCCGGCCGCCTTGAGGCCGATGGCGATGTTGTCGCGCGTCGTCTTCCAGGGCAGCAGGCGCGGCTGCTGGAACATCACGGCCGGGCGCCGGAAGCCGTTGGCGAGCGTGCCGCTCTGCCGCGTCAGGAGACCGGCGCAAAGGTGCAGCAGGGTTGTCTTGCCGCAGCCCGAAGGGCCGACCAGGGCCAGCACGCGGCCGGCCTCCAGCGTCAGGTCGACCGCGTCGAGCACGGTCTTCAGCGCGTAGGCGTGCGAGAGTCCGCGAACTTCGAGGCGCGGCGCGTGAGTGTGTTCAGCGTTCATTCTGTCGCCAGCGTTCGAGTTCGCGTTTGATCGGTTCGAGCAGTAGGTATTCGACCGCCAGCAGGCTGCCGACCACCGCGCTGATCCAGGCCAGCGTGGCCGCCGTGTCGAGGTGCGAGCGACTGACCGCGAGCGCGGCGCCGACGCCGTCGGCGGACGACAGCAGTTCGGCCATGACGACCACCTTCCATGCCGTGCCGAGTGCGGTGATCCAGGCCGGGAAGAGGTAGGAGACGACGTGCGGCAGGTAGAGGTCGAACAGCTTCATGCGCGCCGGCAGGCGGAAGACGGCGGCCATGTCCTTCAGGTGGCTGTCGAGCGTGCGCGTGCCTTGCAGGGCGCCGACGAAGATGACCGGGAAACAGGCGACGAAGACGGTGAACACCGGCGTGCCGTCGCTTGCGCCGAACCACAGCATGGCGAGCACCAGCCAGGCGATGGGCGGCGTGCCGAGGAGCACGGTGACGAGCGGGCGGGCCATCATCGAGGCGGTCAGCGAGACGCCGGCGAGCATGCCGAGCACGCTGCCGGCGGCGATGGCGAGCGCCAGTCCGGTCAGCGCGCGGCGCGCGGTGACGGCGAGCTCGGGCCAGGCCGCACCGCTTTCGATCAGCCCGGCGAGCGTGGCGAAGACGGTCGCCGGGTCGGGCAGGATCAGCGCGCCGTAAACGGCGCTGGCGCCTTCCCAGGCGGCGAACAGCAGGAAGAGGCTGGCGACGGCGCCCCAGCCGCTCCACAGATAGGCGGGAATGCCGCCCAGCCAGGCGCGCAGGAGATTCATTGCTTCGGCGTGTAGTAGAAGTCCGCGTCCGGCAGCTTGCCGCCGGTCAGCGCCGGCTGCCGCGCGTGCAGCTGGGCGAAGAAGAATTCGAGCTCCGGCCTGGCTTCGTGCGCCGGGATGAAGGCGGTGTTGTCGGCGCGCACCGAGTCGGCGACGCCTTCGGCGCTGAGCATGTCGACGTGCTTGGCGACCATCGCGCCGCACGCGTCCGGTTTTTCCTCGCACCACTTGAGCGAGGCGGCGTAGGCTTTCTGGAAGCGCTCGATCAGGACCGGGTCGGCGAGCGCGCGGCCCATCGCGGCGATGCCGGCCTGCGGGATGCGCGCCGGGCGCTGCATCAGGCGGCCCCACTCCTGCTGCAGGTCGACGCTGCGGTAGAGGTCGGGTGCGATGACGCTGATCGGGAAGGATTTGGTCTTGCGCAGGGCCATCGAGACGGCCGGTTCGGAGAGCAGCGCATGGTCGGCGCGGCGCGAGATCAGCAGCTGCATTGCGTCGAGCGGCGTGCCGACGTAGCGCAGCTTGAAGTTCTTCTTCGGATCGAGGCCGGCCTTTTCGGCGAGCGTCTGGAAGACGATGTCCGGCATGTCGGCGCGGAAGGGCATCAGCACTTCCTTTTCCTTGAAGTCGGCGAGCGTCTTCAGCGACTTGTCGCGCGAGACCAGCCACAGCACGCCCCAGGTCGACACGTTGACCAGCTGCAGCTTGACGCCCCGGTTGTAGAGGTTGGCGGCGACGTTGGTCGGCATGGCGATGAAGTCGACCTTGTTCTTCCCGTCGATGGCCAGCACCCGCAGCTGGTCGGGGGCCTTCCACGGCACGAACTCGACCGTCTCGGCCACGTCCTTCAGCGCGCCGCTCTCGGCCATGTGGATCAGCGGGTAGGAGACGGCGGCGAAGGGGCCGGAGAGCGTGAGCTTCGGCAGCTTGTCGGCGGCGATGGCGGGCGTGGTGCCAGCGAAAGCGAACGCGGCGAGCGCGAGGGCACATGCTTTCAGGCCGTTGCCGAGCATCCGGCGCAGGGGGTGGGGGGGCTGCATCATTCGGCGTTCCTCGTCGCTTGCTTCGATGAAAAAAGCCCCGGCCCGGCACCGCGTGCGGCGCCGGGCCGGGGCGCGGACCGGATCAGAAATCGCTCTTCCAGGAGGCGAACAGGCTGCGCCCCGGCATGTTGATTTCCTGGCCGGAGACGCCCTCGGTCAGGTGCTCGTGGTAGCTGCGGTCGAAGGCGTTCTTCAGCGCGACCCGGAAGGTGTGCTGCTTGTTCATGCGGTAGGTGGCGCCGAGGTCGGCGGTGACGAAACCGGCGGTCTTGTTCTCGCTGCCGCGCGAGAAGACGGTCGCCACGCGCTGCTGCTCGCGCACGAAGCGGCCGGTGACGTCGGCCGTCCAGCCCGGCGCGACCAGCCCTTCCCAGCCGAGGCGCAGTTCGTCGGCGGGCATCTGGAACAGCGGCTCGTTGAGTTCCTCGTTCTCGCCGCGCAGGATGGAGATGCCGGCCTTCAGCCACTGGTTGCGCCAGGCCTGCCACTTGGCCTGCGCTTCGAAGCCGTCGATGACGACGCGGCTGATGTTCACCGTTTCCTTGCAGGCGCCCTGGTTCGCCGGGCCGCAGAGGGCGGCGGCACGGGCCGTGCCCGAGATGTCCTGGCCGCTCATGTAGTCGCTGATGCGGTTGCGGTAAACGGCCGCCGACCACGCCAGCTTCTCGTCCTGGCCCTTGATCCCGAGTTCGAGCTGGGTCGAGACTTCCGGCTTCACCTGCGGATTGCCGACGTAGTAGTAGCCGTCGCCGCGCGGCGACGATTCGTAGCGCTCGCGCATCTCGCCGGCGCGGAAGCCGCGCGACAGGCTGGCGTAGGGGCGCAGCAGCGGGGAAATCTCGTAGCTGGCGCCGAGGCTGCCGGAGAAGGCGCTGTCGCTGCGGTCGAGGTTGGCGGTGTTGTGCGCGCCGAGCGGGTTGGCCGAATTCGCCATCGAGCCGGCGCTGCCCTTCACGGTGTCGTGGCGCAGCGCGGCGAGCACGTTGAGCTTGCCGAAGCGCATGTCGTCCTGCACGTAGAGGCCGAGCGCGCGGATGCGGCCATCCGTGAAGGGGTCGGCGCGCACGTAGTTGAGGGTATTCGGCGTATTGGCCATGGTGCGCTGCGGCGACGCGGTCATTTCCCAAACGTTGGTGCCGAACGAGATCAGGTGCTGCGGGTGCACCAGCCAGTCGGCCTTGGCGTCGAAGCCGTGCGTCACGAAGCCGACCTTGGTCATCGTGATGTCGCGTTCGAGGCGGTTCGACCAGGCGTAGATCTGGCGCTCCATCTCCTGCCGGTAGGCGCGGACGTCGACGTTCACCGGCGTTGCGCCGGCGCCCTTGTAGCTGTAGCCGATTTCGGCCAGCGTGCGCTCCTGCTTCGGCGAATGCACGGTGGTGCTGGCGACGGCGGCGGCGATGGCGCCGTTGGGGTGCGTGAATGGTTTGGTCGACCCCGGATACCACACGTTCTCGTCCTGGTGCTTCTGCAGCGAGAGGCGCAGTTGCTGCTGGGCGTCGATGCGGAAGCGGTACTGGCCAATGAAGCTGTCCGAATCGTAGCCGGTGCGCGCCACGGTGCCGTCCGGCGCCTTGTAGTCGTCGATGCGGGCGAGCGAGGCGCCGAGCATCAGCGCGTGGTCGCCCTGCGACAGGTTGGCGACGCCGGTACCGCGCAGGCCCTTGCTGGCGCTGTCGTAGCTGGCGCTCGTCGAGAACCTGGCGCCCGGCTCGAAGCGCGCCTGCGGCATCAGCACGTTGATCGCGCCGCCGAGCGCGCCGGTGCCGTAAAGCACCGAGGCCGGGCCTTTCACCGCCTCGACGCGCTCGGCCAGACCGAGCGACATGAACGAGGCGATGGCGCCGGCCGGCTGCGCCGAGTTGAGGCGCATGCCGTCGACCAGCAGCACGATGCTTTCCTTCTTCAGGCCGCGGATCGCCGGGTTCTGCCCCTGCGCGCCGTCGCCATTGACGGCGAAGCCCGGCTCGCCGCGCAGCGCCTCGCCGAGGTTGTTGGCGCCGTCGCGGCGCAATTCGTCGCCGCCGGCGACGAAGACCGAGGACGGCGTGCTCAGGGTGTCGGCCTCGTAGCCCTTGGCGGTAACGCTGACGGGGGCGAGAGTGGCGTCGGCGAGGGCCAGCGAACTGGCGCAGAGGGCGGCGAGGGCGGCGGCCAGCGGGCGCATGGTGAAGTGCATTGCAGTCTCCGGAAAGGTGATCGGGAGCTGGCTGGCGACCGCTGGCTGGCTCGAAGGTGGACGTGATTTTATCAAATAAGAATTGTTCGTATTTGAGGTGAATCAAGAAACGGCCGATCCCGCACCTTGCAGCCTTGTCGGGCGGCGCTCCGAGCCGGGCTGCGCATGCGGACGGACTGGCCGTTTCCGGCGGTTTTTCTCTCGCTATCAGGCCGCCTTGCACCGATGTCGGCCGCGTCCCGGCCGGCTTTTCCCGATGCGGCCGACGCCGGGCGAAGGGGCGTGCAAGCGCGGCGTCTCTGCGAGAGGTGCCGGCGGCATCGCTCGCCGGCACGCGCAGGGGCGGGTGAGGCGGATATGGCAGAGCGGAGGTGGCGTCTGTGCCCCGACGCCGCGCCGGTGTTGCGCGCTGGCAGGGTTTGCGCGCGATGGAGAGCGAGCGGGGTATCGGGAGATAGGGGTGTTGAGGGCGTCGCCGCTCTGCGCGGCCATGCGGCGAGGGAAGGGTGGGCTTTTTCCCGGTTTCGCCGCAGGAACGCGGCCGGTGGTCGGTCTGCGTTTTGTCAGTTTCGCGTCAGATTTGTAACAATGAGTTACAATAATAAGAATGGTTGTCATTACGATGGCAGCCGTTCAACCAGCCAGCCATTGCCGGAACGCGCCGCGGCGCTTCGGTCCAGCCAGCCAGGTCACGTTTTCATCCCTATCTGACTGGAGTTTTCGCATGCTGGGTCTTCCGCCGCGCACCGCCTTTACGCTCAAACCCATTTCCCTGACGCTTTCCCTGCTGCTTTCCGGCGGTGCCGCCTGGGCGCAGCCGGCTACCGGCGACCTCAAATTGCCCGACGTCGTAGTGACCGCCTCGGGCTTCGAGCAGGAAGTGAAGAACGCGCCGGCGAGCATCTCGGTGGTCACCCGGCAGGAACTGGAAACCAAGCAGTTCCGCGATCTCGCGGAAGCGCTGCAGGACGTCGAGGGCATCGACGTGCGCGGCGGCACCGGCAAGACCGGCGGTCTGAACATCAGCATCCGCGGCATGCCCAGCAGCTATACGCTGGTTCTCATCGACGGCCGCCGGCAGAACGTGGCGGGCGACGTCACGCCGAACGGTTTCGGCGACGCGCTGACCAGCTTCATGCCGCCGATCTCGGCGATCGAGCGCATCGAGGTGATTCGCGGGCCGATGTCCACGCTGTACGGGTCGGACGCCATGGGCGGCGTGGTCAACATCATCACGCGCAAGGTGGCGCGCGACTGGGGCGGTTCGGTCTCGGTGGAGGCCGGCGTTCCCCAGGACAGGGACTACGGTGCGACGCAGAAGCTCAACATCTATGCCAACGGCCCGATCAAGCAGGACGTGCTCGGTCTCGCCGTGCGCGGCAGCGCTTTCCAGCGCGCCGATTCGGCGCGGGCGCTGCCGATGCCGATGGTCGCCAACGCCGCCCAGGACGCCGGCGCGCGCGATCCGTCGCCGGTCGAGTCGCGCCAGCACAACGTCGGCGCCCGGCTGACGCTGACGCCGAACAAGAATCACGACATCTGGCTGGACGTGGATTCGGCGAGCACCCATTACGAGAACAAGGACTGCCGGCTCGGGCGTCTCGACTACACGCGCTGCAGCACGGGGGCGCCGAATGCCTCGGCGTACGGCTATCGGGACTACATGCGCTTCGAACGAGAGCAGCTCGCCGTCGGCCACACCTCGCGCCTGGGCTTCGGCGTGCTCGAATCGAGCCTGACGCGGTCGGTCACGGAAACCTTCGGGCGCACCCTGCCGAGCGCCGCCCTGGTCGGCGGCAACGCCAATCCGCTGGCCGGCACCGAGCGGAAGCTGAAGGCCATCAACACGGTCGCCGACACCAAGCTCGTCCTGCCGCTGGGGGCTTCCCACGTCGTCACCACGGGCGCGCAGTGGTGGGATACCCAGATCGAAGACGGGTTGCTGCCCCAGAAGCACCGGCAGACCATGTGGTCCGTCTTCGCCGAAGACGAATGGCGCTTCACCGAGACGCTGGCCGCGACCTTCGGCGGGCGCTACGACAATCACGACACCTTCGGCGGCCAGTTCACGCCGCGCGCCTATCTGGTGTGGAACACCACCGACAAATGGACCGTCAAGGGCGGCGTCAGCCAGGGCTACAAGGCGCCGACCGTGAACCAGCTGATCGACGGCGTCAGCGGCATCGGCCGGCAAGGGGCGCAGCTGAGCATCGGCAACCCCGGCCTGAAGCCCGAGAAGAGCACCAGCACCGAACTCGGCGTGCTGTACGACGACAAGCGCGGGCTGACGGGGTCGGCGACCCTGTTCCACAACAAGATCAAGGACCGGATCACGAGCGGGACGGCGGGCGGGCCGGGCGACTGCGCGGTGACGTGGATCCCGAGCTGCGCCGTGGCCGCCGCCAACCCGGATCCGACGACCTACTCGATCAACGCCGACGAAGCCACCACCTGGGGCCTGGAGTTGAACGGCGGCGTTCCGCTGGCCGAGCGCTGGACGCTGAACATGAACTACACGTGGACCGACACCGAGCTGATGAGCGGCGGCCTGAAAGGCAAGCTGAACAACGTCGCCAAGCACATGGCCAACGCCAAGCTGAACTGGCTGGCCACGGAGAAGCTGAACCTGTGGCTGCGCGGCGAGTACCGGGGCAAGAGCCGCCGCTACGAATTCACCCCCGTCGCCTCCAGCGTCACCGCGTGGAACGAATACCTGGCGATCGGCAACGATCTGAAGGCCTATTCGCTGTTCCATCTCGGCGGTTCCTACAAGGTATCGAAGGCCGTGACCGTCAACGCCAACATCTACAACCTGCTCGACAAGCGCTTCGACGAGTACAAAGCCTATCTCGGCGCGGGCGGCGAACAGCGGTGGACCAGCCCGTATTTCAGCGCGTCGGGCGCGTCGGTCAGCGGCGTGACCAACCTCGGGCGCACTTTCTGGCTCTCGGCCAACATCAACTTCTGATCCGGCGTGGAAGGCGTCCGAAACATCGACATGCAGAACCGCACGACACCGCTCCGCACCCCGGCGACGGGCACGGCGAAACGCCGCGCCCGCTGGGTCAAGCTCCTGCACCAGTGGCACTGGATCAGCTCGGCCATCTGTCTGGTCGGCATGATCCTGTTCGCCGTCACCGGCATCACGCTGAACCATGCCGGCGAGATCGAGGCCAAGCCGCGCGTGAGCCGGCTGGAGGGCCGTTTGCCCGAAGCCTTGTTGCAGGCGGTGAACGACGGCGCGCGCGCGGGCGAGGCGCCGTTGCCGGCCGCGCTGCGGGATTGGCTGGCGCGCGAGCTGGGCGTGCGCGGGCTCGGGGGCGGCGGAGCGGAGTGGTCGGCGGACGAGGTGTATCTGCCGCTGCCGCGGCCCGGCGGCGACGCCTGGCTGCGCATCGACCGCGAACTCGGCGAGGTCGAGTACGAACGTACGGACCGCGGCTGGATTTCCTGGCTGAACGATCTGCACAAGGGGCGCCACACCGGGCCGGCGTGGTCCTGGTTCATCGACGTCTTCTCGCTGGCCTGTCTCGTCTTTTCCCTGTCCGGCCTGCTGCTGCTCAAGGTTCACGCGGCCAATCGCGGCATGACCTGGCCGCTGGTCGCCGGCGGCTTCGCGCTGCCCGCGCTGATCGCCGTTTTCTTCATGCATTGACCATTGACCGGAGTTTTCGAGTGTCCATCTCCTCTTCCAAGAAAATCCTCGGCGCCGTCCTCGTCGCGACGCTGGCGCAGCAGGCCGCGGCCGCCGAACTGGCGGTGCAGCTGGAAATCCCCCGCCTCAACGTCGCGGAATACCACCGTCCCTACGTCGCCGTCTGGCTGGAGGGCGAGCGCAAGGACGCCCACAACCTGGCCGTCTGGTACGACCTGAAGATGAAGGACGGCGAGGGCAGCAAGTGGCTCAAGGACCTGCGCCAGTGGTGGCGCCGCAGCGGCCGCGACCTGTCCTTTCCCGTAGACGGGATGACCAGCGCGACGCGCGCGCCGGGCCGGCACCGGCTGGTCTTTTCCGGCGCCGACGCGGCGCTCTCCCGGCTGCCCGCCGGCAACTACCAGCTGGTCATCGAGATCGTCCGCGAAGTCGGCGGGCGGGAAGTGCTGACCCAGCCGCTCGCCTGGCCGCCGAAGGAAGCCGCCCGCTTCCAGCTGCAGGGCAGGGAGGAGCTGGGCGCCGTCGTGGTCGATGTGAAACCCTGATTTCCGATTCTTTCGCAAGGAGATTTCCATGCAGCATTCCCTCGCCGCGGCCGTGCTGGCCGCCGGAGTCCTGATCCTGCCGATGCCGGCCAAGGCCCACAACGTCTGGCTGCTGCCGTCATCGACCGTGCTCGCCAAGGCCGAGACGATCACCGTCGATGCGGCGGTGTCCAACGACCTTTTCTTCTTCAACCATGTTCCGCTGGCGCTCGACAACCTGCACATCCTGGGGCCGGACGGTCAGCGCCTGCCGGCCGAGCGGCCGCACCGGGGCAAGCTGCGCAGCGTCTTCGATCTCAGCGTCGCCCAGCCCGGCACCTACCGCCTAGCGGTGATCAACCGGGGCGTGTTCGCCAGCTACAAGCTCAAGGGCGAGAACAAGCGCTGGCGCGGGGCGCCGGAAGCGCTCGCCCGGGAGATTCCGGCCGAGGCCACCGAGCTGCTGGTCACCGAGAGCCTGGGGCGCGTCGAAACCTGGGTCACGCTCGGCAAGCCGAGCGTGCCGCCGCCGGCCGCGCAGGGGCTGGAACTGCGGCCCGTCACCCATCCCAACGATCTGGTCAGCGGCGAGAGCGCGCGCTTCGCCCTGTTGCTCGACGGCCAGCCGGCCAGCGGCGTCGAAGTGAGCGCGATCCGCGGCGGCACGCGCTACCGCGACCGGCCCGAGGAAATGACGGCGACCACCGACGCGCGCGGCGAGTTCGCCTTCACCTGGCCGCAGCCGGGGATGTACTGGCTGGAGGCGTCGGCCAAGGACGGCAAGGTGTCGGTGCCGGCGGCCAAGGAGCGGCGTCTGATGTATACGGTGACGCTGGAAGTCATGCCGCAGTAAGCCGGCGCCGGCCCGGCGGCCGGCCGGGCGTGCGACGCCGTTTGTCCTCTGCAGCCGTGCTCGTGGCTGGTCCGCGCGCACAGCGTTCTTTTTCTGAGTGCATCTCGCGCTCCGCCGCCTGTGCTTTCAGTCCCTGGGGCGGGGCTGCCGCGTGGCGGCGATTACCCTGACAAAAGCGCTCTCGAGCCTTCCGGGGAGGCTCAACCTTCGGTGCGGAGCATGCGGCGGGCGTCGTCTCGCCGGCATCTCCGGATGGTGGCGCGGCATTCGTCTCGTCGTCTCGACCGCGATGCTGACAGGCTGCGACCGAGCGTACTTCCTGTCCGGCCGGTATTGGTGCCGGGGAGTCGGTTTTCGTCGTTTTGCGTCCGATTTCTTTCGCCTCGCCACCGGGCGGCTCCGGGTGATCCGTGCGCCCGCCAATGTTCTGCATCGTTCGGCGCGCGCAGGATGCCTGCAATGCCGGCTGCCCCGTTTTTTCCTTTCTACTCCGGATCGATTCGCGGGGGCGACGCCGCTTCGCGGCGGACGAAGTTCGATGCCTTCGTGTCCGGCTGGCGCGCATTGCCGCGTCTGACGAGCGCTTCATCCATCGGCGGAAACTTCTGCCGTCGCTTCCGGCTTCCTCTATCTGTACGTTTGCACCGTCTGCCCGATCGATGCCGCAGGTATCGTTTGGCGCGAGCCCGGAAAGGGTTTCTGCGTTTTGCGCAGGAAGAGAGGATTATGGTTGATTTTACAAATGAGAATTATTATCATCAATGTCAGTGAGATCGGGTGGGACTCCAGGGAGCAGTCAATGAGCAGAATTCACGGAACCGAAAATGTCATCCAGATCGAAAATTTCCCTCCCGCCGGAGACGGCGGTCGAGTCTCGGGATGAGCAGCGTCTTCTGGCGACGGTGCTCTTCCTGATGACCGAATACATCGAATCGCGCCGTCCGATGCTGGCTGCGCTGGTCGCCGGCGAGCTGCTCGCCCTCGAACGCCAGAACAGCCTCGACCCGGATCTCGCCGGGATCGCGGCGCGTTTGCGCCATCGCTGGTGGCGCATGGCCCAGAACGGAGTCGACGCATGAAACACACGGCTTTCACGAAGCGCGACGGGGACGCTGCGCGCGATCCCACGCCAGGCGCACCGCGCGTCGACGCGCCTGGCGCGCTCGACTCCGGCGGTGTCGCCGGAGCGGGCGGCGGCAGCCGGCCGGAGATGATCACCGCCGGCCTGATCCTGCTGCTCAACGCCTACCGCTGCCGCAGCTGCCAGCATCTGGCGAACTGCATCGTCAGCCACTGCCGCAGCCTGCGCGCCCACCCCGACGCCGATCCGATGCTGCGCCAGCTGGCCGCCCATCTCGAAACCGAATGGTGTCCGCTGGCGATGCCCGCGCCGCTACGCAAGAACCACTGACCGACTTTTTACGGAGACCCGATCATGTGTCTGCATCGCTCCGCCGACCTTCCGCCCGAAACCGGCGCCCCGGGACAGCTGGCGCTGAAGCCGCTGTCCGCCGCCCTGCAGGTCGATGCGTCCACGCTGCCGGTCGCCGCGCGCAGCGGTTCGCGCCGGCGCAAACTGTGGGAACTCAACCATCGCAGCCACTGCCCGGTGATCGGCAGCTGCCTGCCGATGGCCGAGCTGCGCCGCCTGGCGAAGCGCGCCGGCCTGAACGCGCGCACGACGTCCGACTACTCGCTGCACGTCTATGCGGTCGGCCAGGCGCAGGAACGCGGCGAATTCGCCGAACTCATGCAGCGCGAGCTGGAGCGCCGCTATGCGACCGCCGTTGCGCGCTTCGCATCGGTGCACGACGCCGCGACGCTGCTCGCCCGCTGGCGCGAAACGGCGGCCGCCGGCGACGTGGCCGGCGCGCTGTGGGCGGCGCTGACGCACCCGGCCTGCGACGAGACGAGCGACAAGGAAATCTACGGCGAGATCCACATGCTCTCGCATCAGGTCGGCGCCGGGCATCGCGCCGACCTCAAGCGGCTGGCCGAACTCGAAGCCGAACTGGCGCGCAGCGCCGGCGAGGCGCGGCGCGACCGCGAGCGTGCGCAGCGCCGGCAGAGCGAGCTCGAATTGCAGCTGCGCGTGCGCGACGCGCAGCTCGCCGAAGCGCGCTGCACGGCGAGCGAGCACGAGGCGGTGCGGCGTCGCCTGGAAGCGCAGGACGACGCCTTGCAGCGTGCGCGCGGGGTCGAGACCGAATGGCGGCGGCGCGCCGAGGCGGCCGAGCGCAAGCTCGAAGCGCAGCGCGGCGAGCGCGTCGGCCTGCAGCGCCGGATCGAAGCGCTCGACAGCGAACTGGGCGAACTGCGCGGCGAACTGCAGGCGGCCGAGCGCGCGCTCGCCGAACTGCTGGCGCCGCCGGTTGCCGGCGGCGCGATGGCGGCCTGCGGTACGCTCGCCGACTGCAGCGTCTGCCCCGGCGGCGCGACGGCGGACCTCTCCGGGCGCTGCCTGCTCTGCGTCGGCGGGCGCGAGAGTCTGGTCGGCCACTACCGCGGCCTCGTCGAGGGGCTGGGCGGGCGCTTCCTGCATCACGACGGCGGCATCGAGGACAACCCCAAGCAGCTGGAGGCGACGCTGGCCAGCGCCGACGCGGTCGTCTGCCAGGCCGGCTGCGTCAGCCACGCCGCCTACTGGAAGCTCAAGGAGTACTGCAAGCGCACGAACAAGCCGTGCATCTACCTGAAGCGATCCGGCGTCACCAGTTTCGCGCGCGGCGTCGAGCTGCTGGCGCGCGGCGCGGCCGTGGATGCGGCCGGGAACGGGGAGGGCGCGCCCCTGCAGTAGCGCCCCGTCCGTCCGCGGCGCCTTTCCGTCCGCCGGGCCTCGGTGTTACCATCCACGCACTTCACGGTTCCGCTGCCGCGCGTCTTTTCCGCGCGGCCGGGATTAAAAGGGAATCCGGTGTCAGGTCGTAGGACCTGAAATCCGGGGCTGCCCCCGCAACTGTAATCGGCGAGTCCTTTGCCACACCGCTGCCACTGGAGAGACGTTTTCTCCGGGAAGGCCGGCCAGGGACGACGACCCGAGAGCCAGGAGACCTGCCGTGTTCATTGCCGATCAACGTTTGGGGCGGGGTGTCCCTGGTACGGAATGCGATCCTTTCTTTCTGCCTTCCTTTCTGCCAGTCCGTTTGCGTCGACCTGCGCGCTTGCGCCGGCCGGCTGCCGTGCGCGCCTTGTCGCGCCCGTCCCCTTCGTTGCGGCCTTTTTTCGCCAGTTTCCCAACGCCAGAGGACAAGCATGGACATGTCGGCCCCCGTCTCGACCGAGTTGCACGACCTGAAGGTCATCCGCCGCAACGGCAGCATCGTTCCCTTCGCCAGCGAGAAGATCGCGCTGGCCATGAGCAAGGCCTTTCTCGCCGTTGAAGGCGGGCCGGGCGCGCAGCTCCCGTACTCCAGCCGCATCCGCGACCAGGTCGCGCGCCTGACCGAGACCGTCGTCGCTGCGCTGCTGCGCCGCCAGCCGGCCGGCGGCACGGTGCATATCGAGGCCATCCAGGATCAGGTCGAACTCGCGCTGATGCGCTCCGGCGAGCACGACGTGGCGCGCGCCTACGTGCTCTACCGCGAGAAGCGCGCCGCCGAGCGCGCCGCGCAGCAGCCGGCGGCGACGGTCGAGAACCGTCTGCAGGTCGAGGACGGCGGCCGGCGTCGGCCGCTCGATCCCGCCGCGCTGCTCAGCCTCGTCGGCGAAGCCTGCGCCGGGCTGGATGAAGGGGCGGCGGCCGTTTCCCCGGCCGTCGTCGTCGAGCAGGCGCTACGCGACATCTACGACGGCATCGCGCTCACCGACGTATACAAGGCGCTGGTCCTCGCCGCGCGCAACCTGATCGAGCGCGAGCCGGCCTACGACTACGTGACGGCTCGCCTGCAGCTGCACCTGCTGCGCCGCGAGGTGCTCGGCGAGGAGGTCGCGGCCGGAGATATGGGCGCGCGCTACGCCGATTATTTCCCGGCCTATGTGCAGCTCGGCATCGCCGCCGGCCGCCTCGATCCTCGCCTCGCCGAGTTCGACCTGGCGCGCCTTGCCGCCGCGCTCGACGCTTCACGCGACCTGCAGTTCGGCTACCTCGGCCTGCAGACGCTGTACGACCGCTACTTCCTGCACATCGACGAGCGCCGCATCGAACTGCCGCAGGTTTTCTTCATGCGCGTCGCGATGGGGCTGGCGCTCAACGAGATCGACCGCGAGGCGCGTGCCGTCGAGTTCTACGAAGTGCTTTCGCGCTTCGACTTCATGAGTTCGACGCCGACCCTGTTCAACGCCGGCACGCTGCATTCGCAGCTTTCCTCGTGCTACCTGACGACGGTGCCCGACGACCTCGACGGCATCTTCCAGGCGGTCAAGGAAAACGCGCTGCTACAGAAATTCGCCGGCGGCCTAGGCAACGACTGGACGCCGGTGCGCTCGCTCGGCGCGCACATCCGCGGCACCAACGGCAAGAGCCAGGGCGTGATTCCCTTCCTCAAGGTGGTCAACGACACGGCGGTCGCGGTCAATCAGGGCGGCAAGCGCAAGGGCGCGGTGTGCGGCTACCTGGAGACCTGGCACCTCGATATCGAGGAATTCCTCGACCTGCGCAAGAACACCGGCGACGACCGCCGGCGCACGCACGACATGAACACCGCGCACTGGGTGCCCGACCTCTTCATGCAGTACGTGATCGAGGACGGCGAATGGACGCTGTTCTCGCCGTCCGACGTGCCCGATCTGCACGACAAGGTCGGGCGCGAATTCGAGACCGCCTACACGCGCTACGTCGACCTGGCCGCGCGCGGCGAAATCCGCCTCTTCAAGAAGCTGCCGGCGCGCCAGCTCTGGCGCCGCATGCTGACCATGCTGTTCGAGACCGGCCATCCGTGGATCGCCTTCAAGGACCCGTGCAACCTGCGCTCGCCGCAACAGCACGCGGGCGTCGTGCACAGCTCCAACCTGTGCACCGAGATCACGCTCAACACCTCGGACAGCGAGATCGCCGTGTGCAACCTCGGCTCGGTGAACCTGCCCAATCACCTGGCCAGCGGCGAGCTTGACCACGACAAGCTGCGGCGCACCGTGCGCACGGCCATGCGCATGCTCGACAACGTCATCGACATCAACTTCTACGCCGTCGGCAAGGCGCGCAACGCCAACCTGCGCCACCGCCCGGTCGGTCTCGGCATCATGGGCTTCCAGGATTGCCTGTACCGCCTCGGCCTGCCCTATGCGGGGCAGGACGCGGTCGACTTCGCCGATCGCTCGATGGAGGCGGTCGCCTACTACGCCTACGAGGCGTCCAGCCGGCTCGCCGAAGAACGCGGCGTCTATTCCAGCTACGACGGCAGCCTGTGGGAGCGCGGCATCCTGCCGCTCGACTCGCTCGACCTGCTGGCCGCCGAACGCGTCACGCCGCTCGAAGTCGACCGTTCGAGCACGCTCGACTGGGCCGCCCTGCGCGCGCGCATCGCCCGCCACGGCATGCGCAACTCGAACTGCCTGGCGATCGCGCCGACGGCGACGATCTCGAACATCGTCGGCGTTTCGGCGAGCATCGAGCCGGCCTACCAGAACCTCTACGTCAAATCGAACCTCTCCGGCGAATTCACCGTCGTCTGCGCGGCGCTCGTCGCGGCGCTCAAGGCGCGCGGCCTGTGGGACGAGGTGATGGTCGCCGACCTCAAGTACTACCACGGCTCGCTGGCGCAGATCGAGCGCGTGCCGGACGACCTCAAGGCGCTCTACGCGACCGCCTTCGAGATCGACCCGGCCTGGCTCGTCGAGGCCGCCGCGCGCCGGCAGAAGTGGATCGACCAGGCGCAGTCGCTCAACCTCTACGTCGCCGGCGCCTCCGGGCGCAAGCTCGACGAACTGTACCGGCTGGCCTGGCGGCGCGGCCTGAAGACGACCTACTACCTGCGCACGCTGGGCGCCACGGGAATGGAAGTCGGCGACGGCGCGCCGTCGCGCGCCGCAGCGGTGCAGGAAGAGGTGGTTTTCTGCTCGATCGACAACCCCGACTGCGAGGCCTGCCAGTAGCCGGCGGACGGCGGCGCCGGTGCCTGCCTCAGACCGGCGCGCCGTAGGGCTCGAAGCGGCGGACGTTTTCGTCCACCGCGAGCTTGCGGCCGATGAAGGGGAAGGCCCGCTGCGGGCAGGCCGGGCGTTCGCAGACCTTGCAGCCGGCGCCGATCGGCGTCGCCGCGGCGGGATTGTTGAGGTCGAGTCCGCGCGAGTAGACGAGGCGGTCGGCGTGACGCAGGTCGCAGCCGAGGCCGATCGAGAAGGTCTTCCCCGGCTCGCCGTAGGCGCCCGCTTCGTGGCTCACGCTGCGCGCGATCCACAGGTAGGCGCGCCCGTCCGGCATGCGCGCCATCTGCGTGAGGATGCGGCCGGGTGCGGCGAAAGCCTCGTAGACGTTCCACAGCGGGCAGGTGCCGCCGATGCGGGAGAAATGGAAATCGGTCGCCGACTGGCGTTTGGAGATGTTGCCGGCCCGGTCGACGCGGATGAAGAAGAAGGGGACGCCGCGCGCCTCCGGGCGTTGCAGCGTGGACAGCCGGTGACAGACCGTCTCGAAGCCGACGCCGAAGCGCTGGCCGAGGCGGCCGATGTCGTAGCGCATGCTTTCGGCGGCTTCCAGGAAGGTGCGGTAGGGCAGGATCAGCGCGCCGGCGAAGTAGTTGGCAAGGCCGATGCGCGCCAGCGTGCGGGATTCATCGCCGGCAAACCCACCCTCGTCGGCCAGGCGGTCGATGCGCTCGCCGGCCTCCAGAAAGGCCAGCTGGGTCGCCAGCTGGAAGGCCTGCCGGCCGCTGTCCAGCCGGGGCGAAAGCTGGAGGATGCGGCCGGCCGCGTCGTAGCGGCGCTGCGGGACGTCGGCGCCGTCCTCGTCCGGCAACAGATGGGTGCCGACGCCGTGCCGCTCGGCCAGACGCTGGCGAAGGGCGGAGGCGAGTCCGGCCGGCGGGCAGCGGCATTCGTCGAAGATCTTCTCGGCCAGCGCGTCGAGTTCCGGGATGTGGTTGTGCCTGACGTAAAAGTAGTCGCGCACCTCTTCGTAGGGCATCGGCCGCGGCGGCGGCCCGTCCGCCGCGCCGGCGCGTTCGTCGCCGATGTGTGCGGCGAGGCTCGCCGACCTTTCCTGCTCCTCGCGCAGGCGGCGGTGCAGGTCGATCAGGATGCGGCCGACCGCCGGCATGCCGGCGGCCAGCTCCCGGATTTCGGCGAGCGCTACGCCGTCGCCGCCGGGGGCGTCGAGCAGGGCCTCGCGCAGGTCGGCGACGATCCGCGCCTCGTCGTCCTCGGAGAAGCGCTGCACGTCGACGCCGAACACAGCGTTGAGCTTGAGCAGCACCGGAACGGTCAGGGGGCGCTGGTTCTGTTCGAGCTGGTTGAGGTAGCTCGGGGACAGCTCCAGCGCGCGGGCGAGCGCGACCTGCGTCAGCTTGCGCTCTTCGCGCAGGCGTTTCAGGCGCACGCCCATGAAGGTTTTTTTCATCGAATTTCCCGCGCCGCTTGGCCTGTTCCGGCCCGACGGCGGAATTTCCGGAGCGCTCTCCGGTTGTTTGGATGTTCGCAAAATTCGCAAAATATCGCGAATTTGTTCGCATTACTTCGCTTTTTCAGTGCTTTTTACATCGTTTCTGCGTGCGTATATTGCAAATATCCGCACCGGAAAGCAAGCGTTCCGGCGCCGTCCGTTTTCAGGAATTCATGAGGGAAAAGCAATGACCTTGCCGCAGACGACCGATTCCCCGCGCATATCCCAGGGGCGCTCCTTCGCGTTCCCGCATTCCACCGTCTCCTGCGCAATGGAGAAGGCCCTGTTTCAGGCCGCTTCTCCGGTCGAGCCTCACCGGCGCCCGGATGTCGCGGAGTCGCCGGCTTCGCTTGCGCAGGCCGGCGCCGGGACAGCACCGGCGGCGGACTCCCCGGCGCTCCGGCCGGCTACCGGGAGCGGAGAGCAAGCCGCCGCGCTGGACCTGGACCGATTGACGCGGCCCCGGGCGCTCTACGAGGGGATTGCCGACTCGTTGCGGGAGCGGATTTTTTCCCATGAGCTTCCGCCGGGGCGTCCGATCGACGAGGTCGAACTGAGCCTCCATTACGGGGTCAGCCGCACGCCGGTCCGGGAGGCGCTCAAGGTCCTCGCGCACGAAGGCCTGTTGGTCATGAAGCCGCGTTACGGATGCTGCGTCGCGGCGCTGTCTCGCGACGACGTCGGTGAGATTCTCGACGTGATGCAGCTCATGGAGGTCCATGCAGCGAGCCTGCTCGCGGAGCGCCTGATCCATCGGGAGCCGTTCGCCGCCGCGCAGGCGCTGGGCGACGCCCTGCGACGGCTGCCGTGCGCACGGCGGGCGGTGGTGGAAAGCGCGGGGAACCGCTTTCTCGAAAAATGCCACGCGATTCTCGGCAAGCGCCTTCGCCTCGGCCTGGGGCCCGTCCTGGACGAAGTCGGCGGCAATGCGGAACTGATCCGGATACTGCCGGCGGCGCTCGAAACAGAGGACGGCGACCGCATGGTCCGTCTCGTCGCAGCCGATTCCTATCGCTTCCGGGAGGTCGTCCTGGCCTGCTGGAAGCGGCTTCCGGACGTGGCGGAGGAGGTGTCGTCACCCGCCGTGGAAGGGGGGGAATAGGCGATTCGCGCAAGTGCGGGGGAATGGGGCGGGCGCGCGGAAGCGGAAAGGCGCCGGCCGCATTCGGCAGAAAAATGAAACGCCGGCCTCCGGGCCGGCAAACATCGGCCGTCCTTTCGGGGGCGGCCGCTCGGATCGCGCCGGTGCCTCGCCAGAGGCTTAAAAGGGAACGCGGTGCGGGCGGAGCGATCCGTCCCATTCCGCGGCTGTCCCTGCAACTGTGAGCGGCGAACGAGATGCGCAGGCGGACGGGTTTTCCGTTTCGCCAGCCACTGGGCCAATGCCTGGGAAGGCCGTGCATCGAGTCTTGACCCGCGAGCCAGGAGACCTGCCGGCGTCCGGTCGCTCTTGCCTTGGTCCAGGGGATGGTCGAGGCGCGGACTTCTTCCGTCTGGGCGACGAACGAAGCGGCGGGGGCCGCATCGGTTCGTGGGACAGGCGCCGAAGGCGTCCGCCCGTCCGCGCGCGCCGACCGTTCGTGACGGCAAGCCCCCGCCTCAGCGCAAGACGCCGGGGGAAGCAAAATGAAATCGATAAAACCGCCGCTCGCGGCCGCAGCCCTGCTGTGCACCGTCGCAGCCGTCGCGGAGCCGGCGGCTGATACACGGGAGGGGAGAGAGGCGCAGTTGCCGCTCGTCGTCGTCACCGACAGCCGTGCCGACCTGAAGGACATCCTGTCGCCCGGCGTGGTTTCGGTCGCCTATCCGGACGACGTCAAGGGCGAGCACAAATCCATTCCCGACCTGCTCGACCAGATTCCCGGCGTCTACGTGCGCCGGATGTCGGGCAGCGGCCACTACACCACGGCCAGCATCCGTGGCAGCGCGCCGAGCCAGGTGAATATCTACATCGACGGCGTGCCGCTCAATACCGCCAGCGAGACGGCGGCGGACTTGTCCACGCTACCGATCAGCAATGTCGAGCGCGTCGAGGTCTATCGCGGTACCACGCCGGCGCGCCGATCGGCGGCGCCATCAACATCGTCACCAAGAAACCAACGACCTTCAGCGGCAGTGTCTCGGCCGGCGCGCGGGCCTTTGGCGGTGAGCAATACAGTGCCAACCTGAACGTGCCAATGCTGGGCGGCAGCCTGCTGGTCGGTCTGGACAAGGACCGCAGCACCGGGGATTTTGACTACACCGACTACGGCGTTCAGTCGTGGCGTAACTGGCCTTTCAGTCGCCCCAAGCAATACAGCGACTATCAATCGGCTTATTGGACCGAAACCGGCACTCCGACCGGTCGGCCGCTGACCGACCAGCGCACCCGCATGAACAACGGCTCGGACAAGGAAAATGTGCTGCTCAAGTGGGAGGACCGGCGCTTCATCCTGAAGTACGCTCGTACGGAAATGGAGCGTTACCTGCCGACACCGATCTTGACGGTAAGCAGCGGTCCAACGAGTCACCTGCAGGATTTGCTCTGGCAGACTTCCTCCAATCAGCGCAACCGGCAGCAAATCGAGCAGCAGGAAGCCCTAGCCGGCTGGCGCGACAGCTTCGGCAAGCTCGATCTCGGCCTCAACCTGTCGTGGCTCGACAAGGAGCAGGAGTACCGCAACCTGGATATCCAGCCTCCCTACAGCGGCCAGATGGGCAAGTACTGGACCCGGTACGACACCCAGCGCAGGGGTATCGCCGGCGACGCGGCCTATGCTTTCCATACCGGGCCGTTGGCGCACCAGTTCGAAGTCCATGCCGAGCGCTACTGGGAGGTTCTGCATTCGGACATGAGCAATCGCCCGCCGACGTCCGACTTCATCTCCGAATTCAAGCGCACCAAGAGCAATCTGCAAATCCAGGACAGCATGACCATCGCGGCCCTGGGCAACCTGCAGGTGACGCCGATTCTGCGCATGGAAAAGCTGGAAGGCCCCGTCATCGGCAGCCGCTATTCGCCGCTGGCCGGGCCGAGCGGCAAATACGACTGGGAACGGACCGGCAGCCTCAGCGTCAAGAAAAGCTTCGAGGCCGGCTGGCAGGTCTTCGGCAACTACGGCAACTACATCCGCTACCCGAATTTCTATGAAATCTACGGCAACGGCCTCGGCCTGGTGCCCAATTCCGATTCTCTCGGCCACGCCGTCCAGCTCGTGCCGGAGAGCGGTACCAACGGCGACCTCGGTTTCGGCTGGAACGGCCGCTTCAGCGAAAAAGTACGGGGCGATTTCCGCCTGACCTGGTTCCAGCGCGACGCCAGGAACGCCATCACCCTGTACAGCACCCCCTTCGCGGCCAAGTACATCAACTCCGGCGACACCCGAACCACGGGGCTGGAACTGGAAGGCAAGGTGGCCTGGGGCCGGCGGGCCGACGTGCAGTTCGCCTTCACCCGGCAGGAGGGCAAATATGTGGGCAAGAACGGTTACTACTACTTCGGCGGTGCGACGTCGCAGCAACGCTGGCCCGGCCAGACGGTGCACACGCTGCAGAATCCGGAGACGGTCGCCAACGTGCGGCTCAACCTGCACTTTCTCGGCGGCGATCTGACGACCTTCGCCGCATACACCTATATCGGAAAACTCTGGCGGGACGTCACCACCTGGGAAAACCCGCTACAGACCTTCGACCTCGGCGCCCATTACAAGATCGCCAAGGGCTGGAAGCTGTCCGCCGGCGTCAACGACTTTTTCAACGCAGGGCCGAAGCAGACTCTGGGCGGTACGGCATCGGATGTGACGGCGGTTTGGCGCCAGTGCATCGCCTCCGGTCTTTACGTAGGGCAGCCGGGCTGCGGCACTTTCCCGCTTACAGGCAAGCGGAGCGTTCAGGAAACCGTGACCCTGAAATCGAACGTCGACTACCCGCAGCAAGGGCGTACCTGGTACGCGACCCTGGCCTACTGGTTCTGAATCTCCGGTTTACCGGAGGTCCGTCCTGCCGGGCGGCCTTGCCGTGCAAATGGGCGGTTGCATCGTTCACTCACTTGAAGGAGCAACAAAATGGCAGATACCCTCAGCGCATACAGCGTGTATTACTACGATTACACCACCACCCCGGCGACGGGGCGCGGCATGGCAGGATTGATCGGCGATAGTGGCGGCGCCTCCATCCTTGCCATCCCCGGCCTGCAAAGCGGCCTGAACGGCGATCCCAAGGTGGAAGGCTTTAGCGATCCCGGCGGCGACCTGCGCCTTGCCGTGACCGATTACGTGGCAGGTACTCCCCAGCCTGTGAGCATCTACGATCCGCTCACGCAGGTCAGTCTGGCGACGCCGACCTGGAGCAGCGTTACGAATCTGTATACGCTGGTTCGCCTGGGCAGTTATCTCTATGCGCTCGACTACGACAACGCGCGTGTCGTCCAGATCGATCCCGCGACCTACACGCAGACCGGCAAGAGCTTGTCCCTGTCCAGCAGCGGCGTGCCGCTGCCTTCCGGCTACACGCCCTACGGCCAGGCCCTGATCGTCGTCGGCGGCGAACTGTACGGACTCTTCAGCTTTGCCGATGGCACTTGGGCGAACTACGCCAACAGCATGCTGGTGCGCTTCACCATCGGCGGCAGCGGGATTACGGTTGGTGCCACCGACTACAACAATGCCTTGGCGAAAAATGCCTTTTCGTTGGCGGCTTACGGTTCGGATATCTATATCGCGGCGATTGGCGGCGCTCAGGGCTCGTCGGGGACGCCGAATCCGAGTTCCTGCGTGCAGAAGGTCGCCATTTCCGGCGCTCTGAGCGGCGCCAGCGTGACGCCCGTACTGACCCAGAGCGATTTTGCCTACGAATACCGCGACATCAGTTTCGATGCAGGCGGCAATGCCTACGTGCTGATGGGAACCTACAACAGCAGTTGGAATCTGGCCGGAAAGCTGGTCAAGGTGACGGCCTTTTCGCCGCTGGCGAGCACCGATGTCGACACTTTTTCGACCGCGCCGGGTTACTTCTGGTCGGCGCAGTACACCGCCGACAACAACCGTATCTGGTTTGCCCGGGGCAGCGCGATCCGCGTCTATGACGCGAGTGCGTTCGCCACGCCGGCCGCCACGCTGACCTTGAGCGTCAATGATCCGAGCACCAATCCGGGCGGGTTGATTGAAACGGGCAACCTGTACGACAGCATCAACGACTTGACCTATATCGGCGCTGCCGGCGCACGCACCGCCTTGCGCGGCTACCGTTCGCCGGTACAGGCCTCGCACACCCCGCGCGCGCAGGCTGCCCGCGCGATCGCGCGCGGTAGGCCGGAGCTCTCCGAGGAAGAATGGCTCGCCGTGGAAGCGGCTGCCGCCAAGCCGTAAGGCACCCGCCGCCGCGCCTCTCCGGCGCGGCGGCGGACGGCATTTGTCGCGGCTCGGGCGGGAGGCCGGCGCTGCGCGATCCCCGGCATGGCCGCGAGGCGCATCCCGCACGATGGACGGGTGAAGCTGCTTGGACAGCGTCTATGCACTAGATGTAGTGGGTTGTTGTTTTGTTCGTACTACATGTTGTGTTTTTGTGTTGACACCGACCGTGGCCGCTCATAGAATCCGGGCACTGATGGTTCCCCGAAAAGGGATTAATAGGGAATCCGGTCGCGGCCTCCGCCTTGCACGAAAGCAGGGGAGGCCGGACATTCCGGAGCTGCCCCCGCAACTGTAATCGGCGAGCTCTTGCCACTAGCGCCACTGGAACCGCAGGGTTCCGGGAAGGCCGGCAAGGAGCGAAGACCCGAGAGCCAGGAGACCTGCCGTCGAATCTTTGTCTATAGGGGCGGGGTGTCTCCTGGGGCGATGACGACGGTGGCGCAGGGTTTTTCTCTGCCGCGGTCCCGCACCGGGGCCGGTTCGAAACCCCACCCGCCGCTACATCATCCTGCACTCCCCGCGCCGCCAACTCGGGGAGAGCGCAGTGCAGGATCGACAGAATCAACACCTTGAAACACCGGACGGCCGCGCGGCGCGGGAATTTCCGCCGACGCCGGCGCTGCCCTCGCGCATCCTCAAGCGCGACGGCGGCGACGCGCCCTTCGTCGCCGGGCGGATCGCCCGTGCGCTGGAGCGCGCGGGCAACGCCAGCGGCGAGTTCGAGGCCGACGAGGCGCAGCTGCTCGCCGCCCGCGTCCTCAAGTTCCTGCGCCACCGCTTCGGCGCCTCGGCGCCGACCGTCGAACAGGTGCAGGACATCGTCGAACAGACGCTGGTCGACGCCAACCATCTCGCCACTTTCCGCGCCTACGTCGCCTACCGCGAGCAGCACCGCCGGCTGCGCGAGGACAGGCGCACGCTGGTCGACGTCGGTTCCGCCATCGACGAGTACGTCGACCGCGCCGACTGGCGCGTGCGCGCCAACGCCAACCAGGGCTACTCGCTCGGCGGGCTGATCCTCAACGTCTCCGGCAAGGTGGTCGCCAACTACTGGCTGTCGCACGTCTATCCGCCGGAGATCGGCCAGGCGCACCGCGACGCCGACCTCCACATCCACGACCTCGACATGCTCTCGGGCTACTGCGCCGGCTGGTCGCTGCGCCAGGTGCTTTACGAAGGCTTCAACGGCGTGCCCGGCAAGCCCGAGGCCGATCCGCCGAAGCATTTTTCGAGCGCGCTCGGGCAGATGGTGAACTTCCTCGGCACGCTGCAGAACGAATGGGCCGGCGCCCAGGCCTTCAGCTCCTTCGACACCTATCTCGCGCCCTTCGTGAAGAAGGACGGGCTTTCCTTCGAGCAGGTGCGCCAGGGCATGCAGGAATTCATCTACAACCTCAACGTGCCATCGCGCTGGGGCACGCAGACGCCCTTCACCAACCTCACCTTCGACTGGGTCTGCCCGGAGGACCTGCGCGAGCAGGTGCCGGTGATCGGCGGCGTCGAGATGCCCTTCGCCTACGGCGAGCTGCAGGCCGAGATGGACCTCATCAACCGCGCCTACATCGAGGTCATGAGCGCCGGCGACCGGCGCGGCCGCGCCTTCACCTTCCCGATTCCGACCTACAACGTCACCGAGGATTTCCCCTGGGCGTCGGAGAACGCCGAGCGCCTGTTCGCAATGACGGCGAAATACGGCCTGCCGTACTTCCAGAACTTCCTCAACTCGGACATGAAGCCGAATCAGGTGCGCTCGATGTGCTGCCGCCTGCAGCTCGATCTGCGCGAGCTTCTGAAGCGCGGCAACGGACTCTTCGGCTCGGCCGAGCAGACCGGCTCGATCGGCGTCGTGACGATCAACTGCGCGCGCCTCGGCTTTCTCCACGCCGGCGACGAGGCGGCGCTGATGGCGCGCGTCGACCGCCTCGCCGACATGGCGCGCGACAGCCTGGAGATCAAGCGCAAGGTCGTGCAGCGCCTGATGGACGACGGCCTCTTCCCGTACACGAAGCGCTACCTCGGTACGCTGCGCAACCACTTCTCGACGATCGGCGTGAACGGCATCAACGAGATGGTGCGCAACTTCAGCGGCGGCGCCGAGGACATCACCGCCGCGGCCGGCGAGGCGCTCGCGCTGCGCCTGCTCGACCGCCTGCGCGAGCGCATGCGCGACTATCAGGAGGCGACCGGCAACCTCTACAACCTCGAAGCGACGCCGGCCGAGGGCACGACCTACCGTTTCGCGCGCGAGGACCGCAAGCGCTGGCCCGGCATCCTGCAGGCCGGAACGGCGGAGAAGCCGTACTACACCAACTCCTCGCAGCTGCCGGTCGGCTTCACCGACGATCCCTTCGAGGCGCTGACGCGGCAGGACGCGCTGCAGACGCGCTATACCGGCGGCACCGTGCTCCACCTCTACATGCGCGAGCGCATCTCCAGCCCGGCCGCCTGCCGGCAGCTGGTGCGCACGGCGCTGTCGAACTTCCGGCTGCCCTACATCACGATCACGCCGACCTTCTCGATCTGCCCGAAGCACGGCTACCTCGCCGGCGAGCACGAGTTCTGTCCGAAGTGCGACGAGGAACTGCTCGCCCGGCGCGGGCCGGCGCACTGATTTTTCAACCTCAGCGAAAGGAACAAGCATGTCCGATATGTGCGCCAAGAACGCCACCCTGCACGACCACGAACGCCAGCGCTGCGAAGTATGGACGCGCGTCATGGGCTATCACCGGCCCGTTTCCGAGTTCAACCCCGGCAAGCAGGGCGAGCACCGCGAGCGCCGGCATTTCGCCGAGCCTTGCCAACCCTGCCATTTCCCGGCCGCCCGTGTCTGAACGGGAGACGCTGGCGGTGGGCGGCCTCGCGCCGTTCACCACCATCGACTTTCCCGGCCGCCTGGCCGCCGTCGTCTTCTGCCAGGGCTGCCCGTGGCGCTGCGGCTATTGCCACAACCCGCACCTGCTTCCGGCGCGGGGCGAGGCGCGCGCGTGGCCGGAAGTCGCGGCGTGGCTGGAAACGCGGCGCGGCCTGCTCGACGGCGTCGTCTTCAGCGGCGGCGAGCCGCTGCTGCAGCGCGGCCTCGCCGCCGCGCTCGCCGACGCGCGCGCGCTCGGCTTCGCCACGGCGCTGCACACGGCCGGCGTCTACCCGCGTCGGCTGGCCGCCGTCCTGCCGCTGCTCGACTGGGTCGGCTTCGACGTCAAGGCGCCGTTCGGCGACTACGCGCGCATCACCGGTGCCGACGACGGCGGTGCGGCGCGCGAGGCGCTGTCCCTGCTGCTCGCCTCGGGCGTCGCGCACGAAGTCCGCTGCACCGTGCCGGAAGACCTGCTCGGCGCCGACGACATGGCGCGCCTCGCCGGCCAGCTGGCCGATCTCGGCGTGTCGCGCCTGGTGCTGCAGACCTGCCGCGCCGACGGACGCGCCGCCGCGCCGCTGCCGGAGCCGCTGCGGCGGGCGGCGGCGGATTTTGTGGCGTGCGTCGAACTGCGTCACTGAAAAAAACCGAAGAACACGGAGAAACTCACGATGAAAACCAGCCTTGCATTCGACGATTGGGACACCCCGCCGCCCGCCGCGTCCGCCGCGTCCGCCGCGTCCGCCACGAACTCCGCGCCCGCCGGTGCGCCGCCGGCGCCGGCCGGCCTCGCGCCGATCGACCCCGAGGACAAGCGCGTGGTCAACGGCCGCGCCGACATCAACCAGCTGGCGCCCTTCAAGTACCCGTGGGCCTGGCAGTTCTTCCTGAACGCCAACCGCAACCACTGGACGCCGCTCGAGATCGGCATGGCGCAGGACGTGCACGACTACCATCACAAGCTCAATCCGGCCGAGCGCCACGTCTTCGAAAACGTGCTCGCCTACCTGACGACCTCCGACATCCTCGCCATGCGCAACATCGGCCTCGCCGTGATGGAGAAGATGAGCGCGCCCGAGCTGCAGATCTACCAGGCGCGCCAGGTGTACGAGGAAGCGCTGCACACCTGGACCTACCAGCACTGCATCGAGACGCTGGGCATCGACCAGCGCGAGATCTACAACCGCTACCGCGTGGTGCCGGAAATTCACGGCAAGATCGCGCTCGCCAACCGGCGTCTGTCGTCGATCCTGCGTTCCGACCTCGATCTGACGGATCGCGACACGCTGCACGAGTTCGCGCTCTCCTACCTCTTCTTCGCCGCCGTCTTCGAGGGCTGCTGGTTCTACAACGGCTTCTCGCCGATCTTCTCGCTGCAGCGGCGCGGGCTGATGAAGGGCACCGCCGAGCAGCTGCAGTACATCATGCGCGACGAGGTGATGCATTGCGCCTTCGGCATCCGCGTCGTGCGCCAGCTGATCGCCGAGGAGAAGCTGCAGCTCGACCCGCGCGCGGTCGCCGAGCTGTGGCAGGAGTCCGAAGCGGCGGAGCGGGCCTATGCCGGCTTCATCCTGCGCGAACCGCTGCTCGGCTACAGCGCCGACCTGCACGTCGAGCAGTTCCGCCACGTCGCCAACCGGCGCGCGCGCCAGCTCGGGCTCGACGAGCCTTTCCCGGGCGCGCGCAACGTCCTGCCCTGGCTCGACGAGCAGGTGAACATGCGCAAGGAGAAGAATTTCTTCGAGACGCGCGTCACCGAGTACCAGACGGGCGGGGCGCTGACGTGGGAGTGATCCGCGCCCTGCCGGGCGGCAACGCGCCGCCGCCCGGCGGCAGCTGGCGCGTGCGGCGCCTGGACGGCGGCGGCACGGCGCGCGACGCCGTGCTGCGCCACCTGCGCGCGCTCGACGCCGACGACCGCTACCTGCGCTTCGGCCATACGGCGAGCGACGCGACGCTCGCCGACTACGTCGCCGCGCTCGACTTCGCGCGCGACGGCATCCTGGCGGTGGGCGCCGGCACGCCCTCGCGCGGCGTCCTGATCGGTCTCGCGCACGTCGCGCTGCAGCCGCCGCAGGCCGAATTCGGACTCAGCGTGCTGCCCGCCTGGCGCCGGCGCGGACTCGGCCGCCGCCTGTTCGTCGCGGCCATGGCGTGCGCGGCGGGCGAAGGGCTCGCGGCGCTGGCGTGCATGACCGGCAACGCGTCGGTGCTCAACATGGCGCGCGAACTCGGCTTCAGCATCCGCCTCGGCGCCGGCGAAGCGTGCGCGACGATCGCCCTGTCCGGCGCGCCGGCGGACGAGCGGCGCGTCCGGGAAGCATGGGAAACGCGGGACGAGCGGGGAGCGCGGAGCGAGCGGGCGGAGCGGGGGGCGGCTTAGGCACCGTGCCTGCGCAGGAGCAGCCAGGCGTCGTCGCCGGTGCCGCCTTCCGCTTCGGCGCGCCAGCCCTGCGCCGCGTAGAAGCGCAGCGCCTCGGCGTTGCGCACCAGGCACTTGAGCGTCGTGCAGCCGCCGGGCAGCGTTGCGCAGGCGTCGAGCAGCGCGCGGCCGATGCCTTGCCGCAGGTGCCCGGGGGCGACGAAAAGGTGGTGCAGGAAACTGTCGGGCAGCCACACCGAAGCGAAGCCGAGCGGCTCGCCGTCGCGTTCGGCGACGAGGATTTCCTCGCCGGCCGTCGCCGCCTCGAAGTCGGCGAGCGCGCAGGCGTCCGCCGGCAGCCAGTGGAAGGCGTGCCGGCGCGAGGCGAGGTAGAGGCGGGCCAGCGCCGCGCGGTCGGCGGCGCGGGCCGGGCGGACGATCAATGCGTGCATGCGCGGAAGAGGCGTGGAAAACGCGTGAACGTAGCGGCCGGCGCCTCAGTCGCCGGTCGGCGAGATGCGGAAGGAGCGCACCTGCGGCAGGCCACGCAGGGACGTGGCGAGCGCCGCCGGGTTGTCGGCGCGCGTCGTGCGGATGACCATGCGGTACTCGAACCACAGGCCGTCGTCGCTGGTGCGGTAGCTGATGTTGCTCACCGTGAAGCCATGCTCGACGAGCAGCGCACGCACCTCCGCCTCGGTCATCACCTCGTTGCGCGCGAAGCGGATGTGGTGGTGTGCGTAGGAGTGCTGCGGCATCTTCGCTTCGAGCCAGCGGAAGACGGAAAGGATGCCGATGGTCAGCACGGTGGCAAGGATGGCCGGGAAGTAGAAGCCGACGCCCATCAGGATGCCGATCGCCGCCGTGATCCAGATCGACGCGGCGGTGGTCAGGCCGCGCACGCTGAGGCCTTCCTTGAAGATCACGCCGGCGCCGAGGAAGCCGATGCCGGTCATGATGCCCTGCGCCATGCGCGTCGGGTCGGTGCGGATGGTGTCGAGCGGCACGCCCGGCAGCCACTTCCATTGGTAGAGCGTGACCAGCATGAGCAGACTGGAGGCCAGGCAGACCAGCGTGTGCGTGCGGAAGCCGGCCGGCCGCGCGTGGAAGCTGCGTTCGAGTCCGATGACACCGCCGGCAACCAGTGCGCCGATCAGATGGAGGGTGATGATGACGTAATCGGCGTCCATGGCGACTCCTTTCGGGATTCTCGTTGTTCTTCAGGCAGCCTGCGGCAGTCCGGAGGGGATCATGCCATCGCCTTCGCCCGAGGTCCAATCGCCGCGCCCGCGCAGCGCGCGTCGGCGCTCGTTTTACCGCCTTTCTGGCCGCCTTTTTGCCATCCGTTTCCGTCGAGATTTCCGCTGGCAGGCGAGACTTCGCGTGTGCATGCCCCGCCCGCAACGCGCGGCGACGAGGCGCCGGCAGCCGTCGCCGCAATGGCGCGTTCCGGCGGGGCGGGAACGCGGGGACGCCCGGGCGGTGCGCGCCCCGTTCGCGCCCCGTTCGCGCTACGCCGCCGCGTCCGGCGCCGCTTCGACTTCGACGCAGGCGGCGAGGATGTCTTCGAGGGCCAGTTCGGTGTGCTCGATCTGGACCACCGTGAGCGGTCGCTGGGCGAGCACGCGCAGCGTCTGGCCGGGGATCAGGCCGTAGGCGAGCAGGCGCTCGCGCAGGTCGCCGGCGGTGTCGGCGGCGAAGCCGGCGATGCGCGTCAGGGCGCCGGGGCGCACGCCGCGCAGGGTGTCCGGCGCGCTCCGGCGGTGCGGGGCGTGTTGGGTGTGCGGTTTGCGTTTCATGGTCATTGTCCCCAGCCGGCGAGGGCCAGCGCGAAGCGGAGCACGCCGCCGAGGAAGAAGGCGAACGGCATGATCAGGGCGAGCATCAGGGCGGCGCGGCGCGCGCCGTGCTCCTTGACGATCATCATCAGGCTGGCGAAGCAGGGCACGAAGAGGGTCAGCGTGACGATGCCGACGACCATCTGCGCCGGGCTCAGCGCGGCGCCCATGGCGAACAGGCCGGTGGCGCCGAAGTCGCGGCGCAGGAAGCCCATCAGGAAGGCCGCCGAGGCCTCCTTGGGCAGGCCGAGCCAGCCGGTGACGAGCGGTTCGCCGGCCTCGATCAGCCAGGGCAGGGCGCCGATCCGGTCGAGTGCGTAGAGCAGGAAGGAGCCGATCAGGAAGAGCGGGATCACTTCGACGAGGTACCACTTGAGGCGCGCCCAGGTCTTGGTCAGCACGTTGCCGACGGCCGGCAGGCGGAGCGGCGGCAGTTCGGTCATGAGCGGGATGCGGCGGCCCTTGATGACGCGGTTGGCGAGCCAGCCGACGGTGACGAGGACGAAAAGGACGATGCCGAACCAGATCAGCGTGGCGCCGAACGAGATGCCGGCGAGCATGCCCATGACGACGCCGAGCTGCGCCGAGCAGGGGATGGCGAGCGCGAGCAGGAAGGTGACGATCAGCTTCTCGCGCGGGCTGTGCAGGATGCGCGTGGTCAGCGTCGCCATCGTCACGCAGCCGAGGCCGAGCACCATCGGCAGCACGGCGCGGCCGTTCAGGCCGATCTTGCTGAAGCTCTTGTTGGAGAGCACGGTCAGGCGCGAGAAGTAGCCCGAGTCCTCGAGTGCGCCGAAGGCGATGAAGAAGGTGGTGACGATCGGCAGGATCAGCGCCAGCGCGTAGGTCATGCCCATCGTCCATAGGCCGTAGGGGCCGATCAGCAGGTCGGACAGCCAGGGCCAGGGCACGGCGTCGCGCACGGCGCCTTCGAACCACGGGTTGACGATCGTGCCGAAGAGGTCCTCCTCGAGCAGGCCGACCAGCGTGCCGGCGCCGAATTCGCCGACGAACCAATAGATGGCGTAGAGCACGACGAGCAGGATGGGCCAGCCCCAGCGCGGGTTGACGGAAAGCGCGCCGAGCTTCTGCGCGAAGGTGTTGGCGCCCTGCGGCGTCTGGCGCAGGACGCGGCCGGCGATGCGGTCGGCGCAGGCCATGCGCGTCTGCTGCAGGATGGCGGAGAGCGGTTCGGGGTAGTCGAGCTGCAGCGTGTCGCGCAGCTCGCGCATGGCATCGAGCGTGCCGGGCGGCAGGCGCTCGGCCAGCCAGCTTTCGAGTTCGCCGTCGCCGGCCAGGAAGAGCAGGCCGAGGGCGCGCGGCGCGAGCGTCGGCGCCTGCGGCAGCGCGGCGAGCTGGCCGGCCAGGCGGTCGAGCGTGCTTTCCACGTCGGCTGGGTATTCGAGGCGGAAGCGCGGCACGGCGGCCTGCGGAATGGCCGCGCGCAGCTCGGCGACGCCCTTGCCGCGCGTGGCGACTGTCGGCAGTACCTGCAGGCCGAGTTCGGCACTCAGCGCGGCGGCATCGACGCGCGCGCCGCGCGCCTCGGCCTCGTCGACCATGTTCAGCGCGAGCAGCATCGGGCGGCCCATTTCGGCGAGCAGCACGGCGAGCTGCAGGCTGCGGCGCAGGTTCTTGGCGTCGCCGACCTGGAGCAGCGTGGCGTTCTGCTCGTCGAGCAGGGCGCGCGTCGTGGCGTGTTCGTCGCCGGTGCGCGAGGGCAGCGAGATGACGCCGGGCGTGTCGAGCACGGACAGGCCGCCGAGCGCCTGCGCCTTGCCGCGCGAGACTTCGACGGTGGTCCCGGGATAGTTGGAAACGGTGACGTAGCGGCCGGTCAGCGCGTGGAAGAGGACCGATTTTCCGACGTTGGGCTGGCCGACGAGGAGCAGGCCGGAAAGCGCCGAAAGCGCGGGAGAGGGGAGGGCCGCGGTCGCGGCGGATTCGTTCGACATGCGTGTTCTCGGAGAAATTCTTGCGGGGAGGCGCGGGCGCTATTGTCTCTCGGCTGCGTACAGACAGTGCGGGCCGATTTGCGCCAGCGTGGCGCAGCCGGTCAGCGCCATGGTCATTTCGAGTTCGTCGCGCAGCAGGCGCAGGACGTGTGCGACGCCGAGCGCGCCGGCCGTCGCCAGTCCCCAGATATAGGGGCGGCCGATCAGCACGGCGCTGGCGCCGGCGGCGAGCGCCTTGAAGGCGTCGCTGCCGCTGCGGATGCCGCTGTCGAGCAGCACCGGAATCCGCCCGCCGCAGGCGGCGACGACGGCGGGCAGGGCGTCGAGGCTGGCCGGCGCGCCGTCGAGCACGCGGCCGCCGTGGTTGGAGACGATCAGGCCGTCGCAGCCGGCGGCGAGCGCGCGGCGGGCGTCGTCGGGATGCAGGATGCCCTTGAGCAGCAGCGGGACGTGGATGCGCTCGCGCAGCCAGGCGAGGTCGTCCCAGGTCGGCGCCTGCGTCATCCAGCCGTCGAACACCGGGCTTTGCCCGGCGCGCAGCGGCGCCTCGGCGAGCGGCGCTTCGAGATTGACCGCGCGTACCTGCGGCGGCAGTTGCATGGCGGCCTGCTTGACCGGCGCGTCGACGGTGAACACGACGGCCGCGTAGCCCGCTGCGAGGGCGCGCTGCACGAGGCGCAGCGAGCGTTCGCGCTCGCCCTGCCAGTACAGCTGGAACCACTGCGGGCGTTCTCCGGCGCGCGCGATGTCCTCGAGCGACAGGCTGGCCAGCGAGCTGACGACGGCGATGCCGCCCTGCGCATCTGCCGCGGCCACGCTGCCGGCTTCGGCGTCGGGGTGGAAGAGGCGCTGGTAGGCGATCGGCGCGAGCAGGAAGGGATGCTCGAAGCGCTGTCCGCAGAGTTCGAGTCGGGTGTGGCCGCCACGCACGTCGGCGAGCATGCGCGGCAGCAGGCGCTGCGCCGGAAAGCTCGCAAGGTTGGCGGCCAGCGAGACGCCCTCGCCGCTGCCGGCTTCGAGGTAGCGCCAGGCTTGTTCGGCGAGGCGGGCTTCGGCGTGCGGCCGGTAGTCGGCCGGGGTGCCGATGCCGGCCGGAATGCTGGCGCTTGAATGCGGGCCGGACGTCATGTTCAGCTGTCCGCCCAGCGCCGCAACAGGTTGTGATAGATGCCGGTCATGCGCACCACCGGTTCGGTTTCGCCGATTTCCTCGCGCAGGTCGAGCAGCGCCATGTCGAGGTCGTAGAGCATTCGCCGCTGGCCGGCGTCGCGCACCATGCTCTGCATGAACATGAAGCAGGCGATGCGTTCGCCGCGCGTGACCGGCGAGACTTCGTGGATCGACGAGGAGGGGTAGACGACCATGCTGCCGGCCTTGAGTTTGAGGCCGTGGCGGCCGAAGGTGTCGTCGACGGTGAGCAGGCCGCCGTCGTAGTCCTCCGGTTCGGAGAAGAACAGGGTGGCCGAGACGTCGGCGCGCACGTAGCCGCTGCCGTCGGGCATGCCTCGCATCGCGTTGTCGGTGTGGAAGCCGTAGTGATTGCTGTCGCCGCCGTAGCGGTTGAAGAAGGGCGGCAGGATCTTCAGCGGCAGCGCGGCGGTGAAGAACATGGCGTTGCGGTTGAGCGCGCCGAGCACCAGCTGGCGCAGGCGGAAGAGATGCGGCGATTCTTCCGGGATCTGCAGGTTGTTCTTGACGGTGGCGGCCTGGATGCCGGCCGTGACCTTGCCGCTGACCCATTCCGCCTCGGCGAGCAGGGTGCGCGCTTCGGCCAGTTCTTCCGTGGTGAGGACGTCGTCGATGGTGATCAGCATGTTTTTCTCTCCCCAAAAAAGCCCTTCCCGCGAGAGCGGGAAGGGCGCGGCTTGGCTCAGAACTTCAATTCGCCGGTGAGGATCGCCGCGCGCCGGGTGCCCGGTACGACGAAGCCGCCGTTGTCGTAGATCGCATCGTAATACACGGTGTCGAACAGGTTGCGGACGTTCAGGCGCACCGCCCATTTCTGCTCTTCGTAGGCGACCATCGCGTCCCAGCGGGTGTAGGACGGCGCGGTGTTTACGCTGAAAACGCCGTTGGTGAAGTTGCCGTTCCCGGTCGGCGAGTAAGCGAGTCGGCTGCCCTTGGCCTCGACGCCGCCGCCGACCTTCCAGTTACCCGGCAGCTTGTAGGTGCTCCACAGGTTGAAGGTGTAGGCCGGCGTGTTGCGCGGGCGCTGCCCGACGAGGCGCGGGTCGGCCTTGGTGATGACGCCGGTCGTGGCGTTGATGTTTTCTGCCGTGTCGAGGATTTCGGCCTTCATCAGCGCGATGCCGGAGAACACTTCCCACTTCTCGGTGATGCGTCCGGCGAGTTCGAACTCGATGCCGTCGGTGCGCCGCTTCTTGGTCAGGATGGAGGCCGTCGATTCGAGGTCGGTGCTGCGTTCCCAGTCCTTGTTGGCGCGGTAGAGGGCGGCGCGCAGGGCGAGGTCGCCGTCCATGAACAGCCACTTGGCGCCGAGTTCGGTGACTTGGCTGCGCTCGGCCGGCTGCGGCGCGACGGTCAGCTGGTAGAGGTCGGCGGTCGGGCTGAAGGAATCGCTCCAGCCGAGGTAGTAGTGCGTTTCCGCTGCCGGGTGCCAGGACAGCGCGGCGCGCTTGCTCCATTCGCCGAAGCGCAGATTGGTCGAGGCGGTGCCGCCGTAGTTGGCGTCCATCTCGTCGCGGCGCAGGCCGACGGTGGCCTTCCATTGCGGGATGAATTCGACCGTGTCCTGCACGTAGAGCGCGTAGGAATCGCTCTTGAAGGTCGAGGCGGCGGTCGCCGCTTCCTGGTCGGGATAGTAGGCGGGCGGGTTGGCCGGGGTGGAGCCGCCGAAGTTGCGCAGGCCGTTGCGCCGGTTCTTTTCCTTCAGATATTCCATGCCGGCGAGGAATTCGTGCCCCATGCTGCCGGTCTTGAACTTGGTGCTCAGGTCGGATTGCAGGGTGACCGTTTCGTAGTGCATGGCGCGCGTCTTGTCGCTGCCGCCCGAAGCGCTGGCTGTCGGCGCGCCGCCCTGCGGTGCTTTCGCCCAGTAGCTGCGCTCGTAGTCGGCGAAGCGCAGCTGGGTGCGCAGGCGGGTGTCGGGCGAGAAGTCGTATTCGTTGACCAGCGTCGTCATCGTCGTGTCGCTGTCGTCGAAGGTCTTGTTGGCGCCCCAGTAGGTGCTGGCCGGGTACAGGGTCGTCGGGCGCTTGGTGGCGCTGTCGAAGGGAACGCCGTAGTCCGGGTTGTCCCGCGTCTTCAGGTGCAGGTAGTTGACCCAGAAGCGGTTGTGCGAATTCTGGTTGAGCGCGAGGCTGACGGCGGCGCCCTGACGATGGATTTCGGGCTCGTCGCCGTTCGTCGGGTTGCTGCGCCAGCTGCCTTCGTCGCGGTTCATCAGGTTGACGCGCAGGCCGGTGTCGGGGCTGAAGCGCTTGTTGAGGTCGAAGGTGACTTCCTTGTAGCCCTCGGTGCCGACGCTGGCGGTGGTCTTGTACTTGTCGATGGCGAGCGGCGTCTTGGTCACCTGGTTGATCACGCCGCCGGCCTGGCCGCGTCCGAAGAGCATGGCGCCGGCGCCGCGCAGGACGTCGATCTGCTCGGAGTTGAAGGTTTCGCGGTTGTACTGGGCGGTGTCGCGGATGCCGTCGAGGTACATGTCGCCGAAGGTGTAGAAGCCGCGCAGCATCATGTTGTCGCCCGAACGCCCGCCTTCCGCGGCGTTGAAGGAGATGCCGGAGACGTTGCGCAGCGCTTCGCGCAGCGAGCCGACCTGCTGTTCTTCCATCAGATTGTTGGTGATCGTCGTCACCGCCTGCGGAATGTCGTGCGGGTCCTGCAGCACCTTGCCGACGCGGGTCTTGGTGGCGAGGTAGCGGTCCGGTTCGGCTTCGGCCTGCCCGGTGACGACGACCGTCGACAGGGTCTGGTCGGTGCCGGCGGCCTTGGCTGCAGGTTGTCCCTGCTGCGCGGCGGCGCTCAGGGATACGGCCATCATCGTCGCGGCGAGCGGCAGCAGGCGCGGCGCGGCGCTTTCGGTCGCCTTCGGCGTCGTTTGCGGGTTATTTTCCCGCTTCGTCTTTTTATGGTTGCGCATGAAGATTCTCCATGTGGGGGCGAGACTTGGCTGGCGTTTGGCTGGCTGGGGGTTGGGGGAAGGGAAGGCGTCGGGCTGGGTTTTCCAGACGCGCAAATGCGCCTTCGTCGCCGAAGGCGCATCCGGGTCCGGCGAACTTAGCGTGCCGCGCTCGGGTCGGTGACGAAGCCGATGCGGGCGAGACCGAGGCGCGCGGCCTCGCTCATCACCTGGGCGACCTTTTCGTAGGGCGTCGTGCGTTCGGCGCGGATGTGCAACTCCGGCTGCGGCTGCTGCGCGCCGGCCGCCTTCAGGCGCTCGGTGAACTGTTCGCCGTCGACCGCTTCGCCGTTCCAGAACAGCTGGCTGTTCGCGTCGATCGCCAGCTGCACGTTGTCCGGCTTGGTCAGGTTGGCCGACGACGAAGCCTTCGGCAGGTCGACCTTGACCGCGTGCGTGAGCAGCGGCGCGGTGACCATGAAGATGATGAGGAGCACCAGCATGACGTCGATCAGCGGCACCATGTTGATTTCGGCGAGCGGCTCGTTGTCGTCGCCGCCGTCCATGCTTGCGAAGGCCATGGCCGCTCCTCAGCGCAGCGCGAGGCCGGGATGGCCGCCGCTCTTGTCGTCGCCGGCGGCGAGGCCCTGCGCGCGCGCCATGGCGATCACCTTTTCGCTGGTCGCGCGGGCGTCGGTCAGCATCGGCGAGGTCTTGATGCCGGTGGCGAGGAAGGCGAACACGTCGTAGGCGAAGGAGTTCAGGCGCGACAGCGTGTTGCGGTTGGAGCGCGCGAAGGCGTTGTAGGCGATGGCGGCGGGGATCGCCACGGCGAGGCCGATGGCGGTCATGATCAGCGCTTCGCCGACCGGGCCGGCGACCTTGTCGAGCGTGCCCTGGCCGGACAGGCCGATGGCCAGCAGCGCGTGGTAGATGCCCCAGACGGTGCCGAAGAGGCCGACGAAGGGCGCCGCCGAGGCGACGGTGGCGAGGAAGGTCTGGCCGAATTCGAGGTGGCTGCGGTCTTCGTCGATGGCGCGCTTGAGGGCGCGCGTCAGCAGTTCCTCGGGGTTGCCGGCGTTGACCAGGCTGACGGCGTTGCAGTCGCAGCCGCTCTTGTGGCGCTGCTGCTGCTCGATCGCCGTGAAGCCGTGGTGCACGAGATGCGAGAAGGGTTCGGTGGTGCCGCTTTCGCGGATGCGCGAAGCGACGGCTTCGAGGTTGGGGGCGTCCCAGAAGGCATCGAGGAAGGCTTCGCTCTTGCGGCGCATGCGGAAGACGCGCACGCCCTTGGTCACGATCAGGTACCAGGTGCCGATCGAGGCCAGCAGCATCAGGGCGAGTACGAAGCGGGCGACGCCGTCGGCGTTGCTCAGGAAGTGGGCAAAGCCCATGGGGTTTTCCATAGTGACCTCTTAGCTTCTCAAATTGAAAACGATGGGGACCAGCACCCAGGCGCCGATGGCTTCGTCGCCGCGCCGGGCGGCGACGAACTTCCAGCGCCAGACGGCCTCCTGGGCGGCCTGATCGAGGCGCGGCGAGCCGCTGCCGGTCTTGACTTCGATCTGGCTCGGGCGCCCGTTCGGCTCGACGAAGACGCGCAGTACGACCTTGCCTTCCTCGCCCATGCGGCGCGACAGCGAAGGGTAGGTGGGCGCCGGGTTTTGCAGATAGTCGGCGTCGAAGCGCGCCTGCGTCACCGCGGCGGGGGCGGGCGGCGCGGGGGGCGCCGGCGCGGGCGGCGCTTCCTTGACCGTCGGTACTTCGTAAGCGGGGCTCGGCGCCTCGGTCTGCGCGGCGAGGACGGGCTGCTGCTTGACCGGCGCCGGCGTCGGGCGCGGCACGGGCTTGCGCTCGACCGGTTGCGGGCGGGGAGGCGCGACTTCCGGCGCGGGTGGCGCCGGCGGCAGCACCTGCACCATCAGGCTGGCGAGCGGCGCCGGCAGCGGAACGACGTCGAGCGAGGCGAGCAGCGCGAGGACGGCGACGTGAGCGGCGACGATCGCGGCGATGCCGGCGAGGGAAATGCGGTGTGCCGCATGGGCGGCATATGCGCCTTGGCTTGCGGCTGGGGCGGAGGCTGTCGTCATTGCAACAAGCTTTAAAACGAGAATTGTTCGCATTGTATATGAGAACGGTTCTTGTTGCTAAATGTTTCTGTGATGGCGCTTCGTCGGCGCCGCGTGCGGCACCTGTCTGCGTGAAACGTGGGGGCGTGGCGGGGGAGGAGCGTGGACAAAAGCGACGTTCCCGGACGGTGTGATGCGAGGCGGGAAGAGGCGGGAAGAGGCGGGGGCCGGACGGAGTCAGCTCGAAGCCGTGCGGAGGCGTCTGGAGCAAAGGACCTGGGGGGGGGCGGTTGGCGGAAGCGGAGGATGGCGCGCCGCCGCTGCGCGCCGGGCGCGGCACGGCGGTCCGCGGGGGAGGGCGATCTCCGGATTGCGGGCCCGGAGATCGCTAGCGGCCGATGCCTACCAGACGAAGAAGACGGTGTACCAGACTTCGACCATGAGGAGCGCCGGGAAGGTCATGCAGGCCAGCGCCAGCAGGCGGCGCAGCCAGCCGGCGGAGGATTGCAGGACGAGACGCAGCGCCAGCCAGAAGGCGCCGCCGGCGCCGAGCGCGAGGAGAGCGATGCGGACTTCGCCGACCCAGCCGAGCGGCACGTGCTCGGCCTTCAGGTGGGTCAGCGTCAGCATCGACAGGCCAAGGAAGACGCTGATCCCGGCCAGCGGGGCGAGCGCCATGGTCAGACGTTGCCAGGGCAGGCGGCGGTCGCGCAGGAGCGCGGCGGCGAGCAGCGGGCCGAGGCCGAGCACGGCGCCGAGCAGAAGGCCGCCGCCCAGGATGTAGGTGAGGACCAGCGCGCCGTCGAGCCAGGTGAACACGTCGTTGGCTTCCGGATAGTGGGTGAGCAGCCACCACGGCGCGTTGTCCTGCAGCAGCGTGAAGGAGTCGCGCTCGACCAGCCATTCGGCGATGCGCATCTTGGCCTGCACGAACCACGGGCTGACCGTCCACTGGAAGGCGGCGCTGGCGACGCCGAGGATGCCGAAAAGGAGGGTGATCGCCTCGGCGGTCGAGGCGCGCGACTGCGTGTCGACGATCTCGGCGCCGGGGACGCGCGGCGCCAGCTGCACGGCGTCGCGGTGGCCGGCGCAGCGCCCGCAGGAGTGGCATTCGGCGGCGCTGGTCATGCGCCGGATATCGACCAGCGGCGCGCAGTTGACCGGCTGGATCGGAATGACGCGGCGTTTTCTCTCGCTCGCCTCGTTCTCTTCCTTGTCCCAGGCGCTGCGGTCGACGCGGTAGTGCAGCGGCGCGACCTTGGCGAGGATGGCGAAGACGCCGGAGGCCGGGCACAGGTAGCGGCACCAGATGCGCTTGCCGCGCCCGTAGACGAGCCCGATGCCGATCGCCGCGACGCTCGAGCCGCCGAGGACGAGGAGGGCGGCCTGCGGGTATTCGTAGACGCTGACCAGCTGGCCGTACACCGTGGTGCACACGAAGGCGACGAAGGGCCAGCCGCTCCACTTGAGCCAGCGCGGCACCGGCTTGCCCAGCCCGCGCCAGCTGACCCATTCGGTGAGCGAGCCTTCCGGGCAGAACAGGCCGCACCAGACGCGGCCGAGGGTCAGCGTGGCGATCATCACGCCCGGCCACCAGACGCCCCAGAAAACGAACTGGGCGAACAGGCGCAGGTTGTCCCACAGGTGCGCGCCCTCGGGCGGCAGCGGCATGAAGGCGGGAATGATGACGAGCGCGAAGTAGAAGACGACGACGAACCACTGGAGAGCGATGATGGCCTTGCGATGGCGCGCCAGCGCGAGGCCGAGCGCAGCGACGGCGCGCCGCGCGGCGGCCGCAAAGCCGAAGCCGCGCGGCTCGGGGAGCGGCGCGGCCAGGGCCGGTGCGGCGGCGGGAGAAATGCGGGAGGTTTCGTCAGACACGGCGTTGCATCCTCGATTTGGCGAAGCTGACGACGGCCCAGTAGGCGACGTAGATGAGCAGCAGCATCAGCGAAGGCTGGGCGCGATAGCCGGTGAGGTTGGCCAGCATCCGGCCGGTGGGCAGCGTGTCGTCGAGCAGCGCCGAGGTATCCCACAGCGGATCGACGAGCGTCGGCAGCAGGCCCATGCCGATCACGCGTTCGACGCCGGATACGAGCAGCGCGGCGGCGAAGACGAGCAGCAGCAGGCCGGTGATCTGGAAGAAGCGGCGCTGGTCGAGGAAGCGCAGGCCGCGCGCCGCTGCCCAGGCGGTGAAGGCGGCGAGCACGAAGCCGGCCAGCGCGCCGGCGGCGAGGCTGGCGACGCTGTCCTGTTCGAGTCCGAGGCCGTAGAGGAAGATCACCGTTTCGGCGCCTTCGCGCGCGATCGCCAGTGCGCTGATCGTGGCGATGCCGAGCCAGCTGCCGCGGTCGGCGGCGCGCGCCAGTCCGGCTTCGAGCTGGCCCTTCATCGCGCGGCCGTGGCGCGCCATCCAGAGCACCATCTGCGTGATCAGGCCGGCGGCGACGAACAGGATGGCGGTCTGGAACCACTCGAGCGCCTGTCCCGAAAGCTCGTCCTGCGCGGCCAGCATGGCCCAGCCGAGCGCCAGCGCCAGCCCGATGCCGGCGCCGACACCGGTCCACAGGGCGCGCAGGCCGCCGTCGGCCGGGTTGCGTCTGAGCCAGGCGTAGAGGATGCCGATCACCAGCATGGCTTCGACGCTTTCGCGCCAGACGACGAAGAGTGCGTTACCCATGATGCTTCCTTATTTGGCGACGATGCGGCCTTGCGCAGTTTCCGGGTGGAAATCGCCGAAGAACTTGTAGGTGCCCGGTTTCATCGGCTGGAAGATGAGGAAGCTGGAGGCGCCCGGAGCGAGCACCTTTTCCTTCCGCAGTTCGATGCTTTCGAATTCCTCGGCGCCCGGTCCTTCGTTCTTGATGAGCAGCCTGAATTTGGTGTTGGCCGGCACTTCGAGCGTTTCCGGAATGAAGTGGCCGGCCTTGATCAGCAGGTTGAAGGTCGGCATGTCCTGAGCCTGCACGGGCGCCAGCGAAACCAGTTGCAGAAGACCGGCGAGCAGTGCCGGGGCGGAATAGCGTAGCGCTTTGTGCAGGATCATGGATGTGCCTTGTGGCGTGGTGGATTAGAAAGCGAGCTGCGCGCGCAGGCCGAGGATCTTCACGCCGCTCGCATCGGTGTTGCCGCCGAGGCGCGTGATGTACTGGAAGTTCGGCGACAGTTCGAACTGCTTGCTGATGCGGTAGCGGTAGTACAGCTCGGCAAGCTTTTCGGAACCGCTGGGCGAGTAGCTGAAGCTGTTGATGCAGTTGCCGTCGGCATCGGCTTGCAGGCAGCCCGTGCCGCCGTTGGCGCTGAATTCGCTGCTGGCGCGCATCATACCGAAGGCGATGCCGAGCGAGTCGCCGCCGCGCGACCAGTAGGAACCGTTGAACTCGCTGCCCAGGGTGATGGCGCGGTCGAAGCGCACGGCGCCGCTGATCTGCTGGCCGTAACGCCCGAACAGCGTGATGCCGTCGCCGACCTTCTGGTCGGCGGACAGGCCCCAGCCGGCGTGCTTGGCGGTGGTGACGCCGTCGAGCTCGAGACCTTTGCTGCGCTGCCAGGTATAGACGCGGTAGTTGCCGGTCAGGCCGCCGAAGAACTTCAGCGAGGTTTCCGCCTGCGCCATGATCAGCGGCGAGGTCAGGCTGCGCTGGTAGTTCGAGCCCTTCGGTCCGGAGCCGAAGACGCCGAGCGACAGGCGCCAGGTTTCCGGCTTGCGCTGCTCGTTCAGGTAGGAGGCGATGAAGCCCGGCTGGAAGCCGTTGGCGTCCACGCCGATCTGCCCGCCGGCGTCGAGCAGCGGGTTGTGCACGAAGGCCGAGTTGAGGAACTGGCGGCCTTCGTCGCCGGCCGCGACGTTCTGGTCGAAGAAGCCGAAGAGGTCCATCTTGCCGAAGGTCAGCTCCAGCTTTTCCCGCGAGCGCGGCTTGAAGCCGCCGAAGGGCAGCGGGATGCTGGCCTGATAGTAGGCCTGGCCGAGAATGGCCACCGAGTCGTCGGGGCTGGCGCCGCTGGCGCGGAAAGCGACCGCGTTGGGCGCCGAGCCGAAGGCGCCGAGTGCCGACATCGGCGCGTTCAGGCCCTGGCCCTGGCCGATGCGGACGTGGGCGAAGACCTTGTGCTCGGTGTCGCCGATCGGCGTCAGCGGCAGCTCGACGGTGACGTCGGCGCGGTAGTTGAGCTGGCTGTTGCCGTTCTCGGTGCCCTTGGGCAGCCCGCTCGGGCGCTGGGCCACGGTGGTCAGGCTCATGCCGGCCTTGAGGCCGTCGAGGGCGTCGATCTTCTTCGCCGCCTTCTTGACCGCGAGCGAATCCTTCTCGATGGCCTTCAGGCGGTAGGTGAGTTCCGGCTCGTTCTCGCTGATGTTGTCGCTGTCCAGGCCCTTGACCACCCTGGCCTGGGTTTCCTCCAGCGTCTTCAGGCGCTCTTCGAGCGCGACCGGCGCCGCCGCTTGCTGCGCGTTCGCCTTGATCTGTCTTTCCAGTTCGGCGTTGCGCTTCTCGAGCTGTTCGAGGCGGGCGTTCATCTTTTCCAGCAGGCGCAGCGTTTCGTCCTTGGCCGGCGCGGCCTCGACCTGCGCGGCGACGAGCGCGGCGCAGGCGAGGGCCAGCGGCCGCAGCCGCGTTGTAAGCGAGGTGTGCGGTGCGCTCATCGCTCAGTACCCGCCTTTTTTACCGATGCCGACGTAGGTGAATTCGTATTCGACTTCGAAGGGCTTGAACCAGGGGCGGACGCCGGTCAGACGGTCGGTGTGGCGGCCGAAGTGGGAATGGGCGTTGGCCGAGGGCGGCAGGACGGTGTATTTCACATGGTATTTGCCCGGTCCGAAGAGCTTGATGTTGTCGCCGTAGTGCGGGCCGTCGTTGGCCACCATGGGCATGAATTCGCCGGCCACCTTCTGCTTGCTGTCGAGTTTCGTCACTTCGAACTTGACGACCAGATAAGGAATCCACGCGCCTTCTTCGAAACCGTTCGGGTTGTTGGCCAGCGCCTTGATGTCGGCTTCGATGTGGATGTCGGATTCCTCGGGCTTCTTCATCATGCCGTCCGGTTCCATCGTCACCGGCTGCAGATAGACGGCGGCGATTTCCATGCCGTTGCGCTGCTGCGGCACGCCGATCGGATACTCGACGGCGGCGGCCGGCGCGGCGAAGAAGGCGGCCATCGAGAGCGTGCAGGCTGCGGCCAGTTTTTTCATTTGCGACATGGTGAATCTCCCTTGATCAAAGAATCAGGCTGGCTATCTCGACGAGAATGGCTGGCGCGTGTGGTGAACCGGATTGCGTGCGGACGGTTGCGGTGCGAGAGGGGGCTGCGGAAAGCGGGGGCGGGCGGAAATGCGCGAGCGACCGGAAACCGCAAGGCGGGCGCTTGCGGTCCGGAGCGGCCGCGCGGGCGGCGCGCGGCGAATAATTCAGACATTTTCGGAGGTCGAACGAGAACGATTTGCATATCATATGAGAATGGTTCTCGTTTTTCAAGTTATTGCGCCGCGCCTGCCCGCATCCCGGAGAAGGCGCCGTGCCGCAGCCGCGCCATTCGAATGCGGGCCGGATGGTACGCCGCGCAAGCCAGGCTGAACTTTGACGCAGCGCAAGAATCCACGTATATCGTCGCCCTGGCGCGCGGGCCCGGCCCGCCGAACGGACAGCGCCGTCCGCTCGGGGCGCCGCGGGGATTTCCCGCCGTGTTTTCCGTTATTCAGGTTTCCATTCCATGTCTTCTACGCACGACCGTCTGCCCCGTCAGGGGCTTTTCCTGCTGGCCGCCCTCGCGCTGGGCTGGGGGCTCAACTGGCCGATCATGAAGGTGGCGCTTGCCGAGCTGCCGCCGCTTTACTTTCGCGGCTCCTGTCTTTTCCTCGGCGGCCTCGGCATGCTCGCCATCGCGCGCGCCGGCGGCAGCATCGCGGTGCCGCGCGAGCGCTGGGGGCGCCTGCTGATCGTTTCGCTGTTCAACATCGTCGGCTGGAACGTGCTGCTCGTGTATGGCGTCCTGCTGCTGCCGTCCGGGCGCGCGGCGCTGCTCGGCTACACGATGCCGGTGTGGAGCGTGCTGCTTTCCGTGTGGCTGCTCGGCGAGCGCCTGACCGGGCCGCGCCTGATCGGGCTGGTGCTCGGCTTCGCCGGCGTGCTCGTGCTCATGGGCGGCAGTCTGGGCGGCATGCTGCAGGCGCCGGTCGGCGTGATCTGCATGATCGCGGCGGCGTGGAGCTGGGCGCTCGGCGTGGTGCTCCTGAAGCGCCTGCCGGTGGGCCTGTCGACGACGGCGCTGACCGGCTGGATGATGCTGCTCGGCAGCCTGCCGATGCTGGCGGCGGCGATTCCGCTGGAAACCTCGCGCCTCGTCGTGCCGAGCTTCTGGCCGGCCTTCGGCCTGGTCTACAGCGTTTTCATCGCCTTCATGTTCTGCTACTGGGCGTGGAACCGCATCGTGCTGATGGTGCCGGTCGCCGTTTCGTCGCTGTCGTCGCTGGTCACGCCCCTGATCGGCGTGCTCGGCGGCGCGATCTTCCTCGGCGAGCAGCCCGGCTGGCGCGAAGGCCTGGCCGCGCTGCTCATTCTCGCCGCGGTCGGCGTCGTCTCGCTCAAACGTACGGGCTGAGGCGGCGCTGCCGGCGGCCGCGCCGCTTGCGCCACCAGACGTAGGCGCCGGTGACGGAGAGCATGGCGACGACGAGGCCCATGAGCGAGATCAGGATGCGTCCGGGCAGACCGAGGATGCGTCCGGAATGCACCGGAAACTGCGCCTGCACGAAGATGTCCGCCGCCGTGCCCTGCCAGGGCAGGCGTTCGCCGAGCAGGCGGCCGTCGGCGCCGTCGAAGAAGAGGCGCGCCGGGCCGACGCCGGCGGCGCCGTGGTCGTCGCCCGGGCGGAAGAACTGCACGCCGTAGACGCCGAAGGCGGTCGAGTAGAAGACGCTGCCCGGCGGTTCGCGCCAGGCGCGGCGCTGCGCTTCGGCGCGCGCGGCATCGACGATCTCGGCGAAGCCGACGCGGGCTGCGAGCGGCTGCAGCGGGCTGGCCGGGGCGCGCGTCTCGAAGGGCGTCGGCGTCACCTGCGAGACGCTGGAGAGCAGCGGGTAGAAGACTTCGCGGTAGAGATTCAGCGAGAAGGCGGTGAAGGCCAGGACGAAGAGCAGGATCCAGGTCCACAGGCTGCCGGCGCGGTGCAGGTCGTAGTTGAGCTTGTAGCTGCCGGCGCCGCGCCGCACGCGCCAGGCGGGCAGCCAGCGCTGCCGCCACGAGCGCTGCGGGTGAACGGCGGCCATGCCTGGGACGGAGCTTTTGGTCGTGCCGCCCTTGCCGCGCCGGTGTGCCGGGAGAGTCAGATAGACGCCGGTGAAGCAGTCCACGGTCCAGAGGATGGCGACGATGCCGAGCAGCCAGATGCCCCAACGATCTTCGCCCTTGATTTCGGGAACGTGCAGGCTGAAGTGCAGCTTGTAGAGGAAGGAAACGACGTTCTCGCGGGTGATCGGCCAGACGGCGCCCCATTCGCGCCGGCCCAGTTCGGCGCCGCTCGCCGGGTCGATGAAGACCTGGTTGTAGCCGGTTTCGAAGAGCTTGCCGGTGGCCGGGTCGACGCGCGGCTGGACGCCGAAGGCGAGGCTTTCGCCGCTTTCGGCGGCGAGCGGGACGAAGCTGACCTGGACGCGTGGATCGTTCGCCTCGATCCGCTGCGCGAGTTCGAGCGACGGCAGCGCCGGGCGCCCATGGTCGTCGCCCGGCGCGTGCATCAGGTGCGGGTTGAGCAGGTCGTCGAGTTCGTGGTCCCAGGAGATGATCGCGCCGGTCAGGCCGGTGACGAAGAGGAAGGGGACCATCAGCAGGCCGACGTAGCGGTGCAGCAGAACGAAGAGCGGGCGCATGGGCTTCTCGCGGTGGAACGAAAGTGCGGAACCGGCCGCAGCGACGGGCGGCGGCCGGTTCCGGGACGCGGTCCTAGAAGTCGACCGTGCCGGTGAGGACGAAGGTGCGCGGCGCGCCGAGCACCAGATAGCTCTGGCCCGGGTAGCCGCCGGCCGACGCCCAGTAGCTGCGGTTGGTCGCGTTGTCGACGCGCGCGCGCAGGGTGAGCGCCTGTTTGCCGATGCTGGTCGTGTAGCGGGCGCCGAGGTCGAAGCGCGACCACGCCGGCAGTTCCATGGTGTTGGCCGCGTCGGCGTACTGCGTCGAGGTGTGGATGGCGCGGCCGGTCAGCGTCAGGCCGCGCAGCGCCGGAACGTCCCATTCGACGCCGGCGTTGAGCTGGCGGCGCGGCACGCCGATCACCGTCTTGCCGTTGTTGGCCGGGACGTCCGCCCTGGTCTGCTCGGCGTCGAGGAGGGTCAGGCCGCCGAGCAGGCGCACGCCCCGCGCCGCTTCGCCATAGACGGTCAGTTCGAGGCCGCGGTTGTTCTGTTCGCCGCCCGTCTCGAAGGTGCTGCCGACCAGGAAGCCGCTCGGCTTGCTCGTCGCGAACAGGCTCAGCGCGCCGCCGAGGCTGCCGCCGTCGTACTTGACGCCGATTTCCTTCTGCTTCGCGACGTAGGGGGCGAAGGCCTGGCCGCCGTTGCTCACGATGTTGTTGTTGCCGTCCCGGAACGGCGCGGTGTCGCCCTTGATCAGGCCTTCGCTGTAGTTGGCGTAGAGCGAGACCTGCCGCGTCGCCTTGACCACGAGGCCGGTCATCGGGCTGACGCGGCTTTTCTTGTAGGACGACGTCCGGGCGCCGGTGTTGTAGTCGAAACCATCTTCCTCGATCGTCTGGTGGCGCGCGCCCAGCGTCAGCAGGATGCGGTCGCCGGAGAAGGACAGCGTGTCGGCGAGGGCGAAGCTCGACGTTTCGCTCTTGCGCACGGTGAGCGGCGAATTCAGCGCGCCGCCGCTCCAGGCGATGGGTGCCGGCGGAACGGCGAGCGGCGCGGCGAGGCTGCCGGCGGCGAAGTTGCCCGACATCGCCCAGGCGTTGCGCTCCTCGAGCGCGTAGGCCGAGACGGCGGCGCTCAGCTGGTGGCCGACTTCGCCGGTGCGCAGTTTGGCGCGGATGCCGACTTCGCCGGTCTTCACGGTTTCCTGGCGGTGGTTGTCGAAGCGGTAGGGGGTGATGCTGCCGTCGGGCTTGGCCCTCGGTTCGGCGAGGACGTTGCGCTCGTCGCCCTCGCGCATGCCGGCGGCGGCCCACAGCGTCACGTCGTCGGCCAGGTCGAACTCGCCGCGCAGGGTGCCGAAAGTCTGCTTTTCCTCCGAGTAGGTCCACGGCTGCGCGAAGTTCTTCGTCGCGTCGGGCGCCGCGGGCAGGCCGCCGTCGGGCGTGACGCTCGGGCGCGGCTGGTCGAGGCGGTGGTACTGGTGGCCGATGTCGGCCGACAGGCGCACCTTGTCGTTGCGCCAGTCGAGGCCGACGACGAAGGCGTCGAGCTCGCGCTTTTCCCGATCCACCGCCGTGCCGCCGTCGCGGCGCACGGCGTTCACGCGGATGCCGGTGTTTTGCCCGGGGCCGAAGCGGCGTCCGATGTCGAGCGCGCCGTAGGCCTGGCCGCCGCTTTCGACGCCGGCGCTGAACTGCGTCAGCGCTTCGTTCGGCGCGCGCTTGGGCAGCACGCTGACCATGCCGCCGATGCCGCTGCTGCCGGGGGCCGCGCCGTTGATGAAGGTGCTGGCGCCGCGGAAGACCTCGACGCGTTCGAGCAGCTCGGCCGCCACGTACTGGCGCGGCAGCAGGCCGTACAGGCCGTTGTAGGACATGTCGTCCGAGAACACCGGGAAGCCGCGGATCAGGTACAGCTCCTGGAAGTTGCCGAAGCCGCGCGCGACGCGCACCGAGGGGTCGTTCTGCATCACGTCGGCGACGCTGCGCGCCTGCTGGTCCTGGATCAGCGCCTGCGTGTAGTTCGTGCTGTTGAACGGCGTGTCCATGATGTCCTGGTTGCCGAGGATGCCGATGCGGCCGCCGCGCGCGACCTGGCCGCCGGCGTAGTCGCGCGGCAGGCCGGCGGCCGAGGCGTCGGCGCTGGCGTGCACGGTCACCGTCGCGAGTTCGCGCGCTTCCTGGCCGGACGCGCCGCCCGGCGCCTTTTCCAGCGTGTAGGTCTGCGCGTCGCGGGCGCGCAGCACCAGCCCGCTGCCGGCGAGCAGGTGCTCGAGCGCTTCGCGCGGCGTGTAGCTGCCCTTGAGCGCCGGCGCCGTGCGCCCCTCGGTCAGCGCCGAGGCGAAGATGACCTGCACGCCGGTCTGGCGGGCGAGGCTACCGAGCGCCTGGTCGAGCGTCGCGGCGGGCTGGTCGATGGCGATGCGCGTGGCTTGGGCGGTCTGGGCGGTCTGGGCGTGCACGGCGCAGGCGAGCAGGACGCCGGCGGCCAGGGCGGTGAGTCGGGTGGGCATGGTCACGTAAAAGCTCCTCGAAATGATGGGTCGTCGAGGAGTTGTCGAATGGCGACCTCGTCTACCCTACCTCGCGCTGAAAATATTTTTAGCGCGGTGCGCCGCGGCCCGAAGTGGGGGAAGCGGAACAGCGCGCGGGTCGGCGGGAGGCCGGGGTGCGTCCTGGGTTTTTGGGCGCTCAGCGTGCGGCGAGGTCGACGCTGCCGTCGGGCTGACGGGTCAGGCTGAGCGGCAGGACGGTGGGCAGCAGATCGAGCAGCTGGTCGATGCGCTCGCTGTCGAACACGCCGGACAGTTCGAGGCCGGCGAGCTGTTCGCCGTGCAGGCGGATGGGGGCGTCCCGGTGGCGCTGGATGTCGCGCAGGGCCGCCGCGAGCGGCGTGCGCTCGAACACGAGGCGGCCGGAGCGCCAGGCGGTGGCCGCTTGCGGGTCGATCTGGCGCATTGGGCCGAGCTCGCCGTGGGCGCTGGCGATGCCCTCGGCGGCGCCGAGCAGGATCGGCGCCTGCCCCGGCGTGCCGACCCGGACGCGTCCTTCGAGCACGGAAACGACGACCGCGCCGGCGTCGTTGCGCACGTCGAACACCGTCCCGACGACGCGGATGCGCGTGTCGCCGGCGTTCACCTCGAAGGGGCGGTAGCTCGCCGGCGCCACGGCGAAGAGCGCCTGTCCGTCGTGCAGGACGACGCGCCGGCTGCGCAGGTGCCAGCTGACGTCGATCCGGGTCGCCGCGTTCAGGTCGATGCGGCTGCCGTCGGCGAGCTGGATTCCGCGCCGTTCGCCGACCGCGCTGGCGTACTGCTCGCTGCGATAGGCCGGGTCGAACCAGTACAAACCGCCGCCGAGCAGCGCGATAGCGGCGAGGGCGAGCGCCCCGGCGGCGCGCGTGCGCGGCGCTTCCGCCGCGCCGCGCACGCTACGCCGGCCCGGCGGCGGCAGCGGGAACAGCGCCTTCAGGGCGGCGCGTTCCGCGGCGAGCGCGTCGTCGAGATCGGCTGCGGACGCCGGGGGCGCCGGGGGCTTCGGCGGTTCGGCGTGCGCCTCGTGTCGCGGGGCGGGCTTCACGCGGCCTCCAGCGCCCGGCGACAGGCGGCGACGCCGAGGCGCAGGTGCTTTTCGACGGTCTTCAGCGAGATGTCGAGATAGTCGGCGACCTCGCGCTGCGGCAGTTCATGGATCTTGTGCATGACGAAAACGTCGCGGCAGCGCGGCGGCAGCGCTTCGATGGCGGCGGCCAGGATATGCACGCGCTGGCGGCCGGCGACGATGCGCGCCGGGTCGCGCCCGGCCGGGCTTTCGTCGGCGCGCTCGGGCAGTTCGTCGCAGCTTTCGACCCAGGCGCGGCGTCTCTGTTCGACGCGGTAGCGGTCGATGGCGCGCCGCGTGGCGATTTCGCGCAGGAAGGCAAGCGGGGCGTCGATCGGATCGTGCGCGGGCGTTTCGATGAGTTCGAGACAGACGTCGTGTACCACGTCGCGCGCCGCGCTCCGGTCGCCGCCCCGACAGCCGATGTGGCGCCGGACGTGCGCGACGAGGTCGTCGTAGTGGCGGACGAAGGCCGCGATCAGCCCGCCGGCGTGCGCCGCGTCGGGCGGGCCGTCGAGCCGGACGCAGCGCGCGTCGTAAAGCGTCTCGAGTTCCAAGGGGCGAACTCAGGCCCCAAGCATCGCGCGCGCGCCGCCGCTGCCCAGCCGGTCGCTGGCGCGCTGGCAAAGCGTGCGGGTGTCGCTGTCGAGTTCGGGCGAGTCGGCCAGGCGGTCGAGCAGATCGGCGGCCTGCCGGATGGATTTCGGGCAGCCGGTTTCGTCGGCGCGCAGGAGCAGGCTGAGGGCGCCGGCACAGAGGTCGTTCACAGGCATGGCGTTTCTCCGCGAGGGTCGAGGACGGACGGTGGCGGCGGCTAGATGCCGAGCGCCATCATTCCCCACAGGAGGACGCTGGCGATGCAGACATTCGCAATCAGGTGGGGCATGGAGAACCTCTTCTAAATAGGAGCGGTTCTCAATATATGCCCGCTCGGCATGGTGTGTCAATGAGAATTGTTCGCAATAATGCCGTTTCTCGAAAGCCGGCTTCGCGGGGGCCGCGCGAATGGATTTCAGCGGTGGCGAGGTCTGAATACGGCGGGGGTGGTGGATGTGGCGGATGCGACGCATCCGATCGATGCGGCGGAAAGAGGCCGTCCGCCCCGACCTCCCCGGCCGCCGGGGCGGGCGAGGCGGTGAGGAGGTGGCGGCCGGGGCGCTTGCCGTCCGGGGGGCGGGCGAGAACGCCGCCCTACATGCGCACGGCGTAGTACTCGACGACGTGCTGCACTTCGATCGGGAAGGGAACTTCGCTGGCTTCCGGCAGGCGGGCGACGGTGGCGCTCGCCTGCGCCGCGTCGAAGGCGATCCATTCGGGACGGGCGAGCGCGGGTTCGGCGAGGCTTTCCCTGACCACCGGAATGCCGCGCCCTTTTTCGGTCAGCGTGATCGTGTCGCCCGGGCGGACGCGGATCGAGGCGATGCTGACGGCCTTGCCGTTCAGGCGCACGTGGCGGTGGCTGACGAGCTGGCGGGCGGCGACGGCGGTCGGCGCGAAGCCGGCGCGGAAGACGAAGTTGTCGAGCCGGCGTTCGAGCAGTTCGAGCAGCTTGTTGCCGGTCGGCGCCTTGGCCGTCTTGGCTTCGCGGAAGAGGCGGCGGATCTGCTGTTCGGAGACGCCGTAGTTGAAGCGCAGCTTCTGCTTTTCCATCAGCTTGATGCCGAAGTCGGATTTCTTGCGCAGGCGCTGGCCGTGCTGGCCGGGCGGGTAGTCGCGCTCGCCGGGGCTTTTGCGCGTGAGTCCGGGCAGCTCGACGCCGAGGGCGCGGACGATCTTGAGGCGGGGACCGGTATGACGGGCCATGGTTTCTCCTGTGGTGTTGGCTAGGGTTGTGTCGGGGCTTGCGGTGAAGCGGGTTTGCCGCCGGCGGGCGGCAGGCCGGTCTTGAGCAGGGCGGCGCACGGATCTTCGCGCGCGGCCGGCGCGCCCAGCCAGAGATGGGTGTACAGGCCGTCGCGGCGTGCGCTGGCGAGTTCCTCGCCGCTTTCGACGAAGCCGACGACGACCACCTTCGCACCCGGCGCCAGCTGCGCGAGCAGCGTCGGCACGCCGTAGTCGAGGCGCACATGGCCGTTGCCGGCGAGCAGCAGGGCCGGCTTGCGGGTCTGCGCGAGCAGCGTCTCGGCCATCGCCGCGTCGCGCGTGCGCTGCGCCAGGCGGTGGCCGGGCAGGCGCTCGGGCGTGAGCATTCCGCAATGGCCGGCGATCTGGTCGGCGTCCTGGCGCGCCTGCGCCTCGGCGCTGAGCGGGGCGCGCGCGAGCAGGGCGGCGAGTTCGGGCGGGACGGCGGCTTCGCCTTCCTGCACGATGCGCCGGGCGAGATCGCGCGCAACGTTGCCGCCTGCGAGCGGCAGGCCGGCGGCGGCCACGGCGGCGAACAGCGGGCGATGCAGCGGCCAGCGCCAGCCTTTCGGGTCGAAGTCGGCGGCGACGAGCGCCGCTTCGAGATTGCTGCCTTCGCCGTCCCTGTCGTTCTCTTCGCCCTTGCTGATCTCGCCCGCGGCGAAATGCCGGCCGCGTTCCAGATGCTCGGCGACGACGCTGCCGCGGCCGCCGAGCGCGCGGATCAGTTCGCCGCGCCGCGCGTGGTGCTCCGCGTTGTCGTGGCGTTCGCCGAGCAGGGCGTAGTCGCTCCGGCGGACGGCGTCGGCAAGTTGCGTGAGATCGAGCGTCCGTCCGCTTTTCGCTTCGACGATGACGTCCCGCGCGGCTGCCGGGCCGTTGCCGGCCAGCCACAGCGCGAACGCGAGGACGGCGCCGAGGCGCGTCATCGGGCGCTCGCCGGGGCGCCGCCGCCGGGCGCGCCGCCTTCCGGCACGTAGACCATCGAGCCGTCCTTCATGCGGTAGGCGACGCCGGCCTTTTCGCCATCGCCGCTGCCGATGTTGCCGTTCGCCTTGTACTTCTCGATCTTCTCGCCCTTCTTGATCATCACTTCCATGGTCGGCTTGCCGGGATCGGTGATGACCGTCACGTCCTGCTTGTTGAAGGGATTGATCAGCGGGTTCTGCGCCACGGTGATGAGCAGCGCGGCGATGATGACGAGGAAGATGTCGATCAGGTTGACCACCGAGAGGATCGGATCCTCGGTTTCCGGCTCGTGCAGGAGTTTCATGCTCATGCCGCGCCTCCCGCCGGTGCCGCGCCGCGCAGCGACTGGCGTAGTTCTTCGCGCAGTTCTTCGATTTCCAGCAGTTCCTCGGCCAGCCAGCGGCGGCGCACGTTGACCACCCAGTAGGTGATCGAGGCGGCGATCAGCGCCAGGATGACGGCGGAGAAGGCGACCGTGAGGTTGTCCGAGACCTTGGCGAGATTGCCGTCGGACAGCGACTTGAGGGCCGGCCCCATCGGGATCATGGTCGCCACCAGGCCGAGCATCGGCGTCACGCGGCTGGTGATGCGCGCCGCTTCGAGCTGCTTGTGCGCGAGCACGTCGAGTTCGTCGACGCCGAGCGCCGGGCGCGCGCGGAAGACGGCGAGCAGGGGCCGGCCGCCGCCGCTGCGGCGCAGCCAGGCGAGCACGCCGAATTCGCCGAGTACCCAGAAGGCGTAGAGGAAGAGGATGGCGATCAGCCCCAGCGTCGGCAGCAGGAATATCTGCGAGATCTGGTACATGGTCGTTTCGACAAGACTGGACATCTTTTGCTCCTTGATTTGATGAGTTTTTGATTGAGTTGGGTGCTTCGGGAAATCGGCGTTCGCGCGGCCTACCACTTGCCTTCGAGCGCGAGGAGCCAGGTGCGCTGGCCGCGCTCGGTCGAGGCGAGCCGCCAGTCGTCGTTGCCGGCCGCGGCGCCCGCTTCGCGCCGGGTGTCGGCGCGCAGCAGGTTCTCGGCCGACAGGCGCAGGTTGGCGTTCGCCGTCAGGCGGCGCACGACGAAGGCGTCGAGCAGCGTGCCGCGCCGCGTCGTTTCGTCGTTCTCGCCGGGGACGGCGGTACGCGAGCGGCCGTTGTGCGTGAGCTGGAAGCCGGCGTTGGCCTGCCAGAACGGCAGCGCCTGGTCGTAGCCGAGCGTGAACTGGTAGCGCGGCAGATTGCGCGGATCGCGCGCGAGGCCGAGGCGCGCGTCGTCCACGCGGCCGCGCGGCAGCGTCAGGTGGGCGCGCAGGGCGCTGCCCTTGATCAGGTGCCCGGTGCGCAGCTTGGCGTCGAACTCGATGCCGTAATGGCGCGCCGTGCCTTCGTTCCACGGGCGCTCGACCCAGCGTCCGGCTTCCAGCGTGCTGCGCCGTTCGATGAAGTCCTCGGTGCGGCGCAGCCAGGCGTTGACGCCGAGCACGCCGCGTTCGTCGGCGAGGTGGCGCTCGGCGGCGAGTTCGAGATTGACGTTGCGTTCGGGCTTGAGGTCCGGGTTGCCGCCGCGGTCGGCTTCGAGCGGCGTGTTGGCGCCGGCGCCGCGCACGGTGAGCGCGGAAATCTCGTCGAGCTTGGGCGCCTTGATGCCGGCGCCGAGCGAGGAGCGCAGGATCCAGCCGCCCCCGGCGTCGAAGCGCGCGGCGAGCGAGGGGGCGAGCTGCGCGTGGTTCTGCGCGCGCCCCTCGGCTTCGAGGCGGATGGCCTCGCCGCGCAGGCCGGCGGTCAGCGTGAGCGCCGTGCGCGGACTCCATTCGTGCTGTGCCCAGGCCGTCCATTGCCGTTCGCGTGCCGTGTAGTCGCCGGCGAAACTGCTGGCGCCGCCGCTGTCGCTCGTCTGCTGGCTTTCGTTGCGGCGCAGGGCGTTGTGCTCGAGCCCGAAGGAGGCGAGCTGATCGTGCTTTTCGCCGGTCGGCCGGTCGAGGCGCAGCGCGGCGGAGATTTCCGTCTCATCGCGCTGCAGGCGTTCGCGCAGCTGCGCGATGCTGGCGTTGGCCGCATCGCGGTAGTCGCGTGCCGTATCGCTGCGCCGGCGGCCGTCCATCACGGCGCCGCGGGCGGTGAGCTTGCCGCCGCCGGCGAGGCGTTTTTCGCCGTCGGCGCGCAGGCGGGCGATGGTCAGCCGGCTGTCCTCGCGGTCCACCCGGCCGCCGTCGGCGGCGAGGCCGGAGCCGTTCGCCGGGTCGGCGTAGGCGCTGCGCGTCAGCGTCGCGTCGCGGCGGCCTTCGTTGTGGTAGAGGCTGGGCCACAGGGTCAGGCTGTCGCCGCCGGACTTCCAGGTCAGGCGTGGTGCGAGGATGAATTCGTCGAGCGTGTACGGGCTGCGTTCCCCTTCGTTCTGGCGCAGGGTCGGGGTGCCGCCGCTGGCGCTCCGGCGCTCCAGCGTTTTTTCCAGCGCCATGCCGTGGCGGTTGACGGTGAGCGGCAGCAGCCAGGAGAAGCCGCCATCGCCGCCGCCCCGGCTGACCGTGAACTGGCCGTTGGCTTCCGCGCCGCGCACGCCGGCCGCGGCCTTCAGGCTGGTCGAGTTCTGCGGGCGCGCCTTACGCATCACGAGATTGACGGTGACCGGCGCGCCGCCGCCGTTTTCGGCCGAGGCGCCGCGCAGAATTTCGATGCGCTCCAGTTCGCCGGACGGCAGGCGGCCGACCGTGGTCAGCGCGTAGCGGGCGTTGGCGCTCGGTCGCTCGCCGTCGACCAGGAACTGCACCGAGTCGCGCCCGAGGCCGCGCGCGTTGGCCGCCGGGGCGCCGTCGCCGGTGTGCTGGCCGGCGTCGATGCCGGGCAGCTTGCGGATCGTTTCGCCGATGCTCAGGCCGCCGAGGGCTTCGATCTCGGCGCGGTCGATCACGGTCTTCTGCGTGACCGCCGCGTGCCGTTCGGCGAGGGCTTCGCCGCTGGCGGTGACGACGACTTCGCGCAGCGCGGTCGCTTCCTCGGCGAGCGCCCGGCCGGCGTGGAGGAGGGCGCCTTCGACGCAGAGGGCGCACAGACACAGGGAGCGCAGGGAAAGCCGGCCGCGCGCAGCGCCCTCGGGGCCGGCGCGGCGCGCGGCTTCGTTGGCGGACGTTTCGTTACCTTGCGATCTGGAGGCCGGACGCGATGAGCTGTTCCCGATCATGCGGCTTCCTTTCCGCCGCGGATACCCGGGTTGGCCAGCGTGCGGACCATGCCGCCGAGCGTGGCGAGGACGAGCAGGGCGAGGCCGAGCGCGACGAAGGGCGGCGCCGGCGGCTGCCTGTTTTCGACGCGTTCGAGGACCATGCCCTGGACGGGCGGGGGCGGCGCGGGGACATCCGGCGGCGGTGCGAGGTCGGCGGCCTGCTGCGGGCGGGTGGGGGCCGGTGCGCCCGGCGCCTGCAAACCGAAGCCGGCATTCACGAAGGCGTTGAAGGCCTTGTTGTCGGTGCGCACGTCGTGGCGCCGGGCGAGGTCGCGGTAGCGCTCCTTGAGTTCGGCGACGACCTTGGGATCGGCCTTCCAGTAGTCCTGGCGCGCCGCTTCGAGCATGCGCTCGATGGTCTGCGCGAGGGCGTGCGGGTTGTTGCGCTCGAACCAGTCCTTCAGGCCGAGGGCGTGCTTGTCGCGCACATAGACGTCGACGAACTCCTGCCACTGGTCGTCGCGCACGATTTCGCGGGCGACGACCGTCCACCCCGAGAAGTTGTTCATCGCGTCGAGTACCTGGATGGTTCCGGCGTAGCCTTCGGCCATCAGGCCCTTGATGTAGCCGGGGTGGAAGTTGCGCGTCGCCAGTTCCTTGGCGAGGAAGGCGTCGGCGCCCTCGACGCGTCCGCTGCCGGCGCCGCGCAGGTTGGAGATGTACAGCTCGGGCGCTTTGCCGTCGAGATGGCGGACGGCGGCGCCGATTCCGCCGAGGTACTGGAAAGGGTCGTCGGTGGTGAGCATGCCGTAGAGGTTGGACGTGCGCGAGAGCACGGCGCCCTCGGTGCCCTTCAGCTGCTCGGCGTAGAGGTTGATGTCCAGCTGCTTGCCGTTGGCGCCGACGACGCCCTTGCCGCCCCACTGCGCTTCGTCGCTGCCGTAGCCGAACTGCATGCGCGAGAGGTAGAGCCGGGCCAGCTTGCGGTCGCCTTCGGCCTTGCCTTTCCAGGTGTCGGTGGCGAGCGCGGCGTCGTCGAGGCCGGTGTTGTAGTGGCCGACCTCGGACGAGAAGATGCGCGTTTCCGACGCGGCGCGCGCGGCGGCTTCCGGCACGCCCTGCTTGACGAGGCGGGCGGCGATGGCGCGGCTGTTGGCGTACATCGGGTTGTCCGCCTCCTCGGCGCGCGCGGCGAGTTCGACGGCCTTCACTAGCTGTTTGATGGCGTTCGGAAAGTGGTCGCGGTAGAGGCCTGTGATCGAGAGGACGGCATCGACGCGCGGCCGGCCGAGCTTGTCGCGCGGCACGAGCCTGACGTCGGTGACGCGGCCGCCCTGATCCCACACCGGCTCGACGCCCATCGCCCAGAGCGCCTGCGCTTCGAGCAGCCCCTGGTGGCGCATGGTTTCGACCGACCACAGCGAGAAGGCGAGCTTCTTCGGCGTGCGCCCGCTCTTCGCCCGGTGCGCGGCGATCAGCGCTTCGGCGGCTTCCTTGCCGGCCTCCCAGGCCTGTTTGGTCGGCACGCGCGAGGGGTCGAAGCCGTAGAGGTTGCGCCCGGTCGGCAGCGCGTCCGGGTTCTTCATCGGGTCGCCGCCGTAGGACGTCGGGCGGTGCTGGCCGGCGAGCGCCGAGAGCAGGCCGGCGTGCTCGGCGGCGGCGCCGAGGTCTGCGTACCAGCGCTTGCCTTGTTCGAGCCGTTCGGCGAGCGCGGCGTCGCGCGGCGGCGCGGCGCCTTCGAGGTGTGCCTTGAGGAGTTTGAAGGGGGCGGAGGCGGCGAGCTTGTCGTAGTCGCCGGTGAAGATTTCGTCGAGGTCGTCCTCCGGCGTTCCCGCGTGGCGCGCGGCGGCTTCCCAGTAGGGCTTGCCGAGCATGAGCAGGACGGTGCCGTAGCGGTGCTGTTCGCGCGGCGCCGTGCCGAAGGTGTGCAGGCCGAGCGGCTGCGCGGTCTGCGCGAGTTCGTGCAGGTGGATGTGCAGTTCGTCGACGAAGGCGCGGAAGTCCTGGTCCATGCGCGCCGCGTTCCAGCCCATGTCCTTGTCGATGCGTTCCTTCTGCACGGCGGCCTTGAGGTCGGCGGCGATCTTCCGTTTGACGGCGCCGTCGTCCTGCGCGATCCAGGCGTGCAGCAGGTCGTGGATGGCGCTCAGCGTCGTGTGCAGGCCGGCCGGCGCGAACGGCGGCGTCTGGTGCGTGACGGTGACGGCGCGACCGCGGCGCTTGGTCTGCAGCGCTTCGCCGATGTTATCGACGATGTACGGATAGACGACCGGCACGTCGCCGACGGCGAGCATCGGGTAGTCGCCGACCGGCAGGCCGCGCTCCTTGCCCGGCAGCCATTCCTGCGAACCGTGCGTGCCGTAGTGCACCAGCGCGTCGGCGCCGAAGGCTTCGCGCGCCCACAGGTAGTTGGCCATGTAGAAGTGCGAGGGGGCGGCCGAGGTCGAGTGGTAGATCGTGCGTTCCTTCTCCTCCCAGCGTTCGCCGCGCGGCGACTGCGGCATGAAGACGAGCTTGCCGTTGGCGAAGCGCGGGATCACGAAGTAGCTCTCGCCGCCCTGGCGGATGACCATCGTCGATTTTTCAGGTTGTCCCCAGCGCTCGGTCATCTCGCGCCGGATGGCCTCGGGCAGGGTGGCGAACCAGGCGCGGTAGGTCTTCACCGGCAGCTTCTCGGCGAGGCCGTCGCGCAGCAGCGCTTCGAGCTGGCCGTCGCGGTAGAAGGGGGCGAGCAGGCGCTGCAGGGTGTTGATCAGCGTCGCTTCGTCCTCGGCGCGCGTGTCGTAGCCGGCCTCCTGCAGGACGCGCAGGGTGGCGGCGAAGCTGCGCGGCAGGTTGAGGAAGGAGGCGGAGAGGTTCTTCTCGCCCGACGGGTAGTTCCAGAACAGCACGGCGACCTTCTTCTCGGCGTTCGGCAGGCGCTGCAGGCGCACCAGGCGCAGCGCCTTGCCGACGATGGCCGACGCCTGTTCGGGGATGGCGACGATTTCGTCGTCGCCCTTGCGCACGGTGCCAGCGACGATGGGATCGACGATGCCGGCGTACTCGCCCTGGGCGAGGAAGAAGGGCACGTCGATTAGCGGCAGGCCCTGCGGATCGGCGCGCCAGGCGGCCTCGTCGCCGCTGCGGTAGGTGAGCGCCTGCAGGACGGGGATGCCGAGGGCGGCGAACTCCTTGCTGCGCCCTTCGGGGTCGAGGACGATCTGGGTGTTGATGATGGCGTCGGCGATCAGCTTGCCGTCGATGCGCAGCAGCGCGGCCTGCGGCCCCATGACCGGGGCGTACCAGGCGAGCGGGACGGCGCCGGCGGCTTCGATGCGGGCGATCAGGTCGTCAATGAAGCCGGTCTGCTGGCTGCCGACGTAGGTCTGATGCACGGCGATGGCGACGACCGGCGGCCGGCGCGCCGGATCGACGCCCTTCCAGCGCAGATAGGCGGCGGGGTCGGCGAAGACGAGGCCGGGCGCTTGCGGATGGTAGATCGCGGCCTTCGGGAAGACGACGGGCGCCGGTACGCCGTCGAACGGCTTGCCGGCGCGCTGTGCGGCGAGGGCGCGGAAGAAGTTCTCGAAGTTCGGGCGGCTGCCGTTCACGTAGTAGGCGTGCAGGCGGTCGGCGAGCGGCGCCGGAAAACCCTGCACGGCGGGCTTCCGCTCGTGCAGCCAGATGTGCGGTGCGGCGAGGCCGGGCAGGGCCTTGGCGAGGCGGGTGCGCAGCTCGTCCTGCAGGTGGTCGCGCGGCGCGTCGAAGAAGACGGCGTCGTAGCCCTTGAAGATGCCGGCGTTCGGCTCGGGCGGCAGCTTCTCGGCCTGCCGGTGTTCGACGCGGAACCCCTGCGCCGCGCCGATTTCGGCGATCTTTTTGAATTTTCCGGCGGGCACCGGGCTGATCGAGACGAAGAGGATGCCGCCGTCGGCGCGCGTTTCGGCGGCGAGCAGCAACAGGAGGAGGGTGGCGCAGGCGGCGAGCGTGCGGCGCAGGATTTCGGGCAGGGGCATCGTGGCTTCTTGGCTGGTCGGTTGGCGGCTCAATGCAGCGACTGGCTGGCTGGATGGAGGGAGAGCGGAGCGGGGTCGGGGCCGGGCGGCTCGTCGACGAGCGAGTCGTGAAGCTGCATCCACTCCTTTTCCAGGCGCCGCGCGAGCCGCTTCAGCGCCGGCGGCATGGCTTCGTCGGGGTAGTTCCGGAACAAGGCGAGATCGCTTTTGATGTGCGCAGCGAGCTGGGGGCAGCCGAGGCAGGAGAAGCGCGTCATCTGCGCGAGCAGCGACGCGAGCAGCGCGGTGGCGTCGGGGAGGTCTGGCCGGGGCATTGTTTCTCCTAGGAAAAACCTCCGGCCAAGGCTGCGGCCGGAGGTTTTCATGGACTTCGAGGCTCAGAAGTCGGACTGGAAGGCGACGCTCAGCGTGCGTCCCGGCTGGCTGTAGAAATCGACGCCGAGCGGGGTGAGACCGTCGGCCTGGCGGATGTCGCTCCACAGCCAGTATTTCTTGTCGAAGACGTTGTTCAGCGCGACCGTGACCTGCGCCTTGCGGTCGAGCTTCAACCACACCGAGAGATCGGTGACGGCGTAGCCCGGCGTGCGGAAGTAGCTGGGATCGCTGACGCTTCCCGCGCTGTCGTCGATCCGCGATTTGCGCGCGGCGGCGCGCAGGCGGCCTTCCGCGCCCCAGGTGCCGAAGTCGCGCGCGAGGTTGGCGGCGAGGCGCATCGGTTCTACGCTGTTGAGCGGCTGCCCGGTCTGCTCGTTGGTGCCGTGCGCGTAGGCGAGCGAGCCGCCGGCCGTCCAGCCCGGCGCGAAGTCCCAGCTGGCGCGGGCCTCGGCGCCGTAGATGCGGACCTTGTTGAGGTTGACCGACTGGTAGGTGAAGACCGTGCCGGGAATGCAGTTCGCGCTGCCCGGGCAGGAGAAGCGGACGTTTTCGATGAAGTCCTTGTAGCGGTTGTCGAACACGCTGAACTGGCTGCGCAGCTTGTCGGCGTTGATGCGCAGGCCGAGTTCGACGCCGATGCTGGTTTCGGGCTTGAGGTCCGGGTTGGGCGTGATGCCGTACATCTGCGCGGTGTTGCGGAAGGTGCCGTTGACCTCGCTGTAGTTCGGCGCGCGGAAGCCGCGTGCGATCTGTCCGTAGGCCGAGACCACCGGGTCGAAGCGCCAGATGGCGCCGAGCTTGGGCGAGAGCGAGCCGTGCGTCTGCTCGACGGCCTGGCGTCCGATCTGGGTCAGGACCTGCTGCGCCAGCGCGTCCATCTCCGGCTTCAGGTGGGTCCGGTCGTAGCGCAGGCCGGGCGTTAGCGTGAGCTTGCCACCGGCCAGGCCGCTGATTTCGTCCTGCACGAAGAGGCCGAGCGTGTCCGTCGTGCCGTTGGCGAAATCGCGCAGGGGATAGTTCTCGCCCGCCAGCGACTTGGTGAAGGTGCCGGTGGTCAGGTTCCAGATGCGCGCGTCGCGCATTTCTTCGATCCGCACGCGGCTGAGGTCGGCGCCGTAGGTCAGGAGCTGGGAGACGCCGCCGTGCTGGAAGGTCTTTTCGAGTTGCAGGCTGGCGCCGATGTTCTGCTGGTCGACGCTGAAGTCGCTTTCGACGTAGCAGTTGTTGCCGGCGCCGCTGGCGGCCGAGCAACCCGCCGACGTGTTGGTGCGGCGCTGGTAGTTGTAGTTGCGGGTTTCCGAATCCTGGTAATGGGCGCGGGCGGTCAGGCGGTCGTAGAGCGCCGCGTCGGCCGGCGTGTGCTCCCACTCGAAGCTGCCGCGCAGGCGGCGCGCGTTGTCGTCGCCGCGCACCCAGGTCATCTTCGGCAACGCGCCGCTCAGGCGGAGGACGTCGCTCTCGCTCGACTGGTCGCGGCCTTCGAGCGTGGCGCTCAGCTTGTGGCCGGCGGCCGGGCGCAGGATCAGCTTGGCCAGCGCGCCCTGATCCTCGGTCCTGATTTTGTTGGGCCGGCTGCGGTTGGGGGCGACGGTGTCGACGCTGCCCTTGTTGTCGAACTCCTTGCCGCTGGCGTGGCTGTAGCCGAGCAGCAGTTCCGCCGCTTCGCCGCGCAGGGCGCCGAGGATGGTCTGGCTGAAGCCTTCGTTGGCGCCGTTGTAGCCGAAGCGCAGACGCGCGCCTTGCCTGGCGCCGTCCTGCAGGATGTCGGACGGATCGAGCGTGATGTAGCCGACGACGCCGCCGATGGCGTCCGAGCCGTACAGGCTGGACGCCGCGCCGCGCACGATCTCGACGCGCTTGAGGAAGTCCGGCATCGCGCCCGGCGAGGTGCTCATCGTGAAATTGGTCGGGCCGCCGCCGAAGTAGTAATCGCTCATGCGCACGCCGTCGATCATCTGCACGACGCGGTTGTCCTCGATGCCGCGGATATTGACGCGCGTCGCACCGTGCCGGCGCAGGTCGCGCGCGAAAGCGATGTCGCTCTCGCCCCGGAAGAGGTCGGCTTCGTCGGTCGGCAGGGCGCGGTCGAGTGCCTTGCGGTCGACGCTGGTGACGGTCGCCGGGATCTGTTCGATTTCGGTCGCGCTGCGCGTCGCGGTGACGACGACGTCCTTCAGCGTACCGCCTTCATTGGCCAAAGCCGTGTTGCAGAGGGCCGCGACGAGCAGGGCCAGGCTCCGCTTTTTGCATGGGTACATCTTCCAGCCTCCAAGAAATGAATCGTTGTTTTCTTGCTGGCTGGGTAGGCCGGATGAACGGCTCCCTGGCTGGCGTTCGAGCGCGCTTACGCTGCGGTCGGTACGTCGGTACGGCGCCGGACGGAAACGAAGTCCGGCGGTGCGGCGGGTGCTGCGGTTCTGGATGTCCTTCTCGGGGCCGGGATGGCGCCGGGTTCGCGCGTCCGCTCGCAGGTTTGTCGCTGCTGAGCGAATCGGGAACGGGACTGGCTGGCGGGCGCTTGCGGAGCTGGCTGGCGGCAGTGGGTGTTGCGGGGTGCTACGGGTGTTGCGGGCGCTGCGTGCGGGAACGGCCTACTTGGTGAGGATCAACTTGTTTTCGCGGGTCAGGCGCAAGGTGTAGCGCTGGCCGGCGTGCTCGATCTCGACGGTGCGCCCGCCGCGCAACAGCTGGCTGCTGTCGATGCGCGGCACGGGTTCGACGGCGGGAGGGAGGGGTTCCGGATTGGGCCTCGGGGGTGGCGTGTGCATGGATGTTCCGGGAAATGAGGTTTGTTAATGAGAATGGTTATCACTATAGTGGTAGCGCAAAATTTCGTCAAGCGCGTGCGGGAATGATGCTGTCAAGGATGAAAGCGCGGGCGATAGAACGCTATAATTACGGTTTTCGCAAACCTAGAGAGATAAGAATGGCCCTCGATCGCGTCCCCTCCGGAAAATCCCTGCCCAACGATTTCAACGTCGTCATCGAAATCCCGATGCGCGCCGACCCGGTCAAGTACGAGGTCGATAAGGAAAGCGGCGCGATCTTCGTCGACCGCTTCATGTCCACGGCCATGTTCTATCCCTGCAACTACGGCTACATTCCGCACACCATCGCCGGCGACGGCGATCCGGTCGACGTGCTGGTGATCAGCCAGTTCGCCCTGCCGCCCGGCGTCGTCGTGCGCTGCCGCCCGATCGGCATGCTGGCGATGACCGACGAAGCCGGCGCCGACGCCAAGCTGCTCGCCGTGCCGGTCGACAAGCTGACGCCGATGTACCGCAGCGTGGAAACGCCGCGCGACCTGCCGCAGATCATCCTCGACCAGATTTCGCACTTCTTCGCGCACTACAAGGACCTCGAGCCGGGCAAGTTCGTCAAGATCGAAGGCTGGTTCGGCCAGGAAGAGGCCAAGAAGGAAATCATGGAAGGCGTCGACCGCTACAACGCCGCCAAGGAAAAACCCGCCTTCTGAGCGGGCCGTCGTGCGGCGACTCCGCGGGGTCGCCGGCCGTTTGCTGGGGGCGCCGGGGGCGCCCCTTTCGTTACAGGTTTATAGTTGCGTCCATGTCGCTCAAGATTGCCATTGCCCAGATCAACGCCACGGTCGGCGACCTCGCCGGCAACGCGGCGCGCATCCTCGACTTCGCTGCCCGCGCGCGGGCGCAAGGCGCCGATCTGCTGCTGACGCCGGAACTCGCCCTGTGCGGCTATCCGCCCGAGGATCTGCTGCTGCGTCCGGATTTCTACGCCGCCTGCGAGCGCGAGCTCGATGCGCTGGCCGCGCAAGTCGAAGGGATCGCCGTGCTCGTCGGGCATCCGCAGGCGAGCGAGGGGCGGCGCTACAACGCGGCGACGCTGATCGAAGGCGGGCGCCGCGTCGTCACCTATTACAAGCATCGTCTGCCCAATTACGAGGTGTTCGACGAGGAGCGCTATTTCGACGCCGGCGACTCGCCCTGCGTGATCGAGGTCAAGGGCGTGCGCTGCGGCGTCAATATCTGCGCCGACGTATGGGAGGCCGGCGCCGCCGATCTGGCGCGCGAGGCCGGCGCCGAACTGCTGCTCGTGCTCAACGCGTCGCCCTACCACCTGCACAAGCAGGCCTTGCGCACCGAGGTGCTGCGCGCGCGCATCGACGCGACCGGCCTGCCGGTGGTGTATGCCAATCTCGTTGGCGGGCAGGACGAACTGGTGTTCGACGGCGGTTCCTTCGCGCTCGATTCGCGCGGCGTCGTGCGCTGCCAGTTGCCGCAGTTCGCCGAGGCGCTGGCCATCGTCGATTTCGTCGGCGGCGAGCCGGTGTCGGGCGAAATCGCCGCGCCGCAGCCGCTCGAGGCCGAGGTGTACGGTGCGCTGGTGCTCGGCATCCGCGACTACCTCGGCAAGAACGGCTTCCCGGGTGCCATCATCGGCCTCTCAGGCGGCATCGATTCGGCACTGACCCTGTGCGTCGCGGTCGACGCGCTCGGCGCCGACCGGGTGCGCGCGGTGATGATGCCGTCGCCCTACACGGCGGAAATCAGCCTGGAGGATTCGCGCGCGATGGTGCGTGCGCTCGGCGTGCGCTACGACGAGATCCCGATCGCGCCGGCGATGGACACCTTCGCCGCGCTGCTCGCGCAGGAGTTCGCCGGTCTGCCGGCCGACACCACCGAGGAAAACCTGCAGGCGCGCATCCGCGGCATGATCCTGATGGCGCTCTCGAACAAGACCGGGGCGCTGGTCCTGACGACCGGCAACAAGTCCGAGATGGCGGTCGGCTACTGCACGCTGTACGGCGACATGGCCGGCGGCTTCGCGGTGATCAAGGACATTGCCAAGACCCTGGTTTACCGGATTTCGCGCTGGCGCAACACCGTCTCGGCGGCGATTCCCGAGCGCATCATCACGCGCGCCCCGTCGGCCGAGCTGAAGCCGGACCAGACCGACCAGGACAGCCTGCCGCCCTACGAGGTGCTCGACGCCATCGTCGAGGCCTACATGGAGAACGATCTGTCGCCGCGCGAGATCATCGCGCAGGGCTATGCCGAGGCCGACGTGCGGCGCGTCGTGCGCCTGCTGCGCATCAGCGAGTACAAGCGGCGCCAGGCGCCGGTCGGCATTCGCGTCACGCAGCGCGGATTCGGCAAGGACTGGCGCTACCCGATCACCAACCGCTACCGCGACGCCTTCTGAGGCGAAAGCGCCGAGCGCTTTCTGTTACTTCTGTTACGATGCGACGAAATTTTCCGGAGATCCTGCAATGAAAAAAATCGAAGCCGTCATCAAGCCCTTCAAGCTCGATGAGGTGCGCGAAGCCCTGTCGGAAATCGGCGTGACCGGTCTGACGGTCACCGAGGTCAAGGGTTTCGGCCGCCAGAAAGGGCACACCGAGCTGTACCGCGGCGCCGAGTACGTCGTCGACTTCCTGCCCAAGATCAAGCTCGAGATCGTCGTCGCCGACGACGCCGTGGAACCCGCCATCGAGGCGATCATCAAGGCCGCGCACACCGGCAAGATCGGCGACGGCAAGATCTTCGTGACGCCGGTCGAGCAGGTCGTGCGCATCCGCACCGGAGAAACGGGCGAAGCCGCCGTCTGAGCGCGTTCCCCGCCGCCGCGGCGCCTCCGTTCCGGCCCGCCCAAAGAAAAAGCCCGACCGTCCCGGTCGGGCTTTTTCTTTGGCGCAAGGTCGCGCTCCGCGAATCGTCCGGAACGCCTCTAATGCGCCGGAGCGGCGTCCGCCGCGCGGAAGAGCGCGCGGTTCGCGTCCGACGCCGGGAAGTTGAGGTTCAGGGATTTCGGCGGGATCGGCTGCATGAACCACTTGCGGTAGATCTCGTTGATCTCGCCGGACTGCATCAGGCCGCCGATCGTCCGGTCGACCAGCGCCTTGAACGCCGGGTCGTCCTTGCGCAGCGTGCAGGCGTAGGCCTCTTGCGACAGCGGCGTGCCGACCACCGTCCAGTCCTGCGGCTTGCGCGCCTTGGCGCGCTCGCCGTAGAGCAGCATGTCGTCCATCACGAAGGCGGCGACGCGCCCGCTTTCCAGCTGCAGGAAGCTTTCGCCGTGGTCGCGCGCCGAAACCAGGCGCATGTCCAGCCGGCGCTCGACGTTGAGCTTGCGCAGCAGGCGTTCCGAGGTGGTGCCGGCGGTGGTGACGACGTTTTTGCCGGCGAGGTCGGCGAAGTCGCGGATGCCGCTGTCGGCGCGCGCCATCAGGCGTGTGTTGATGACGAAGATCGGCGCGGAAAAGGCGACCTGGCGGGCGCGCTCGCCGTTGAGCGAGGTCGATCCGCATTCGAGGTCGATCATGCCGTTCTGCACCATCGGCAGGCGGGTGAGCGGGGGGAAGGAAACGAGGCGCACCTTCAGATCGGGCAGTTGCAGTTCGCTGCGCACGGCGTCGAGGATTTTCAGGGCGATGTCGTGCGAATAGCCGACGACCTGATTGCGCTCGTCGACGTAGGAGAAGGGGATCGACGATTCGCGGTGGCCGAGGGCGATGCTGCCGCTCTGTCTGATCCGTTCGAGGGTGTTCATGGTTTCCGCCTGGGCGAGGCCGGCGCACAGGGCGAGCGCGCCGGCGGCGAGGGCGGGAAGCAGTTTCGGAGACATGGATTTTCCTTTTGCGTTCACCGGGGCGGGAGCGGCGTCGCTCAGGCGGCCTGCTTCGCCGCCAGCGCCGGGGCGGCGAGATCGGGCAGGGCGCTGTCTGCGGCTGCATCCGGCGCCGTGTCCTCTTCCGCTTGCGGCGTGAGCTCACCTTCGAGGCGGGCGACGACGGCGGTGGCCAGGCTGTTGCCGAGCACGTTGGTCGCCGAGCGGCCCATGTCGAGGAAGTGGTCGACGCCCATGATCAGCAGCAGGCCGGCTTCCGGCAGGCCGTACATCGGCAGCACGGCTGCGATCACGACCAGCGAGGCGCGCGGCACGCCGGCGATGCCCTTGCTCGACACCATCAGCACGAGCAGCATGGTGATCTGCTGAGACAGGCTGAGCTCGACGCCGTAGACCTGGGCGATGAACAGCGCGGCGAAGGTCATGTAGATCATCGAGCCGTCGAGGTTGAACGAGTAGCCGAGCGGCAGCACCAGCCCGGTGACCTTGTCGCGTACGCCGAATTTCTCGAGCTGCGCCATGGTGCGCGGATAGGCGGATTCGCTGCTGGCGGTCGAGAAGGCGAGGACCATCGGCTCGCGGATCAGGCGCAGCAGGCGGAAGGTGCTCTTGCCGAGGAAGAGGAAGCCGCCGAGGATCAGCACGCCCCAGAGGACCAGCAGCGCGGCGTAGAAGCTGCCCATGAACCTGCCGTAGGTGACGAGCACGCCGAGGCCCTGCACGGTGATCGCGGCGGCGATCGCGGCGAAGATGGCGAAGGGCGCGAAGCGCATCACGTAGTCGGTGACGCGCAGCATCGCCTTGGTCAGGTCGTCGATCATGCGCACCATGGTGTTGGCGGTCTCGTCGCGGATCGAGGCGAGGGCGAAGCCGAAGAAGATGGCGAAGACGAGAATCTGCAGGATGGCGTTCTGGGCCATCGCCTCGAAGAAGCTCTTCGGGAAGATCTGCGCGACGAAGTCCTTCAGATTGAGCGCGCCGGTCTTCAGGTGGGTCGCGGCGCCCGCGTCGGGAAGCGGCAGGTTGAGGCCGACGCCGGGCTGGAACAGGTCGGCGAGGATCAGGCCGAGCAGCAGCGAGACGAAGGAGGCGCTGAGGAACCAGGCCAGCGCCTTGAGCCCGATGCGGCCGACTTCCTTGGCGTTGCCCATGCCGGCGATGCCGCCGACGATGGTCGCGAAGACGAGCGGGGCGATGATCATCTTGATCAGGCGCAGGAAGATGTCGGTGACGATGCTGAAATAGCCGGCGATTTCCTTCGCCGCCTCGGGGCTCGGCGCCTGGGCGTGGCATAGATAGCCGACCAGAACGCCGAGGACCATGGCGATCAGGATCCAGGTGGTGAATTTGATGCGCTTCATCTTGCGAGCTCCCGTGCAAAGTTGAGTTCCGCGGTCGCCCGGCGTGTCCCCGGGGCGCCGTCCGCGGGGCGGCATCGGGCAGGGGCGGGCGATTGAACTGCCCCGGGTATCGCATTTCCCGTGCCAGGCGGAGGGGCGCGCCCCGCTTCCGTGCAAGCGCATGACGCGCAAGGGCTTTTTGCGATGTGTCCGGAATCGAAGAGGAGCGCGGGAAACGGTTTTCCGAATGCCGGCGCCGCGGCGCGTTCGGGAACTCGAACGCGCCGCCGTCGGGCGAGGCCCGGGTCGGAGTGAGGCGGTTTAGCGCGTGGCGGGCGTCGCGGCCGCGTTCAGCGGCCGGACGGGCCGCGCAGCAAGACCCACAGTGCGCCTTCGCCGCCGTCGCGCGGCGGCGCGTGGCAGAAGGCGAGCACGTCCTTGCTGCGCGTCAGCCAGGCCTTGACGAGCTGGCGCAGGATGCCGGTGCGGCCCGGCGAACCGTGGCCGCGCCCGTGCACGATGCGCAGGCAGCGCTTGCCCTCGGCGAGCGCTTCGGCGAGGAAGACGCTGACCGCGGCGTGGGCCTCGTGGCGGTTCATGCCGTGCAGGTCGACGTGCTTCTGGATCGACCAGCGGCCGCGCCGCAGGTCGCGCAGCACGGTACGCGGCAGGCCGGCGCGCGCGAAGGAGTCGGCGTCGTCGAGGCCGAGCAGGTCGTCGATGGCGAGCGGGCCGTGCAGCGATTCGACGATTGCCGCGGCTTCGTCGATTTCGCGCTGGCGCGGATGCGGGCGGGGCTTGGCCGCTTCGTGGACGAAGCGGTTGCTCTGGCGCAGGGGTCTGGCGTCGGCGACCGCCGCGCGAAAGGCGGCGAGATCGTCCGGATCTTCCGGAGCGTGCGGGGGCGGGGCGGGCGGATGCCGCGGAGGCATGGCGGCAAGGCCGGGGGCCGGCCCGGAAGGCGCCGGTCGGCGCGCTCCGGGCCGTGGGCGCCCTTAGCTGGCGAGGCTGTCGAGGTAGCGCTCGGCGTCGAGCGCGGCCATGCAGCCGGTGCCGGCCGAGGTGCAGGCCTGGCGGTAGATGTGGTCCTGCACGTCGCCGGCGGCGAAGACGCCGGGGATCGAGGTCTGCGTCGCGTTGCCGTTGCGGCCGCTCTGCGTGATCAGGTAGCCGCCCTCCATCTCGAGCTGGCCGGTGAACAGGTCGGTGTTCGGCTTGTGGCCGATGGCGATGAAAACGCCGGTCAGCGCCAGATCCTCGCTCGGGCCGCCGTCGCGCGGCTTGATCCGCAGGCCGGTGACGCCGGTCTTGTCGCCGAGCACTTCGTCGACGACCGAATTCCAGCGGATGGTGACCTTGCCGGCCTTTTCCTTTTCGAACAGCTTGTCCTGCAGGATTTTCTCGGAGCGGAACTTGTCGCGGCGATGCACGACGGTGACGTGGCTGGCGATGTTGGCGAGGTAGAGCGCTTCCTCGACGGCGGTGTTGCCGCCGCCGACCACGGCGACTTCCTGGTTGCGGTAGAAGAAGCCGTCGCAGGTGGCGCAGGCCGACACGCCGCGCCCGGAGAAGGCTTCTTCCGAGGGCAGGCCGAGGTACTGGGCGGAGGCGCCGGTGGCGATGATCAGCGCGTCGCAGGTGTAGGTGCCGGCGTCGCCGATCAGCGTGAACGGGCGCTCGGTCAGCTTCGCCGTATGGATGTGGTCGAAGATCATCTCGGTTTCGAAACGGCGCGCGTGCTCCTCGAAGCGCTGCATCAGTTCCGGGCCCTGCACGCCCTGCGCGTCGGCCGGCCAGTTGTCCACGTCGGTGGTCGTCATCAGCTGACCGCCCTGCGCCATGCCGGTGATCAGCACCGGCTTGAGATTGGCGCGCGCGGCATAAACGGCGGCGGTGTAGCCGGCGGGGCCGGAACCGAGGATCAGCAGGCGGCAGTGGCGGGTCGCTTGGGTCATGTTCGTTCGCTCTGTCAGTGGGTAAAGGAAAATTATAACCGTCTGGGAGTCGATCTTCGCCGCGGAGTTCCCTTTTCAATCCTGGAAAGTGACTTATAATCGATTCGCAAGCCATTGAAAAAAATAACTTCATCGAGAGAAAGAAGACCCCATGCATACGGAAAAGGAACTGGGTAAGAAAGGGCCGAGTCTGGTCATGCTGCACAGCATCCCGATGTTTGCCGGGGTACCCGACACGCAGCTCGAGCAGATCGCGAAAGTGGCGCTGCACCGCAAGGTGGCGCGCCATACGACGATCGTCCATTCCGGCGACAGCACCGATTCGCTCTACGTGATCGTCAGCGGCAGCGCCAAGGTGCTGAACAGCGACGAAGAGGGGCGCGAAGTCATCATCACGCTGCTCGGCCCGGGCGAGTTCTTCGGCGAGATGGGCCTGATCGACGGCAGCCCGCGCTCGGCCGACGTGGTGGCCAACGAAGCGTGCGAACTGCTGGTGATCGGCAAGAACGATTTCACGCGTTGCCTGGCCGACAATTTCGATCTCTGCCTGAACATCATGAAGAGCCTCGTGCATCGCCTGCGCGATGCCGACCGCAAGATCGAAAGCCTGGCGCTGATGGACGTCTACGGCCGGGTCGCCAAGCTCCTGCTCGAATTCTCCGAAGTCGAGGGCGGCCGTCGCGTGGTCCGGCGCAAGCTGACCAAGCAGGACATGGCGAAGATGATCGGCGCCTCGCGCGAGATGGTCAGCCGGGTCATGAAGGACCTCGAGACGAGCGGTTATATCCGCGTCGAAGAGGGGCGCATTGTCCTCAAGCAGGACTGAGGCGCGCCGCGCGCCGACTTTTCCGCGCGCGCGCCGGCGCGTCCGGCGTTGCCGGCTATAATCGCGTTTTGTCCCGGTTCTACTGATGGCCCTGCTGCATAAATCCACCGCCAAGGCTGATTCCTCCAGCCCGCTTCCCGAGAAGATCGCCGTCCTGTTGCAGGAATCGCGCTGGCTGGCGCTCGTCGCGCTCGCCGGCTTTCTCGCGCTCGCCCTCTCGGGCTACCACCGGGCCGATCCGGGCTGGTCGCACGCGGTGCAGACCGGCGCCCTGCACAATCCGGCCGGCCGCGCCGGCGCCTGGCTGGCCGATCTGATGCTCTACCTGTTCGGCCTTTCCGCCTGGTGGTGGATCGTCCTCTTCGTCGCCCTCGTCTGGTGGGGCTATCGCCGGCTCGACGGGCTGCGCACGGCCGACCGCCGACCGCTCTTCATCGCGCTGGCCGGTTTCCTCGTCGTCCTGGTCGCCAGCAGCAGCCTCGAGGCGCTGCGCTTCTACACGCTCAAGGCGGCCTTGCCGCTGGCGCCGGGCGGCATGCTCGGCATCGAGCTCGGCGCGCTGGCCGTCCGCTTCCTCGGCTATACCGGCGCGACGCTCTTCCTGCTTGCCGCGCTCGCCCTCGGCTGGAGCGTTTTTTCCGGCATCTCGTGGATCACCGCGGCCGAGCGCTTCGGCGCCCTGCTCGAGGTGAGCTGGAGCGGCGCGCGCAATGCGGTCGAACGCTGGCAGGACCGGCGCATCGGCCGCGAAATCGCGCGCGAGCGCGAGGCCGTCGTCGAAGTCGAGAAGAAGCGTGTCGAGACGCACGAGCCGATCATCATCGAGCGCCCCGAGCCGATCGCGCCGCCGCCCGCCAAGGTCGAGAAGCGCATCGAGCGCGAGCGGCAGACGCCGCTCTTCCCCGAGGCGGTCGAGGGCGGCCTCCTGCCGCCGCTGCACCTGCTCGAACCGGCGCCGGCGCAGACCGACACGGTGAGCGCGGAAACCCTCGAATTCACGTCCCGTCTGATCGAACGCAAGCTCGCCGATTTCGGCGTCCAGGTGCAGGTGCTGGCGGCCTATCCGGGGCCGGTCATCACGCGCTACGAGATCGAACCGGCGGTCGGCGTGAAGGGCTCGCAGATCGTCAATCTGGCCAAGGATCTGGCGCGCGCGCTGTCGCTGGTGTCGATCCGCGTCGTCGAAACGGTGCCCGGCAAATCGTGCATGGCGCTCGAACTGCCCAACCCGAAGCGGCAGACGGTGCGCCTCTCGGAAATCATTTCGAGCAAGGCCTATCACGACATGGCGTCGCCGCTCACCGTCACGCTCGGCAAGGACATCGGCGGCCAGCCGGTGGTCGCCGACCTCGGCAAGATGCCGCACGTGCTGGTCGCCGGCACCACCGGTTCGGGCAAGTCGGTCGGCATCAACGCGATGATCCTGTCGCTGCTCTATAAATCCGAGCCGGAGAAGGTGCGCCTCATCCTGGTCGATCCCAAGATGCTCGAACTGTCGATCTACGAAGGCATCCCGCACCTGCTGGCGCCGGTCGTCGTCGACATGAAGCAGGCGGCCAACGCGCTGTCGTGGTGCGTCGCCGAGATGGAGAAGCGCTACAAGCTGATGTCGGCGATGGGCGTGCGCAACATCGCCGGCCTCAACCACCGCATCAAGGACGCCGAGAAGGCCGGCGAAAAGCTGCCCAATCCGCTGTCGCTGACGCCGGAAACGCCCGAGCCGCTGCTGACCATGCCGCACATCGTCGTCGTCATCGACGAACTGGCCGACCTGATGATGGTCGCCGGCAAGAAGGTCGAGGAACTGATCGCGCGCCTCGCGCAGAAAGCGCGCGCGTCGGGCATCCACCTCGTGCTGGCGACGCAGCGCCCGTCGGTCGACGTGATCACCGGCCTGATCAAGGCCAACATCCCGACGCGCATCTCCTTCCAGGTGTCGTCGAAGATCGACTCGCGCACGATTCTCGACCAGATGGGCGCCGAGGCGCTGCTCGGCCAGGGCGACATGCTCTACCTGGCGCCGGGCACCGGCTATCCGACGCGCGTGCACGGCGCCTTCGTCGCCGACGAGGAAGTGCACCACGTCGTCGATTACCTGAAGAAGGCCGGCGCGCCGGACTACGTCGAGGGCGTGCTGACCGGCGCCGGCGGCGACGACGAGGAAGGTGGCGGCGGCGATGGCGAAGGCGGCGACGCCGAATCCGATCCGCTCTACGACCAGGCCGTCGAGGTCGTGCTGAAGAACCGCCGCGCGTCGATCTCACTCGTGCAGCGCCATCTGCGCATCGGCTACAACCGTTCAGCACGCCTCATCGAAGCGATGGAAAAGGCCGGGCTGGTCTCGGCGATGGATGGACGCGGCGGCCGCGAAGTGCTGGCGCGCAAGGAGGAAAACTGATGCGGCGTTTCGTTTTCGCGGCGGGCTGTCTGCTCGCCGCCCAGTTCGTGCACGCCGGCGGCATCGACAAGCTGCACCGTTTTCTCGATACGACGAAGACGCTGCGCGCCGATTTCGCGCAGATCGTCGTCGCCAAGAACGGCCGCAAGCCGCAGCAGTCGACCGGCGTCATGATGTTCGCGCGCCCCGGCAAGTTCCGCTGGCAGATCGAGAAGCCCTACAGCCAGCTGCTGGTCGGCGACGGCGAGAAGGTCTGGATCTACGATCCCGAACTGCGCCAGGTGACGGTGCGCAAGGTCGGCGCGGCGCTCGGTGGCACGCCGGCGGCGCTGCTCGCCGGCGACAACACCCTGGAGAAGAACTTCACCCTGCGCGAAGGCGGCGAGAGCGAAGGCTACGAGTGGGTCGAGGCGCTTCCCAAGACGCCGGACAGCGGCTTCGAAAAAGTGCGCCTCGGCTTTGCCGGCAACGAGCTGAAGGCGATGGAGCTGTTCGACAACTTCGGGCAGACGACCTCGCTGCTCTTCGCCAGGCTCGAACGCAATCCGACGCTTGCGCCGACGCTCTTCCGCTTCACGCCGCCGGCGGGCGCCGACGTGATCGGTGAATGATTTCCGGTGAGCGACCTTTTCTCCACGCCGCCCGAGGTTCCGCTCGCCGAGGCGCTGCGCCCGAAAACGCTGGACGAGGTGATCGGCCAGCAGCACCTGCTCGGCCCCGGAAAGCCGCTGCGTCTCGCGTTTGAAGCGCGCAAGCTGCATTCGCTGATCCTCTGGGGGCCGCCCGGCGTCGGCAAGACGACGCTGGCGCGCCTGATGGCCGACGCCTTCGACGCCGAGTTCATCGCGCTCTCGGCGGTCTTCTCCGGCGTCAAGGACATCCGCGAAGCGGTCGCGCGCGCCGAGGTGACGCGCGCGCAGAACGGCCGCCGCACTATCCTCTTCGTCGACGAAGTGCACCGCTTCAACAAGGCGCAGCAGGACGCCTTCCTGCCCTACGTCGAAGGCGGTCTGCTGACCTTCGTCGGCGCGACCACCGAGAACCCGTCGTTCGAGGTCAATTCGGCGCTCCTTTCGCGCGCCTCGGTCTACGTCCTGCAGTCGCTCTCGGAAGACGAGATGGGGCAGCTCTTCGCGCGCGCCAGCAGCCAGGCGCTGCAGGGACTCGAGTTCGACGAGGACGCGCGCGCGCGCCTGATCGGGCTGGCCGACGGCGACGCGCGGCGCCTGATCAATCTGCTCGAACAGACGCGCACGGCCGCCGCGACCTCGGGGATCGGCAAGATCGACGGCGCCTTCATCGACAATACGCTGGCGCAGAACCTGCGCCGCTTCGACAAGGGCGGCGACGCCTTCTACGACCAGATTTCGGCGCTCCACAAATCGGTGCGCGGCTCCAACCCGGACGCCGCGCTGTACTGGTTCTGCCGCATGCTCGACGGCGGCGCCGACCCGCGCTATCTGGCGCGGCGCATCGTGCGCATGGCCTGGGAAGATATCGGCCTGGCCGATCCGCGCGGCGCGCGGATGGCGCTAGCCGCGGCCGAAACCTACGAGCGTCTCGGCTCGCCCGAAGGCGAGCTGGCGCTCGGGCAGGCGGTGATCTACCTGGCGATGGCCGCCAAATCGAACGCCGCCTACGTCGCGTATAATGCCGCGCGCGCCTTTATCGCCAAGGACGGTTCGCGGCCGGTGCCGGTCCATCTGCGCAACGCGCCGACCAAGCTGATGAAGGACCTCGGCTTCGGCAAGGACTACCGCTACGCGCACGACGAGGCCGAAGGCTACGCCGCCGGCGAGAGCTACTTCCCCGACGGCATGGCGCCGGCCGACTGGTACCGGCCGGTCGAGCGCGGCCTCGAAATCAAGATCGGCGAAAAACTCGCCCACCTGCGTGAACTCGACCGCGACGCCAGAAACAAATCGAAAAACTCCAAGGACTGACCATGCTCGACATCCAACTGCTGCGCAACAACCTCGACGCCGTCGCCGAACGCCTCGCCGCGCGTGGCTTCACGCTCGACAGCGCGACCTTCCAGACGCTCGAGAACGAGCGCAAGACGCTGCAGACGCGCACGCAGGAACTGCAGGCCTCGCGCAACAGCCTGTCGAAGCAGATCGGCATGCTCAAGGGCAAGGGCGAGGACGCCTCGGACGTGCTGGCGCAGGTCGCCGCGCTGAAGGACGAACTGGAGGCCGCCGAAGCCCGCCTCGGCACGCTGCTCGGCGAATTCGACGCCTTCGTCGCGACCATCCCCAACCTGCCGCACGAGAGCGTCCCGGCCGGCAAGTCGGAAGCCGACAACGTCGAGACCAAGCGCTGGGGAACGCCGGCCAGCTACGCCTTTCCGGTCAAGGACCACGTCGACCTCGGCGAAGCGCTCGGCCAGCTCGATTTCGCCACTGCCGCCAAGATCGCCGGCGCGCGCTTCTCGCTGCTCAAGGGGCCGCTCGCCCGCCTGCACCGCGCGCTCGCCCAGTTCATGCTCGACACGCACACGCAGGAGCACGGCTACACCGAAGTCTATGCGCCGTATCTCGTGAACGCCGCCAGCCTGTTCGGGACCGGCCAGCTGCCGAAGTTCGAGGAAGACCTGTTCAAGATCCTGCGCGCCGACGCCGATCCGCTGTATCTGATCCCGACCGCCGAAGTGCCGGTGACCAACATCGTGCGCGACGAAATCCTCGCCGGCGACGCGCTGCCGCTCAAGCTCGTCTGCCACACGCCGTGCTTCCGCTCGGAGGCCGGCTCCTACGGGCGCGATACGCGCGGCATGATCCGCCAGCACCAGTTCGACAAGGTCGAGCTGGTGCAGATCGTCGCGCCGGAAAAATCGATCGAGGCGCACGAGGAACTGACGCGCCATGCCGAAACCATTCTCGAAAGGCTCGAACTGCCGTACCGCCGCGTCACGCTGTGCACCGGCGACATGGGCTTCTCGGCGGCCAAGACCTACGACCTCGAAGTCTGGCTGCCGGCGCAGAACACCTACCGCGAGATTTCGTCGTGCTCGACCTTCGAGTCCTTCCAGGCGCGGCGCATGCAGGCGCGCTACCGCAACGAGAAGAACAAGCCCGAACTCGTGCACACGCTGAACGGCTCCGGTCTCGCGGTCGGCCGCACGCTGGTCGCGATCCTCGAGAACTTCCAAAACGCCGACGGCAGCGTCACGGTGCCGGCCGCGCTGCGCCCCTATTTGGGCGGGCTGGAGCGCATCGCCGCGGCCTGAGGCGCGGGGCGCTTCTCCGGCTGAGGCGCGACGCGCTTCTCCGGTGTTCCCGGCGCGCCCGGCTTTGCAGCGATTGCCGGGCTTGCCGGGGCTGGCTTTTTCGCCTTGCCGGCGCCGGTCTTGCGTGCCGTTTCGCCGGCCTTGGCCGAGCGTTCGGGCGGCAGGTGCGGCGCCTCGTAGCGCTTCAGGATGTCCGCGTAGATGCGGATGTTCTCGACCAGGATGACCGCCTCGCCACCGCGCGCCTTGCCCGATTTCAGGCGCTTGTAGTACTGCGGGCGCGAAAGCAGCGGCAACACCTTCTTCATTTCGTACCAGGAATCCGGGTTGGCCTTGAGGCTCTCGGCGATGGCGCGTCCGCCGTTCAGGTGGCCCATGCCGAGGTTGTAGGCGGCGAGCGCCAGCCACAGGCGGTCGGGTTCGCGCACGCTGTCCGGCAACGCGTCGCGCAGGTCGCCGAGGTAGCGCGCGCCGGCGCGGATGCTCTGCATCGGGTCGAGCCGGTTGCTCACGCGGAGATGGTCGGCGGTGTCCTCGGTCAGCATCATCATGCCGCGCACCCCGGTCGGGCTGGTCGCCAGCGGATTCCACTGCGATTCCTGGTAGGCGAGGGCGGCGAGCAGGCGCCAGTCGATGCCGGTGCTCGCCTGTGCCGTCTGGAACAGCGGGCGGTACTGCGGCAGCACGCTGCGGATGCGTTCGATGAAAGCGACGACGTCGCTCTGATCGAGGCGTTCGACGTGCCCGAAATAGCGGTCCTTCAGGCGCGCCAGCGTGCCGTCCTGCTGGATGCGGGCGATGAAGGCGTCGGCCCGGTCGATCAGGCTCGGGTCGCCGTCCGCCGGGAACATCCAGACAACCGGCTGCGGCTTGCCGATTTCCAGCGTGCCCTGCAGTTCTGGGTAGTAGTTGCTGGCGATGTCGAACACCGCCTGATCGACCAGCGCGGCGTCGAAGCGCTGCGCGGCGACGCCCTCCAGCAAGCCCAGTTCGTCCTCCTCGCTGCGGTCCACGATGTGCAGGTCGGGAACGCTCGCCTGGACCTCGCGCAAGGCGGCCGCCTGCTGCGAGCCGGCGACGACATAGACGGTGCGTCCGGCGAGTCGTCCAATCTCGGTGATCGGCAGCGATGCTTCGTGCGTGGCCAGGATATTGCTGCTCATCATGTAGGGCGCCGCCCGGCGCAGTTCCGGATCGTCGTCCGGCGTCAGCCAGGCCGCCGCCATGTGCGCCTGCTGCGCCTTCAGGCGGCGCACGATGTCGGCGTCGCTCGCGGCGACGACGAAGCGCACCTTCAGTTCGAGTTCTTCGGCGAACAGACTGACGAGATCGTGTTCGAAGCCGACCGCCGCCTGCGTGTCGTCGGTCGCGTAGGTGGTCGGGCCGCTGCGGGTCAATACCACGAGTTCCTTGGCGCTGTGCACGGGCGGCACGCTGCGTTCGCCGCAGGCGGTCAACAGCACGACAAGAAATAAATGAAAAAACCAGCGCATCGCTTATTTTAACTTGTGCTAGAATTCGGCCCCGACGGAGAGGTGGCAGAGTGGTCGAATGTACCTGACTCGAAATCAGGCGTACTGCAAGGTACCGTGGGTTCGAATCCCACCCTCTCCGCCAAGCATTCAACAAACAAGCGCCTTTCGGGGCGCTTTTTTGTTGCCCAGAGCTTTTGCATGTTCCGTGTTCCCATCCCGGTTTTTCCCTTTTGTTTTCAGCGCCGACCGGTGCATGCCGGGGCGTCGGAAGCGCGTGCCGGGCGCTCATGGCGGCGCGGCTTCGACCCGGATGCTAACACGCACGCCGGTTTGCCCCGGCGGGCCGGAATCGGGCGCGCGCGTCAAGTCCTGATAGCCTGCCGGCACGCGATGTGCGTTTGCTTTCGTGAAAATTTGGATGCCGCGCTCTCGTCTTCGGATGTCGTTTGCGTTTATTCTCCCGCCCCATGCGCAAGCTGACCGCCTATCTCTTCCTACTTCTGCTCGTGTTGCCCATCGTCGGCGACGCGGGGGCGGCGGGGCGGGCGGTCCATCTGACGGCGGGCGAACGCAAGATATTTCTCGGCGACGGCGCCTTGTCGGTGCTCGCCGATCCGGGGGCCGGCCTGGGCATCGACGCGGTGGCCGACCCGGCGCGGGCGGGCGAATTCGTTCAGCTGCCGGGCAATCTCGGGGCCGGTTACGGAACGCAGGCCCACTGGCTCAGGTTCACCCTGGAACGCCCGGCGGACCAACCCTCGAGCTGGTTGCTCGAAGTGCTGCCGAGCTATCTCGACGACCTGCGGCTGTACGAGCCGGACGGCCGGGGCGGGATGCGCGAGCGCATCGCCGGCGATCTTCTGCCGTTTACGGCGCGGGAGGTCGAGTACCGCGGCTTCGTCTTCAAGCTCGACGTCCCCGCCGGGTCGGCCACCTACTATCTGCGGGTGCGCACGACGAGCACGCAGGCAGCCGTCCTGCATCTGTGGCAAAGCCCGTACTACGCGGCGGCGGTGCAGCGCGAGTATCTGTTTTTCGGCCTCCAGTCCGGCCTGCTGCTGGCGACGGCACTGCTCAGCCTGCTGACCTGGGCGTTCATCCGCGAACCCCTGCATCTTTACTTCGGCGGCATGATCCTGTTGCAGCAATGCCTGGCCGCCACGATCAACGGCTTCACCGCGCAGTACCTTTTTCCGGAGGGGGGCGAGGTCATCGGGATGCTGGTCGGCGTACTGGGCGGGCTCAATGCGGCAGTCGCGTTCTTCTTCATCGACCTCCTGCTCCAGCTGCCCATCTCGCATCCGCGCACGAGCCGGATCTTCCGCCTGTGCGGCCTGTTCGGACTGGCGACGGCGCTCAGCGTTCCGCTCGGCTTGTATACCTACGCCGCAGCCGTCCTGATCTTCCTGTCGCTCGTCACCAACGGCGCTTTGCTCTGGCTGGGGCCCTGGATGCTGCGCGGGAACGGCGTGCGCGGGTGGGTCAACCTCGCCGCCTTTTCGCTTTACGCCGTATTCGGCGGGATCAACCTCGCCGGCCTGCTCGGCCTCGGGTCGTTCCATCTCTGGATGCTGAACGGCGCCCAGCTGCTGGCGCTGATCTATTTCCTGCTGTTCAACTTCAGCATCCATCTGCGGGTTGCCGAGGCCAACCGCCTGCGCCAGCAGGCGCTCGACGAAGCCGAGCGGGAGCGGACGATCCGCGACGACCAGGGGCGCTTCCTGTCGATGATCGCGCACGAACTGCGCACGCCCATCTCGGTGATCTCCGCCGCGCTGCAATCGCTGCGCCTGTTCGACCCGGCGCCCGAGGAGCAGCGCCTGCGCCGTTACCAGCGCATCGACGGCTCGGTGCGGCGGATGGATGCCATGCTGCAGGCCTGCGAGGCGGAGGACAGAATGATCACCGGCTGCTGGATGACCGACGTTGCGACGGTGGATCTGCGCCAGCTGACCCTCAACCTGATCGATGAATTCGGCGACGAGACGCGGCGGCGCGTGCGTCTCGCCTGCCCCGACGAACTGCCGGCGGTGCAGGGCGAGGCGGCCATGCTGCGAGTGGTCCTGCGCAATCTGCTCGACAACGCCATCAAGTACGCGCCGGGGACGGAGGCCATCGAGATCGTCATCCGGGCACAAAGCGAATCCGGCAAGGCCGGCGTTTCCTGGCGCATCAGCGACCGGGGGCCGGGGCTGCCGCCGGAAATCGGCGAGCGGGTCTTCGAGAAATACTATCGCGGCGGCGAGAGCTCCGGCGCGCCCGGCCTCGGGCTCGGCCTGTATCTCTCCCGGCGCATCGTGAGCAAGCACGAAGGCACGATCGCGGCCGACACCGCCTGCACGCAGGGCGCGTCGTTCGTCTGCTGGCTGCCGTTGAAACTCAGTGAATCGTTTTGAAGCGAGGAATCATGAAACGCATCGTAGTCGTCGAAGACAACGAAGATCTGCTGGAGGAGGTCGTCTTCCATCTCTCCCTGCAGCCGGACAGCGAAGTCCTGGGCGTGCGCGACGGCAAGGGGCTGGACGCATGCCTGGCGCTGCGCGATATCGACATCCTCGTCCTCGATCTCGGGCTGCCCGGCGAGGACGGCCTGCAGATCGCCCGCCGTTTGCGCGGCCGGCCGGGGCTGGGCATCATCATGCTGACTGCCCGCGGCTCGGTCGGCCAGCGCGTGACCGGCCTGGAAACCGGCGCCGACACGTATCTCGTCAAACCGGTCGACATGCGCGAATTGGCCGCCGTCGTCGAAAGTCTGTTCCGGCGCCTGTCGCCGTCGGCGGAGACGCCGGACGAAGGCTGGGTCTTCTATCCCGGCCGCTGGCAGGTGCGCAGCCCGGGCGGCGTCGTGCAGACGCTGACCGCGGCGGAGAACCGCGTGCTGCAGGTGCTCGCCGAAGCGGCCGGGCGCACCGTTTCCCGGCAGGAACTGGCCTCGGTGCAGGGCAAGCCGGCGCTCGACTTCGACTATCGCCGTCTGGAGTCGACGATCAGCCGTTTACGCCGGAAACTCGAATCCGTCACCGAAACGCCGGATTCTTCCGACTCTGCCGACTCACCGCTCAGGGCGGCGCGCGGTCTGGGCTACGCCTTCATCGATAAAATCCGGATCGAATACTGATTCGCGGCGGCCGCGGATTTTCATCGCCGCCCCGGCGCGCCTGGTCGCGCCGCCGTTTTCAGGCGACTGTCATGCGCCCGGTTTATCCGGGGCGATCGCGTATCTGCCGCCGGTACCCCTCGGATTTCCGCAATTGTCAGCTAATGTCAGGATTCGACAGGCCAGGTCAGCCTAATCCGCGCGCTTTTTTTTACCATTCTCCAAAGCTCCCGTTCCGGCGGGAAAATCAACTTTGGAGGGGTATCCGGATTTTCCGGTGGACGGGAGCCGGTGAAGTAGCGGCCCTGTAATTTCACTCTCCGGATTCTCCGGTGGACGCTCCCATGTTGAGCCGCATGAATGGATGCTGGTTTGTCAGCAAAAGG